>OFIS01000434.1_pt1 | contig 23662 bp, 30 predicted proteins | sample 1775071 | NCBI WGS metagenome assembly OFIS01 (sample SAMN08195774, study PRJEB24354) | sludge metagenome | isolation source: sludge from phenol fed wastewater aerobic bioreactor C | place: India: Nagpur | collected 2016-09-17
TCTGCCGAGGAGCGCAAGGGCAAGTTGACGACCGTGCATCGCTTCCTGAGCAATGATGTTTTTCGGGAAGTGGTCGGCTTCGACCAAAGCAATCCTGATGAGGCTGCGAGAACGCGCCCCAAGGAAGAATTCGACATCATTTTGAAGCGATTTGTGCGTGACCTGGTCGGGAAGAAGGACGTCACGTCGCGCATGAACAAAGAGCACATTATCAAATACGCCAGACCCCTTGCTTCGCTGCAAGGGGTTACAACGGCTCGGGTAGAGCCAGAATCATTGTCGACGGAAGCCACAGTCGAAAAAGCCAAGGCGACACGGAGAAAGAAACCGAAAAGGCCTGAAAAGGCTAAGCACGTCCAATATGAGGAGGAAATTTTCCAAGCCCTCAGGGCCTATGGCAATGGGAAGTTGGAAAGCCTTTATCACTCGATCTGCTCAGTTGAGTTGGAGCATCACACCCCGCTGATCGCAATCGGTACATGGGCCTTTTTCGAGACCTTGACGTCATGTGGTGGGCGCAAGGCAACTTCGTTTCCGGACTATCTGCAAAAGAGCAAACTCGCCGCCATGGGGATAACAGGCAGTACCGTTCACATCAAAGATGCGCTCAAGCGTATCAGCGATTACGGCAACACAACGAAGCATCACCCTGTTGCCGCGACTTACAACGGTGACCAGCTCAATAACGACATGATCGCTCTGAAAGACGTCATCCTAAAGTGTATCGAGGAAGCTGCCAAAGCGACGGTATAAAACGCTGGCCGAGTTAGATCGGCTTTGGTAGGATTCCCTTAAATCGCGTAGGTTTAAGGTGATTTGAAATGGCATCCACAGCTTCACCTCTGCGTTATCCCGGCGGAAAATCGTGCTTGCTTCCGCTGACCAGCGCGATCCTTCGGATGAACCAATTGGAGCGTAGCCACTACGTTGAACCATACGCTGGCGGATGCGGGCTTGCGCTTGAGTTGCTCTATGGGGGCTACGTCGGCGACATACACATAAATGACATTGACCCCTCAATTTGGGCTTTTTGGCACTGTGTGTTGAATGAAACCGATGCGCTCGTTGAGAAGGTGCTCGCTACGCCGGTAACCATTGAGGAATGGCTCAAACAGCGAGAATTTTTGCGGAGCAACATCACCAGCGACACACTTGCGCTTGGCTTTTGTGCCTTTTTTCTCAACCGCACTAATCGCTCCGGGATAATTAAAGGCGGCGGCGTAATCGGCGGTCTCGACCAATCAGGCAATTACAAGATAGATTGTCGATATAACGCTGAAAGTTTGGCTCAGCGGATAATGCGAGTAAAAAAGTATTCTGATCGCATCCATCTCACCAATCTCGACGCTATCGAGTTCATTGCTCAATGCGATCACGATTTGCCTATGGAAACGCTAATGTTCGTCGATCCACCTTACTACAAAAAGGGGTCTTCGCTCTATACCAGCTTTTATAAGCCAGAAGATCATGCTGAGTTATCGAAGGCAATAATCGCAATGGATCGACCTTGGGTGGTGACGTACGATAACGCCCCTGAAATTCGGGGGCTTTATCGTAGTCGTCGCCAATACTGTTTCGACATAAACTACTCGTTGCAGGACAAGCGCGTCGGCACCGAATTGTTAATCGCTTCCAAGGGCCTGAAAATGCCAGACGCTGTGCGAGAGCGGCAGGTCAATAGACCCCAATACCGCGCCGCCTGATGCCCCTTCTTCTTGACCGAGTTAATCAGTCTCATAGTGCCGGAGACTGCGCTTGTGGGGTCACGTCACCTTCCTAAGAACTGATGGCGCGCTAAATGCTTCGCGCTCCTGTATAACCCGCTTATACAGGAGCAACCCGTTGCGCACTGATGGCGCCGGGCGATCCATGGCGGCATGTCCGCCACCTCCGCCACCGCGATCGATCTTTCCCGCCTTCCGGCGCCGCAGATCGTCGAGCAGCTCGACTATGCGGCGATCCTTGCCGACATGCGCGCCGACATGCTCGATCGCTTCCCCGATTTCTCGGCGGCGGTGGAATCGGACCCGGTGCAAAAGCTGCTGGAGGTTTGCGCCTATCGCGAGCTGCTGTTGCGCGCGACGTTCAACGAACGCGCGCGCGGATGCCTGGTCGCCTTTGCGGTCGGCGCCGATCTCGACAATCTCGGCGCGCTGCTCGGCGCCTATCGCCTCGAAATCACGCCAGCCGATCCGTTGAGCGGCGCGCCCGCGGTGATGGAATCGGACGCCGATTTCCGCCGCCGCATCATCCTCGCGCCAGAGGGCTATTCGGTCGCCGGTCCCGAGGGCGCCTATATCTTTCACGCGCTGTCGGCGGATCCCGATGTCCTCGACGCCTCGGCCACCTCGCCAACGCCGGGCGAAGTCGTGGTCACCGTGCTGTCGCGCACCGGCGACGGCACCGCGCCGCCCGAGCTGCTGGCGACCGTCGAAGCGGCGGTGAGCGCCGATGACGTGCGCCCACTGACCGATCATGTCACCGTGCAGGGTGCCGATATCGTCGATTATGCGATCGAGGCTGAAATAGAGACCTTCGCCGGTCCCGACAGCATGATCGTCATCGCCGAAGCCGAGGCGCGGCTGGCCGACTATCTGGAACAGTCGAAGCGGCTGGGCCGCGACATCGTGCGTTCGGCGATTTTCGCCGCGCTTCATGCCGAGGGAGTCAGCCAAGTGACGCTGGCAAGCCCCGCCGCCGACGTCGAGCTGACGCGGACGCAGGCGGCGCACTGCACCGATGTCACCCTGAATTACGCCGGGACCGGTGAATGACCGACCGGCCCTCGATCCTGCCGCCGACGGCCACGGCGCTCGAACGCGCGCTTGAACAGGCGAGCGCCCGGATCGGCGATATCGACGTCGATCTGCCGACCCGGCTCTGGAATCCTGCAACTTGCCCCGCCGACATGCTGCCGTGGCTGGCGTGGGGCCTGTCGATGGACAGTTGGGACAACCGCTGGCCCGAACCGGTGCGGCGCCAGCGCGTCGCTTCTGCGATCGCGATCCAGCGCCGCAAGGGGACGGCGAAGAGCGTTTTCGACGTGGTCGACAGCTTCGGCGGGACGCTCGTCCTCAAGGAATGGTGGCAATATGATCCGCCGGCGGATCCCCACACCTTCACCATCTCGCTGACCGTGGGCGGCGGGCTCGGGCCGCTGCCCGCCAGCTATATCGACGACATCATCGCCGAAGTGACGCGCACCAAGCCGGTGCGATCGCACTTCACCTTTACGCAGGGCCTCGAAGCGACCGCCGGCATCCGCCTTGCAGCCGTCGCGCGGCCCGCCCTGCTCACCCGCCTTACCGCCACCGCCGTCTGAAGGGTTCGCCATGGCCATCACCATTATCGTCACCAACGCCGGGCGCGACGCGCTGGTCAATGCCGCCAACACCGGGACCAACGCCGTCACCATTACGCAGCTCGGCATCACGGCAACCGCCTTTGCCGCCGATCCCGCGCAGGTCGCCTTGCCCGGCGAAATAAAGCGCATCGCCTCGGTCGCGGGGGTTGTCGTGGCCGACGATGCGATCCACGTCACCGCCAGCGACGTGACGGCCGACGCATACACGATGCGTGGTTTTGCCCTGTATCTGGCCGATGGCACGCTGTTCGCCCTCTATGGGCAGGCGGGCGCGATCCTGAACAAGACCGTTGAATCGATGATGCTGCTCGCGGCCGACATCGCCTTTGCCGACATCGACGCGACGATGATCGAATTCGGTGATACCAATTTTGTCCTGCCGCCCGCGACGACCGAGATCCTCGGCCTGGTCGAACTGGCGACGACGGACGAAGGGCAGGGGGGCAGCGACAACAGCCGCGTCCTGACCCCCTATGTCGGCAAACAATCGGTCCTCGGCTGGCTGTTGTCGCAGGATGGCGCGGGAAGCGGCCTCGACGCCGATCTGCTCGATGGGCTACACGCCAGCGCCTTCGCGCTCGCGGGTCATACGCACGGCACCATGGCGACGCAAAACGCCAATGCCGTCGCGATCACTGGCGGAACCTTGGGCAACGTATCGGTCGGCGTGGTTGACGGCACCGCCGGCGCGCCGGGCCTGTTCTGGAATGCCGATACCGATGTCGGCCTGTTCCGGGCGGGCGCGAACGCGCTGGGTGTGGCAACCGCCGGGGCCGAACGCATGCGCATCGGGCCGGACGGCAAGGTCACCTTGAACGGCGCAACGCCAAATTATCTCTTCAATGCTGCTAGCTCGAATCCCGCGCGTGGTATCCTCGCCGACGTCGCAAATATCGCTGCCGCGGACCTCAACGGCGCGATGCTCTCTTTCACCCAAAACACCATCAACAACTGGTGCATCGGCCAAGCTCCTGGTGTTGACGCATTCGCGTTTTACCGGGGACGCAATGGAGCGGCGGACGGAACGGAAATTGCTCGTTTCGCCGCAAGCGGCAATTTTGGCATCGGAACGACGACGCCCGGCGCGAGATTGCAAGTTGCAGGAACGGGCGGCAGCAGCGTTATCAGCCTGCTAGAAACAGGGGTGCGAAATTGGGCCATTCGGTCCGGGGGCACAGCGACCAATATTTTCGACATTGCAGATCTTACTGCCGGAGCGACTCGCTTAGCGATCAACAGCGCGGGTGACATCGGCATCGGGACGACTGCAATCACCGCCGTTTTCGGGAGGACTTTGCAGATCGGCGACGGTAGTCAAAACGCGACGGTGTCAGTGGTCGGCGCTAGCGGCGCTGGTTATATGGGTACTGCCGGGGCCAACCTCATTCTTTCCGGTCGCGGCGGCATGGGTTTGCAGTTGGGCGCGAATGACACGACTGCCGTGACAATCACCCCCGGCGGCGGCGTGGGCATTGGCACGACTGCTCCGGGGGTGCGTCTCCACGTCAAATCTGGCTCCGGCCAGTTCGCGACGTTTGAAAGCACCAACGCGCGCGGAACCGGAAACAGCTATTTTGGCCTCTCTGACGCGACAGGTCGAAAAGCGTTCTTTGGCTATGGCGGTGGTAACGACGACCTCCATATTATGAACGAGGTTGCCGGCAATTTGGGCTTCGGCACTAACGCCACCTTTCGTTGGGCTATCGGCCAATCCGGCAATTTTGAGCCTGTCGCAGGTGACACCTACGATATCGGTTCTCCTGCCGCGCGGGTAAGATCCGGCCACTTCTCCACTGCCGTCTCGATCGCCGGCAATGCCGCATGGCATGCCGGCAACGACGGATCCGGGAGCGGCCTCGACGCCGATCTGCTCGACGGCCTGCAGGCGAGCGACTTTCTGCAGATCGCGGCGGCGAGCGTGCTGCAAAATGGCTACATCGCCTTCTCGAACGGCCTCAAGATCATCTGGGGCCGCGTAAGCGTCAGCATGGATAGCTACAGCTACGTCACCTATCCGATCAGCTTCGATTCCGTGCCGACGCCCGTCTTTCCCACGATCGACCAGATCGGCACCGCGTCGCAGCAGAACACGCTTCTCGCCAGCTCCACCATCTCGGGCTTTTCCATCTATCAGGCCGGCGACATCAGCGGAACGCTCCCTTACCACGTCATCGGGAAGTGAAGACCATGCTCCTATTCTCCCCCTCCACCTGCGGCTTTTACGATCGCCGCGTTCACAACAGCATCCCCGCCGATGCGATCGAGGTCAGCGAGGCCGAACGCGCCGCCGCGCTCGATGCGCTGGAACCCGGATTGGCGATCGTCGCCGGGCCGGATGGCAAGCCCATTGCCGCGCCGGTTTCTCCCGAACCGGACGTCGCACTCGCCCTGCTGCGCGCGCGGCGCGACCAGCTCTTGCGCGAAAGCGATTATACGCAATTGCCCGACGCCGACATGAACACAGACCTACGCGCGCGATGGGCCGAATATCGGCAGGCGCTTCGCGATCTGCCCCTTTCGGTCGCGAATGGCGCGCCCGCCGACTGGCCCGTTTCCCCCGCTGCATAAAGGATCCGCGCGATGACCGAACTAACCAGCTCCATCGGCCGCTTCAACGCGAAGACCGGCACAGTTCCCGTCACCTTCAACGCGGGCGACATTGTTCATCGCCGCGACGTGCGCGCGGTGCTGACCGCCGCGGGCAAGTGCGACCGCAAGAAGACCGCCGAACGCGTGGCAGAAGTCGCGCGCGGCGTCGCCGCCAAGATCGACCTTGGCGTCATCGTCGCCCCGCCGGTCGAAGAGGAAGGCGCCACCGAATGATGCGCGCGCGCACCGACGAGGATGATTTCGACCCATCGGGCCTGATCCAGATCGGAACCGTCAAGTCGGTCGATCTCGCCGCCGCGCGCTGCATTGTCGAAACCGGCGACGTCGAAACCCCGCCGCTGCGCTGGATCGAAGGGCGCATGGGCGCAACGCGCATCTGGTCGCCGCCGAGCGCGGGCGAGCAGGTGCTGCTGATCTGCATGGATGGCGAGCTGGGCGGGGGGCTTGTCCTGCGCGGGATCCCGAGCGATGCCTTCGCGCCGGCGGGCGACAGCACCGAAGAGCTGATCGAATTCGCCGATGGCGCGCGCATCGCCTATGATCCCGAGGCGCATCGCCTGACCGCGCTGCTTCCCGGCGGGTCGACCGCTGACATCACCGCCGACCATGTGAACATCACCGGCAATGTCGCAATCGACGGCGACGTGACCGTGTCAGGCAAGCTGACGGCCGATGACGACGTGATCGGCGGCGGCAAGTCGCTCAAGAGCCACAAGCACAGCGCGGTGCAGGCTGGCGGCGGGCAGTCGGGACCGCCCGTCTAGGATCCTTTGCAACGCACCGCTCCTGTATAAGCGCGATATACAGGAGCAACCACTGGCGCCCCGCGCGCGGACGGCGCCAGTGTCGCCGCCATGCTCGGCATGGACCGCTCCACCGGCGCCCCGCTCGACGGCGACGCGCATCTGGCTCAGTCGATTGGCGATATCCTGACCACGCCGGTCGGTACCCGCGTCATGCTGCGCGACTATGGATCGATGCTGTTCGAGCTGATCGACCGCCCGATCAATGCCGCCACCCGCCTGCTTCTGCTCGCCGCCTCGGCCGACGCCATTGCGCGCTGGGAACCGCGCATCCGCCTGACCCGCGTCAACTTTTCGACCACCGGCGCCGATGGCCGCGTCGCGCTCGATATCGAGGGATATCGAACCGACCGCCCCGCCGGCGCCAACAGCTTCACCCGCCTCGCCATCCCCCTGACTGCATAGGAATCGCGCCATGCATGGAATCAAGCTCAACGAACCCGTCACCGGCACCCGCGCCATCGTCGCGTCCAGCCTTGCCATCATCGGCCTTGTCGCCACCGCCGGCGCCGTCGCAGGCCCTGCCCAAGACGCGCTCGACGCCGCCTTCCCCGAGGGTGAGCTGGTGCTGGTTACCGACGTACGCGCCGCCGTCGCCAAGGCGGGCAGCACCGGGACGCTCGCCCCGGCGCTCGCCGCGATCGCCGACCAGACCAACCCCGTCGCGGTGGTGATCCGCATCGCCGAACCCGCCGCGCCCGAGGATCTGGACGACGCGGTCAATGCGGCGCTCGATCAGCTTCTCGGCGCCGAAGTCCAGCTCGGCGTCCGTCCGCGCATCCTCGGCGCCCCCGGCCTCGATACGCAGCCCGTCGCAGCGAAGCTGGAGGAAGTGGCGGCGAAGCTGCGCGCCTTCGCCTATGCCGCCGCGATCGGTGACGACGTGGCCGAGGCCAATCTTTACCGCGAAAATTTCAGCGCGCGCGAGCTGATGCTGCTGTGGCCCAACACCTCCGCCGCCTTCGCTGGCGACTTGGTCGCGCGTGCCATGGGCCTGCGCTGCCTGATCGATAATGAGGTGGGCTGGCACAAGACGCTGTCGAACGTCGCCATGAACGGCGTCACCGGCCTGTCGGTCCCGGTCTTCTTCGATCTGCACAGCGCCGACAATGACGCGGGGCTGCTCAACGCCGCCGACATCACGACGGTAATCCGCGTCAACGGCTTTCGCTTTTGGGGCAACCGCACCTGCTCGGACGATCCGCTCTTCGCCTTCGAAAGCACGGTGCGCACCGCGCAGGTCATTCAGGACGAGATTGCGGCAGGGCTGCTGTGGGCGATCGACAAGCCGATCACGAAGTCGCTGTTCCGCGATATCGAGGAAACCATCAACGCCCGCCTGCGCCAGCTTGTCGCGCAGGGTCGCCTGATCGGCGGGCGCGCGTGGATCGACCCCGAACTCAATCCCGCGGCGCAACTCGCCGCCGGCAAGATCACGGTCGATTACGACTATACGCCCTGCGCCCCGGCGGAGGAGCTGACGCTGAACCAGCGCATCACCGACCGCTACTATGGCGATCTGGCGAACGCCGCCTGATCCCGCACCCCCGTTTCTCGCACTGAAAGGATCCGGCCATGGGCCTTGCCTCCAAGCTCAAGAATATGAACCTCTTCGACGACGGCGCGAGCTACCTCGGCATCGCGACCGAAGTCACGCTGCCCAAGCTTTCGCGCAAGATGGAGGGCTTTCGCGCTGCCGGTATGGACGGCGAGCTGGATATCGACATGGGGCAGGAAAAGATCGAGCTGGAATTCACGCTCGGCGGCATCGTCGCCAGCGCGATCGCTGGCTTTGGCGCCATCACCCATGACGGCAAGCTGCTGCGCTTCGCTGGCGCCTATCAGGCCGACGATACCGGCGGCGTGATCCCCGTCGAGGCCGTCGTGCGCGGGCGCTATTCGGAAATCGACATGGGCAATGCCAAGCCCGGCGCCGACACCGAACACAAGTTCAAGGCGAGCTGCAGCTATTACAAGCTGATCGTCAACGGGCGCGAAGTCGTCGAGATCGATATTCCCGGCATGGTCTTCAAGGTGAACGGCGATGATCGCCTCGCCGCCATCCGCGCCGCCATCGGCCTCTAGGCCCACCAGCTTCGTCCCGGCGCGTACATGCGGGCGCGTCGGGACGGAGAAACCGCATCCCCGCATGACAAAGCAAGGAAATCCGCATGTCTGATGCCCCCGCGCCCAGCGCGACCAAGCAGCCGGTCTGGATCGACGTCAATTTTGAAGACGGCTTCACCCGCGGCGATGAAACGATAACGAGAATTCGCGTCCGACGGCCCAAGGCTGGCGAGCTGCGCGGCCTTAGCCTGAAGGATCTGATGCAGGCTGATGTCGACGCAATTGTGACCGTCCTGCCGCGTATCTCTGATCCCACGATGACCATGCAGGAAGCGGCGTCCCTCGAAGCGCCCGATATTGCGGAGGCTGGGGGGACCATCTCCTCTTTTTTCTACACCTCGGCGCAGAAGGCGATTTTGCTCGGGGAGAAATCGACGAGCTGATGGCCGATATCGCCGCCATCTTCCACTGGCCGCTTTCGGAAATGACACAGATGGACCTCGAAGAATTGCTTGGATGGCATGGGCGCGCGGCGGACCGGTTTAAGATGATGCATCCCAAGGGGTAGGCCGACGTGGCGAACAAGCTCTCTCTTTTGGTCCAGTTCGATTCCCCCGGTCTCAGCAAGCTGACCGGGGGAATCAAAGGCCTTGTCGGTGCGAGCAAATCAGGAGCGACGGCTCTCCGCGACATGCAGCGAGACAGCGCGCGCCTGAAACGCGAAATGCTGGCGACCGGTAGGGAACTTCGTTCTGCCTCCGGCAACGTCTCGCACCTGGTCGATCGAGAAAAGGAACTCGCTCAGCAACTCGATCGAACCAATGAGCGCATCGAAAAGCAGAAGCGCCTTCTAGCAATCGATTCTCGGGCTAATCGCTGGCACGCACGCGGTGATGCCCTGCAGACGCGCGGTCGGGACAATGTGATCGAAGGGGCGGCGATGGCCGCGCCGCTGTTCCTTGCTGCCAATGCCGCCATGAAGAACGAGAAGGCGATGGCCCTAATGGGCCAAAAGCTCGATCTCAACAGATCCGAAACCGACGCCTTGGGTCGCAGTCTTCTCCGCGCCGCAAATGACGCCAAGCAGCTCCCCGACAATATCATTGCCGGTGCCGATTTCCTTGCAAGCAAAGGCTTGGGTCGCGCCGAAATCGAGGGCATGATGCCGGTAATTGGCCGCTTCGCCACAGCGTGGGACGCGGACGTAAACGATTCGGCGAAAGCCGCCTACGCTAACTTTCTCTCGTTGAAAGTGCCGCTTAACCAGACCTCGACAGCACTTCAGATTATGGCCGCTGCAGGCAGGGCGGGCGGGTTCGAGGTCCGTGACATGGCCGCGGAGTTCCCGATCCTCGCCAGTAAAATGGCAACGCTGGGGTCCACTGGCCTGCCGGCGGTTGCCGACCTGTCGGCCGCACTTCAGGTGCTCGAATCAAAAACGGGAGATGGCGCGGTCGCGGCAAATGCTCTCGACAATCTGATGCGATTCGCCGGCAGCGCTGAAGGCATAAAGAAGTTCAAAAAGCTCGGGATCGACATTCCTGCGGCGCTCAAGAAGGCTGCTGCCGAGGGGAGAAGCCCGATCGAGGAGCTGGTCCGTCTGACCAAACAGGCGACCGGCGGCGACGATAGCAAGCTCGGGCTGATCTTCTCGGACGCGCAGGCGCTGATTGGTATCACTTCGCTCATTCAGGGCGAAAAGCGATATCTCGACATCCGCAAGGAGGCGCTCGCTGCCACGGGCCTTACGGACCGCGAATTTGCGCGGATGTCGAAGACGTCGAGTGCCAATGTCCAAGTTTTGATGGGAAGCCTGCAGGGGTTGACGATCACGCTTGGAACTCACCTGCTGCCGATGCTTTCGTCGGGCGCACAGTGGCTGACGCAGACCACCACGGCTGTGAGCGTGTGGGCGCAAGCAAATCCGGGCGCGGCCAGCACGCTGATGTCGCTCGCGAAGTGGATTGTGATCACCAAGATATCGTTGGGCGCATTGCAGTTTACATTCGGTGGCGCGATGAAGACGGCGGCGAGCGCATGGCGCGTCTATGCCAAGTGGAAGGAGCTGGGCACCCTAGCCCGCATCTTCGGGATCGTGAAATCGGCGGGTATGGGCTTGGCGCGCGGCCTTCTTGTGGTCGGCCGCGCCATGCTGCTGAACCCGGTCGGGCTGCTCGTGACCGCCATCGGCATCTCGGCCTTCCTGATCTGGAAACACTGGGACAAGATCAAGCTCGCCTTTTCTGCCGCTCGGGGCTGGCTTGGCACCGCCTGGTCGTGGCTGAAGTCCAATGCGCTCCGTATGCTCGAATTTGCGGGGCCTATCGGCATTGCTGCGAAGCTGGTGATCACACATTGGGATCGAATAAAGGGTGCATTCTTTAGCGCCGTCGCATTCGTATCCGGCTTTCCCGCACGGTTCAAAACCATCGGCGTCGCCATCATCGACGGGTTGGTGTCCGGTATTCGCGCCGCACCGGGGAAAATTTGGGCGGCGTTGAAGGCAATACTTTCAGGGGCTTGGAAGGGCGCCAAGGCCTATCTCGGTATCAACTCGCCGTCGCGCCTGTTCATGCAGATGGGCGGCTTTGTCAGCGACGGTCTCGCCATCGGCATCGATCGCGGCCAGCGGCGCCCGGTCGATAGCGCCCGCAGGCTGGCACAGGGCGTCGCGGGCGGATTCCGCCTGCCGCAATCTCCCTTTGCCGCAGGATCGCCCACCGCAGCCGTTCCGGCAGCGTCAGGCGGTGGCGCGAAATCAGGCGGGCTAACTATCTCTGGACCGATCACGATGCAGATTCATCAGCAGCCCGGCGAGAATGGCGAGCAAATGGGCCAGCGCATCATGCGCGAACTCCAACGGCTGTCTGCAAAACGCGCGAGGGGCAGCTATGAAGATCGGTGATATCGGCGGCAATCTGAACCTGTCGGCCGCGACGTCGCAGCTTTCGACCGTGCGCCGCCTGATCGGCTTGCCCGACATGCCTGCGATCGCGACCGCCGCGACGATCGCCGCCAAGCTGCAGGGCCTGTCCAAGATCGATGCCGGCGGCGGCGTGACCGGCGAACGCCTGTCGATGCTGTCGCTCGGCCTCTTCCTGTTCGGGATCGACACGATCGCGTATCAGGAGTTCATTCGCCGCAACGACTGGCGCCATGCCGCCAACGAACGGCTCGGCGCGCGTGAAGCCTTCCAGTTCCTCGGCCCCGGCGCAGAGACAATCACGCTGCCCGGCGTCCTGATGCCCGAATTGACCGGGCCGAACACGTCGCTGGCGCAGATCCGCGCGATGGCCGAAACCGGCGACGCCTATCCCATGGTGCAATCCGATGGGACGATCGTCGGCAATTACATCATTCAGGCGGTCGACGAACGGCGCAGCACCTTCCTGCCCGGCGGCGGCGCACGGCGCGTCGAATTTGCCATCGACCTGCGGCGCGCGGGCGACTGATGGCGACCCGCTCCCCGGAATCGGCCGCGCTGCAGCCCGCGAGCCGCGACGAATGGATCATGCCGACGCCGGCGTGGCAGGTGACGCTCGACGGACAGGATCTGACCGAGGCGATGCGCCCCATCCTGCGCGAACTCAGCCTGACCGAAAAGCGCGGCGAAGAGGCCGACAGTCTGGATATCATGCTGGGCGACGAAGGCGGCGCGCTCGCCCTCCCGCCCCCGACCGCAACGCTGGCCGTCGCGATCGGCTGGGCAAAGGGCAGCGGCGTGACCGCCGGCCTGATCGACAAGGGCAATTTCCGCGTCGACGAACTCACCTGGTCGGGACCGCCCGATGGTCTGTCGATCACCGGGCGCTCGGCCGATCTGACCGCCGACCTGCGCAAGCGGCGCAACGAAAGCTGGGTCGAACAGACGCTGTCGTCGATCGCGACGAAGATCGCGAAGCGCCATGGGCTGACGCCGCGCGTCCATCCTTTGCTGTCGGGCGCGATGATTCCGGCGACGCGGCAGAAAGCGAAAAGTGATATCGCCTTCATCAATGAGCTGGGTCGCCGATACGAGGCGATGGCGACGATCAAGGCGCGGACATTGATCCTTGCCCCGATCGGCGCCGGCACCACAGCCGGCGGCGCGACCATCCCCGGCCTGACGGTCGCGCGCGGCCAATGCTCCAGCTATAGCTGGACGCGGCAGAAGCGCGACGAACATGACGGGGTCGAGGCCGAATGGCACGATCAGGGCAGCGCCAAGCGCCACGTCGTCACCGTGGGCAACGGCGGCAACGCCCGCCGCCTCAAGCGCACCTATGCAAGCGCGAGCGACGCGAAGGCCGCGGCAGAGGGCGCGCGGCGCCGCGACGCGCGCACCGCGGCCGAATTCACCCTGACGCTCGCCTATGGAGACGCAAGCCTGATGCCCGATCGCCCGGTCACGCTGCAGGGGTTCAAGGCGGAGATCGACGCCGCAAACTGGCAGATCGCAGAGGTCACGCACCGCATCGGCCCCAGCGTCGGCTTTATCTCCGAACTGAAGCGGGATCTCGGCGCCATCGACTGACGGCGCCGGCGGCGCTATCGTCGCCGCATGCCGAACTTATGGGATGATCCGCGCGACCCACTGCCTCCGCCCAGCAAGGCACGGGATTTCGCCTTCTGGCTGGCCGTGGCCGTCGTGATGGGCCTATTTTTGGTCAACATCCTGCGCGGCCTCGCCGGGCTTGGCTGGAACTGGTGATCACGGCGCGAGCAATTTTGCGGATGCATCCTCATATTCTTTGGCGGCCTCAGGTGTGAGCGCGCCGTTGATGCGAACCAGCACGTTCTTCCGCAGGAAGAGATATTGCGTAGCCATCGGCATGTCGCGCATCACGCGATCGATGTAATCCCGCCGCGCACGAGCGTCCTCGTCATTCGCGAAAACCTCGATATTGTTGGTTGCTTCGTCGAGTTTCCCCTCGGGAAACCGTGTGTCGATGAAATCGATTTTGCTCGTGTATTGGTGAGGTCGGCCAAGTAGCTGATTTGCATCGTCGGAGGCGGATACATTCCTGACCTTGTCGACCGGCAAGCCCGACTTGACGAAACCGTCCATAACTTGCTGGGCAGTCGAAACTTCGATCGCTTTCGCAGTCGCTACGGCTTGTATGGCTTCTTCCTGCTTGCTGCAGCCGCTTGCCAAAATGAGTACCATGATCGCGCACCTGCGATAGAACTTCATCAAAGCTTCCCCAATTTACCAACGACCTGACCCAGAACGAACATCTCGCCATCGACAGCCGTCTCTGGATCGACATTCGGATTGTCGCTCTTAATTTTGTAGCTTCCGTCCGGGTTAGCCCAGATCCGCTTGATCATGCCGATATCGGCGACGGCGATCGCCCACACCGCATCTTGCTCGCGGATCGAATTTTGCTTGATGTCGATGATCGCCAGATCGCCATCCGACAGCGTCGGCTTCATCGAATCGCCGCGGGTTCGCGCGACGCGCAAATATTGCGGATCGGCGCGCGTGAACTCTCGCAGCCATGCCAGCGGCAAATAGCGCTCAACCTCGCTCACCACGCCTTCGCCGATATATGCTCCGCCCAGCCCTAGCGTGAGGTCGATTTCCTTGATCGCGACCAGGCCAAGCTCATCGGCTAATGCTTCAGCCGATGGCGGAGGCGTGGCGCCTTCTGCGGGATCGTCGATCTCACCAGTCAGATACTCGGCTGTCGTTCCGAGAGCCCGCGCGATTCGGTGAAGGTGCTTCGACCCGGCGCTTTCACCGAGCGCAAGCTTGGCAATCGTGCCTTGCGAAATTTCAAGCTGCCGGGCCAAGCCCGACTGCGTCATTCCACGTTCCTGCAAACGCTTACGAAAACGGTCGGTATCGACGGCATGCTTCATGCTTCTCGGCATAATTCTATTTGGAATAGCAAGCACTGACACTTTTCCCATTGACCTATCTATCACTTTCAGAATAGGTGGGCGCATGGACACGCCGAAATCGCCCTTCGAAGCGCTGAATCGCATTGTCGAAATTGCTGGCTCGCAAAGCGAGGCGGCTCGTCGGCTCGCCGTTCCACAACCGACCTTCTGGAAGTGGTTGCAATCTTCGAAGCGCTTACCGGCGGAATATGTCCTACTCGCAGAGCGTGAGTTCGGGGTGTCTCGGCACGACCTTCGTCCCGACATCTATCCGCGAAACTATCCGCCGGCACCCGATCAGGCCGAAAGATGGATTGGCATCGACAAAGGCGCCGATCGGAGGGTCGCATGAACGCCTTTGATCCTTCGATCTTCCATCCCCGCCATTTGTTGAAGCGCCATACCCGCGAGATTTGGCCTGTCGAAGGAGAGAACGGAGCAATGGCTATTCTCCGCTCGTTCCGATTGCCCGAATATTTCGGCGAGGCAACGCAGGCGATCGCCTTTCGCGATCAGGATGGCTGGGTGCGGTGCATTTGCGCCTATTTCCCGCAGGTGGCGCACGTCGTCGATTTGCGCATCAACCGTCACATATCCAGCATCGCGTTCACTCGAATCGCTCCCGGTTTCAATCCATCGCCGATGGATATGGCCGACATGAGCAGCAGCGCCGCAAGCTATCGAGGTCGCGGCTTGTGAGGCGTCTCGGGCGAATTCACCATTTTCGTTCACCAATCGGCGGCGATCTGGTCGCGTCGCCGCTGGGCGAACAGGCCGCGGCAGCTCTCCCCTCTCTGCACGTCGCAGCCTGTTCGCCCTTAGAATCCGCACCGTCCATCCCCTGCGCCAACTGCGACCGCACCTCTGCTCGACGCTGCTGCGCGGCCCTAGCTGCCCGCATCTGTGGTCCCGCGATAGGCGGTAAAAATCAGTTTCTTACCGCCCGGCGAGGGGCAGCAGCATGAGCGTCGAACGCAACATCACGCTCCCGCCCGAGCAACAGGAAATCAAGGAAGCGTTCCGTGCCCTTGTCAAAGCCTATGGCGGACAGGATGCGGTCGCCAAGCGGCTTGGAACCCGGCAACAGCGTATCAGCGATTTCTGCAGCACGACGACTGACGCCTTTCCCCGCGCCGACGAAATCGCGACGCTGGAGGCCGAAACCGTCGGCTATCCCGGCCACCCGCACGTCACGACCGTGTTGGCGCGCCAGCGGCTGCGCGAACTGGTGCCGACGCCCAACATCACGGCGACGGGCCGCGACCTGCTCATGCTGTTCGCCCGCCAGTCGAAGGGCAACAGCGAACTGGCCGAAGCGATCCTTGAGGCGCACGAAGATGAACACGTCGATTGCGCCGAGGCCGAACAGATCGAGGCCGCTGCCGATCAGGTGATCGCCACCGCGCTCGCCATCCGCGCCGAAGCGCGCATGATTCAACGGGAGTATCGTCAATGAGCCGCGGTGCCGCCGCACGTTGCCCCTATTGCAAGTCGCCGGGGCGCATCCGCAGCAGCGAGGAAGTCTCGCTTCTGCATCGCGACGTGTATTTCGACTGCACCAGCGATCGCTGCGGCCACCGCTGGAAGGCGCAGCTCAGCTTTGTGCATAGCATCGCCACGCCGGTGGAGCAGGGGAGCGACGTCCATCTGCCAGTGACTCCGGAACGCTACCGCCGGGCGCGCCGCGATGGCGAGCCGCCCCCCGTGCCGGTCACCGCCTGACCTGACCCCCACCGCATGAACCGAGCACCCCGGCGCCGAACCCCGCTTTCGGCGATGCCACCCCTTTGCCTGCGAAAGCCGCCCTTCCTTCATGAGCAACGCCCTCGCCCAAGAACTGGACCGCGCCCTGCAGCGGGAGTTCGCCTTCCGGCGCGAGGGCGAGTGGTATCGCAAGGGTAAGTGCCCGGAATGCCACAAGAAGGAGCTGTATGTTCACGCGGAGAAGCCGTTCGTCCTCAAATGCGGTCGCCTCAATCGCTGCGGCTATGAGAAGTCGGTAAAATCCTATTTCCCGGAAATCTTCGACGACTGGTCGAAGCGGTTCAAGGCGACCGAGGCCGATCCGAACGCCGCCGCCGATGCCTTCCTGCAGCATGGGCGCAAGCTCGATCTGACCGGCATGCGCGGCTGCTACAGCCAAGAATATTACAAGGATCCCGAGCGCAACATTGGCACCGCCACCGTGCGCTTCCCATTGCCCGGCGGCACATGGTGGGAACGGCTGATCGACCAGCCGGGCCGCTTCGAAATGAAGGCCCGCTTCCAGCCGAAGCGCGCCGCCGGCGGCAAATCCTACAAGGGATATTGCTGGGCGCCGCCCGCACTGACGATCGAGAAGCAGGCCGCGGCCGAACGGATCCTGATCGCCGAGGGCATCTTCAACGCATGGGCGCTCACCATGGCGGGGCATGCCGCCGTGTCGGCGATGACCGTCAGCAACTGGCCCGAGCATTGGCTGCAGGAATTGCGCCTCGCGATCGCGAACGGCCCGACCCCGAACCATCGGCCCGAACTGGTCTTCGCGTTCGACGTCGGCGCTGCCGGCGTCAAATGGTCGCGCGATTTCGTCAAGCGCGCCGAAGAAGAGGGCTGGCCCGCGACGGCCTGTCAGGCCAGCCTGGTCGAAGGCGATGCGAAAGATTGGAACGATCTTCTCGAGCTTGGGCGCCTGACGCCCGCCGACTTCGACGAATATTTCTGGAATGGCCGCGTCACCATCGCATCGAGCGCGCTGGAAAAGGCCTGCCTCATTCATGAGCGCAAGCATTGGAACGGGTTCAGCTTCTCTTTCGACAATCGCATGTGGTGGGCGAGCTTTAATCAGGCCCGCATCGCCGAGGTGAGGCTCAAGGAGGGTTTGACCGAGAAAGCCGCAATCCGCGCTTGCGCAGAGGTCGATGAAATCGCGAACTGCGCCTTTCGTACGCTCTACCGCGAGCGCGACGACGTTATCGACGATACCGCCTATTATCTCCGCGTCGATTTCCCCGGCAAGACACCCACCGCCAAGGGGCGCTTCTCGGCCGCGCAGCTCACCGCCGCACCCGAATTCAAGAAGCGCCTGTTCGCCTTCGGCGGCATGTTCACCGGATCGACGGGCCAGCTCGACCGCCTGATGCAGATCCAGACGCGCGACCTCAAGACGGTCGAGCCGATCGACTTCACCGGTTACAGCAAGGCGCATGGCGCGTGGATCCTCGGCGATATCGCCGTTCGCGGCGGGCGCGTCCACGATCTGAATGCCGAGGATTACTTTGATTTCGGCAAGGTCGCGGTGAAGCTGCGCTCGCCTGAGCGCCTGCTCGACATCAGCTATGATCGCGACACCTTCAATATCGACTGGCTCCCGAAGCTTTGGGCGGCATATGGCGCCAAGGGACTGATCGCGCTCACCTTCTGGCAGATCTCGCTTTTCGCCGAACAGATCCGCGAAGCGCACAAGAGCCTCGCCTTCCTCCAGATCATCGGAGAACCCGGATCGGGCAAATCGACCCTGCTGGAATTCCTCTGGCGGCTCTATGGCCGCGATTCCTACGAAGGCTTCGACCCTACCAAGGCGACGTCGGCCGCGATCGCGCGCAATCTCGGCAAGGTCGGCAATCTGCCCGTGGTGCTGATCGAGGGCGACCGCGACGAAAGCACGCCGCACAGTAAGCGCTTCGAATGGGACGAGTTGAAAACCGCCTATAACGGTCGCGCGGTTCGCTCGCGCGGCGTTCGATCGGGCGGGATGGAAACCTATGACCCGCCCTTCCGCGGCGCGGTCGTCATCGCGCAGAATTTCGCGGTGAAGGCGTCGGCGGCGCTGCTCGAACGCCTCATGAGCCTGACCATCAACAAGGAAGGGTGGAGTCCCGATACCAAGGTCGCGGCCGAGGCGATCGAAAGCTGGCCGACCGATACGCTGTCGGGCTTCATCATCCACATCATCCGGCAGGAAGAAGCGTGGCTCGCCGCCTTCTTCGCCGCATACAAGAAACACGAAAAGGCGCTGCCCGAAGCCAGCGGCGTCAGCCACCAGCGCCTGGTCAAGAACCACGCCCAGCTCGCCGCCGGCCTCGACGCCCTCGCGACCGTGATTTCAATTCCCGACGACGTGCGCGAGCGCGGACATGAATTCATCCGCGGGATGATCCGCGAGCGGCATCAGGCGATCAGCGCCGACCACCCGCACGTCGCGAAATTTTGGGAACTGTTCGACTGGTTCGAGGCCAACGAGGTCGTTCAGACGAACCCGATCAATCTGCACAGCAAGGCCGACAAGCTTATCGCCGTCAGCCTTCCGATGTTCGAGGAGCGGTGCCGCCAGCGCGGCATTCAGGCGCCGCCGATGGACGATCTCAAGCAGCTCCTCCGCTCCTCGAAATCCCGCCGCTTCCTCGCGGCCAAGAACGTGAAAACCCGCCTCGAAAACAAGGTCATCCACTGCTGGGTCTTCGCCCAGCCGGAGGGCCGCGACGACGTCATGGAGGATTGAAAATGAAGCCCTTCCACCCCGCCATTTACATCTGCGTCGATTGCCATGTCGAACATTATGGCGATCGGCAGAACCTGCCTCTCGGCTGGATCCGCTGCGCCGCCCCGAACGGCCATGATGCGGTGCGCTGCGGCAACTGCGCCGATCAGATCGCACAGCGCCATGCCAGCGCCGGCGCGCCCCAATCCCTCGATCGCCCCACCGCCGGCATGGCGATCGGCATCCTCGCCGCCCGCTTCACCGGCGCCCTGATGCGCGCCAGCGAATTGCCCCGCCGGGAGGCGCGCCGGTGAGCGGGCAGCGCATCTTCTGCGCCAAATGCGACGCCCCCGGCCTCATGGACGGCGACCTGCTGCCCGCGGGCTGGGAGCGCCACACCAGCGGCATGACCAAGGCCCCGCTCACCGTCTGCGGCGGCTGTGTTGAAGGATCGCGCGGCCAGACGATCCGCTCGGGCGACGCCGGCGCGACCGATGACCAGCTCCGCCTTTTCATCGAGCGCATCGAGCGGCTCGAAGAGGAAGAAAAGGGCATCAAGGACGACAAGCGCGACGTCTACCTCGAAGCCAAATCGCAGGGTTACGACCCGAAAATCATGCGCGAAGTCGTCAAGCTTCGCCGCATGAGCCCGCACGATCGCGCCGAACGCGACGCGATCCTCGACGTCTACCGCTCCGCCATCGGTCTCACCTGATCCCAGCAGCAAGGGAGGATCCCGCATGTCCAAACCCGAATTCAACCACGCCACCTTCGTCGAGCAGCGCCTCTGCGAAACGGTCAAGCACTGCCTCGGCCTGCGTGTGTCGCACGTCGATCTGACGCACCGCCTAGTCGATGATCTGTGCTGCGACAGCATCGACCATGTCGAAATCGTCATGAAGGTCGAAGACCGCTTCGGAATCGAAATCAGCGATGACGAAGCCGCCGAATGCCGCACGGTAGCCGACTACAGCGTTTTGGTCCGTCGCAAGCTGATGACCGCCTACCCGGCGGCGGGAGGTGCCCAATGCGCCGCCTCCTGACCCTGTTCCCGATCAGCGCGGCCGAGGCCGACCGCGCAGCCGCCGCGATCCGCTCGCTATTTGATTGGCCCGACATCCTCGCGGCGATGGCCTATGCGGCATTCTTCGTGATTGGATTACCCGCTGCGCTGCTTTTCTTCAGCGTGATCGGCGGTGTTCTGTGAACCGCCGGCACCGCCCCTTCGACATCGTCTACGACATAGGCGGAACGTGGATTGTCAGCCGAACTGGCCGCTATCGCCGCTGGTCGCCGAAAATGCTTCACGGACTTGAACGCCTCCGTCGGCGTCGGCCGACTGACGACAGGATCTTCGCGATATGAGCCGCCGTCTCTCCGACGTCGAGCTGCGCGAGAAGATCGCAGCCTTCGAGCTGATCAACCGTGATCGCACCCTCACCAATGACGAAGCCGACCAGCTCTGGCGCCTCGTTCATATCGAAACCTGCCGCATCAAGGCCCGTCGCCGCTCGATTGAGCGAAATCAGGCGCGCCTGTCGGCTCTCACCGAAGGAATGGCCGCATGACCGACAATCAGGTCTTCATTATCGCGACGATCCTGTGCGTTTTGCTCGGGACGCAGATCCTGCAACTCTACTGGATCCATCGCATCCGCCGCCGCGTCCGCCGCTACCTGCGGAGGGACGCGTGAGCACCCCGCTGCCCGACTTTCCCGTCGACCAGGTGCTTAGCCCAGCGCTGTTCGAGATCATGCACGAACTGATGCGCGAACGCGCTCGCTCGGTCATGGTCTTCGGCCACGACGCCGCGGCCGACGACGCCCTGCCGCTCAACAGCATCGGCCAGAAGGCGACCTACTTCCTCCAGATCGCCACCGAGCGCGCCGAAGGCCCCGACGAACGCCGCATCCTGCCCGCTGCCCGCAAAAAGGCCGTGCAGGGAATCATCGTCGCCCTCGCTTTCATCGACGCCATCGACCGTGAAATCGAGCGCGAAGCAACAGCGGACTTTTAAGTGATCCGTCTTTTGACAATCGAAGAAGCTGCGGCCGAGCTACAAATCTCGGTACCGACGCTGCGCCGTTTGCGCGCAGCAGGAAAAATCGGTTACGTCAGGCTCGACGGCCGCAAGATTCGGCACACCGCCGATGATATCGCCGACTATATCTCGCGCCAGCATGTCGCCGCTCGCAATCAGGAATTGCCACCATGCCCCGCCCCATCCCGAAGAAAGGATCGCCGCACTGGCACTATGACTTCGTCCGGGGCGGTCGTCGGTTTCATGGCTCGACGGGAACGGACAACAAGCGTCTAGCGCAGCAGATAATCGACCAGCGCTTGCACGAAGCGCTCTTGCCGGCGCGAACCCGCCCGCCGATCACGCTCGACGATGCCGCGGGCTTCTATGAAGACTATGCGTCGGCCCTGCCGAGCTGGAAAACCACCGAATATATCCTCGCAGCCTTGGTGTCGGGCCTCGGAGGTGGACACCTGCTGTCTGAGATCAATCAGCGCATGCTGATCGACCACTTCGCGGCGCGGCGGATTCGCGACAATGGCGAGCTGCGCGCCAATAGCAGCGTGAACCGCGAGATCGAAGTTGCGAGCGCAGTCTGGCACCGGGCCGACAAGGCGAAATATGACATCGGCGACATGCCGGATTGGAACGCCTTGCGGCTCAAAGTGGCGGGAACGCGGTGGCGCCTGCTCGGCGCCGGCAAACAACAGGACGCTTATCTCGCCGCCGTCCGTGCCGATGTCCGCCCCGCGTTCGAGTTTCTCCTGCTATCCGGCTGGCGGCGCAGCGAGGTGATCGACCTCGGATGGAATGACCTCGATCTGCCAAACCGCACCGCATGGACGCGGGTGAAGGGCGGGGCGATGGTCGAGCGGCCGCTAACGCAGGCGATGCTCTTGATCATTGCGAACCAGCCGAAAGTCGGCCCGAAGGTCTTCACCTATGTTTGCCAGCGCGCGACCGCGAGCGGTCGCCGCGATCGCGCCCAGCGCCGACAGGGTGAGCGCTATCCGATCAGCGCCAGCGTCATGAGGGAGGTCCATGACGACGCCCGCACGGCGATCGAGGTGCCGGATCTGCGCTTGCATGACTTGCGGCACACGCGTGCGACGCGGATCCTGCGAAGCACGGGCGACCTCGCCCTGACTAAGCGCGCGCTCGCCCACCGCAACATCGCCACCACGCTGAAATATGCCCACGTCCTCGACGACGACGTGCGCGCCGGCCTAGATGCAAGCGAGTCCCGCAATATTCCCGAAGCCGCTCCCGAGGAAGCGAAGAAAGCGTAACGATTTCAATCCGGTGGATTATCTGCGCCATCGCCGTGTAAACGAGATGCTCTAGAATAACGGCCACTGGCCGCAAGCGGACCGGCGGTTTTCGAACGCACATCTCGACAAGCAGTCGTTCGGCGCATTGCGAGGAGGTAAGATTCGTCGATGACGAGGTGCTCGGAACAAGCCGGCTAAGCCAAAGCACAGATCGCAAGCCAGCGCGGCCTGCTTCGATACCTTTTTGGCATCACATATGAGCAAATCAGTCTTTCTCAACATGGCCGAAGGGAATTAAATCCCGGACAACCGATGGGAGAGACAGATGGCCGAAGCCATAGTGATAGAGGCGATCGAGTCCTTCATTCTGGACGTTCCGACGATCCGTCCGCATGTGCTGTCAGTCGCGACGATGCAGTCGCAGGCGATGGTCATCGTCCGGATTATCTGCTCCGACGGGATCGTCGGCATCGGCGAAGGTACGACCATAGGCGGCCTTAGCTATGGGGCCGAAAGCCCCGAAAGCATCCTGCTGACGATCGACACCTATGTCGCCCCCCTGCTCCGCGGTCGCGACGCTCGGCGCCCCGCACAGATCATGCGCCTTCTGCGCAAACAGATCGCCGCCAATCATTTTGCGAAATGCGCGGTGGAAACCGCCCTTCTCGATGCCCAGGGGCAACGGCTCGGCGTGCCGATGAGCGAGCTTCTCGGCGGCCGGGTTCGCGATCGCCTTCCCGTCCTGTGGACCCTTGCCAGCGGCGATACCGCACGCGACATCGCAGAGGCCGAGACCATGCTCGCCGCGCGTCGCCACGACGCGTTCAAGCTCAAGATCGGCAAGCGGACGCTCGACGCCGACGTCGCGCATGTCGCTGCCATCAAAAAGGCGCTCGGCGACCGCGCGAGCATCAGGGTCGATGTCAACCAAGCATGGAGCGAGACTAGCGCGAAGCGCGGCCTTGCCATGCTCGCCGATGCCGGCGTCGATCTGGTCGAACAGCCGATCAGGGCGTCCAACCTTTCGGGCATGGCCCGCCTGACCCGGCTGGGACAATTGCCGGTCATGGCGGATGAGGCGCTTTATGGCCCCGAAACGGCCTTTGCCTTCGCCGACGCGCACGCTGCAGACGTCTTTGCTGTCAAGATCGCGCAGGCGGGCGGATTGACGCCTGCAAAGGCGCTTGCGTCGATCGCCGATGCG
>OFIS01000435.1_pt1 | contig 23559 bp, 21 predicted proteins | sample 1775071 | NCBI WGS metagenome assembly OFIS01 (sample SAMN08195774, study PRJEB24354) | sludge metagenome | isolation source: sludge from phenol fed wastewater aerobic bioreactor C | place: India: Nagpur | collected 2016-09-17
AGGGCGCCGCGCAGCGGGCTCAGCTGGCGATAGATGCCCGACATGGCGCGCAGCAGGATGGGATTGCGCGCCGCGTGCGCGATGCGCCGGTGGAACATGCCGTCGGCGCGCCGCACCATCTTCGGGTCGGCGAGGTGCAGCTCCATCAGGCGGATGGTGTCCTCGATGCGGCCGAGCTCCTCTTCCGTCGCGTGCTCGGCGGCGAGGTGATAGACGATTGGCTCAAGCAGCCGGCGGGTCGCGATCAACTCGGCGACCTGGTGCGATTCATGGGCGATGTTCTTGCCCAGCACGTCAAGCGGGATCATGCCCGAGGCGACGAAGACGCCGCCCGCCTGGCCGGGCTTGATGCGCAGCACGCCCGAAGTCTCCAGGATGCGCAAGGCCTGCCGCAGGGTCGGTCGCGAGACCTCGAGCAGCAAGGCCATCTCCTTTTCGTTGGGCAGCCGGTCGCCCTCGCCGAGGCCGTGGGCGTCGATGGCATCGATGATGCGCTCGATCACCGCCTCGAAGGTGCGGTGGACCTTGATGGGTGCGAAAATGCCGTTCACGCCGGCCTCGTCGGCGGGCGGTCCTACCTTGGCGAATCTCGTCATGTTCCCCTCCATCTCCCCACCTTATCGCGCATCGCGCAGCAGCACGCCAAGCTCGGCCGCGTGGCTGAGCCCGGAAACCGTGACTTCGGCGAGGAAAGCCGGGTCGATGCCGGCGCGGTAGGAGGCCACGGCGGCCTCCAGGTAGTCGTCGGCGGCCAGCCTGATCGAGCCGTTCAGCACGATGCGCTCCGGATGGTAGAAGCGCGAGACGAGCTGCATGGCGTAGCCGAGGCGGTCGGCGAAGATGGCGACGGTCTCGCGGGCAGGGGCGTTGGCCTGCCGCGCCCGCGCGAACACCGTCACCGCGTCGGCGTCCTCGCCGGCGAGCTGCCGGTATATTTCGCGGATGCCGCGCCCGCACACCGTGCGGTCGAGCGAGCGGTATTCGCCCAGCGCCTCGACATAGATCGCCTGCTCGGAGATCAGCCCGGCGGCGAAGCGGCCGCGCAGGACCGAGCCGCTGTAGCAGCCGACGCCGATGCCGGTGCCGATGTTCAGCATGGCGAAGGCTGCGACCTCGCGGCCGGCGCCGAGCCGCGCCTCGGCAGTGGTCATGGCGTGGATGTCGTCGTCGACCAGCACGGTCAGGCCAAGCTTCCCGGCCAGGAAGGTCTCCAGCGGGAAGTCGACGCGGCCGCCCATCAGCGAGGAGTAGACGACCATCCCCCGGTCGAGCACGCCGTTGAGGCTGACCGCGACGCGGTCGCAATCGGGCGGCATGACCGAGCGGATAAGCCCCGCCAGATCGTCGGCGAAGGCCCTCGTTCCGCGCCGCAGCAAGGCGGTCGGCGTGCGGCCAAGCGATGTGACGGCCATGTCTGCCCCGATGATGCAGAACTGGATCTTCGTTCCGCCGATATCCACTCCAAGCGCGCGGCTCATGCCGCCGCCCTGTAGGCGATGGGGCGAGGGTCGGCGTCGCCGGCAAGATGCAGCGCCTCGACCGGGCCATGAGCGGCCATGTCGCCGAAATAGGCGATTTCCCAACGGCCCTGCGCCGTCAGCACCGGCACGCCGTGATAGGGCAGCACGCGCGACCAGCCGTTGACCGGCAGCACCGCCAGGTTTTCAGGCTTGGGCGACACGGTGAGCTTCAGCGCGTGCGGGCGCAGGTCGTGCAGGTAGCCGGTGACGTCGCGCAGTGACAGCAGCGACCGGTAGGCGAAGAACTGCCGGTGCGCGACCTTGTCTACGTAGTCGCGCACGTAGCGTAGCGCGGAATCTGTCTGCTCGCGGTCATAGGGCTTGGCCAGCACGCCTGGGTCGTAGTCGAAGGTCGGCACCGAAGTGCGCGAGGCGGCGACCGTGGTGGCATAGGCCTCGCGCACGGCCGGGTCGCCCTGCTGCCAGAGCTCTCGCATGCGCTCCTGCTCGTGGATCCAGCGCGCCTCGAAATTGGGGATCGACGTCACCATGTCGTCGAGGCTGTGGAAGCCGAGACGGTCGGGGTCGACGCCGGCCAGCTTCGCCACGACAGGCGTGCCGGCGCGGTAGGCGGCGATGCGGCGCGGGTCGACGCCCTGGCAGCGGCCGAGGATGCCCTCCTCGAGGATGGTGAGCCGGGCGCCGGGACCATAGACCGTGCCGACCGCGTCGAGCACGGCCTGGAAACGGCGCAGCATCAGCGCCTCGCCCAGGTCTGGCGCCTGGCGGTCGGTCTTCAGCGGGTTGGGGACCTTGTAGGGAAAGGCCATCGCCACGAACTCGACGGGCTCGCCGCGGTCGATGAACAGGTTGAGCCGGTCGAGCCAGAGCTGGCGGTTGCTAACGATGAAGGTAGGGTCGCCGAACAGCACCTCCTCATGCGCGAAGATGGACAGCAGGCGCTCCGCAACCGTGCCTTCGCCCGAGGCTTCGACCGTCACGTCGTTGACCTTCATCAGCTCGCGCAGCCCGGCAGCGTCGAGCTCGGCCTCGCCGACGATGCGCGGTGGCGCGAAGGCCTTCGGCAGTGGGGCGTTGATGTAGATGTAGGGGCTGGACATGCTTGGTCTTTCAGTCATCCGGGCTTGCGTATGCGGGCGAGGAATTCGGCGGTTCGCGGGTTGTTGGAATGGCGGATCACGGCGGAGGGCGAACCCGATTCCGCGACCTTGCCGCCGTCGATGAAATGGACGACGTCGCCGACTTCCTCGGCGAAGCTGATCTCGTGGGTGACGATCAGCATCGTCATGCCGTCGCGGGCGAGGTCGCGCATGACGGCCAGCACCTCGCCGACCAGTTCGGGATCGAGCGCCGAGGTCGGCTCGTCGAACAGCACGATGCTGGGGTTGGCGGCGATCGCCCTCGCGATGGCGACGCGCTGCTGCTGGCCGCCCGACAGTTGCGAGGGGTAGGAATCGGCACGGTTGGCGAGGCCGACGCGGGCAAGCAGCTCGCGGCCGCGTTCGAATGCCTGCTTGCTCTCCTGCTTCAACACCATGCGCAGCCCGGCGGTGACGTTCTCCAGCGCGGTCATGTTGGGGAACAGGTTGAAGCGCTGGAACACCATGCCGATGCGCGCCCGGCGCGACGCCGTCAGCGTGGCCGAGGCCTCGATCCACCGGTCGCCGCGCCGTTCGGCGCCGACCAGGTAGCCGTCGACCCACAGCTCGCCGCCGTCGTAGCTCTCCAGGCTGTTGACGCAGCGCAGCAGCGTGCTCTTGCCCGAGCCCGAGGGGCCGATGATGAAGGCCGCCTGGCCACGCTCCACGGTGAGGTCGACGCCGTGCAGGACGCGGACGGCGCCGAAGGATTTCTGCAGGCCATGCATGCGCACGGCGTGGTCGGGAGGGGGTGTCGTCATCGCCGCCACCTACAGGTTTGGCCTGGCCGCGGGCGGCTGGGCCGCGCCGATGCCCCTGGCAAGGCGCGCCTCGAGCCACGACTGGCCGAGCGATGCGACGGAGACGAGCACCAGGTACCAGAGCGAGGCCACGATCAGCATTTCGATGACGTAGAAATTCTGCGCGGCGATGCCTTGCACGGTTCCCAGTATCTCCTTGGTGCCGATGACGTAGACCAGCGACGTCGCCTTGAGCAGGTCGATGGCGAGGTTGCCAGCCGCCGGCAGGATGACGCGGATGGCCTGCGGCAGCACGATGCGCAGCAGGGCGCGGCGCGGCGTCATGCCGATCGACAGCGCGGCCTCGGTCTGGCCGGTGTCGACGGCGAGCAGGCCGCCACGGATGACCTCGCACATGAAGGCGCTGACGTTGAGGAACAGGCCGAGCAGGGCGGCGGTAGTGGGCGTGATCAGGCTGTTGGTGGAAATGGTGAAGCCCGCAATGTCGAGGCGGGGCAGGAACAGGCCGAGATTGAACCAGAAGACGATCTGCACCAGCAGCGGCGTGCCCCGGAAGAACCAGATATAGGCCGAGGCGATGGTGCGCAGCACCGGATTGCCGGAGATGCGCATTGCCGCCAGCAAGGTGCCGAGGACGGCCGATGCGGCGAGCGACACCACGGTCAGCATCAGCGTGGTGGCGACGCCGTTCAGCATTACCGGCGCGAAGAAATACTGGGCGATGATCTCCCAGTGGATGGTGCCGCTGCCGACAACGATGCCGGCGATGCCGAGCACCACGGCAATGGCAAGCACCGCCACCGCCGTCGAGAAGATCCGGGCGCCGGGCCTGCGATGGATGCGCAGGCCCGGCCCCGTCGTCCGGGAGGACTGTATGTCGACCGTCGTGGTCACCTAGAACAGCGCCGCGTTGATCAGGATGGGGTTGAGCGCGCCGTCGCCGACCTGCCACTTGTCCATGATCTTCTTGTAGGTGCCGTCCTCGACCATGCCCTGCATGGCGCCGGCGAGCGCGGCAAGCAGGTCGGGCGTGGTCTTGGAGAAGGCGATGCCCTGGTTGGCCGGGGCAAACAGCGCCACCGGCGAAAGCTCGAGCTTGGTCTGGATGCCTTCGGTCGCGGTCTTCAGCGTGTAGTTGCTGACGCCGTAGGTGTTCATGGTGGCGTCAGCCTGGCCGCTGGCCACCGCCAGGTAAGGGCCGGTCTGGTCGGCGGTTTCGGTCAATGCGACAGGCGTCGAGCAGGTCTCGTTGAGCTTCTTGACGATGTCGGGGAACAGCGAACCAGTGACGATCGAGACTTTCTTGCCGCAGAGGTCCTCCATCTTGGCGATCTTCTGCGGATTGCCCTTCGGCACGATGACGCCCGAGCCTTCCTTGGAATAGGCGATGAAGTCGACGACCTTCTCGCGGGCCAGCGTGTCGGCCATGGCGCTGACATAGAAATCGAAGCGGCCGGACTGGACGCCGGGAATGCCGGCGGTGAACTGGACGTCGCTCCAGTTGACGGTGAGGCCGAGCCGCTTGGCCGCCTCGTTGATCAGATCGGCATCGACGCCGGCCGGCTTGCCCGTCGCCTGGTCGATGAAGGACCAGGGGGCATTGCCATCGGTCGTGGCGCCGTTGAGCACGCCCTTGGCCTTGATGTCGCTCGGCAGGCGGCTCGCCAGGTCGGCGGTCGCCTTCATGTTGGTCTCGACCTTGAAGGGGGTCTCCGCCGCGACCGCAGCGGTCGAGAGGATTAGGGCGGCAAGCAATGCAGTCGTCAAACGGCCTTTCAAGCGTGTCATAGGGCTCTCCCTTAAGCCTCGGTTTGTGGATGACAAAAGGGATACTCATTTTTCCTTTAAAGTGCAATAGAGTTTCTCTTTGAGCATTAGAGATTCCTTGGCGCGGGTAAAGGGTCCCGCTCTGGAAGGGGCGCGCGGGGGCAGGGGTGAGCGGATCGCCGGGCGAAAGCGCCGTCGCCCGGCGATTTTCAGGCCAGGCCGGCCGGAAGCCCGATTTCGGCGCCAGATCAGGGCGATAGGGCGTGATGCCGCGTAAATGCCGCGGTACAGTTTTCGGCTTCGTGCGCCCATGCCTCTTTCCCCGGCGCGCGCATTCGGGTAAGCGCCCCGGACAAATCCCTCACGTCCCGCGCCAACCCAACCGGACCCTCCCATGATCCGTCTCGAAAACATCGGCAAGCAGAACGGTCGCCAGATCGTCTTCATCGAGGCGTCGGCCGCCTTGCAGAAGGGCGAGAAGATCGGCCTCGTCGGTCCCAACGGCGCCGGCAAAACGACGCTGTTCCGCATGATCATTGGCCAGGAACAGCCCGACGAGGGCCAGGTGCAGGTCGACCGCGGCGTGACCATCGGCTACTTCAGCCAGGACGTCGGCGACATGGGCGGCATGAGCGCGGTTGCCGAGGTGATGGAGGGCGCCGGCCCGGTGAGCGCGGTCGCCGCCGAGATGCGCGAGCTGGAAGGCGCGATGGCCGATCCCGAGCGCGCCGACGAGATGGACGCCATCATCGAGCGCTACGGCGAGCTGCAGCACCAGTTCGAGGAGCTCGACGGCTATGCGCTGGACGGTCGCGCGCGCGAGGTGCTGGATGGCCTCGGCTTCAGCCAGGAGATGATGGACGGCGACGTCTCAAAACTCTCCGGCGGCTGGAAGATGCGCGTGGCACTCGCCCGCATCCTCCTGATGCGGCCCGACGTGATGCTGCTCGACGAGCCGTCGAACCATCTCGACCTCGAAAGCCTGATCTGGCTGGAGCAGTTCCTGAAGGGCTATGACGGCGCGCTGCTGATGACCTCGCACGACCGCGCGTTCATGAACCGCATCGTCACCAAGATCATCGAGATCGACGCCGGCGCGCTCACCTCCTATTCCGGCAATTACGATTTCTACCAGGAGCAGCGGGCGCTGGCCGACAAACAATTGCAGGCGCAGTTCGAGCGCCAGCAGGCGATGCTGGCCAAGGAGATCGCCTTCATCGAGCGCTTCAAGGCGCGCGCCTCGCACGCCGCCCAGGTGCAGAGCCGGGTGAAGAAGCTGGACAAGATCGACCGCGTCGAGCCGCCCAAGCGCCGCCAGACGGTGACCTTCGAGTTCCAGCCGGCGCCGCGCTGCGGCGAGGACGTGGCGACGCTGAAAGGCATCCACAAGGCCTATGGCAGCCGCGCCATCTATTCCAACCTCGACTTCCAGATCCGCCGGCGCGAGCGCTGGTGCGTGATGGGCGTCAACGGCGCCGGCAAGTCGACGCTGCTGAAGCTGGTGGCCGGCGCCTCGGAGCCCGACGAGGGCACGGTGGCGCGGGGCCCCAGCGTCAAGATGGGCTATTTCGCCCAGCACGCCATGGAACTGCTCGATGGCGAGCGCACCGTGTTCCAGACGCTGGAGGACAATTTCCCGCAGGCCGGCCAGGCGCCGCTGCGCGCGCTTGCCGGCTGCTTCGGGTTCTCCGGCGACGAGATCGAGAAGAAGTGCCGCGTGCTCTCGGGCGGCGAGAAGGCCAGGCTGGTCATGGCGCTGATGCTGTTCGATCCGCCGAACCTGCTGGTGCTGGACGAGCCGACCAACCACCTCGACATGGCGACCAAGCAGATGCTGATCGAGGCGCTGTCGCAATATGAAGGCACGATGCTGTTCGTTTCGCACGACCGCCATTTCCTGGCGGCCCTTTCCAACCGTGTGCTGGAGCTCACGCCCGAAGGCATCCACACCTATGGCGGCGGCTACACGGAGTATGTCGCGCGGACAGGTCAGGAAGCGCCTGGCTTGCGAGGGTAGGGACGCGCTGGTTCGAAACCTCGCTTCCCATGGTATGCCGGATCTGGCGGCTTCGCATGAGCTCGGCCTGTCCGTTGTGAAGCAGGCAACCTTCTCTGTTGTTTCCACGCAAGGCGGATATGCTCGTGACGGAACTGGCACAGGGCACGGGCATGCGCCTTGTGCGTGCCTTCGAGGGGGAGACGATGCGGCATATCTGCGTGGTTGGGTTGCGTTCACTCGTCGCGGGCTTCGCCTTGTTGTCGACGGCGGCGATGGCCGACGAGGGGGAGTTGAAGAGTTTCGGCGACTGGATGGCCGGTTGCGACAACCTCAAGCGCTGCGCGGCGCTGTCGCTGCCGCGTGAGGACGAGGGCGACACCATTGCCTATCTGCGCCTCGAGCGTGACGCCGGGCCGGGCGCGCCAGCGACGCTGGTGCTGCGGCTGCTCGGCGAGTGGAAGATGCTGTCGGCGCCCGTCCGGCTCCAGCTCGACGGCGCCACCTTTCCGGTTGGCGGCGAAGCGGTGTCGGGCGGCGCCGACAGCGAAATGCTGTCGCTGGCCTTTCAGCCGGCCGAGGTCGCGGCCTTCATCAAGGCCGCCCGCAAGGCAACGCGGCTCACGGTCACCGTCGCCGGACAGACGGCCAGCGTCTCGCTTGCCGGCTCCGTGGCGGCCATGCTGTGGATCGATGACCAGCAGGGCCGGCTCGACACCATCTCGGCCCTGATCCGCGGGGGCAACGGCACGAACGTCCCCGCCGCCCCCGTGCCGCCGCGCGTCGCCGCCAGGCCAGCCAGCGGCACGCTGTCCGAGCAGGACGGCAAGGCGCTTGCCGCAGCACTGCGTGCGCAACTCAGGCACGGCGATGCCGATCTCTGCGACGATGACGAGACGCTCATCGCTTCCGACGAGGCCTGGCCGCTGGATGACAAACGCCGCCTTGTCGGTCTCGCCTGTTCGAGCGGCGCCTACAATCTCACCACCGGCTTCTGGATGGTGGAAGGCGGCGATATCACGACGGCCACGCCTGTCGTCCTGGCGCAGGGCGAGGGCGACGCGAACAACATGCTGACCAACGCGGACTTCGACCCGACGACGGGGCAGCTCTCCTTCTTCTCCAAGGGCCGTGGCATCGGCGATTGCGGCGCCACCGGCGCCTATGCCTGGACGGGCGCTGCCTTCGTCCAGACCGCCTACGCCTCGATGGAGGAATGCCGCGGCATCGCCCCCGACGACTGGATCACGCTCTATCGCAGCGCGGCCGAATAGGCGCGCCGCGCCTCAGCCAACCGCCGCGATGCCGGCGTGGTGGCTTCCCAATTGCCAGAACAGCGGCGGGAAACGGCCGCGCTCGGCCTCGACGACGCGGAAGCCGGCGCCACGCATCAGGCGCAGCGGGTCGCGGGTGAGGTGGCAGCCGCCGGCAAGCCTTCCCCACAGCCTGTTCAGCCGCTCCTGCCATCCCCGGCAAAGCCTGCCTTCGGCCTGGCCGTGCTCGATGAAGATCAGCCGTCCCGTCGGCCTCAGGACGCGGCGGATCTCGTCCAGCGCCGCATCGGGGTCCGGAATGGTGCAGAAGGCATAGGTGACGACGACCGTGTCGGCGAAGCCGTCCGTCAGCGGCAGGCTTTCGCCGCCGGCCCTGATGCACTCGACATGGAAGGGCAGGGAACGGCTCTGCCGGGCGGCTATGCCCAGCATCGTGCCGTCGGGATCGACGCCGACCAGCCGCTTCACCCTCGACGCGTCGTAGAAGGGAAGGTTGAGGCCCGAGCCGATGCCCACTTCCAAGACGATGCCCGTGGCCCGGGGGATCATGCGCCTGCGCATATGCGCGAAGGCGTTGGCCGAACAACCGGCATGGACCAGATAGGGCGCGGCGCAGCGCGCGTACCAGGAAAGGCAGGTCTGGCACATGGCTCAGCCTCCCCGGCCGACGCGGATCGACGCGACGGTCGCGGCACAAGCGGCCGGCATGCGTGAGTGAGGTTGAGTATTGACCGGTGACATTTCTCGCTCCAAGGGAGTCTGCTGACCGGGCCCGAGTGGCCCGGCGTCCTGGGGATGGATAGAAAGCCGGCGTCCCCTCGGCGTCCTCTCAATGCCCTGGGCGGCTGCCTGCGGATCGATGGAGCGATTGGAACTCCGACTTCTGGGCTTTCCGGAGTTCCGGCTGGACGGGCGGCGGGTGGAGCTTGCGCTGCGCAAGGCGGCGGCTTTGCTGATCTATCTCGCCGAGGCCGGCGGGCCGGTGGCGCGTGACGTCGCCGCCATGCTGCTGTGGCCCGAAGCCGACGTGGAAGCCGCGCGCGCCCGCCTGCGGCGCACGCTGTACAAGATCGGCATCGCCTTCGGTGGCGAGGTCATCGCCGCCAGCGCGACATCGCTGGTCCTCAGCTCATCGCTGTTCGTCGAGACGGATTCAGGGGCTTTCGAGCATGCCTGCGATGCCGGTCTGCTCGACGCGGCGGCTGACCTCTACAGGAGCGACTATCTCGCCGGCTTCTCGCTGCCGGACTGCCCGGAGTTCGAGGAATGGGTCTTTTTCCGGCGCGAGGCTTTGCGCAGCCGGCTGGTGCAGGCGCTGGAGCGGCTGGTTGAAGCCAGTATCGCCGGCGGCGAGCCGCGCGCGGCCGTGGTGCATGCGACGCGCCTCGCGGCTCTGGACCCGTTGAGCGAAAGCGCGCACCGCCATCTCATCCGCTCCCATCTGGCGGCCGGCGACAGGGCGGCGGCGGAGCGCCAGGTCGAAACCTGCGCGCGGCTTTTGCGCGACGAACTCGGCATAGCGCCGGACCCCGCCACGCTCGCCCTGATGCGGGAACCTTCCCGCGATGCCACGCCGGAGGCGCCCGGAACACGCTATGTCTCCGTGGACGGCACCCACATCGCCTACCAGACCGTTGGCGGCGGACCGCTGGACATCGTCCTGGTGCCGGGGTTCATCTCGCATGTCGAGCGGATCTGGGAGGACCGAAACTGCCGCGCCTGGCTCGACGGGGCGTCACGGCTCGGTCGGCTGATCCTGTTCGACCGGCGCGGCATGGGGCTTTCCGACCGCGTCGGTGCCCGCCCCACCGTGGAAGCGACGGCGCGCGACATACTGGCCGTAATGGACGCGGCCGGCAGCCGCCGGGCCTTGCTGGTCGGCGCCTCGGAAGGCGGGCCGGGCTGCATACGCTTCGCCGTCGACCACCCCGATCGTCTGGCCGGCCTCGTGCTGTGGGGCTCGCTCGCCAAGGGCAGCCGCGCCCCCGATTACCCCTTCGCCCTGACCGCCGCGCAATATGACCTGTGGAAGCAACGGCTGCTCGCCGGCTGGGGCGGCCCGGCCGAGATCGAGACTTTCGCGCCCAGCCTCGCCGGTGATCGGCAGGCGCGAAGCTGGTGGGCCGGCCTGCTGAGGGCGGCCTCCAGCCCCGGCGCGGTGTCCGGCCTGCTGGAGGCGCTGCGCGACACCGATGTCCGGCATCTCCTGTCCCGGGTCTCGGCCCCCACAGCGGTGCTGCACCGCTCCCGCGACCGGGCGGTGCGCGTCCAGGCCGGGCGTTTCCTGGCGAGCAGGATTCCCGGCGCGCGCTTCGTCGAGGTCGATGGTGACGACCACTGGTTCTGGGTCGGCGACCAGAAGCCGCTGCTGGAGGCGATCGGCGGGTTCGCGAGGCGCGGGTGAGGACGGCGCCAGCGCAAACGTGTGAAGACGCCTGTGTCTTTCGGTGCGGGTTTCTGAGATAGGATCCCGTCCGCATCGACGCGATGGCTGGATGTTCTTTTGGGTAGTTCGATGTCTACATTGCTTGGGTTCTCCTTCTACATCTCCTTTCTGCTGTTCGCCTGCCTGGGGCTCGTCGTCTTTGGCGTGTCGCTGATCCTGCTGAAGCTCTACAATCGCCGGGCGACGCGTAACCCCTCGTCATTTCCGATCGGCGCGTTCATTGGCACCATCTCCACCGCCTGGGCCTTGTCGCTCGGCTTCGTGGCGGCGGATGTGTGGTCGATCAGCTCGCGCGCCGACCTTGCGACCACCAGGGAGCGGTCCGCCATTCTGCGGCTGCTGGCAACGGCGCATCCGGACGTGCTGAACAAACCCGAACTGAAGAAGGCCGTCGAGAACTACCGCGATCTGGTCGTTTCGGACGAGTGGCGCGCCCATGACAACGAAGAGCCCTCGGAGAAAGTCGAGAGCGCGATCCTCGCCATCCGTGTCCAGGTCCGGTCCGTCGCCATGGACGGCACGCCCGCCCCGATCGTCACCCAGCTGGTCAACGATTTCGACGAATTGCAGGACGCCCGCAATGACCGGCTCGCCGTCGCCAGCAGTTCGGTCGACGAATACAAATGGTACCTAGTCGTGGCGCTGACATTTCTGACCGCGGCGACAATCGCCGCGACCCATGCCGACCGTCCGCAGGCGGGAAAGCAGGCGCTGCTGCTCTATTCGCTCGCTGCCTCGATCAGCCTCTGGATCCTGGCGATCCATGCCAACCCCTACACCGGAGCCGGTCAGATCGAACCGACCCTGCTGTATTCCAGCCAAAGGTGATGGCGGACGCGTTCTGAGCTGGAAGCGCGTTTGCGCGACCTGCCGACACACTCAAGGGCCGAGCCTTTGTACAGGCAGTCCTTCACCCCGTCGCCGCTGCGCGGCGTTTCCTGTCCTCCTGAAGGAGAGGAAAGGAGCCTGGTTCGGCAAGAATTTTTTCGTGCGGCAGTCTAGCGTTCGGCGTGGGGAAACAGTTCACGCTCGCTGACGCCCGCGCTCTTGCGCACGTCGGCCACGGCGCCCGACAGGTGGTCGTTGCCGGCCACGACACGGCGCCCGGCGGCCACCAGCCTGTCGACCTCGGAGGCTGGCAAGGTCAAGCGTGTCGGAATCCGGTTCAGCTCCATCGCGGTTTCCGGGTCGAGATCGGAAAAGGACAGGTGCTCGACCGTCGCGTCGACATCGCGGCAGTTCCAGCCGGCCGTCGTGCCGCGGATCCGCCGGACCTGGTCGAGCGACAGGCCGCAGCGGTATTTCACCAACTGGTCATGCCATATCGACACGGCCTGCCGCAGCGCGTCGATCTCGTCGCGCAGGGATGCCGACATGCTGGTGGCGGTCGCCGCCAGCAGGAGCTTGCCGATCGGCAGGTTGTTCATGTCCCGGCTCCAGCTTTCGGTCTGGCCGCGCCCGGCATCGGCGATGACGAAGATGAAGTGGCGCAGCTTCACCGCCTGCTCGGCCGACAGCGGGCCATGCGGACTGTCGGCCGCTGCCCGCTCCAGCACGAAGCCGGTGACGCCCAGATTGTCCGTCAGCCCGCCGTCCAGCAGCCTGACATAGTTGAGGTCCGGGTTGCGTTGATAGGCCTCGAGCGCCTGGGCATAGGCCTGCAGGCGGATCGAGTGGCGCCGGTCGGCGATCGCCCTCGTCAGCCAGTCCGGCTGGCTGTAGTCGCAACGCGTTCTCTTGGCCTGCAGAACCACCGGGCTGAAGACGACCGGGAACGCCGCCGAGGCGGCGACGGCGTCGGCGATGCGCACCTTGTCGAGATCGCTGCACAGCGCGGCGAAGGTGTCGTAGGTGAACAGGAATGGCGTGCGGTTGTAGATGTCGGAAGCGTTGATCCAGATCGTCGGCGCGTTCGGCCATCTGAAGCGCGCGAACTCGGCCCGGTCGAAGAGGTTCTGGTCGAGCCACCGCGCAAACGAGCCTCGGTCGTTCACACCGCCGGACAAGGCCCGCGACAGCGCGACCGGCGACAGCTTGCTGGTCCGCATGGTGGCTTCCGGATTCTGATGGAGGAACCTGCGGTCCAGGTCGCGATAGTCGTTCCGGCCCTTGTAGCCGAAATAGGCCGCGACCACCGCGCCGCCCGAGACGCCGGACATCATCCTGATGTTGTCGACCATCGAGCGGCGATAGGGGATTTCGTCGATCACGATGTCGTCCAGCGCGGTCAGCACGCCATAGGAGAAGGCCGCCGCCCGCATGCCGCCGCCCGAAAAGGCGAGTGCCATCACCGTGGAGCCGTCGTCGCCGTCGTCGGCTATGAATTTCGGCGTCGGTGGCGGGGCATCCGAACCGACGAGATTGATCGGCCCGACATCCCTGGCCGCGCAACCGCAGAGGATTGCCAGCGAGGCAAGCAACGCAAAAATAGACCTCAGCCCGATCATGTTCAGCCCCCCGATTTTCCCTATAGGCCTCTTGACGGCGCAGGCGTCAATCCTGCGGGAAAACTGTTTTCGCTTGTCTTTTCGCTGCCCGGCGGCGCGTTAACCTTGAATGCTGCAACAATATCGGGCTACCGCCCGGTGGCATCCGGCGCCGGGGCAGGGGCCGGATGTAATCTTGCACCCGGCGGGTTTCTCGCCCAAGATCGAGTTCTTGCGAGAGTACATCGGACGATGAAGACTATAATTGCCGCATTTTTTCTGTCGGCGCTTCTGGTGACCGGCGCATCCGCCCAGTTCCTCGGACCCAGCAAGTCGGGGCGCATCCAGACGGTCGAGACAGTCGAGAAAGGGCGCCGGGGACAGGACGTGGCGCTGGAAGGCTTCGTCGTCAAGCATCTGCGCGACAGCTACTATCTGTTCCGGGACGCGACCGGCGAGATACGCGTCAGGATCGACAGGCCGCGCTGGCGCGGCCGCACGGTGACCTCCAAGATGCCGGTCCGGCTGACCGGCAGGATCGACCGCGAGGTCAGGGAACTCTACGTGAATGTGGCGCGCGTGGATGTGCTGAAGTAGCGGGACGGGATGAGGTTGGGGCTGCTCAGGCGCGGTTGACTGGATGGCTGATTGTGAAGGGCTATCAGCTCCGCCACGCCGACCCGCACGGCTCTCTTGAGTGCAATGGCCTTCAAGACGCGCGGATCGGCGGTGCCCGATCCTCGCAGCCGCCCCTCGGGAAGCGGCTCGGCCATGTTTTCGTCCTCGCTTTCGTGCGGGGCACTTTCTCGAAAAACAAGGCGGCGCGTGACGGTTACCCTCGGCCTCGCCAACTTCGCCCAGGCGAGGCGGATCGATCCCCTCGGTCTGTGGCTTGATCTTCGGCTCCTTGCCGTGCGCCAGACCTTCTCGTTGCCGGTAGAGATCGAGACGGACCAATCCGAATAGACGCGGCGCTACAACGAAGCGCGTCGTCCGCATTCATCGCCCTTCCGAAATAAGAAGGGCAGATAAATTCTGTCTCGACTGGCTCATTTCCCCTTGGAAAGGCTTGATTCTATCAAGCTCAAATATTTCCACAACAATCACCCGATAACCATCGCAGGTGCTGGGGGAGCACATCTGTAACACGTCCGGCGGAGCGAGGCTTAAGCCTGCTGCTGGAAGATACAGTCATGTCGACATTGCAAGACAGCGTGTGGCGAGGGGGCGCGAAATGATCCGCTTGTGGCTGAGAGAGATCTCCGAAGCGCTTCTCGATGCCGTCAGGCTGTTGATGCTGCTGCAGGCGCCTTCCAGCGGGGACCAGGGCAAAAAGGGTCGGCCGCCGCTCGATTTCGACGAGCGATGACAGCACGCGATTCATCCCGGAAGCCAAAGCCGATTTCCCGAACCGGAGACTCTCGTATGCATAACTTGGCCTTCGCCATCGGAGCGCCCCCAAGCCCGGCCGGCTTGAGCATGTTTTCAGCCGGGCGGAGATTTTCAGCTCAAAGAAATGGTGCATTTCGCGGCTCACTTGCTGTCGCAATCGTGGCCTTGCACTCGGTAGCGTTCTTGCCCGACGCGGCATTTGCCATGGAGGGCGACGCGGTGGACACGGCGGTTATCTTCGCCGTGGACGCATCCTCCTCCATCGGCCCCGGCACGGCTCGGCTGCAGCTCAACGGTCATGTCGAGGCGCTGCGATCCGCCGAGGTCGCCAAAGCCATTGCAAGCGGTCCGATCGGATGTATCGCGATCTCCTACGTCGAATGGTCGAGCGTCGGGAGGCTGGCTGTCATCCTTCCCTGGACGAGACTATGCGGCGCCGAAGATGCCAGCCAGGCAGCGGGCCTCATCCTTGAACGTGGAAGCGACGGCATCGAGCGAAAAGGGAGTGGCAGAACCTCGCTTTCATTCGCCATCGACGCCGGCAGATTGCTGCTCGGCAAGTACCCTGGCCATGCGGGTCGCAAGGTCATCGACGTCTCCACGAACGGCACCAACAATGACGGGTTACCGCCCATCGGCAGCCGGGCCCGAGCATTCGAGGTCGGCTACATTGTCAACGGCATTGCGCTTTCGCGTGATGAACCCGGAATAACCGATGACCTGCCGGGATATCTGGAAAACAACGTCATTACGGGGGCGGGAGCCTTTGTGGTCGCGCCGAGAAAGCCGGAAGAATATGAAATAGCACTTCGGCGCAAGCTCGTTCTGGAGATCAGCAACTGGCAGACCGATGACGCCGCAGGAAAACAATATGCCAGCAACGTCACTCGCCAAAGGGCACGATGAATTGCCTTGTCAGCCAGATATTTCTTTTAATTTCCAATCAAATCATTGGAGAAGAAATTGCCCTGTTTGATCAATTTGATCCATGCGAGCGTGCGGTGCTCTGGTGACTCATAGCAGAGCCCGCCTGCGGATCGAGAGCCGCATGCGGGATCCCGGCGTGCTCTATAATTTGGGCAATTCGCTGGGCTTCATCGTCGGGCTTGGCGTCGCACTCGCGGCGGATGTTTCCCGCGATGACGGGGCCACCGTTTGGGGCCGCGGCATTGCCCATGTCATAGGCAGTCCGGCGGCGGTTGCGTTAACGGGCGCCACGCTCGTGTTCTTCTGGGGCGGCCTCCTCTACACCAGGGCCTGGTCAAACGGTGCGCCACCCGACCCCAGGCTCAATCGACAGGGGGATGTGCTTTCTGGCATCGGCGCGATCCTTCTCGGGATCGGATTGGTCATCATGGGCAATCCATGGCTCGCCGCATCGGCCGGTCTGCTGCACGCAACGGGGAAATTCGGCAGTGCCCTTGGTCGCACGGCAACGAGGCAAGGCTCCTCCGTCCAATCGCGCGTTGCCGATTTCTGCAAGGATCTGGTCCTGGCAAGCCGTGTGCCAGCGATCCTCGTGGGCGCAGCCGCGCTCTGGCGGGAGCTTGTGCTGCTGGAAAACATGCCGGAACTGCTGTTGTCCCTGAGCTTCATGACTTGTTGCCTGATATGGGCCGCGGCCGACTGGATGCTGCTGTCGCCAGACGGGTGGGTCAAGCCAGTGGCCGTACGTCTTGCCCGAAGAGAACCGGGAGCCTGATCGAGAAAGAGAAGGCCTCCATAGCGAGCCAGGACCGCTGCGAAGGTTGATCAGATTCACGAAACGAGACGAAACGCGGTAACGCCGCGCAGCCTCGCGGCGACCATGACCTCATCGACATGCGTAACAACAAGCCTGCGCAACTCAGTTGGTGGCGGCTTGCCCATCGCTGCCTCCTTTCAACCGCAATGAATCATGAGCTAAAATCAAGGTGAGTCCTGTATCCCTTAAATCCCAATACGCCCCAAGGGGCATCATTTTCGGTATATGAGCTGTACTTCAATTTCTTCTCGATTCCATATTCGCCATGCTGTAGACCTACACTGGGGAACTCGGGCTTGGTTGCATAATATGGCGGGTATTAATTGCCAGAAGCTGACCTTCGCGTCGGAGTATTCATATGCTCATGGCGCCGACGGCAAGATAATAAAGTTCACGCGAGCAGAACGACTGTTGCTTGCGGATTTGATTGCCCATGCCGGAATGCTGCGAAGTCGTGAACAACTGCTGGACGCTGTTTCAAAGGTCGGATCCGACTCTTCGGACCGCAATGTGGATTTCTTCATAAATCGACTTAGAAGAAAGATTCGAGACTCGGCCAAGAACCCGAAATTCATAGGCACTCGGTATGGCGAGGGATATGTCTGGGTTGGTGGCCATTCCCCGCAGACAGGTCCACTGGCGGAGTGCTTCATCGTTGTCGGCCCCATTGTCGCGATCGGGCAGCAGAGCGCTGACAGCCACGCCATCGAATTTGCCGAAGGGGTAGCGCAGGCTCTCAGGAAGCAATTGCCTCTGGAGCGCGTCGTGTCCGTCAGACCCGATGAAGCCGAAGCTGGTTTCACTTTTCGGATAAATCTGACGTTCATCGTATCTGGTGGCAGGAGGGAATGTGTTTCTTGTCTGCAAGGCAGCGAGAGCACAAAGGTCATCCTTGCGCGGCGCGATAGCTGCCACGACATCGACGTCAACGCCCTGGCCGAAAGTCACCTTTCCGCACTTTGGCAATTCCAGGTCGACCGAGCGGGCCTGGGCGCCTCCGATGCGGCACCCCTGGCCGTTAGAATGGTCGAGGCCGGCGAGCTGTTCGCCGACGACAGCCAGGCCGGATTGTCCGGCGAAGTATCCAAACTGAAGGGCGAAGCGTTCCCGTCTTCTTCTATCTGGCGCAAGAATGATGCGCGATTGCGTGAGTTAATTCGTAATGGGAACGCAACCCCCGTCACGCGACTGATGCTGGCGGTCAACATCTATACTGGTTACATCATCGATGGCTGGCGCTTTCTGGCCAACGAGGATCCCCGCGAACGCGATCAGGCTCATATGGAGAGCCTCATCCTCGAGGTTCTTCCCGACCTGCTGGACGACCCCGAGAATGCGCTGTCCGCGGCGCATGTTCTCAGTTTTATGAGCCCGGCTCACCAGGTGCTTGCGTTGGAAATCGCGGAGGAGGCGTTTACCAGATCGACGGCGCTGGCCGACGCTCTGTCGATACTTGGGCGTCTGCGCGGCTTCGCGGGCGATTTCGATGGCGCATTTGAAATGCTTTATCGCGCGCGGCCCTTGTGCAAGCCCGGCTCTGTGTTCGAGCGCTACATCACTTCATGCATCTGCCAGAATCTGCTGGCTTCGGGCAATTTCGAGGCGAAGGACCGCGAACTTGAATCGCTGACCAAAAGCCCGATAAGCAAAGGTCCGTACAGGCTTGTGTATGCCAATCCAGACGAGGCTGTGCCGTCTTTGCCTGTTCGTATTCACCTAGCACTCAGCCCGCGAAAATATGCCCGCGCAGCGGTGCTCTGGAGCTACTACACATCCGCGCGCCTTTATCGCCCCCGCGAGGCGAAGGAAAACGTGATTGTCGGCCTGGCCCGCCATATGCGCCGCCGGTTTGGTGACGAGATCATTCCTGATGAAGTCAGCGCGGCAATACCTGCGACAATGGGTGGTGCCGCCCGGCCCACGTCCGAAAACCGTCTTCTCGCGTCGGACTATCAGTAAGTGCTTTCGTTCGCCGGCCGCGCCGTTCGCGGTGGATCGAAGATACCGCCGTGAGCTGCCCGGCGCATCACATGTCACGATAGGACAGTGCCGCGAACTGGTGACGGAAGTGAGCATGAACATCGACATGCATGTTCCTGCGATGATGGGGGCAGCGAGGCTGTACCCGGTCGTTGGCGCTCGTCAGTAAGGGGCCATCGATGGGGGCTGGCGCGATGTCGCATTTGGGAGCCGTGAACGGACTGGCGACTTCTGGAGAATGAGACCAAGAAAGCGGACTTTCGTGCCTTTCTACCCAGTTATCGAATCTCGTCCGGCGGACCGGGCAGCTTCGAACGCATATGCTGAAATAGCCGGGGTGGCACTTGGATGCGTCATCAGCAATGTCGGCTCTCATGACCGATATGAAGGCGCGAAGCTGCTTTGAAGAAAATCAGCAGACGAAAGCCGGGCGCAACTCAGGATCACCATCCCGCCTCGCGCCCGGCTTTGCCTCATCGGCACCCGGTCCCAACCAGCCCCGCGTTCACGCCCCCTTCGGCACGGGCGTCTGCGCCCCCACTACCGGTTCCGCCTCCGGCGCGGCGGGCTCCTCTTCGACCTCCGGCTGTGCCTCACTCGCCGCTTCCCCCTCCGGGTGGGCGGCGACGAGGTCCTTCAGCGAGCCGCCGGCGCCGGCTATGCCGGCTTCTTTCAGCAGGGCGTCGATCAGCGGCTTGTTGCCGGTGAAGCGCAGGAGCTGGTCGGCGAGGTCGCCGGGACCCGAGCTGCCGACCGCGCCGCCGCGTGCACCGGAGAAGCCGGCCGTGTCGAAGACGCGGATCGAGTCGATGCGGCTTGCCGGCTCCATCAGCGCCTTCAGCGCCTCGGGCAGCATGGTGATGCGCGCCTGCGTCAGCTCCAGGTGGATCAGCCGTTCGGACAGGAGGTTGCGCGCCTCGTTGGTGGCGCGGATGGTCTGTGCCTGGGCATCGCCCTCGGCGATCACGCCCTCGGCGCGCACCTTCATGGCTTCGGCGTCGGCACGGGCCTGGACCAGCACCGCGTCGGCACGGTCCTCGGCCGCCGCCTTCTCGGCCTGCGCGCCCACCGTCACCTGAACGGCCTCGGATTCGGCCGCTTCCTGCGCCTGCAGCACGGCGATCTGGCGGGCACGGTCGGCGATCTCGCGCTCGCGCGCCGTCGCGACCTTTTCCTCGGCCGCCACCTGCAGGGCTTCCGCTTCGCGCGCCTTGGCCTCGGCCTGGCTGGTCTCCTGGCTCTTCTTGGCGATCGCCACCGCCATGTTCTGGCGCGCCAGCTCCACCTCGCGCTCGGAGTTGATGCGGGCCTCTTCCTTGATGCGCTGGGCCTCCGCCGTCTGTTCGGCGACCTGGCGCTCGCGCTCGATGGCCGCGGCCTGCTCGGCAAGCTTGGCGGCTTCCTCGGCCTTGGCCTTCTCCGAACGCGTCACCGACTGCTTGGCGGCAACGTCGCGCTCCTGCTCCAGGCGCGCCTCTTCCTCCTGGCGCTTCAGCGCGAATTTCTCGCGTGAGGCGTTGAGGTCCTGCTCGGCGATGGCGACCTCGGTCTTGCGGGTCACCTCGTTGCGCTCCTTGCGGCGCTGCTCGGTGATGCTGGTCAGCTTGGCCAGGCCGACGGCGTCGAAGGCGTTGCTCTCGTTGAAGAATTCACGCGGCGTCTGGTCGAGCCCCGTCAGCGAGACCGATTCCAGCTCGAGCCCGTTGGAGCGCAGGTCGGTCTCCACCGCGTCCTGCACCGCCTTGACGAAGTCGGAGCGGTTCTCGTGCAACTGGTCCAGCGTGTTGCGCGCCGCGACCGAGCGCAGCGCGTCGACCAGCTTGGCTTCCACCAGGTCCTGGATCGCCTTCGGGTCGTTCACGCGGTCGCCCAGCGTCTGCGCGGCAAGGCCGATGCCGTCATCGGTGCCATCGACGCGCACGTAGAACTCGGCGCGGATGTCGACGCGCATGCGGTCGGAGGTGATGAAGGCATCCTCGCGGCGGCGGTCCACCACCAGCTTGACCGTGTTGAGCTTCACCTTGGCCAGCGCGTGCACCACCGGCAGGATCATCGCGCCGCCGTCCTTGACCACCTTGCGGCCGCCCACGCCGGTGCGCACGAAGGCCTCGTCGCGCTCGGCGCGCTGGTAGAGCCGGCCGAGGATGAAGCCGATGACGGCCAGCACGAACAGGACGATGCCGGCCCAGATGAGAAACTGAAGGATGTTTTGATCCATGATCCGCCCCAGGGTTTTGGATGAAATTGCCGTTGTTCGAATGCAGTTCGAAGGTTGAGGGCCGCCCGTGTCACGGGCGGCTCAGGGTTGCGCGCGGCCTTTCTCCAGAGGCCCTTCCTCGAAGGGACTCTCCTGGAAAGGCATGACCAGATAGACGTTGGCCTGACCGACGGCGGCTTCCACCACCACGATCTCGGCGCCTTTCTCGATCGTGCGGCCGGTGTCGGCCGGCCTGGCGCGCAGCGTGTGCAGTTCGCCATGCTGGTCGCGCACCAGCACGTTGCCGGGTGGGCCGTCGTCCAGCGGGCCGAGCGTCACCACGCCGCGCCGCCCGACCAGCCCGTCGCGGTTCACCGCGTAGCTCTCGTCGCGCGGCAGCAGATAGGCGATCCAGCCGCCGGTGATCTTGGTGACGGCGATGGAAGCCGGCACGGCGCCGATGGCATAGCTCCACACCGGCAGCACCGGCACGATCTGCCACAGCATGATGCCGACCATGCCGAAGGTGACGAGCAGCAGCAGGAGCAGGATGGAGAAGGGCACCCTGCCGAAGTTCAGCCAGTCGAACGCTTCGTCCAGGTGCAGCGTTTCGAGCACGTGCTCAAAGGCGCCGTGGCCGCCGCCGGCATGGTCGAAATGCCCCGCGCCGACGAAGAACAGGATGATCTGCAGGACGCCCAGCAACAGCCCCGCCAGCAACGGGTAGAGGTACAGCGCCGGTGCGTGGAGAATGTCCGCCATGGTGCCTATTTCGTCCCCCTCAGCTCGTTCCTCAGTTCGGCCAGCCGGTCGTCGATGCGCCGCCGGCGGCCGAATTCCTCCAGCTCGGCAAGGTCGTTGTCGCGCGCCTTGCCGGCGGGCAGGTCGGTCAGCCGCTCGACCGAGGAGAGCGCCGCCGCGATGCGGTCCTCGGGCGCGGGCCGGCGCAGGCCCGCCGCCGGGGCGGCGCCCGGCTTTTGCGTCTCGCGGGCGCGGCGGGCGATCTTCACCCGCTCCTCGGCGTCGCGCTGCGCGGCGCGCGCCGCTGCCAGCGCTCCGCGCGCCTCGTCGATGCGGGTGTCGACGTCGAGGATCAGCTTGTCGATCGAGGCCGTCTGGGCGTCGATGTCGTCCTGGCGGCCGATGCCGGCGCGGGCGAGGTCCTCGCGGCCGTCGCCGAGCGCCAGGCGGATGTTCTTGTCCAGCCCGTCGCGCTCGTCGCCAAGCTCCTGCTTCTGCAGCGTATAGCGCTTGCGTTCGGCGACCAGCGCGGCGAGGTTCGACTTGAGCTCGTCGGCGGCCTTGTCGATCTCGCGGATCGCCTGCTCGGCCACGGCCTCGGGCGCCTTGCGTTCCAGACCGTCGATGACGGTGGAAACCAGGCCTGCGGCGAGCCGCGAAACACGTCCGGAAATGGATTCTGTCTGCATGGCTTCGATCTCCCTGTCTTGCATGTCCGCCGAAAGCGGAACGGTGAGTGAATAGGCCGTGCCTTCGCGCACGAGGTGGGACAGTTGCGCCTTCTCGCTGCTGTCGGCGTAGCCGGTGGCGAGGAAGCCGGCGAGAACGCGCCCCTCGACCGTCGAGAGCGACACCTTGTCGACCCCCTTGAAGGACATGAGCTTGCCGTCCAGGGGCAGCCGGTCGAACGACCAGGCGCCCGAGGCATATTCGCGGATGCCGTTGGTGACGAGGCGCGCCGGCAGGCCGGTCTCTGTCCGTATCGCCTCATAGGCCAGCGTCTGCAGCGCGAATGTGTTGGTGCGCTGCGGCGCCTCGATGCGTTCGAGGATGCCGTGCATGCGGGCATAGGCGGCGAAGGTGGCGGCTATGTCGCGCTCGCCGGATCCGTCCAGGATCAGCTTGTAGTGGGCTGTCTTCATCATGCTCTCCCGCCCAATCACTTGGGAAGTGATTTAGCAGGTTTCAAGAGTGAAATCACCAAAATAGTGATTGGCGGGATCGAGGCCGAGGACAACCGCCGGGGACAGTTTAGTTTTGGCGTGGCGGTCATGGGTTTTAGCGGGGTTGGTAAAAGTAAACCGTCCCCCTGAGGTGCCTCCTGGCCCGCCGGATTTGCAGGGACCGGACGTTGGGTCTAACCATGGCGGCGGGAGGAACGCGGCATGGACCGATTTACCGGCGGTTGTCTGTGCGGCAATGTTCGACTGGTGGCAAAGGGGCGCCCGTATCGCGTCGGCATCTGCCACTGCCTCGATTGCCGCAAGCATCACGGCGCGCTGTTCCACGCTTCGGCGATCTTCCCGCAGGATGCGGTCGAGATCGAGGGCGAGACGCGCGACTGGGCGGGGCGCTTCTTCTGCCCGCGCTGCGGGTCGTCGGTGTTCGCGCGCACCGGCGACGAGATCGAGGTCAGCCTGGGCTCGCTCGACGCGCCCGACCAGTTGAAGCCGACCTACGAGCTGTGGACCGTGCGCCGCGAAGCCTGGCTGCCGCCGTTTCCGATAAGCCGCCTTTACGCGCACGACCGCGACGCCACAGGTCGCTCGGAGGGATAGCCGTCAGGCGCGATACACGCGTCGGGGCAGGGGCGTTCGGTCCGGCGCTTCAGTCGGGAAGGCCGGCCTTGCGAAAACCGTCGACGAAATGGCCGCGGGTCGCGACGTCGCGGAACGGCTCGGTCGCCACCCAGTGGCTGGTCGTGAAATGCGGGTTGCTCACCAGGAACAGCTCGACCTCGGCGCGCGCCTCGTCGAGCCGGCCGAGCTGCGCCAGGCTTGCCGCCAGGAAGCGGCGCGAACTGGTGCGGTAGGTCGCGTCGTGGCGCAGGGTCTCGACGGCGGCCTCGTAGTCGCGGGCCGCGTACTGCGCCTGGCCAAGCGTGAGATAATACCAGCTTGCCGGGAACGGGTTCAGCCGGAACGCCTTGCGGATCTGTTCGAGACCCTCCTCGACACGTCCCGCCAGCACCGTGATGTCGGACATGGTCGCCAAG
>OFIS01000437.1_pt1 | contig 23464 bp, 19 predicted proteins | sample 1775071 | NCBI WGS metagenome assembly OFIS01 (sample SAMN08195774, study PRJEB24354) | sludge metagenome | isolation source: sludge from phenol fed wastewater aerobic bioreactor C | place: India: Nagpur | collected 2016-09-17
CGATAGACGCTGATCGCGACGTCGCTGCCCAGCGTGCCGTCCTGCGCCAGCTTGATCAGCTTGGCGACCACGGCGAGCGGCGAGGGCAGGAAGATCGGCTGCACGAGGCCGAGCCTGGCGACGATCGTCCATGCCGCCAGCAAGAGCAGGAAGGCGCAGATGGCGATGCCGACATAGGTCGTCGTCGGAAACTCCGCGCCCATGGAGAGAAGGGACTTGCGTCTGCGCGGGGCCGACGCCTTTCCCAAAGTCTGACTTTTCACGGCTTGATCGCTCATGTTCTTGTCACCGATTTGCAGCCGGGGCGCGCGACAGGATGTCTTCCCGGATTTCCGATACGGCGTTCTCGTGCGCCCGGAAGCCTTCGTAATGCGCGAACGCCCTGGCGGCCGGCGCCAGGCGTTCATAGGCGGCGCGCGAGACATAGGCTATCGAGGAGCGCTTCAGGAAGTCGAACACCGACAGCGGTGATGCGGTAGCAGCACGGCCGCCCGTCGGCAACACATGGCTCGGCCCGAGTACGAAATTCGCGATCGGGATAGCCGAATGCGGGCCGAGCAGGATTTCGCCGGCGTTGCGGATCAGCGGCAGCAGGTCGAACGCGCCGGTGGAAAGCACGGCCAGGTGCTCGGCCGCGTAGTCGTTGACGAAATCGAAGGCAGCCTCGACCGAAGGGGCGAGCACAACGCCGCCCTTGTCGCCGCCGAGGACGGCGCGCGAGAAGCCGGCGCGGTACTCGCCCATCTTCTCCCACAGGCCGGGTATCGCGGCCGCCACCGCGCGGGCGACCTCGGGGTCCGCCGTCACCAGGAAGGCCGATGAATCCGGTCCGTGCTCGGATTCGACCAGCAGGTCCAGGGCCGCGAGTTCGGCCGGCACGGTGTTGTCGGCGTAGACGATCAACTCGCTCGGTCCGGCCGGGCTGCCGGGGTCGATGCGGCTGGACAGTATCTGGCGGGCGGCACTCAGCCAGGGGCTGCCGGGGCCGACGATCTTGGCGCAGCGCGGCACCGTTTGCGTGCCGAAGGCGACCGCGGCCACCGCCTGCGCGCCACCGCACAGGTAGATCTCGTCGATGCCGATGAGCGAGGCGATGAAGCGGGTCGCCGCGTCGGCGGTACCGTCCGGCCCGGGTGGGGTGACGATGACGACGCGGCCGGCGCCCGCCACCTTGGCGGGAACGGCGGTCATGATGGCGCTGGAGGGGAAAAAGCCCTTGCCGCGCGGGACGTAGCAGGCAACGGAGTCGATCGGCGTCCAGCGGTCGCCGATCATGGCGCCCGGCGTGCGTTCGGACAGCCAGAGCTCCTCGGGCATCTGGGCCTCGTGGAAGCGCCGGACCTGCTCGACCGAGAGCTTGATCGCCTCGATCAGCCTGGTGTCGAGTTCCTTCTCGGCCGCGCCAATGGCTTCCGCCGAGACCTTGAGCGTATCGAGCGCCACGCCGTCGAAGCGCCGCGCGCAATCGATGAGTGCCGCGTCGCCCTGTTCGCGAACGGCCGCGATGATCGGTTCGACATCGCGCATGTAGGTCGAGAGGTCGGTTTCGGTGCGTTCGAGCAATGCAGCGCGCCGCTTCGGCGAAAGCTTGCTCAGGTCGTGGAATGCAATGGCGTCCATTGATGGCGTTCTCTCGGGTTTTGTCGTGCCTCACGCCCGGTACCGGGCATGAGCGGAGGGTGCACCCGCCTTGCGGCGGGCGATGGCCGGTGTTGGTTTTCGGGAAGGATGGCTGGCCTGGATCGCCATGCATCCTTTCGGATGCTGGCGATCCGGTTCCTGCTCCGGCGGCGGATCGTCAGAGGTGCTGACGCCGCCAGCCGCCAATAGTCACTTCGCTGCCGACACGCTCGCGTCGACGGCGCTCTCGTAGGGAACGTCCTTCTCGATCATCTTGGCGGCGACGGCTGCCTTCAGGATGCTTGGATAGGTCTGCGACTTGAAGACCCCGTTCAGCGCTTCCTGGCTCTCGGCGACCGAGTAGTAGGAGACGCCGTCGAAGGCGGTCGCCAGTTCGGACGGCTCGGCGCCGACGCCCTTGGCGATGATGGCGCGGCCTTCCTCGGTATGTGTGCGATAGAAGTCCAGCGCCTGGTCCCAGCTCTTCAGCAGGGCGCGCACCTGGCCGGGCTTGTTCTTGAGCACGTCCTCCGGAATGGTCAGCATGTCGCTGATAAGGCCGGGGGCCTCGCCGGCCTCGGAGAGCACCTTGATGGACTTGTCGGCGGCAAGCGCCGTCGAGATGTAGGGCTCGTAGGTGACGGCGGCGGCGACGGTGCCCGAGATGATGGCGGTGCCGGCATTGGCGGCGGGCATCGGCAGTTCGCTGATATCCTCGATGGTCATGCCGTTCTTCTGCAGGATGTAGTTCAGCAGCAGGTCGCTCGTCGCGCCCTTCTCGAACGCCACCTGCTTGCCCTTGAGGTCGGCGGGCGTCTTGATGCCGTCGCCCTTGACCAGGATCGCGTCGGCCTTGGTCGAGGCGTCCATCAGCAGGATGCCCTTGAGCGGGATGCCGGCCTGCACCTTGACCAGCAGCTGCTGGATGGATTCGTTGTCGCCATTGACCTGGCCGGACGCGATAGCGGCACCCATGTCCTTGTCCTCGACGAAGTTGACCAGCTCGACGTCCTCCAGGCCGTTGGCCTTGAAGAAGCCCTTCTCCTTGGCGATGTACCACATGCCGTAGCCGAGCCACGGCTGGATCGCCAGCTTGAACACACCGGGCTCGACGGCCGGATCCTCGGCGAATGCCGGGCGGGACGCCGTCAGCGCACCAGTGAGAAGCGCCGCGACCGCGACGGCGCCGAATATGTGCTTGCGAAGTGTCATCATCATTCTGTCCTTGCTCCCATTGTGGTGGTTGTCATCTATCGCTGCCCGGGCCGCCCGATGCGGCGCCCAGCCGCTTCAGCAGGTTGAGCGTTATACGGCCGACATCGTTCATGCCCGATGCGGGCAATGCGCCGAGCCAGGCGACGGAACTGGCCGAGAAGATCATGCCGCCGGAGGCCAGCGGGCGAAGCGTCATCTCGGCGCAGCGACGGCCTTCGCGCTGCGGTTCGCCGCCCTCGTACCATCGGGTGGCGTCATGCACGAAGCTTTCGGGAAAGCCGTCGGCGCGCGCGATGACCATGGTGTCGGGATGAGTACCGAGATGCGCGTCGGTCGCGTCGACCTCGTAGCCGGCGGCCGCACCCAGCACGATGCCGCTGTCGCCGAAGGTCTCGTTGCCGACGCCTTCGAAAAGCCAGGCCGCGGCCGGCTCGTGGCTTGCCGGCGTGCGGGTGAAGGGACGGCCTTGGTCGAAGCCCATCAGCGAGATGGCCACGCCGGTCAGGCTGAATTCGCCGCGCCCGCTGGCGCGCAGGTGCCCGCCTGGTTCATTGGTGATGGCGAACGCCTGCTCGGCGATCGGCCCGTCCCAGGTGCGGCCGGCCTCCAGCGGCGAACGGCGCAACTCCATCAGGTCGCCCTTGAACGCGACCTTGCCGGCGAAGCCGTTGCCGCCGAGATAGGCGATGCTGCCACCGGCGGCCGCGAAGCGCCGCAACGCGCCCTCGATCTCGACTGACATATATTCGGGATGGCTGCCGGTCATGACGGCGGCATAGCCCTCGAGCCCGGCAAGCCCGCGTTCGTGCAGGGCATGGTCGGTGGTCAGATCGAAGGCGATGCCGTTGGCGTGGCAGAAGCGCAGGAAATGCAGGTCGACGGGCAGATTGTGCGGGCCGCCGCACAGCGGATAGTTGTAGTCGGGGCGAAGCGTCGCCTTCGGCTTCCTGTAAGAACAGATCGACACGCCGCTGGCATCGCTGTGGTAGTCGTAGAGCGAACGAAGGTTGTTATCGATCGCGAACTGGTGGCCACGATCCTGGCTTTTCCACTCATAGAGATGTTCCGGCAGGAACTCGTCGGCATAGGCGAGATAGGTGGCGGTGGGCACCAGGAACAGCAACGGATTGCGGGGCGACGCCGCCACGACGAAGAAGACGATCTGCTCCTTGCCGTGCTCGTGCTCGACCTCGAAGGCGTAAACGCCGGAGGCGGCGTCGCGCGGCAGCTCGGCGCAGAAGCTGGCCGGCCAGTCCAGTGGACCTAGGTCGTCGTCATGGCAATGGATGGCGTCGTAGTGGGTCGGCACGAGCCGGGGATCGAAGCTCGTCCCATCCCAGCGCGGCGAGGTCATGCAGAAGGCTGGCAGGTTGACCGCCTCGAGTTGCAACGCCGCGGCGCCGGACGAGACCAGCGGCGCGTCACCCAGTTGCGTCGGGAAGGTCCAGGATGTGCTGCCGGATGACAGGCGCAGTGCCACCGAGGCGAATTTGGCGTTGAGCGTCGGCAGATCGTGCGCCAGGCTGGCGCCGAACAGCAGGTCCTGCGCCGGCGCCTTCCAGGCCGTCTCGAATTCGCGATACAGCCTGAACGGAGCAAGGACGTCCCCGCCAGTGATGTCGAGCGTGACGCCGGAACCCGCCGATCCGATCTCGATGCGCAGCCAGTCGCGCGCCGGCAGCGGCTCGCCGGACAGCAGCAGCCTGTCGCCCAGCCGGAACCGCAAGCCGTCATCCGTCAGCGTCAGCGCGAAGCTGTCGGTTTCGACGATGGCGCGGTCGCCATGGTTGCGGGTGAGGAAGACCTCAAATGATACGCCTTCGACGTGGCCGGCGCCTGCCAGTTGCGCCGCGCCAATGCGCAGGAAGGAGCCGAGGTCGAAGCTCTCGTGGCGAGGCGCGTCGGCAAGCTGTCGCACAGGCCAGTCCATGACCTGGGGCTCGGGCGTGTCGATACGCATCAGGCGCACGCCGCGCACGGCCGCCGCCGTGGACAGATGCAGCTCGACCGCGCTGCCGGCGGTCACGTGCCATGGGGCCGTATAGCCGGCCACCGCCATGGCGTCATGGATCACGCTCTTCTTCACGATCGCGGACATCCTCTCCGCGGCGGCTGTTGCGGGCCGCCGAATTCCCGGGTACCTCTATACCCCTGTTTTTTTGATTTAATCTATTAGTGTCAAGTCGAAGGGGGTATATACCCCCAACGGGGTATTCTCAGTGACAAAGACGGTCTTCGGCAGCCTGGCGCAGGCGATCGACAGGGTTGGGAGCGACGATTTCTACCCGACAATGGCGGAATACCTGCGTTCCTGCATGGACTACGACAATGTGATCGCCATCGTTTTCGTCGGCACCAACGTGCCCGACGTGCTCTACAGGAGCGTGCGCGGACCGGATGTGTTCCGCTATGTCGCCGAGCAATATCTGCCCGGGGCCTATCTTCTCGACCCTGTATACCACTTCCATCTCAGGCGCGGCGCGCCCGGCCTCTACCGGCTACTCGACATCGCGCCGGACCAGTTTCGCCGCAGCCGCTACTTCAAATGGTACTATGGCCGCATCGGCATAACCGACGAGATCTCCGTCCTGCTGCCGATCGGCGACAACACGACGATCACCATCTCCCTCGGCAAGGACAGTTCCTCGGGCCAGCTCTTCTCGTCGAAGGCTGAAGACCAGCTTCGGCAGCACGAGCCGGTGGTCATGTCGCTGTTGCGCGCGCATTTCAGCGCCTCGGAGGTTCGCACGGCGGGGGAGCGCAAGCCGATATCGGTCATCGACAATCTGATCGTGGCCATGAAGAGCCATCATGGCGTCGGGTTGAGCCGCCGCCAGGCCGAGGTGGCGCTGCTTATCCTGCAGGGGCATTCGTCGCCGTCGATCGGGCTTCATCTGGGTGTCAGCCCGCAGACGGTTAAGGTGTTCCGCAAGCAGCTCTACGCGCGATGCGGAATCTCCTCGCAGGCGGAGCTCTTCGGGCTCCTGATGCCCATGCTCGGCAATGACGGTTCTGCGCTGGACTGATTTTGGCCCGCGCGCAGGCTTAGAGCATGATCCCGAAAGTTTCAAACTTCTCGGACAAGATTATTCTTCAAAAACAAAGCTTTAGAGCGGGATAGCCAGCTCCGATTGAACTCGTCCTTCTAAAGGCGCTGTTCCTTGATGGTGTTCATGACGAAGCTGGTTTCGATCGAGGCGACGCATTTCAACCGCGCGATCTTTGCCTTGATGAAGCGTTCGTACTGCTCGAGGCTGCCGGCGACCACCTTCAGCACATAATCGCGCGAACCGGTGACGAGGTGGCATTCCAGCACTTCCTCCCACCCGCGGATCGCCTCCTCGAACATCACGATCTCGTCCTCGTTCTGGCGGCTGAGCCGGATGGTGGCGATGGCGACCATCGTCCAGCCGAAGACGGCGGGGTCGACCAGCGTGGTGTAGCCGCGAATGGCGCCGCTTTCCTCCAGCCTCCGGACCCGCCGCAGGCAGGGCGACGGCGACAGCCCGATCCGCTCGGCGAGCTCGTTGTTGGTGATGCGCGCGTCGGCCTGCAATTCGCGCAGGATCTTGCGATCGAATTCGTCAGCTATCTTCTGCTGCACTATGTTCACCTCTTGGCAATTTATGGCGCTAGTGCAGGCATGCTGGACTGAAAATAGCAAGGATCAAGTGCCAGGGATCGCATAAATTGCTGTGTGGAACTCCTCAAGCAGACAGGGAAATTCATGACCGCGCCGCGCCCCTCGAAAACCCATATCGGCAACCACAAGCTCCATCCGGAAACGCTGATGCTGGGCTATGGCTTCGATCCGCAGCTCTCCGAAGGGGCGGTCAAGCCGCCAGTGTTCCTGACCTCGACCTTCGTGTTCAAGTCGGCGGAAGAGGGGCGCGACTTCTTCGACTACACGTCCGGCCGCAAGGAGCCGCCGAGCGGCACGACCTCCGGCCTCGTCTATTCGCGCTTCAACCACCCCAACAGCGAGATCGTCGAGGACCGGCTGGCGATCTATGAGGGCACGGATGCCTGCATCCTGTTCTCGTCGGGCATGTCGGCCATCGCGACGACGCTGCTGGCCTATGCCCGGCCCGGTGACGTCATCCTGCACTCGCAGCCGCTCTATGGCGGCACCGACACGCTGCTGACGCGCACGCTTGCCGGCTTCGGTATCGGCGCGGTCGGTTTCTCCGATGGCGTCGACGAGGCAACGGTGCGCGCGGCCGCCGAGGCGGCCTCAGCGAAAGGGCGCGTGTCGGTGATCCTGATCGAGACGCCGTCGAACCCCACCAACACGCTGGTCGACGTCGCGCTGATGCGCAGGATCGCCGACGAGTTGGGCACCCGGCAGGGCACGGCGCCGATCGTCGTGTGCGACAACACGCTGCTCGGTCCGGTCTTCCAGCGGCCGATCGAGCATGGCGCCGATGTTTCGGTCTATTCGCTTACGAAATACGTCGGCGGCCATTCCGACCTGATCGCCGGCGCGGCGATGGGAGGCAAGGCGGTGACCAAGCCGATCAAGGCGCTGCGCGGGGCGATCGGCACGCAGCTCGACCCGCATTCCTGCTGGATGCTCGGCCGTTCGCTGGAGACATTGTCGATCCGCATGGAGCGCGCGAACGAGAATGCGCGCCTGGTCGCCGAGTTCCTGCGCGATCATCCCAAGGTCGCGAAGGTGCATTACCCGCCGTTCCTCGAAAAGGACACGCCTGCGTGGCGGGTCTACCAGGCGCAGTGCAGTGGCGCCGGCTCGACCTTCTCGTTCGACATTCGCGGCGGCGAAAAGGCCGCCTTCGCTTTCCTCAACGCACTGGAAATCTTCAAGCTGGCGGTAAGCCTCGGCGGAACGGAATCGCTGGCAAGCCATCCGGCCGCCATGACCCATTCGGGCATTCCCTTCGAGGTGCGGCAGCGCATCGGCGTGCTGGAGACCACCGTCAGGCTGTCGATCGGCGTCGAGCATCCCGACGACCTGATCGCCGACCTGACGCAGGCGCTGGCGTCCGCCTGACACCGAAAACAGTTCGGCCACGGAGCCAATCGGCGCCGTGGCCGTTATATCGGCGTCCCCTCGGCGGGGGGCGCGGGGACGCCATGGATCATGGAGGTTCTCATGCACATGCAATCGATGTCGCGCGGGCTTGGCATCCTTGCCGTCTCCGCCGCGGTGCTTTTCGTTTCGCCGGCGCTGGCCGAGACGATGAAGTTCAAGGCCACGCTCGATGGCGCGCAGCAGAGCCCGCCCGTCACCACCAAGGGCAAGGGAACCGCGACATTCACCTTCGACACCACCAAGAAGACGCTCAGCTGGGACGTCAAATATTCCGACCTCAGCGGACCAGCGACGGCAGCACACATCCACGGCCCGGCGGGAATGGGTGAGAACGCCGATCCCGTCATCCCGTTCAAGAAGCTGAAGAGCCCGATCAAGGGATCCGCCGTCCTGACCGACGCGCAGGCCGCCGACCTCGAAGCCGGCAAATATTACGTCAACGTCCACACGGCGAAGAACAAGGGCGGCGAGATCCGCGGTCAGATCGAAAAGGCCATGTAGGCGGCTTGACCCCGGCCGCTCTCCGGTAATGGCCCGATTTGCCCCCTGATGTCCCTATTTGTCCGCTGCGCCGGCGGGCGCGAGGGCCTAGTCTAGGCTTCGGGACATCGCGTGGCGGGAGCGGCCGTGTCGCGTTTCCCAGGCCAGGCGCGCGAGGGCAGCCTGGCTCTGTCGTGGGTTCATGGGGCCCCTCTGCCGCATGGCAGGCCGTGGCCGACGACGGGAGCGTTCCTGTGGGGTGGCGCTCCCGACCTTCAGGCTCCAGCGGGGTCGGGGCGACCCCGCTTTTTTCTCGCGGCTCGTCGAGCCTGACGGTCGCCAGCCTCAGGCCTTGTCGCGGATCTGCGTCAAAGTGCGGGCCGGCGTGATTGCCTCTGGGTCAAGCCTGATCTCGACGATGGCCGGTTTGCCGCTGGCGCGGGCGCGCTCGAAGGCCGGCGCGAAGTCGGCCGTCTTCTCGACCGTCTCGCCATGGCCGCCATAGGCGCGGGCAAGCGCGGCGAAGTCGGGGTTCTTGAGATCGGTGGCGACGACGCGGTTCGGGTACTCGCGCTCCTGATGCATGCGGATCGTGCCGTAGATGCCATTGTTGACGACGATCACGATGATCGGCAGGTCGTACTGGACAGCGGTCGCGAATTCCTGGCCGTTCATCATGAAGCAGCCGTCACCGGCAAAGGCGATGACCTCGCGGTCCGGATAGAGGGCCTTGGCGGCGACCGCGGCCGGCGTGCCATAGCCCATCGAGCCGGAGGTCGGCGCCGCTTGCGTGGCGAAGCGGCGGAAACGATGGAAGCGGTGCACCCAGGTGGCGTAGTTGCCGGCGCCGTTGGCGAGGATGGCGTCTTCCGGCAATGCCTTCTCCAGATAGTCCATGATCGGGCCCATCTGGACGGCGCCGGGGCCGGTCTGGGGCGTGGTCGACCATTCGAGATAGGCGGCGTGAGCCTTCGCCGTGTCTGCCCCCCACGAAGGCATGGCCGCGGGCTTGCGCCTGGCGAAGGCCTCGACGAAAGCCGACGGCGAGGCATTGATCGCCAGCGTCGGCCGATAGACGCGGCCGAGCTCTCCGGCATCGGCGTGGACATGCACCAGCGCCTGGTCGGGGTAGGGGCTCTTGAGCAATGTGTAGTCCGAAGACGGCATCTCGCCCATGCGGCCGCCGATCAACAGCACGACGTCCGCCTGCTTGATGGTCGCGGCCAGCTTCGGGTTGATGCCGATGCCGACATCGCCAGCATAGTTCGGATGAAGATGATCGAACAGCATCTGGCGGCGGAATGAGCAGCCTATGGGTAGTGACCATGTCTCGGCGATGGTGCGCATCCGCGCCACCGCGTCCTCGTCCCAGCGCGTGCCGCCGAGGATGACGAAAGGACGCTTGGCATTGCTCAGCAGCATCTCCAGCGCGTCGAGCTCGGCCTCGCCGGGACGCGTCTCGACCGGAACATACGGCAGCGCTTTGGGAGCCTCGACCTCGCTGGTCAGCATGTCCTCGGGCAGCGAGATGACCACTGGGCCCGGGCGTCCCGACGTTGCCACCGCGAAGGCGCGGGTGACGAATTCGGGGATGCGCGAGGCATCGTCGATCTCCACCACCCATTTGGCGATGTCGCCGAAGAACCTGACGTAATCCACTTCCTGGAAAGCCTCGCGTTCCTTGGCGTGGCTGGCGACCTGGCCGATGAACAGGATCATCGGCACCGAATCCTGCATGGCGATGTGAACGCCGGCCGAGGCGTTCGTGGCGCCGGGGCCACGGGTGACGAAGCAGATGCCCGGCTTGCCGGTCAGCCGGCCCTGGCAGTCGGCCATCATCGCGGCGCCGCCTTCCTGGCGGCAGACGATGGTGCGGATCGAGGAGTCATGCAGGGCGTCGAGCACCGCCAGGTAGGATTCTCCCGGAACGCAGAAGATGCGGTCGGTGCCGTTTGCCTCGAGCGCCTCGACGATCAGTTGTCCGCCGGTCTTCATTTCGCTGCCCTCTCCAGTTCGGCAAGGATTTCGTCCGTGTGCTCGCCAAGACGCGGCGAGGGTCGTTCATAGACCAGCGGCGTGCCCGACATCACCATCGGCGCACGCACCGAGGGAAGGCGGTTGCCGTGGCCGTCGTCGAGGTCGAGCCGCATGCCGCGCGCGATCGTCTGCGGGTCGGCGAACATCTGGCCGATCGTGTTGATGGGGCTGGCCGGTACGGCGGCCGTCTCCAGTTTCGCCAGCAGCGCATCGCGCTCCAGGCTGGCCAGCGTGGCGACGATGCGCTCGCGCAGCCGCGCCCGGTTGGCCACCCGCGCCGGGTTGGTGGCGAAATCCGGGTCGGCGGGCAGTTCGTCCAGCCCGACCACCGCGCAGAACCTGGCGAACTGGCCGTCATTGCCGACCGCCAGGATGATGTGGCCATCCTTGACCGGCATCACCTCGTAAGGGGCGATGTTCATGTGGGCATTGCCCATCTGCACTGGCGATTTGCCCGATACGAGATAGTTGAGGTTCTGATTGCCGAGCGCCGAGATCTGCGTGTCGAACAGCGCCATGTCGACATGCTGGCCTTCGCCTGTCTTCTCGGCGTGGCGCAGTGCGGCCTGGATGGCGATGACCGAATAGAGGCCGGTGAAGATGTCGGATATGGCGACGCCCGCCTTCTGCGGCTCGCGGCCCGGTTCGCCGGTGATCGACATCATGCCGGCCATGGCCTGGATGATGAAATCATAGCCCGCGCGCGGCGCGTAAGGCCCGTCCTGGCCAAAGCCGGTGATCGAGCAATAGACGAGCCTGGGATTGATCTTGCGCAGGCTCTCATAGTCGAGGCCGTATTTCTTCAGGCCGCCCAGCTTGAAGTTCTCGATCAGCACGTCGGCGGTGGCGGCCAGGCGCCGCACCGTCTCGGCGCCTTCCGGCGTCGAGAAGTCGATGGCGATCGAGCGTTTGCCACGATTGCAGGAATGGTAATAGGCGGCCGAAAGGTTCTCGCCGTCATGGCTCATGACAAAGGGCGGTCCCCATTTGCGCGTGTCGTCGCCGCCATCCGGGCTCTCGACCTTGACGACGTCGGCGCCGAGGTCGGCCAGAAGCTGTCCCGCCCAGGGACCGGCGAGAATGCGGGCCAGTTCGACGACGCGGACGCCTTTGAGGGGAGGTTCGGCCATGGGTCACCAATGTTGAGCGGCCGCGCAGCCGGGCTCTTTGTTTTTCACGCATGCCGCCCCGGGACCGCTGCGCATTTGGGGGCGCCAAGCAACTATCAACCCCGCGCGCCGCTGTCACGGCCCTTGCACTGGGCCAAAGCGCGCGCCGCGTCACTCATCTTGGCAACACCGTGTCGATCCACGCGGCGAAGTCGTCCATGATGATGTTCCGATTCACCTCGTTCAGGCTTTCGTGGCGGGTATCGGCGTAAACCTTTGAAACGAGATTCGAAAAGCCCATCCGTCGCATCCTGTCGGCGAGCCGGGTGATGCCCTTGCCATGGTCCGACACCGGATCCTGGTCGCCGCCGACCAGATTGACGAACAGGTCGCGCCGCACGCCGGCGAAGTTTTCGTCCCGGCCGCCATTCAGCCCCATGCGCACCACGTCCCGCCACATCGACACGCTGGCGTCCCAGCCGCACAGCGGGTCGGCGATGTATTTGTCGACCTCGGCCGGATCACGCGACAGCCAATCGAACAGAGTACGGTGGTTGGGGACGGCCTTGCCCCAGGCCCGGAAGGTGAGCCTGGGCAGCAGGCGCGACGGCACGTCGGAGCCGAGGCGCATCCTTTCCCAGGCGAGTATGCCAAGCGCCAACTGTCCGAGAATGCCTTCCGAGAAGTTGCCGTTCCAGATCGCCGCGGCATGGATGCGCGCCGAATTGGCGAGGACGAAGTTGAGCGCCACCGCCGCGCCCATGGAGTGACCGAACACGATGATCGGCAGGCCGGGATGATCGGCCGCGATGGCCTCGTGCACGGCCACTACGTCGGCCACGACCTTGGCCACGCCATCACCGTCGCCGAATTTACCGAGCGGCGCGTCCGGCGCCCGCGTCGCGCCATGGCCGCGATGGTCGTGCGCGTAGACATGGCAGCCATGCTCGCCGAGGAAGGCGGCGAAGCGGGCGTAACGCGCGGCGTGCTCGGCCAGCCCGTGATTGATCTGGATGACGGCTCGCGGCCGACCTTCGGCCAGCCGCGCGTAGAGGTTCAGATCAGCCCCCGTCGGCGAGTGGACGACACGCTGCTGGCTGAAGGTCATTGCCGCCTGGTCTCCCCCCGTTTCCTTCAGCCGGCGCAAATGTCGCGCCGGAGGCGAAGTACCTCATGTTTGTGCGATGCGACCGGATGTGCGTCAATCCGGGACGCGCTTGCCTTGCGATGTTTTCGGTCCGGGGGCGAGAGGTGCGCGCGATGCGTCCAGCCACATCGGCATCGGCCGGCCCGTCGGATTTCGTCGCGCTGAGGTGATGGCGGGTGATTCCACCTGGCTGCAAAATGCTCTACAGGTCTTCGCAATTCTGACACGGAGTGCGCGGCAGTGTGGCCGCCACTTTCTCGACCGGGACTTGCTCATGCGCTTTGCTTCTGCCTTCGGACTGGCTTTCCTGTCGGCGTCTCTGCTGGCCGGCGCCGCGCGCGCCGACGTCAAGATGAGCGGCACGTTCGTCGCCGACGCTTCCTGTCCCGCGACGCAGGCCATCAAGAACGGCAAGAACCCCGGCGATATCGCCACGACCGCCGGACAGAGCTACCAACTCGTGGCCGGCAATAAGGACCAGCCGACACACTTCCTGATCATCGTGCCGGGCGCCGATCCGGAGCGCCGCTGGGTGAAGACGAGCTGCGGCCATGTTTCCGGCAGCAGCGCGGCAACGGCGCCGGCCGTGCCGGGCAAGCCCGCCACGCAGGCGTCGGGCAAGCCGGAATATGTGTTCGCGCTGAGCTGGCAGCCGGCCTTCTGCGAGACCAAGCCCGGCAAGACCGAGTGCAAGTCGCAGAACGCGGGCGACTTCGACGCGACGCATTTCACCTTGCACGGGCTCTGGCCGCAGCCGAATGGCAACTTCTATTGCCAGGTGGCCGCGAGCGACAAGGCCAATGACACGCCCGCCAACTGGCGCAAGCTGCCGAAGGTCGAGCTGGACGCCCAGACGCGCACCGAGCTGGACCAGGTGATGCCGGGCACGGCCTCGCAGCTCGAACGGCATGAATGGATCAAGCACGGCACCTGTTACGGCAAGAGCCAGCAGGACTATTTCGCCGACGCGCTGCGGCTGATGCGCGCTGTCAACACCTCGCCGGTGCGCGACCTGTTCGCCAAGAACATTGGCGGCAAGCTGACGGCGGACCAGATACGCGGCGCGTTCGACAGCGCCTTCGGTGCCGGCGCGGGCGACCGGGTCCGCGTTTCCTGCGTGATCGATCCCTCGAACGGCCGCCGGCTGATCGGCGAGCTGACGCTTGGCCTTGCGGGTCCAGTCGGGCCGGACACTTCGCTTGGCGACCTGTTGCTGGCGTCGGTGCCGACCAACAAGGCCGGTTGCCCCGTTGGCACCGTGGACCCGATAGGTTTCCAGTAAATCCCGGGCGGGGGCAGCTGCCCGCTCCGTTCCCAGATCGTCTTCGAGGACTAGCGGTTCTGGCGTGAGCGCGTCCAGGTATCGTGGCTGTCGGCTTCGCTGCCCGCCGGTTCGCCGACGACCCGGTCGCGGCCGGTGAGCTTGGCCTTGTAGAGCCGCTGGTCGGCCAGCGCGAACAGGTCAGTCAGGCGCTGGGTGGTTTCGCCGACCGTGGCGACGCCGGCGCTGACCGTCAGGTCGAACCTGCCGTGGCTGTAAGACGTCTTGACCGCGTGGCGGATGTTTTCACCGTAGAGCCTTGCCATGGCATGAGGGCGTGCCGAGAGGATCGCGAACTCCTCGCCGCCGATCCGGAACACCTGGTCCCCTGGCTCGGCCATGTCGCACAGCAGGCCGGCCATGGCCTTCAGCACGCGGTCGCCCTCGGCGTGGCCGAAACGGTCATTGATCGACTTGAAGTGGTCGACGTCGAAGATCAGCAGGCTGAGCGGCTTGGCGGTGCGCAGGCTGACCGAAACGGCGGTCTCGCCATCGCTGTCGAAGCGGCCCCTGTGAAGCAGGCCGGTGAGGCCGTCGCGGCCGACATGCTCGATCAGCGCCTCGTAGCGCTCGCGGTAGGTCAGCGTGTCGAAGATATCCGAGAGGCCGCGCGGCGCGGCTGAGTCGTGTGCCTCGAACCAGCGGAGATAGGCGACCAGCATGGCGCTGAAGGCGAGCGCGGCGCTCATCTTGGCGAACCAGCCGCCGAAGAACACAGCAATCGGGGCGTCGGCCACGAAATGCAGGGCTGTGAAGAACCCTGCCTGGTCGAAGGTGAGGACCAGGGCGACCGAGGTCAATATGCGCGCGAAGGGCCTGTTCCGCAGATAGGCGCCAAGCTTTTCATAGAGCAGGATGATGAGGATCGCATCGATGAAAAGCAGCGTCGTGCCCCACACCATCAGCCAGCCCATCTCGTCGATGAAGCCGATGTCCGGGCGTCGGCCGTCCGGCAGCGGGGAGATATCGTGCATGCGCAGCAGCAGCACGAGGCCGATCATCAGGGCATTGCCGGCCAGCAGACCATAGATCGGCTGGCGCACGGTCGAGGCGTCTTCCTTCATGTAGAGGAGCAGCAGCATCACCAGCTTGCCGGAAAACATCACCGCCGAGCCGGGTGACACCAGGCCGAACGGCAGCTCGACGTAGAAGACGCTGGCGAGATAGGTTTCCAGGAAATGCATGACGCCGAGCGCGCAGACGAAGACGCCAAGACCTGTGCGCTTCCTGAAGCGGAAAAGCGTGACCATGACGCCGAAATACAGAACCGCCTCGGCAAGGAGCAGGACACCGTTCAGCACGTCGATCCGATCTTTTTTCTTGGGACCCGCCGGCGCACCGGCGACTCCACCCCATAGTGTTTTGACTCGGAAGGGTTAACCGGAGCTTTCGCGCAATTGCGCGGCGCCTGAAAAGGGCCGGCGTTGCGGGGCTGACCGACGCGCGGCGCCGAAAGCGATTGCCGTTCGGCGCCGCATCGCCTACATAGCGCGCAACTTCCAATCATTCCGAACAGGGAAAGCGCGCGTGGCACGCCAGTTCATCTATCACATGTCCGGCCTGTCGAAGGCCTATGGCACCAAGAAGGTGCTCGATAACGTCCATCTGTCCTTCTATCCCGACGCCAAGATCGGCATTCTCGGCCCGAACGGTTCGGGTAAGTCGACGATCCTGCGCATCATGGCCGGGCTCGACAAGGAGTTCCAGGGCGAGGCATGGCTGGCCGAGGGCGCGACCGTCGGCTACCTGGCGCAGGAGCCGCAGCTCGACAACAGCAAGACCGTGCGTGAGAACGTCATGGACGGCGTCGCCAGGAAGACCGCCATCATCGAGCGCTACAACGAGCTGATGATGAACTACTCCGACGAGACGGCGGACGAGTCTGCCAAGCTCCAGGACGAGATGGACCGGCTGAACCTGTGGGATCTCGAGCAGCAGGTCGAGATGGCCATGGACGCGCTGCAGTGCCCGCCGCCTGACTCGGAAGTCACCAATCTGTCGGGCGGCGAGCGCCGCCGCGTGGCACTGTGCCGGCTGCTGCTGGAACAGCCCGACCTGCTGCTGCTCGACGAACCGACCAACCATCTCGACGCCGAAACCACCGCCTGGCTGGAAAAGCACCTGCGCGACTATCCGGGCTCGGTGCTGATCATCACCCACGACCGCTACTTCCTCGACAACGTCACTGGCTGGATCCTCGAGCTCGACCGCGGCCGGGGCATTCCCTACGAGGGCAACTACACCAAATATCTCGACGCCAAGGCCAAGCGCCTGATCCAGGAAGGCCGCGAGGACGACGCCCGCCAGAAGTCGATCTGGCGCGAGCGTGAGTGGATCCAGTCCTCGCCGAAGGCTCGCCAGACCAAGTCGAAGGCGCGTATCAAGGCCTATGAGGAATTGGTCGAGCAGTCGCAGAACCGCAAGCCGACCGACACGCAGATCGTCATCCCGGCGAGCGAGCGGCTCGGCAACGTGGTCATCGAGGTCGAGGGCCTGAACAAGGGCTTCGGCGACGAGCTCCTGATCGAGAACCTGTCGTTCAGGCTGCCGCCGGGCGGCATCGTCGGCGTCATCGGTCCGAACGGCGCCGGCAAGACGACGTTGTTCAAGACCTTCACCGGTCAGGAAAAGCCGGATGCCGGCTCGATCCGCATCGGCGAGACCGTCAAGCTCGGTTATGTCGACCAGAGCCGCGACGCGCTGGACCCGAACAAGACCGTGTGGGAAGAGATTTCCGGTGGCGCCGAGGTCATCAAGCTCGGCAAGCACGAGGTCAACAGCCGCGCCTACTGCTCGTCCTTCAACTTCCGTGGCGGCGACCAGCAGCAGAAGGTCGGCAACCTCTCGGGCGGCCAGCGCAATCGCGTGCACCTGGCCAAGATGCTTAAGGGCGGCGGCAACGTTCTGCTGCTCGACGAACCGACCAACGACCTCGACACGGAAACGCTGGCAGCGCTCGAAGACGCGCTGGAAGCCTATGCCGGCTGCGCGGTCATCATCAGCCACGATCGTATGTTCCTCGACCGCATGGCCACCCACATGCTCGCCTTCGAGGGCGACGCGCATGTCGAGTGGTTCGAAGGCAACTTCGAGGAATACGAGAAGGACAAGCTGCGCCGGCTGGGCGCGGAGGCGGCCGCGCCGCACCGCATGACCCACAAGCGGCTGACGCGCTAACATCAGTCCAAAGGGCGGCGAACGAGAAGCGAGGTTTCGAGATGGCCGACTGGTCCGCCGCCCAATATCTGAAGTTCGAGGACGAGCGCACGCGCCCGGCGCGAGATCTGGTCGCGCAGGTCCTGGTTGCCTCGCCGGCCCAGGTGGTCGACATAGGCTGCGGCCCGGGCAATTCGACCGAACTTCTGGTCGAACGCTGGCCGGATGCGCAGGTCAGCGGTTTCGACACCTCTCCCGACATGATCGAGAAGGCGAGGGCGCGTCTGCCGGGTGTCTCATTCGATCTCGTCGACGCGTCTTCCTGGACGCCGGCGGAACCGGTCGACGTCATCTTCGCCAATGCCGTCTTCCAGTGGCTGCCCGACCATCCCAGGGTGTTCCAGCGACTGATGGGGCTGCTTGCGCCCGGTGGCGCGCTGGCCGTGCAGATGCCCGACAACATGGCCGAGGATTCGCACCGGCTGATGCGCGAGACGGCGGCCGAGATGCCGTTCGCCGACAAGCTCAGGAGTGCGGCGCGGGCGCCGCTGCCACCGGTCTCGTTCTACTACGACCTGCTGTCGCCGCTCTCGGCGCGGCTCGATATCTGGCACACGATCTACAACCACCCTCTGGCCAATGCCGAAGCGATCGTCGAATGGGTGAAGTCGACCGGCCTGAAGCCATTCCTCGATCCGCTGGCGGCCGGAGAGAAGAAGGCCTTCCTCGACAGCTACACGGCCAAGATCGAAAAGGCCTATCCGAAAGCGGCCGATGGCAAGGTGCTGCTGCGTTTCCCCCGCATCTTCATAGTCGCCAGGCGCGCCTAGGCAGCGCGCAACGGTTCTCCGGGAGGCTTGAGCCGAGACCGGCCTGATAGTGCAATGTCGGGAAAGGTCGATCCGCCATATTCCGGCGCAGGCATACGCGTCGCCCTGCTTTAAGCTGGCATAAATCGGCAAAATGCGACAAGGGTTGGACCCTGCCACTTCGGCGTTCACGCCGAGGCCCGCAACACAGTGCCTGGAACGGACCCGACATGCATCGCGTCATCATCAGCGGCATCGGCGCTGAAATCCCCGAACCCGTGATCAGCAATGACGATCTGGTCGCCAGTTTCAACAGTTGGGTCGATACGGACAACATGCGCCGCGCCGCCACTGGCGAGCCGTTGCTGCAGAAGTCCGACAGCGCCTTCATCGAACATGCCTCGGGCGTGAAGACCCGCCATGTCATCGAACGCGAAGGCATACTGGACCCCACGCGCATGGTGCCGCGCATCCCGGCGCGGCCGGACGATGCGCTTTCGCTGCAGGCCGAGTTCGGCATCGCCTCGGCCAGCAAGGCGATCGCGCATGCGGGTATCGAGCCGTCGGATATCGATCTGGTGATCTGCTCCTCCTCGCATCAGCAGAGGCCGTACCCGGCCATCGCCATCGAGATGCAGGAAGCGCTGGGCACGAAGGGCGCCGGCTTCGACATGGGGCTGGGCTGCTCGTCGGCCGCGGCGGCGTTGCACATGGCGGTCAACCTGGTGCGCTCGGGCGCGCACAAGCGCGTGCTGGTGACGACACCCGAGATCATCACCGGGCATCTCAATTTCCGCGACCGCCAGACGCATTTCATCTTCGGTGATGCGTCCGTTGCGATGGTGGTCGAGGGGCTTGCCCAGGGCGACAAGCGGCCCGGCCGCTTCGAGGTCCTGGACACCCGCATCTGGACGCAGATGTCGAACAACATCCGCACCAATCTCGGCTATCACACGCGCACCGCCCAGGACGATCCCTGGATGATCGAGCTCGAGGGCAATCTGATCAAGCAGGTCGGCAACAAGGTGTTCAAGGAAGTCACCGTCGCTGGCCACAAGTTCATCGTCGAGTTCCTCGCCGAACATGGCCTGACGCCAGAAGCCATCCGGCGCTTCTGGCTGCACCAGGCCAATGCGCGCATGAACGCCATGATCCTGAAACTGTCCTTCGGCCACGATGTCGGCCACGATCGCGCGCCGACCGTGCTGGACAGGCTCGGCAACACGGCGGGCGCCGGCGCGATCATCGCGCTGTCGGAAAACCACGCCGACATGAAGGCCGGGGATTTCGGCCTGATCTGCGCGTTCGGTGCCGGCTACTCGATCGGTGGCGCGCTGCTGCGTATGCTCTGAGCTGCTACGCATGCTCTGAACTGCTGCCAGATCTAGGCCGGCAGGAAGGGCACCAGCATCGGCACGCGCCTGGCGTAGTCGTCATAGGCCGGGCCGAGTTCGTTGCGCAGGAAGCGCTCTTCCAGCCTCGCCTTCATGTAGATGCCGACCGTGAGCAGAACCGCACCGGCAATGCCCCATAAGGTGCCCTTGGCGGCCATGGTGGCAAGGATCGCCAGCAGCAGGCCGGTGTAGATCGGATGGCGGACGAGGCCATAGGGCCCGCTGTCGACGACACGGTGCGCCGCCTTGGCGGTGACGGTGCCCGACCACAGCCTGCCGAGGTGCAGGCGTGCCCACCACGAGAAGGCGAGGCCGACGGCGATCAGCGCGACGCAGGTCCAGGCCGTCGTCAGGCCCGGAATCCAGAACCGCAGCCGCCCGACATAGCCGTGGGCCGGAATGAAGAACAGGGCAGTGCCCAGCATCAGCACGATGCGGTAGGGCGCTTCCGCCTCGAAGCCGGCGCGTTTCTCCGCCCTGTCGGCCCAGAGTGCTGCCGCGGCCCAGGACACTGCCCAGGCCAGCCACAGAAAGACGATTGCCGCCCCCGGGCGCATGATGGATCCCTCTCGATGCCTGCCGTTGGCCATCAAGGGCGCACGGCGCGGCGGGATTGCGGCGCGCGATGGTAAGAAGATCGTGATCGCGGAGGCTTGCGTCCGCGTTGGTGGCAAGGCTGATGGGATCATCAAGCTTTTCGAATGGACGCAGCCGCCTGACACTGGATAATGCACGGCCGCGCAGAAGGAGCGAATGCCATGCTGGACCTGTTTCCCGAAACCGGACCCCGTTTCGACATCGTGCCGGCGCGCAAGCTCGCGGCGCGCGCCGCCGTGCTCTATGCGGCGCCGTCGGACCATTTCCAGACGCGCTCCGTCGAGGCGCTGCGGCTGGGTTTCGACGGCATAGACGGCGACTTCCATGCTGGCGCCACCCGGCGTTCCGGCGGGCGCGAGCCGTGGTATCCACGCGGTACCGAGATGCGCAACGAGCGGCAATTGTCGATCGTCGCGGCGGACGAACTGGCCGTGGTTGCCAGGCGCATGGGGCTGGCCGAGATCAGGCCGGAATGGATCGGCGCCAACCTCTTGATCGAGGACGTGCCGCATCTTTCCATGCTGCCGGCCGGCACGCTGATGTTCTTCAAGGGCGGCGTAACCCTGAAGGTCGACGCGCAGAACGGCCCTTGCCGCATTGCCGGCCGCTCGATCGCCGAGCATGCGGGGATGGCGGATGTCGAAGCGGGCGCGCTCGAATTCCCGAAGGCGGCCAAGCGGCTTCGCGGCGTGGTCGCCTGGGTGGAGAAACCCGGCATCATCCTGGCCGGCGAGGAAATCTCGCTGCGCCTGCCGGAGCAGTGGATCTATCCGGCCTGACCGCGCGATCCGGGTAAAGGCATTGCGCCGCCGGTGATGTCATTTCGTTTCTTCACATGCTGGCCTTAACATTAGGGATCGCTTATGGTTTGACTGATGCCGGAGGGACACGACATGCGGGGCTGGGCGATTGTCGTTGCTGTGACGGGGCTTGTCATTACCAGCGAGGCGTTCGCGCAGTGCACCCGCGAGGGCGAGGAACTCTGCCAGGGCGGCCAGACCTACCGCTGCGAGAAGACTGGCAGCGAGTTGACGCCGATCTTCCAGAATAGCCCCTGCGCGGTGAACGCGCCGTCGCTCGACGGGACATGGGTCGGCAGCGGCCATCAGGGTCCGGCTGGGGCTTCTGGCGGCGATTGGTCGATCGCCATGACCATCAGTCAGGGCAACTCGTCTATCGACTACCCCTCTTTGGGCTGTGGCGGTTCGCTCGCCGAAATATCACGTGACGACACTTCTGCCGAATACCGTGAGAGCATCACCTATGGCTTGGACAAGTGCATAAACGGCGGCACCATCACGGTCCGGTATGTAAACGGCAGCCTGGCCTGGACCTGGTTCGGCGAGGCCTCCGGCCAGCAATACAACGCGATCGCCGCTCTGACGCGGCAATAGGCGCTTCCCGGCGGCGGTTTTCCGCAGTCTCAATCCAGGTCGACGATCGTTTTCAAGCGCCGTTCCCGCCGCCACTCGTCTTCATCGTCGGCACCCAGCAGACGTGTCGTGCGCCCAGCGGGCGAGCGGCCCGTTTACTCGCTGAGGCACTTGTCAAACGCAGCAGGTAAGATCGTCACCGCCCCCGCCGGAAGTTACGCAGGCGCTCGATCATCGCCTTCCCATCGGCTGTGTCGCTGCGCTCGATCAACTGCGACAGGGTGAAGACGCAGACGCCGTCGACCGGGCTTGCTTCCAGCCGGCCGACCGCGTCCGAAAATTCCTCGGCGCTGAGATCATGGGCGCGGCCGTGGCCCGCGTGCATGCCGTCGAGATAGATGGCCTTTGCCTGCAAGGTGCAGATCGCGCGCGCCTTACCGCGCTGCTTGATATCAGAGGCTATCCTCGCCGGCCAGGCGCTGTCGCGGCGCAGGATCTGGTGATAGGCCATCACCTCGAAGACATCGACGACGGCATCGAGGCGGCTGACATCCTGGCCGAACACTTCGGTCACGGCATCGTCGAAGTCGCTGCGGAAGAATGGCAAGGTGTTGATGGCAATCTCGGTGTCGCCTTTGATGGCGCGCACGGCATTGCGTATGCGGCCAATGGCGGAAACCGTGACGCCGCATTTCCAGTCGCGCCAGGCGTCACGATATTGACTGGCGATCCGGGCGGCGGCCTGTACCGGCTGATCGATCGGCACGTCGGCGCCGGTGTCGTCGCGAAAACGCCGCAGCGTGTCGGGCGCATAGCTGTAGTCGGGCCTGGAGGTGCGCGGCGTGTCGGGCAGCCAGGTCTCCCAGAAGCCTGGCCAGCGGATGAAGCCGAGATGGATTCCCTCGGGCTGCAATTCGCGGACGGCGGTCTCGAGCAGGCCGATCTTGTGGGCGAGGTTTTCCTGGCGATCCGGCGCCATCCCGACATACCAGTCTTCCTGGACAGCGCGGTTGCCGCGCTGGTCTATGGGCAGCAGATCCGGATGCTGGCGCGTGTAAGCGGGGTCGAAACAGATGTTGAGGCAACCAAAATAGGAGATGCCACGCTCCCTCAGCGCATTGCGAAAAGCCAGGTCGTCCTGTTCGGCATAGCGCGCCCGATCATGGCCGCGAACCGCGCTTTCGACAGCCGTGTCCTGCATCGGCAGGTAGCGGCTTTGGGTGATGACGTAGGTGATGCCCATCGACGCCAGCAGGTCGGCTGCTGCCTCGATCCCCATTCCATGTTTCAGGAACCAGTCATTGTCATAGATTTTCACCCCGACGCTCAGGTTTATCATCGTATCGTCCAATGCCAAGGAAGGAGGGGTTAGTGGACCGTCGTGGCCCGTGAGGACGGCTCGGCGCTTCTGCTCATCGCCGCGAGCAACCGCGCCCGATCGAGGTTTCGTCGATCCTCGATCTCGGTCACCGCGCCGGCCTGCACGATCGCCACGAGGTCGGAGAGGGCGAGGATTTCGTCCAGGTCGTCGGAGATCAGCAAAACCGCGGCGCCGGCCTGCGCCAGCGATCGGATCTGCTGGTGAAGTTCGGCCTTGGCGCCCACGTCGACGCCCGCCGTCGGCTGGTCGAGTACGAGCACCCGTGGCCTGGCCGTTGCGGCGCGTGCCAGCAGCACTTTCTGGGCGTTGCCGCCGCTCAACGTCGCGACATTTCGGTCCGGCTCCGCCGGCCTGACATGGAAGCGCTGAAGCGCTTCGGCGACAGCCTGCCGACGCATTGCTCGGCGCACGATGCCCAGCCGCGACATCAGTGGTGCGAGCGCTGTCAGTTCGATGTTTGCGCGGATAGATCCGGTCAGGACGAGTCCGTTGGTGTTGCGATCCTCCGGTACGAGAACGAGGCCATGCCGCCCCGCACTGACGGGATCAAGAGAGGGCAATGCCTGCCCGTCAACCGTCAGGGTGCCGTGGCTCTCGACGTCGCCGATCAGCGCGCGCGCCATGCGCGAGCGTCCCGAGCCGATCAGGCCGGCGAGCCCAACGATTTCGCCGGCACGCACCTCAAGCGAAAATGGTCGCCGCCCGGAGACCGAGAAGTTCTCGAGCTTGAGGCGCACCGCGCCGCGTTGTCCCGATGTGGGAGAGGCCGATT
>OFIS01000440.1_pt1 | contig 23429 bp, 27 predicted proteins | sample 1775071 | NCBI WGS metagenome assembly OFIS01 (sample SAMN08195774, study PRJEB24354) | sludge metagenome | isolation source: sludge from phenol fed wastewater aerobic bioreactor C | place: India: Nagpur | collected 2016-09-17
GCAAGGCTGCTCAGTGAGGGGGGCGACGTGATGGTACTCCGGCCGCTGAGCTACTGCGCCGAGACCGACCTCGAGAAATTCGCCTCCGCCATGCGGTTCCCGATCATTCCCTGCGATCTCTGTGGCAGCCAGGAAGGGCTGCAGCGCAACGCCATGAAAGCAATGCTCGACGACATCGAGAAGCGCATGCCGGGGCGCAAGGACACCATGATCCGGGCGCTTGCCAACGCCAGGCCCTCGCATCTCCTCGACAGGAAGCTGTTCGACTTCGCCGCCCTCAACCAGAACCTCGCCACGGGACAAGACACCAGCAATGACATTTGACGATAGCGCGATTGACTGGCTCGCCGACCTTCTCGCGGACGCGGCCAAGGCCGAAATCATGCCGCGCTTTCGTCGATTGGGCGGCGGTGACATCCGTCAGAAGACTTCGGCGGCCGACCTCGTGACCGAGGCCGACGTGAACGCGGAGCGGCTCATCACCGCCAGGCTGCGCGAGCGTTATCCCGAGGCCATGGTCATCGGTGAGGAAGCGTGCTCGGACAATCCGGCGCTGCTCCAGGGGCTCGGCGAGGCTGGCCTCGCCTTTGTCATCGATCCCGTCGACGGCACGTTCAATTTCGCTTCGGGCGTTCCGCTTTTCGGCGTCATGCTGGCCGTCGTCGTCGCAGGCGAGACGGTGGCGGGCATCATCCACGATCCTGTCGGCAAGGACTGGCTGATCGGCGCCAAAGGTGCCGGCAGCCACATTCGCCATGCCCACGGCCTCGTCGAGAAAGTTCATGTCGCGGCGCCGGCGCCGATCTCGCAGATGACCGGCTCGGTGTCGTGGCAGTATCTCGGCGAGCCGGAGCGCTCGAAGCTCGCCCGGAACCAGACCAAGTCGCTGTCGCAATTCGCCTACCGGTGCGCTGCGCATGAATACAGGCTGCTGGCCAGCGGCCATGCGCATTTCGTCGTCTACAACAAGCTGATGCCGTGGGACCATTTGGCCGGCGTGCTGATCCACCAGGAAGCGGGAGGTCACGCGGCCCGGATAGACGGCAGCCCCTATCTGCCGTCACATGTCGACGGCGGCCTGCTCGTCGCGCCGGACAGGCAAAGCTGGAGCGAGTTGCGCCATGAGCTGTGGGCAGACTAGTATGGGTTCGCTTGCAAGGCTCGGCAGGTCGAGCCGGGCTGCCGTATGACTTGATCGAAAGTCCGGGGGGACAAATGAACTTTCGACATGCGGTGGCCGCGCTGGCTTTCGCCGTCATGCTCAGTTCAGGGTCCGGCCGGGCCCAGGCAGAGGGACGCGCCTGCGGAAGCCGCGACCCGGTAAACTCCATATCCGATATGGCTGAAGCCATTTACGCCTGTTGGCAGCCGCCTCCCGGAACGGATGGCATGGCCCTGACGCTGCGCTTTTCGCTTCGTCGCGATGGAACGCTCATCGGCAAGCCGCGCGCCACGTTCTCCAAGCTGGGGCAGGACGACCGGCTGAACAAAGCTTTCGTTGCATCCGTGCTCGAGGCCCTCGACAAGGCCCTGCCGGTGCCTTTCACCGAAAGCATGGGCGGCGCGATCGCAGGGCGTATACTCTCGCCGCTCTTCACTTGGACGCCGGAGCGCAAATCCTGATCCAGGAGGGGCAAGCCGCCTGGTCTCTAGACCGGGGGATTATGCGGCTGGAACAGCCGTCCGCGCTCGGCGATCAGGATCATTAGCAAGGCCGCGACCGAGACGCTGCAGAAGCCGGCGGCGAGCGGTGTGACCGTGCCGTTATAGGCCTGGCCGATCAGCGCGCCGATCACGGCGCCGAGAAAAGTCTGCATGAAGCCCAGGATGGAGGCGGCCGTGCCGGCGAGTTCGCCGAGCGGCTCCATGGCGAGCGCGTTGAAATTGGCACCCAGCCCGCCGAACGGCAGCATGGCCCCGGCGAAGAAGGTGATGAACAGCCAAAGCGGCATCTGCATCTCCAGGGAGACGACCAGCCACGCAAGACTGATGCACAGGAACACAAGCAGTGCGCCTTGCGACAGGCGGCGCATGCCGATTTTTCCGACCAGCCGCGAGTTGAGATAGTTCGAGAAAGCGAGCACGCCGGCGACGCCGGCGAAGATCAGCGGGAACAGCTCGCCGACATGGAAGATGTCGATGTAGATCTGCTGCGCGGAGCTGATGAAGCCGAACATAGCGGCAAAGATGAAGGTACTGGCGAAGGCATAGCAAAGCGTCAGGCGGTTGGTAAGCACGATGCGGAACCCGCCGACGATCGCGCTTGCCGTCAGAGGCCGACGATATTCCGGATGCAGCGTCTCAGGCAGGCGCAGCAGCGCCCATGCCGCAACGATCAACGCGCCAATTGCCATCGTCACGAAGATCCAGTGCCAGCTGGCGAACAGCATGACGAGTTGGCCAATGCCGGGCGCGACGACCGGGATCGCCATGAAAACCATGAAGATCAGCGACATGACTTCGGCCATGCGCCGGCCCTCGAATGTGTCGCGCACGATCGAGACGGCGATGACGCGCGTTGCCGCGGCGCCGATACCTTGCACGAGGCGGCAGGCGAGCAGGATGGCGAAGGTCGGAGCAACAGCTGCCGCGGCCACCGAGGCTACATAGATGATCAGGCCGGCGACCAGCGGCGCGCGGCGCCCGAAACGATCGGAGGTCGGACCGAAGAAGAGCTGCCCGCCGCCGAAGCCGAACATATAGGCGGTGATGACATACTGGCGATGGTTCTCGTTCTCGACACCGAGCGAGGCGCCGATCTGCTGCAGCGCCGGCAGCATGATGTCGATGGCGAGCGAGTTGAGCGCCATCAGCGCCGCGCACAGCGCGATGAATTCCCAGCGCGGAATGGGCAAGCTCGTTGCCGATTGCTGCGCCACTGCCTGCTTGTCCACGGCGAAATCCAGTCTTTTAAACGAACATGCGCCGGTAAGCCGGCGCATCCGTTCGTTCGTTCTCATTATCGAGAACTACAATGCCGAGGTGGGGCAGCCCCGGGAATTGGTGTGGCCGGCCAACGGCCGGCGAAGTTCGCTCAGGCGGCGCCCTTGACGCTGACGCCCTTCTCGACCAGGAAGTCCTGCAACTCGCCGGCCTGGAACATCTCGCGCACGATGTCGCAACCGCCGACGAATTCGCCCTTCACGTAAAGCTGCGGAATGGTCGGCCAGTTGGAGTAGTCCTTGATGCCCTGGCGCAGGTCGGCCGAGGTCAGCACGTTGACGCCTTTGTAGTCGACCCCGACATAGTCGAGGATCTGCACCACCTGGCCGGAGAAGCCGCACTGCGGGAAGCCGGGCGTGCCCTTCATGAAGAGCACGACGTCGTTGCTCTTCACTTCATTGTCGATGTAGTCGCTGATACCGCTCATGGACGATCCTTTCATGTCTGTGGGAGTCAGGCTCGAAACATGTCCATCAGATAAACCCATAGATGGGCCGAAACAAGTCGTTAGCCGTGGCGCCGCCGAAATGGAGCAAAGGATGAGGCGCCTTGGGCCAAGCCGGTGATGGCAGCCGGCATACCATGTCCGGGCGTGATGGCAGGCATGACGGCGCTCTAAGGCAGATTCAGTCGGGCACGCTGGTCTGCAGGGCGAGGGCATGAAGCACGCCGCCCATGTTGCCCTTCAGTGCATCATAGACCATCTGGTGCTGCTGCACGCGGCTCTTGCCGCGAAAGCTCTCGGCCACGACCTCGGCTGCATAATGGTCACCGTCTCCGGCCAGGTCGCGAATCGTGACTTTGGCATCCGGAATGCCTTCCTTGATGAGCTTTTCGATGTCGCGGGCGTCCATTGCCATGGCAAAATCCTGTTTATGCGGGCCGGGCCCATGCGATGAGATTCGGATAGAGCCTAACGCATGCCCCGGAAAAGTGGTATCGCGGTTTTGGGGTGATCGCCTGCGAGAGACACCGGAATAGCGCTGTGATCCGGATCGGCCTGGTCACTTGGCCGCGTCGTCTTCGGGAATGTCGTCGCGCATCGAGAACGCGCGACCGAGACTGAAGACAAGCACATAAAGCGGCAGGTTGAGCGCCAGGCTGATGATGGGAAGATAGCCCGTCACCTGCCAGAGCGGCGAGAAGAAGGCGCGCCCGCTGCCGTCGCAGGAGAGCGAGGAGCCATAGGCCCACAGCGCCTGAGCGATCCCGGCGATAACGAAGAGCTTCAGGCTGAGAGCGACGCGGCCCATGCGCACCGTATCCGGAAACAATCGGCTCCAGACGACCAGGCAGGCAATCGGCACCGCATAGAGCAGGTTCTGGAGCAGCAGCAGCGGAATGGTGCCGTTGGCCGCCGCGAGGAACTCCTCCCGCGTCTCCATCTGGTCGCAGATGGTGCCGCCCACCGTCGACCAGGTGAGGAAGGCGAGCGGCGCCAGGAACCAGAGAAAGAACAGCGACGGCCAGAAGACGGCGGCAAGCAGCGCTCGCGCGGCCAGTCTCGTCAACTGGCTAGGTCCATGAAGCGCGGGAACCAGCCTTCATGCGCGTCCTTCAGCTCGCTGACAGGGATGGCGCGCGCCTCGCCGAGCTTCAGCTCGTTGCCGCCGGTCGTGCCGATCCACGGAGCGAATATGCCGAGGTCGGCCTGCTGCTTGCGGATCGCTTCCCATTCGGCGCCGTTCGGATCTACGGACAGGGTCAGGAGATAGCGCCCCTGGTCCTCGCCGAACCAGACCGGGATGGGATCGGTGCCGGCAAGACCGGGAACGGTCGCGCCGATGCCGGAGGCCATCGCCATCTCGGCAAGAGCCACCGCAATGCCGCCATCGGAGACGTCATGCGCCGCGGTCACCACGCCGGAAGCGATCAGGTCGCGCACATGGTCGCCGACGCGCTTCTCGTGCTCGAGATCGACCGGCGGCGGCGGGCCGTCGGTGCGGCCATGGATGTCGCGCATGTAGGCGGACTGGCCGAGATGCGTTCCCCAGCTCGATGGCGCGCCGACCAGCAGGATCATCTGGCCTTCGGCGGCGAAGCCGATCCGCGTCATCTTCGACCAGTCGGCGATCAGGCCGACGCCGCCGATGGTCGGGGTCGGCATGATGCCGCGGCCGTTGGTCTCGTTGTAGAGCGACACGTTGCCGGAGACGATCGGGAAGCCGAGCGCGCGGCATGCATCGCCGATGCCTTTCACCGCGCCGACGAACTGGCCCATGATCTCCGGCCGTTCCGGGTTGCCGAAATTGAGATTGTCGGTGGCCGCGAGCGGCAGGGAGCCGGTTGCGGTCAGGTTGCGCCAGCATTCGGCCACCGCCTGCTTGCCACCCTCATAGGGGTCGGCCTCGCAGTAGCGCGGCGTCACGTCCGACGAGAAGGCGAGCGCCTTGGTCGGATGGCCCTCGACGCGGACCACGCCGGCGTCGCCGCCGGGAAGCTGCAGCGAATTGCCCTGGATGAGCGTGTCGTACTGCTCCCACACCCAGCGCCGCGACGACAGGTCTGGGCCGCCGAGCAACCGCAAAAGGGCGTCGGCGACATCGGCCTGCGGCACGTCGTTCGCGGCGAGCGCAGCGGGCTTCCGGTGCTCTGTCCAGGGCCGGTCATATTCCGGCGCCTGATCGCCGAGATCCTTGATCGGCAGGTTCGCGACTTCCTCGCCCTGATGCAGCACGCGGAAGCGCAGGTCGTCGGTGGTCTTGCCGACGATGGCGAAGTCGAGGCCCCACTTGCGGAAGATCGCCTCGGCCTCTTCCTCCTTTTCGGGACGCAGAACCATGAGCATGCGCTCCTGGCTTTCCGACAGCATCATCTCGTAGGCGCTCATGCGCTCCTCGCGCACCGGCACCTTGTCGAGATCGAGCTCGATGCCGAGGTCGCCCTTGGCGCCCATCTCGACGGCCGAGCAGGTGAGGCCGGCGGCGCCCATGTCCTGGATGGCGATGACGGCGCCCGAGGCCATGAGCTCGAGGCAGGCCTCGAGCAGGCATTTTTCGGTGAAGGGGTCGCCGACCTGCACCGTCGGACGCTTCTCGTCGATCTTGTCGTCGAATTCGGCGGAGGCCATGGTCGCGCCGCCGACGCCATCGCGGCCAGTCTTGGCGCCGAGGTAAACCACCGGCAGGCCGACGCCCTTGGCCTGCGACAGGAAGATGCCATTGGTCTTGGCGAGGCCGGCTGCGAAGGCGTTGACCAGGATGTTGCCGTTGTAGCGCGCGTCGAAATTGACTTCGCCGCCGACCGTCGGCACGCCGAAGGAGTTGCCGTAGCCGCCGACGCCCGAGACCACGCCGGCCACGAGGTGGCGGGTCTTGGGATGGTCCGGCGCGCCGAAACGCAGCGCGTTCATCGCCGCGACGGGACGGGCGCCCATGGTGAAGACGTCGCGCAGGATGCCGCCGACGCCGGTCGCCGCGCCCTGGTAAGGCTCGATGAAGGACGGATGGTTGTGGCTCTCCATCTTGAAGACGACGCAGTCGCCGTCGCCGATGTCGACCACGCCGGCATTCTCGCCCGGCCCCTGGATCACTTGCGGGCCGCTGGTGGGCAGGGTGCGCAGCCATTTCTTCGACGATTTGTAGGAGCAGTGCTCATTCCACATCGCCGAGAAGATGCCGAGCTCGGTGAAGCTCGGCTCGCGGCCGACGAGATCGAGGATGCGCTGGTATTCGTCGGGCTTCAGCCCGTGCGCGGCAATGAGCTCGGCGGTGATCGGCACGCTGTTCGAAATGGTCATGGTCGGCGGTTCACATCCGGATCGTTGGGGATTTTGAGTCCCCTCATATCCCAAGCGTCAAGGCCGATACACCCCATCGAATGCGGAAAAAGCCGGGAAAACGCCTTTGCCGGATGGTCGCTTCAGGAGAAGCTGTCGTAGCCGGCCCGGCCTTCGTCCAGCAGGCGGCGGATGATGCCGACCCCGTCGGCGACCTCTTGCCTCAGGCGGGGCTGCGAAATGCCGAAGCGCGCGCCGTGCGAGACCTGCTCGGAACGGCCGGCCTTGAACTCGTCCTCGTCGTCGATGAGCACGCCTTGCTCCAGGCATGCGTTCTTGAACGTGCCGGACAGCCAGGGATCGGGCAGGGTCAGCCAGACGAAGGGCAGATTGTCATGCGCCCTGAATGCGAAGCCGGCCAGTTTCTCGCGCACGATGGCGATGCGCGCGCCGATTTCCGCGAGGCTGCGCCTGCGCAACTCCGCGGCCTGGCCCGACAGCACCAGGCGTGAGCCGACCTCCGCGAGCAGGAAGGGCAGGCCCCCGGTCATCATCTTGTGCGCGACGCGAATGCGGTGGCGGTAGGCCGGCGGGCAGGAAAGCCAGCCGCCGCGCACGCCAGCGGCGACCGATTTGGAGAGGCCGCCGGCAACGATGGTGCGCTCCGGCGCGTATTCGGCCAGCAACGGCGTGGGGTCGTCCGTCAGGTGGCCGTAGAGGTCATCCTCGACCAGCACGACATTGTACTGCCGCGCGACACGGGCGATGGCCGCGCGGCGCTCCGCCGAAAGGATCGCCAGCGTCGGGTTCTGGCCGGTCGGCATCAGGAAAACCATTTTCGGATGCTTCTGGGCACAGACGCGCTCGAAGTCATCGGGATCGATCCCTTCGCTGTCCGAAAGCACGAGAGCGGTGCGACGGCCGACCAGGCCGGCGCTGCGGGAGATCTGCGAATAGGTGAGATGCTCGAATGCGATGGTGTCGCCCGGCATCGTCAGCGCGGCGATCGCGGCCATCACCGCGGCATGGGTGCCAAGCGTGGGCACGATGGCGTCGACCTCGGGACGAAACGCGTTGCGCGCCAGCCAGCGCACGCCGGCTTCATGCCAGCGGTCCGGGAAGTCGCGCGTATAGCTTGCTATCTCATGCGGGTGGTCCCGCGCGGTTTGCGCGAGCAATTCGGCGATGACGGCGCCCTGGCCGATGTCGGGCGCGGCGGTGCTGTCGAAACGCAGCTTGCCGCGGGGCGGCTCCGCGGAGCGCGTGCCGGTGTCTTCCGCCGGCGCCAGATCGGCCTTGCCGGGTTCCGGCCGGCGCGCCAGCACATAGGTGCCGCGCCCGACCTCTCCGGAGACCAGGCCGCGTTCGCGCAGCAACTGATAGGCCCTGCCGACCGTGCCGACGGTCGTGCCGATGTCATAGGCCAGGTCGCGCTGCGGCGGCAGCTTCGCGCCGGCGTCGATCACGCCCTTGTCGATGTCGGATTCGATCGTGTCGGCCAGGCGCTGATACAGCGGGCCGGCACCCTCGGTGAGGTCGGGTAGCCAATTTGTCATGGTGACAATTTCTTATATTGCACCGTTTTTCGAGTCAATACATATGGAATGCGCGGTGAAGAGGGCAGAAATAGTAGCAATTGGCAGGATGAAAATGAGTGCAATAGGGACAATCCGTCGAGACGCCGAGCGCACGCAGCGCTCGTACGGCCGGGAAACCCATGTTCGCCGGTTTTCTCGCGCACTGGTGTCGTTCTTCGTCTGGATCAATGCAGTGCTCGACCGGCGTCGCAGCCGGCTTGCTTTGCTGGAAATGACCGACGAGCAGCTCAAGGATATCGGGATTTCGCGCTGCGATGCCCATCGCGAGGGCATCAGGCCTCTCTGGGAATGACGGTCTTGACGGACCGTGGTGGGATGCCCCGGTCCGGTCAGCCAACGTGCCGGGGAGCGCGTATGCGGGCAACGCCGTTGTCTGCGAGCACGGCGACGACGCTCAGCACCAGGAAAACCGCGGTGACGCCAAGCGTCGAGACGGCGACGCTTCCGACACTGTTCTTCGTGAGGTCGAGGAACGGGTAGGGCACTTCGCCGGCGAACGGCGCGCGCGCCAGCACGTAGGCGAGATAAGCCAGCGGATAGAATATCCACCAGGAAATGTCGCTCCAGCGCGTGCGCCCGTCGGCGCCCGCGACCAGCCACCACAGCACGAAAAGCGCCGGCGTCACATAGTGCAGCAGCACGTCGCAAAGCAGGAAAAGCCCCTGCGGGTTCGACAGATGCGCCAGAAGCGTGACGTAGACGATATGGACCACCGCAATCGAAACCACCATCGCTGCGCGCATCCGATAACCGGCGAAGGCGGGCAGCCAGGCATAGGAACTGGCTGACAGCAGGGATGCGTACACCAGGACGACGCCGATGTTGGTCAGGATGGTGAAGAAGCTGAAATAGAAAACGATCGAACCGAACAAACCGCGACCGACCATCATTGACGCCGGGACGGTGATGCAGAATTGCAGAATCAGCGCAAACAGGCCGACAGCCAGTCCCGCGATCTGCAGGAGGCGGCCCATCCTGGCCTCAGGCGGCGGCGCCGCAGGCGGTGTTGCCCGCCTGCCAGCGCGCTATATCCGCGCCGATGCGCGCGCCCAGCGGTTCGGCCATCAGCGGGCCGAACACTTCCACCCGGCTCGAGTTGCCGCGCGCCTGCACGACCAGCAGCGGCTTGCCGCCATAATGCTTGGCCGGCACCAGCAGGAAGCGTGGCGTGCCGCTGAAGGAATTCAGCTCGTTGGCCATCTGGTAGGCCTTGAACGCAGGGTCCTTGCTGGCGATCCAGCATTTGTGGGCGGAGATCGCTACCTGCTCCATGGCAACTAGGGCGGCACTCTTGCCGGAAGGCGCCGGCGCGGTCTTCGGACTGGACTGGCAGGCGGCGACCGCAACGCCAAGGGTGGCGAGAAGAGCAAGGCGAGCAATCGTCGGTCTCATGGTCGGGCCGCCTTCCGCGTTCTGTTCATCAGGGAGTGGATGATCAAGCGGCGATGCCGAGCGCGCCTTCGAACAGCGCTCTTCCGTCGCGTCCGCCATGCGCGTCCTCGATGAGGTTTTCCGGATGCGGCATCAGGCCGAGCACATTGCCCTTGCTGCTGATGATGCCGGCAATGTCGTTGATCGAGCCGTTGGGGTTGGTTCCCTCGGCGTAGCGGAACACCACCTGGCCTTCCCCCTCGATCCGGGCGAGCGTCTCTGGGTCGGCGAAGTAGTTGCCGTCGTGATGCGCCACCGGTGAGCGGATGATCTGCCCCGGCTGGTAGCGGCGGGTGAACATGGTGTTGGCGTTGGCGATCTGCAGCTTGACCTCGCGGCAGACGAATTTGAGCGAGGCGTTGCGCATCAGGGCGCCCGGCAGCAGGCCGGCCTCGAGCAGGATCTGGAAGCCGTTGCAGACGCCGACGACCATGACGCCTTTGGCCGCCTTTTCGGCGACGGCGCGGATCACCGGCGAGCGGGCCGCGATTGCGCCGCAGCGCAGATAGTCGCCGAAGGAAAAGCCGCCGGGGATGGCGATCAGGTCGACATCGGGGATTTCCGTGTCGGTCTGCCATACGGTAACCGGGGCCTTGCCGGAAATCTTGGTCAGCGCGGCGATCATGTCGCGGTCGCGGTTGAGGCCAGGCAGGAGGACGACGGCTGATTTCATGGCAGTTCCCGTTCGCTAATCTCTTGCAGATACCGGGGCGGCACGTGGTTGGTCAACCAGACGCCGTTATCGGAGAGAAAGAATGGCGCTCCGTCCCCAGCCATGGCTGCCGAGTCGACACGCAGGATAACATCTTTTCCCTTGCGCCGCCGCGCCACGATCAGCGCCGTCTCCACGTCCTTCGACAGATGAACATGCTGGCGCGACTGGCTGGTCAGCCCCTCGCGCAGGATGGCCCCGAGGAATTCCTGTTTGGTGCCGTGATAGAGGATCGCGGGCGGCGCGCTCGGCTGCAGTCCGAGGTCGATATCGACGCTGTGACCCTGGACGGCGCGGATCCGGTCGCCCTCTATGGCAAAGCGCTTCTTCGGATTTTCCGCCACCACGCGCGCCACGTCCGTGGCCGAGGCGCCGAACTTGTGCTCGATGACCGCGCAGAGCGCGCCGAGATCGGCCCAGCCATTCTCGTCGAGCGTCAATCCCGCTTCCTGCGGGGCGTGCCGCAGGACCAGGCTCATGAATTTCGAGATTTGGGTGTCGTTGGGCATCTCAAGAAGAACGCTCGTCTTTGTCCGAGATGCCCGCGTGCCTCAGGCGATCTGGACGCTGTAGTTCTCGATCACCGTGTTCGCCAGCAGCTTCTCGCACATCGCCTTGAGGTCGGCCTCGGCCTTGGCTTTGTCCGACCCGGCAAGCTCTACGTCGAAGACCTTGCCCTGCCGCACCTGGCCGACGCCATCAAAGCCCAGCCCCGACAGCGCGTGTTCGATCGCCTTACCTTGCGGGTCGAGCACGCCGTTCTTGAGGGTTACGGTAATGCGGGCCTTGATCACGCTGGAGATGCTCCTGTTTCAATCTGCGGAAGGGTGTATCGACCCCTGGGGTCAGTGCTTCGTGCCCTTGGGCATCTCGGACGAGGCGACCAGCACCGGGCCGGTGGGGCGCGGCGGCTCGTTCTCGTTCATGATGCCGAGGCGGCGGGCAACTTCCTGGTAGGCTTCGACGAGGCCGCCCATGTCGCGGCGGAAACGATCCTTGTCGAGCTTGTCCTGGGTCGCGACATCCCACAGGCGGCAGGAATCGGGCGAGATCTCGTCGGCGACGACGATGCGCATCATGTCGCCCTCGAACAGACGGCCGCACTCGATCTTGAAGTCGACGAGCTGGATGCCGACGCCCATGAACAGGCCGGACAGGAAGTCGTTGACGCGGATGGCCAGCGCCATGATGTCGTCGATCTCCTGCGGGCTCGCCCAGCCGAAGGCGGTGATGTGCTCTTCTGACACCATCGGATCGTCGAGCGCGTCGGCCTTGTAATAAAACTCGATGATCGAGCGCGGCAGCACCGTGCCTTCCTCGATGCCGAGGCGCTTGGCCAGCGAGCCGGCGGCGACATTGCGCACCACCACCTCGAGCGGGATGATCTCGACTTCCTTGATCAGCTGCTCGCGCATGTTGAGACGGCGGATGAAGTGGGTGGGGATGCCCATCCGGTTGAGGTGGTTGAAGATGTGCTCCGAAATACGGTTGTTGAGCACGCCCTTGCCGTCGACCACTTCATGCTTTTTCTTGTTGAACGCGGTGGCGTCATCCTTGAAGAACTGGATCAGCGTTCCGGGCTCGGGTCCTTCATAGAGGATCTTGGCCTTGCCTTCATAAATTCGGCGGCGATTTTTCATTTGTTGTTCTCTGGATTTTTTCGGACGGACGGCAAGCGAGCTGTTCCTGTCCGTTTGCCTGAAATAATGCGGGCAGCGGTAGGGTTCAATGCCGGTGTCTATCCCAATCGCCCGGTTTGCTCAATCGCCAAATCCTTGCAATCAACCGCTTTCCGGGCGCTTTCAGGACCGAAATGCCGCAGCGCAGCATGCGCGGAGCATATTGACCGGCCCGCGACGTTTTGGTTTGTGCTGGACCAATACACACTTGTCGGTAACAACGAATCGGATTCCATCGGAGGAACGCCATGAGCAGCATGAAGGATCGCGAAGAGGGCTTTGAGCGCAAGTTCGCGTTCGACGAAGAGCTTCGGTTCAAGGCTTCCGCGCGCCGCAACAAGGCGCTCGGCCTGTGGGCCGCCGAGAAGCTGGGCAAGACCGGCGCAGATGCAGAGGCCTATGCCAAGGAAGTGGTGGTTTCCGATATCGAGGAAGCCGGCGATCACGACGTCTTCCGCAAGATCCGCAAGGATTTCGACGCCGCCGGCGTCGCGCAGTCGGACCATCAGATCCGCCGCACCATGGACGAGCTGATGGCGCAGGCGATCGAGCAGATCAAGAACACCTGAGCCGCCCGCGCTTGGACCAATCGACCGCCCGGACTATCCGGGCGGTTTTTCTTTGCCTTCGCCATGGTTTCCGGCTGAAACTGCCAGAAAGCTGAAAGGAATTCGCCGATGTCCCTGAAGACCCGCCTTGCCGCCGACGAAACGCTGGTCACCGCATGGTCCGGCGTGCCGGATTCGCTCACCGTCGAGATCCTCGCCAGGCAGGGCTTCGATGCGGTCACGCTCGACATGCAACATGGCGGCCATCACGAGGACAGTGTGCTGCGGGGCATCCTGCCGGTGCTGGCCGTCGGCAAGCCTGCCCTGGTGCGCATCCCAGTCGGACGGTTCGATATGGCAAGCCGCGCGCTCGATTTCGGCGCCGAGGCCGTGATTGCGCCGATGGTCAACTCGGTGGCCGACGCCCGACAATTCGCGGCTGCGATGAAGTATCCGCCGATGGGCGAACGCTCCTGGGGCCCGACCTATGCCTTTCCACGCCACGGCAAGGGTGACCATGCCGAATGGCTGCGCGACACAAACCAGCGCACGATGGCCTTCGCGATGGTCGAGACGCGCGCCGCGCTGGATGCGTTGGACGGCATCCTGGACACGCCCGGCATCGATGGCATCTTCCTCGGTCCGTCGGATTTCTCGATCGCCTGGTCGAAGGGCACCACTGTCAGCTCGACGATGGAGAGCATGATGGAAACCGTGGCTTCGGTGGCGGAGCGCACGCGCAAGGCCGGCAAGCATGCCGCCATCTACGTTGTCGAGCCGGCCATCGCCGGCCGCGTGGTGGGAATGGGGTATCGCCTTCTGGCCACGGGATCGGAACACGCCCTCATCGGGCTTGGCGCCAAGGCGCTGCTGCAGGGCATCAAGACCTCGATCGGCGGCTGAACGGGCCCGCGGAGCTACAGGGGCGCCGGCAACGATGGGGCGCCCGTACGATTTCAGCCGGGATGCTTCAGTTCGGTCAGGAACTTGGCGAAGGTCATCGAGCCTTCCGGCCATGGCCCGAAGCCCGAATCCGAGTTGAGGTGGCCGGCATCGCCCGCGTCGATGAACAGCGAGCCCCACGCGCCAGCAATGTCTTCCGCGACGTCGAACGAACAGAACGGATCGTTCCGGCTGGCAATCAGGATCGACGGAAAAGGCAGCGGGTCGCGCGGGTAGGGGCCGAAAGTCATCAGGTGCCTGGGCCTGATCGCTGGATTGGCGACATCCGGCGGCGCGACGAAGAAGGCGCCGGCCACAGTCTGCCGGAATTGCGGGATGGCCTGGACCGCCGCGGCGACGCCCAGCGAGTGGGCGACGAGAACAACCGGGCGCTCGGCCTCGTTGACCGCTTTCGCCACGCTCGCCGTCCAGTCGTCGCGCACGGGCTTTGACCACTCGGCCTGTTCGACACGCCGCGCCGTCGACAGCTTCTGTTCCCAGCGCGTCTGCCAGTGCTCCGGGCCGGAGTTGGTGTACCCCGGAACGATGAGGATATCAGCTTCCTTGACCTTCATGCCGCGCATGTAGCGAGCGCGCCTCGCCGATGCAACAGTCGGCTGGGGGATGGCGCATCGCAATTGTGAACACGATGTTCGCTTCTTGCTGTCTTGTGTGAACGATGGCGATGGACGATCTGTGTGAGGAGACAGAAATTGCCGTGGGACGGGATGTTGAGCCTGACACGACGCGAAATGATCGGCGGCGCGGGACTCCTTGCCTTTGGAGCTTCGACGGGCGCCGGCCGAACGGAGACATCGATGAGTGAACTGCCCTTTGCCGCGACCACCCCGGTCAGCGTTTCGCGCGTCGGCCTGAAGGCACGCGACGCCGAAAACCTCGCCGCCTACTACCGTGCCGTTGTTGGACTGCAGGAACTGAGCCGCGCCGACGGCGCCATCACCCTCGGCGCCGCCAACCGCCCGTTGCTGGTGCTGGAGCCGGACGCTTCCGCCAAGCCGGACGATCCCCGCAGCGCCGGCCTGTTCCACACGGCTTTCCTGCTGCCGTCCCGCGCCGATCTCGGCCGCTGGATCAACCACGCCATCGCCAACAAGATCGGCATTGATGGCGCCTCCGATCATCTGGTCAGCGAGGCTCTCTACCTGACGGACCCCGAGGGCAACGGCATCGAGATTTATGTCGACCGCCGCCCGCAGGACTGGAAGTGGAACGGCGACAAGGTCGCGATGGCCACTGAGCGCATGAACATTCCGGCCGTTGTCGCCAGCGTGCCGGCGGGTGACGCCGGCTGGCAGGGCGCGCCGGAAAACAGTGTCGTCGGCCATGTGCACCTGCGTGTCGGCCGGCCCGAGGATGCCGAGGCCTGGTGGCGCCAGGAGTTCGGCTTCGACACGGTGGCGAAATACGGCAGCCAGGCGGTGTTCCTGTCGTCGGGTGGCTACCATCACCACATCGGCGCCAACACCTGGCAGAGCGCTGGCGCCGGTCGTCGCGATCCGGCCCGTTCGGGCCTCGCCTGGGTCGAGATGCGTTCAGACAATGTGAAGGCCGAACAGACCCGCGAGGATCCGTGGGGGACCGTGATCAGGACCGTGCCCGGCAAGGCCTGATCCGGCATCGGTGACAGCTTGCTTCTCCTCGTAGAGTGACGGGGAGAAGGAAGCCTGATCTCAGGCCTCGCCGAACACCCGCCTGAAGATCGTGTCGACATGCTTGGTGTGGTAGCCAAGATCGAATTTCTCGCGGATGTCCGCCTCCGGCAGCACCGCAGTCACGTCCTTGTCGGCCAACAGCTCCTCAAGGAAGTCGGCGCCGTGCTCCCAGACCTTCATGGCGTTGCGCTGGACCAGCCGATAGGCGTCCTCGCGGGACACGCCAGCCTGCGTCAGGGCCAGCAGCACGCGCTGCGAATGCACCAGGCCGTGGAACTTGTTGAGGTTCCTCAGCATGTTCTCGGGATAGACGAGCAGCTTGTCGACGACGCTGGTGATCCGCGCCAGGGCGAAATCCAGCGTCACCGTGGCGTCCGGGCCGATCATGCGCTCGACCGACGAGTGCGAGATGTCGCGTTCGTGCCACAGCGCCACGTTCTCCATCGCCGGCATGGCGTAGGAGCGCACCATGCGGGCGAGGCCGGTGAGGTTTTCGGTCAGCACCGGGTTGCGCTTGTGCGGCATCGCCGAGGACCCCTTCTGTCCCGGCGAGAAATACTCTTCGGCCTCCAGCACCTCGGTGCGCTGCAGATGGCGGATCTCGATCGCCAGTCGCTCGATCGACGAGGCGATGACACCGAGCGTTGCGAAGAACATGGCATGGCGGTCGCGCGGGATCACCTGCGTCGAAACCGGCTCCGGCTTCAGGCCGAGCTTCGCAGCCACATGCTCCTCGACATAGGGTTCGATGTTGGCGAAGGTGCCGACCGCGCCTGATATCGCGCAGGTCGCGATGTCCTCGCGCGCATGCACCAGCCGTTCGCGGCAGCGTGAAAATTCGGCATAGGCCTGCGCCAGCTTGACGCCGAACGTGGTCGGTTCGGCGTGGATGCCGTGGCTGCGGCCGATGGTGACGGTGTCCTTGTGCTCGAAGGCACGCCGTTTCAGGGCTGCGAGCAGCGCGTCGATATCGGCAAGCAGAAGGTCGCTGGCGCGGGTCAACTGGACAGCCAGGCATGTGTCGAGCACGTCCGACGAGGTCATGCCCTGGTGGATGAAGCGGGCATCCGGCCCGACGAATTCTGCCAGGTGCGTGAGGAAAGCGATGACGTCGTGCTTGGTCACGCGCTCGATCTCGTCGATCTTGTCGACGTCGAATTTGGCGGCTCCGCCCTTTTCCCAGATGGTCCTTGCCGCTTCCCTGGGGATGACGCCGAGCTCGGCGAGCGCGTCGCAGGCATGCGCCTCGATCTCGAACCAGATGCGGAAGCGGGTCTCGGGCGACCAGATGGCGACCATTTCGGGCCGGGAATAGCGTGGGATCATGCGGGTCGGTTTCCAGCGTCGCGTTGCGTCGGCCGCGTCCTATCAGAGCCGGGCGCGATGCTCAACGCCGGTGCTGCTCGAACCTGGCAAGGAAAGCGATAGAAGCGACAGGCCTGAAGACAGTATCACGTTCTGCCGGCGCCGAATGGGGCGGGTTGTCACATCTGTCTGGTCACTGCGATCCAGCGGTAATCCGGCCCTTCGAACCCGTATTGGCGCACCGAGATCACAACTGCGTAAGCACGCAAGCCCGGCGAGGAGAAAGTCTGTACGGCGCCGATCCTGTATCCATTGGGGCAGCTGCGACTTTTGGGGATGGACGCATCCTCGTGCAGCACACTCGCCTTGCCGCCGTCTCCTATACGCAGCAGCCGGAATCCCTTGACCTCCCCTTGTGTCTCGCACAGTTCGCTGCCCGTCAGCCCCGTCTCCTCGAGCCGGAATTCGAGTGGCGTATCGATGGGAGGAAGGATCGGCCTCGGATTGACCACCATGCGGTGGGCGTCAGTTCCGTCACCGGATTGTATCCGGCCGTGTAGCCGCGATTGGCGTCGAGCTCGCTTTGAGCGATGATCGTCTCGCCCTTCCGACGCGCCTCGGCGCGCGCTGCGTCGATCGTGGCGCTTTCGTCGTCAAGCCGTACCCGGATCGGCGTTCCCTTCACGAAGCTGTCGCTGGCGGTATCGATGTAATAGCGATTTGCGTAAGGGAAGCCCGAGCCATCCTGCACGCCGTACTCCTCGAAGGCGAACACAGCGCCATTGTGGCTGAATCCGAGAATTTCGAGCCTGGCAACATCCCCGGCGCGGACGGCGCTCGACCAGCCGAGCAGTCCGACAAGCACGGCAAGGAGAAACTGCAGGCGGTATCGTGCGGGCTCGGGCATGTTGGCTCCCTGTCGGTCCTTGCGGTTCGAAGACCCGCCGAAGCGAAAACGCGGAGGATGGCAACCGCGTGGAATTTTCCGCCGACCAATCGATAGTTTCTTCGCCACATCCCGGCAACCGAACTGTTTCGTCTTTAAGGTTTGCCCGTGCTATCAACCCGTCCATCCGAAAAATTGGCGGCGGTAATCGCCCGGCTCGCGGGAAAGGAAATGTCGATGGAAAAGGTTGCGATCGTCACGGCGGGTGGCAGTGGCATGGGCGCGGCGGCGGCCAGGCGCCTTGCCGCCGATGGTTTCAAGGTCGCGATCCTGTCGTCGTCCGGCAAGGGCGAGGCGCTGGCGAAGGAGCTGGACGGCCTTGGAGTGACCGGCTCCAACCAGTCGAATGAGGACCTGAAACGGCTTGTCGACGCAACGCTGGCGCGCTGGGGGCGCATCGATGTCCTGGTGAACAGCGCCGGTCACGGCCCGCGCGCGCAGATCATCGAGATCAGCGACGATGACTGGCACAAGGGCATGGACACCTATCTGATGAACGTCATCCGCCCGACGCGCCTCGTCGTGCCTGTCATGCAGAAGCAGAAGGCGGGCGCCATCATCAACATTTCGACCGCCTGGGCGTTCGAGCCAAGCGCGATGTTCCCGACCTCGGCTGTGTTTCGCGCCGGGCTTGCCGCCTACACCAAACTCTTTGCCGACACCTATGCCGGCGACAACGTGCGCATGAACAACGTGCTGCCGGGCTGGATCGACAGCCTGCCCGCGACGGACGAACGGCGCGACAGCGTGCCGATGAAGCGCTACGGCACCAGTGAGGAGATCGCCGCAACGGTGGCCTTCCTTGCCTCCGACGGTGCCGGCTACATCACCGGCCAGAACATCCGAGTCGATGGCGGCCTGATGCGAAGCATCTGACGTCGCGGAGCACGACGCGAACACGTTTGCCAGGGCGAATTGTGCTTCAAGAACAATTTCTTGGAGCCAGATGTTGATTCAGCGACTGGCTGGCCGCTCCGGCGCTATTTGTCCGCGAGAAATCGTCCGACGATGTCGAGCACCCGCTCGTCGTCCTCGCGATGGGGGACATGCCCGACGCCGGGCAGTATCTCCATCGCACCGCGCGCGCCGGCAATGCGCCTTGGGTGTTCGGTAGAGCCGTATTCGTCCGATGCGCCGTGGATGGCGAGCACCGGGCAACGCACGCGCCCCAGCGCATCGTCGAGTGTCCAGTCGGCGAAATCCGGGTCGAGCCAGGTTTCCGTCCAGGCATCGAGAACCCATCTCGCCTTGTCACCGTGGTACTTCACCAGCCGGCCGAAATTCTCCGGCTCGGCAAACTCCGCCTTCGCCAGCTTGATGCCTTCTCCCGTCCGGGCCTCCACGAAAGCCTGCGCGCCCATGGTGATGGCGGCGCCGCAGTCGTCGGGGAAGCTGGCGGCGGTATGGATCGCCATGCCACCGCCAACGCTGTGGCCGCAAACGAAGAACCGGGAGAAGCCTAACTGCGCGCGGATCGCCGGAACGTTCACAACGGCCTCGTCGGCGATGAAGCTGCGTTGCAGCGGTCCGTGACGCGCATCGGATCGTCCGAAGCCAAGGCGGTCGTAGGCTATGACCGGCCTGCCGGTGGCGCGTGCGAGCTTTTCAGGAAAACCGCGCCAGAGTTCGACGCAGCCCAGCGAGTCATGGAACAGGAGGACCGGAGGCTTGCCGTTGCCCAGTCCGTCGCCTTGCGACCACGAGCGCGCAAAAAGCCGGCCGCCTTCCGTGTGGACGGCCCAGTCGCGCTCCACAAGCTCGGTCATGCTGGCGTCCTCCATGGGTTGCGGGCTGAAAACTCAGTGGTCGGATCGGTCATGGCTGGCTCGGATAGAGAAGTCGTGATCTTGAATTGCGCGCACAATGCATCCAATCCGGCTTTTGTCGGTTATTGTCGGCAGCTTCAAGGGAGACCTGCCATGACCGATGCAGCAAAGATCCGTGAGCATATGGACGTTGTTGGCGCCGATGGCGTCCATATCGGCACCGTCGACAAGGTGGATGGAGACAGAATCAAGCTTACCAGAGCCGACAGCGGCATGGGCTCGCACAAGGGACATCACCACTACATCCCCCTGAGCCTCGTGGCCGAAGTCGACGGCAAGAAGGTATGGCTGTCGGCCAATTCGGATGTGGCGGTCACCTTCGAGGAAGAAAAGTCCGATCCGACCTGATGTCGCAAGCCGCATTTCCGCGGCGACGGGCAAGACTGCCTGGATGCAAGATGCGGTAGCAGCCGTCAGCGCACGGACCAGACTGGAAACAGGTCGCCCTTGGCGGGCTTTGCCGCGTGCACGCCACGGCTGATGGCACGCGCCATCGTCGCGCCGGCGGCGGCGTAGAGGTCGATCGCGGCGTCCGCCTCCAGCGCGATGCCGCTCTTGCCGGTGGCCAGCGCGAAGACGAGGTCTCCGTCGACCGGTGTGTGCGCCGGCCATATGGCGCGGGCAAAGCCGTCATGCGCGGCGATGGCCAGCCTCTTGGCGGCCGCCTTGGTCAGGATGGCATCGGTGGCGATGACCGCGATGGTCGTGTTTCCCTGCGACGGCAATCCGGCATCGGCCTTGTCGCGAAACTTCAGCCGTACCTTGCTCACGTCGGCCGGCATGGGCGAGGGGTAGCCGAGACCACCGAATTCGTCGCCGATCTCGAAGGGGGCCGCCCAGAAATGGCGTGTTCCTGAGACCGTCACCGAGCCCGTCGGATTGACCGCGGCGAGCGCGCCGATGGTGACGCCGCTGTCGAGGATCGTGGAGGCCGAGCCGAGCCCACCCTTGAGCCCGGCGGTGAGGGCGCCGGTGCCCGCGCCCGCCGTACCGATGGCGAAGTCGGTGGCGGCCGCACGGGCGGCTTCATAGCCGAGCTCGCGGTAGGGCGGGTAGCGGCCCCAGTCCTTGTCGCCGCCGTTGCGCAGGTCGAACAGGATTGCGGCCGGCACGATCGGTACGCGGAAGCCGCCGACGTCGAAGCCTATGCCATCCTCCCTCAGCGCCGCCTGCACGCCGGACGCGGCATCCAGGCCGAAGGCGGAGCCACCCGAAAGCACCACGGCGTGCACGAATTCGACGGAGTTGTGCGGCTCGAGCAGATCGGTTTCGCGCGTGCCCGGCGCGCCGCCCAGCACCTGAACGCCGGCGATGGCCGGCTCGTCGCAAAGCACGGCCGTGACGCCGGATTTGAGGTTGCCGTCGTCGGCATTGCCGACCCTCAGGCCCGCCACATCGGTGATCAGGTTGCGTGGTCCGGTACGAAAGGTCATGGGGTCTCCGTCGGTACGAAACGTGTGCCGTCGAAACGAAACACCCGGTAGGGGCTCTGGCTGAGATCGCCCTTGGCATCGAAGCGGATGGGGCCGATCGCGGTGCTGAATTCCCCCGCACCGAGCGCCTCGGTCAGCGGCTTGCCCTGGCTCAGGGATTGTTCGAACGCCGCCCCGGCGATCTGCACGGCGGCAAGGGCCGGCAGCACATAGCCATCCGGCGCGATCTTCCGCGCTTGCAGGGCCGCCAGCGAACTGGCGTCGGCGACGTCAGACCATTCCGGTGTCGCGATCATCAGCGTGCCCGTGGCGTAAGGCACGTCTGGCTGCGGCACGCGCAGCGCTTCGCCGCCTGCGAAGACCATGCCAGCGCCGAGCTTCTCGGCGTCGCGCCCCATGATGGCGATGTCCTCGCCGTCGCCGCCGGCGAAGACACGTGTCGCTCCGGCTTTCTTCAGGCGGCCGATCAGGCCGATCTGGTTGTCGAGTTGAGGCCGGAACGTGTCGACGAAGACCGGTTTCAGGGCCGCCTGTTCGGCCGCGGCGCGGAACGTCTCGGCGATTTCGCGGCCATAGATGGTGCCGTCATCGACAATGGCGAAAAGATCGTTCTGCCAAAGGCGGGTCAGATTGGTGGCGACGGCGTTGCGCTCGTCATCGCCGCGCGGGCCGAGCCGATAGACCAGCCAGCCGGTCTTGGCGCGCCGGTCGGTAAGGCTTTCTGTTCGGACGCCAACCGTAATGGTCGGAATGCCCGCGTCCTTGAGGATCGGCAGAGCCGCCTCGATCGCATCCGTGCAAAGAAAGCCGACGACGACATCGACCTTGGCGGCGACGAAATCCCTGGCTGCCGCGGCGCCGCCATCGGCGTTGCACCCGTCATCGACTGTCTTGAGGCTGGCGTTGGCGAGCCCCGCAGCCACGCCGGCCCCGGCCTCGATCTGGCGGCCGAGAATCTCGGATGGACCGGAAAGCGGCGCCGCCACGCCGATGAGCGGCGTCTGGGCATAGGCTCCGGCGGCCGGCATCAGCCACGCCAGAACCGCAATTGTCGTCGCCCTCGCTGCCATGCCGGTGCGGTTTCCTCCTTGCCGGCCTGCCGGCCGGGTGCAATCCGAATGGATCGGCATCAATGCTGCGTTTCTGGCATTTGCATCCCTCGGAGACAAGACACCTCGGGCAAATGTCGCAATCCAAGGACCGCAAGCAAGTGTATGATTTCAGTGGAATTTCGAACTTGATATTCGCCATTCGGCGTAATGCCGCACGCCATGACGGGCGGAAAAACATCCGACCGGCACCGGTGTTCGAAATCAACAGCGCTTCCGCTTCATTAACCCTTGGTCCGGAAAGGATCGGGGACTCGCCTGGCCTTTACGGGTCTGAAAGGAGCGCGCGCGGTAAATGCGCTTCGTTGGTGCGGCGGGCGACCCGGACTTGTGCCAAGCGCTTCGCTTGTGGGTGGACGTATGTAACCATATATAGCGTTGTGGGTTCTGACTTTTGGAAAATCTCCCGTGCTGAAGAAGAATGATGTCGGGCCGCAGGCCTATCGCGACGCGATGGCGCATTTTGCCGGCCACGTCCATATCGTGACCACCGACGGTGTCGCCGGCAGGCGGGGCACGACCGTAATCGCCGCATGCTCGGTCTCCGACACGCCGCCCACCGTGCTGGTCTGCCTCAATCGGGAAAACCCCAAGAACGAAGCGTTCCTTGAGAACGGAAAATTCGCCCTCAACACGTTGGCCTCCGACCAGCAGGCTGTGTCGATCGGCTTCTCCGGCCTTACCGGACTTTCACCGGATGAGCGCTTCGCGCTCGGCGAATGGGACGTGATCTCGACCGGGGCGCCGACGTTGAAAGGCGCGCTCGCCGTGTTCGATTGCGAGCTGGTCGACAGCAAGGACCTCGCCACGCATCGTGTGCTTTTTGGCAAGGTGACAGGCCTGCGCATCGGCGATAATTTGCGGCCGCTGATCTACCATAATCGCGGCTACCACATTCTCTGAAGGGGTGGTTGCCCCCTAGAGTCGGATGATTTCAGGCTGAATCAATCTGAAAGCTGAATCCGTCTCTAAAACAAAGAGATAGAGCTGTTCGCTGCCGAACGGCTCCAGGGAGCCAGGATGACCGACCCGAAACCGCGCTCCGCGCCGCGGACGATCGACGAAACGCTCGATCTCTTGACCGGCGCGGACTATGTGGCGGATCGTTCGCTGGCGACCGTGCTTTTCCTGTCGCTGCGCATGAAGCGGCCACTGTTCCTGGAAGGCGAGGCGGGCGTCGGCAAAACCGAAATTGCCAAGGTTCTCGCCCAGGCGCTCGGCCGCAGACTGATCCGCCTGCAGTGCTACGAGGGGCTCGACGTCTCCTCCGCGGTCTATGAGTGGAATTACGCCGCCCAGATGATCGAGATCCGCATGGAGGAGGCGGCCGGCAAGGTCGACCGGACCGACATGGAGCGGAATGTCTTTTCGGAAAAGTACCTGATCCGCCGCCCCGTGCTCGATGCGCTGACCGGCAAGGCGGGCGCCGCGCCGGTGTTCCTAATCGACGAGCTCGACCGTACTGATGAGGCGTTCGAGGCATTCCTGCTCGAGATCCTGTCGGATTTCCAGGTCACCGTGCCGGAACTCGGGACCATCAAGGCGGAAGAACCGCCTATCGTCATC
>OFIS01000443.1_pt1 | contig 23355 bp, 16 predicted proteins | sample 1775071 | NCBI WGS metagenome assembly OFIS01 (sample SAMN08195774, study PRJEB24354) | sludge metagenome | isolation source: sludge from phenol fed wastewater aerobic bioreactor C | place: India: Nagpur | collected 2016-09-17
TTTTTTCAAGCAGAAGACGGCATACGAGATAACCGTTCGTGACTGGAGTTCAGACGTGTGCTCTTCCGATCTAAAATGCTGAACGGTTTTATCTTTATCACTCATTTAAAATGAAATTGCTAAGGCAGTTGTCAGAAAATAATTTTGAGAACTTGGATTGTCGTTTAAGGTAAAGATTTTATCCTTACTCGTAAAGCCCCTGCTTTCAATTCTCCAAATCACATTATTCATAATTGTATAGTCAAGATTTAACGAATAGCCATAGGTTTGAAATCCATTGGGTGTTCCTGTGTTAACGATTACTCCATTGGCATCCGAATAATATTCACCCCTTGCAGCGATACTAATCTTTTCAGTAGGTGCATATTTCATTATTAAAACAGGCGAATACCAAGTATTGTAGTCGTTACTGTTTTTAGTCTTTTGTTGTGCTCCAATGTCAAAGCCAAATATCATCCCAAATTTTTCAGTCAATTGAAATTGGCCGTAGAAATTATGAAAGTACCGCATTTGTCTTGTGCTGTCTGGAGAATCGCTACCTACAAATGAACTACTGTTTAATGTAACTTTTGAATTGGGTTTGAATGTAAGTTGATGACCAAATGCAGGCGTATTGTTGCCGTTTACTCGCTGGATGCGTTGCCAACCGTTCAAAATTAATCCACTTAAAAACCACTTTTCATTGTCACTGGTGTATGATACTTTAACACCACTTTCGTAATAAGGAGAGTTATCAGCCAAAATACTTCGTGTTAAATTCCAACAATCTTTTCCAATGGCACTTTCAAAACCAATGTGCGAAGCAAAAATACCTGCATCTACCCAAATGTTTTTCTTCTTTGATATTTTTACACCTGCATTGGCTTCAAATATGTTTTTCAAAACTCCGGGTTCTACTGCAAGATTTGCATTGGCATAAGTTCCAGACATCAAAGTCAAATTGGCTCGTGCTTTATCGGTTGCATAAGCAGCCTTTAAGAACCCTAAATTCAGATTGACTTCATTGTGTCTGTTGTGTGAGTAAACAAAACCAGGGCGGTTATGATCTGATGGATTTGCAAAATCAAAACTGTAATAGGTTTCTATGTAGCCACTAATTGAAAGTGGATTTTTTGTGCTATCTGTTTGTGCAAAACCGTTCAATGCGATAATTGATAGTATTGCTAAAAAGGTCTTTTTCATCTTGTTTATTTTAAATTATCCAATGCAAGGTTCAATTTCAGTACATTAATTTTCTCTGTACCAAATAAGCCAAGCAATGGTTTTTCTGTTTGTTGTTCAATGATTTGATTGATAGTTGTTTCGCTGATGTTGCGAACTTTAGCTATCCGTTTTACTTGCACCTTTGCGGCTTGAACGGAAATGTTAGGGTCAATTCCGCTACCACTTGCAGTTACTAAATCAGAAGGAATTTCATTCTTTTTTAAGTCGGGATTGTGAACTAAAAAAGTGTCTATTCGTGCTTGTACTTCTGCTAAGTAGTCAGGATTTGAAGGACCTTTATTACTTCCACCTGAACCTGCTGCATTGTATCCAACTGCGGAAGGTCGGGAATTAAAGTATTTGTCGCTGGTAAAACTTTGTCCGACAGTTTCATAGAAACCTGATTTGCTTTTCGTGAAAGAACTATTCTCAGGTGCAAGTTTTGAAATGCCAAATACAGCAAGTGTGTAGATACCACAAAAGAACACTGAACAAACGATTGTCAAGCGAATGGCTGGTATTAGATTATTTCTCATTGTCTTAAATTTTTAGATGAATACTGAAACTAAAACGTCAATAGCTTTAATACCGATAAATGGAATGATTACACCACCCAATCCATAAATAAGCAGGTTTCTGCGAAGCAAAGCACTTGCTCCAATAGGTTTATAGGAAACGCCTTTCAACGCCAATGGAATAAGCATTGGAATGATAATAGCATTGAAAATTACGGCTGAAAGAATGGCACTTTCGGGGCTATGCAAGTTCATAATATTCAAATCTTGTAATGATGGAATAGCGACTATGAAAAGTGCAGGAATGATGGCAAAGTATTTCGCCACATCATTGGCTATACTGAAAGTGGTGAGTGTGCCCCTTGTCATTAAAAGTTGTTTGCCAATTTCTACAACTTCAATCAGTTTAGTTGGGTCGTTGTCTAAATCCACCATGTTACCCGCTTCTTTTGCTGCTTGTGTTCCGCTATTCATGGCTACACCCACATCTGCCTGAGCCAGTGCAGGTGCATCATTGGTTCCGTCACCCATCATTGCTACTAATCGACCTGCAGCCTGTTCTTTTTTGATGTAATTCATTTTGTCTTCGGGCTTGGCTTCGGCAATGAAATCATCAACTCCTGCTTTCTCAGCTATAAATTTTGCTGTTAAGGGATTGTCTCCAGTAACCATTACCGTTTTAATTCCCATTTTTCGTAACCGTTCAAACCGTTCCTGGATACCGGGTTTAATGATGTCTTGCAACTCAATTACTCCGATTACTTTTTCGTTTTCAGAAACAACAAGTGGTGTTCCCCCATTGCTTGATATTTTTGTAACTGCTTCCGCTGTTTCTTGTGGAAATGAATTTCCTGCATTTTGACACAAGGCTCTTATGGCATCTGCTGCACCTTTGCGTATTCTGGTATTTTCAAAGTCAATTCCTGAACTTCTTGTTTCTGCCGTGAATTTAATAAATCGGGCATCTTTAACCTGATAGCTCAAAGGGTTTACTTTGGCTAATTCAATGATTGATTTACCCTCTGGGGTTTCGTCTGCAAAGGAACTTAGTACAACACATTTAATAAAGAGCTTTTCATCAATTCCGTTGGCAGGATAAAAATTGGTAGCTTTTCGATTACCAATGGTAATTGTTCCTGTCTTGTCTAACAACAAAACATCAATATCACCTGCTGTTTCTACTGCTTTACCACTTTTGGTAATTACATTAGCCCGTAAAGCCCTGTCCATTCCAGCTATGCCAATGGCAGAAAGTAAACCGCCAATGGTTGTTGGAATCAAACAAACGAATAATGAAATGAAAGCTGCAATCGTTATTGGTGTGTTGGCATAATCTGCAAATGGTTTAAGTGTTACTGTAACAATAATGAATACCAAAGTAAAACCTGCCAATAAAATAGTTAAAGCAATTTCGTTTGGAGTTTTTTGGCGGCTTGCACCTTCTACCAGAGCAATCATTTTGTCTAAGAAACTTTCGCCTTGTTCAGTGGTAACCTTAACGGTAATTCTATCGGACAATACTTTTGTACCACCGGTTACCGAACTTTTATCGCCTCCTGCTTCTCTTATAACCGGAGCACTTTCCCCTGTAATGGCTGACTCATCTATGGTTGCTAGACCTTCAATGATTTCACCATCGGCAGGGATGATATCGCCCACTTCGCAGAAAAAAAGGTCTCCCTTTTTAAGTTGAGAAGAGGGAATAATTTCAACTTCATCACTGTGAATTTTTCCAAGAGCTAAAACTTTCTTGGCAGGTGTTTCTTCTCTTGTTTTACGCAAACTGTCGGCTTGTGCTTTGCCCCTTGCTTCGGCAATGGCTTCTGCAAAGTTTGCAAACAGCAAAGTAAGTAGAAGCACCAAAAACACGATGAGGTTATAGGCAAAACTGCCTTGCGATTGTTCACCAAGCAATATCCAAAGGCAAACAAAGAACATAACTGCTGTTCCTATTTCAACTGTAAACATTACAGGATTGCGGAACATTATTTTCGGATTTAATTTCACAAAAGACTGTTTCAATGCTTCTTGCATTAAGTCTTTTTGAAATAGAGATGTATTTTTTGTCATTTTCTGAATTATTTAATCATTGAGAAATATTCTGCAATCGGGCCTAAGGTCAAAGCAGGAAAAAATGCTAATGCAGCAACAATTGCAATTACCGCAAACACCATTAAGCCAAAGGTTGAAGTATCTGTTTTGAGTGTACCATTACTTTCAGGAATGTATTTTTTACTCGCCAATATTCCTGCAATGGCAACCGGGCCGATGATAGGCAGGTATCGAGCTAATAACATCACCAAACCACAAGCGATATTCCAAAATGGTGTATTGTCGCCCAAGCCTTCAAAACCGCTTCCATTATTGGCACTTGATGAAGTAAATTCATAAAGCATTTCACTAAATCCATGATAGCCTGGATTGGCTAACCAGCCTGCATATTCAGTTGGATTACCGGCATATAAGAAACTTGAAATAGCTGTACTGACTAAAATCAAAAACGGATGAAGTAAAGCAATCACCATAGCAATTTTCATTTCCTTAGCTTCTATTTTTTTGCCTAAAAATTCAGGCGTTCTACCCACCATTAAGCCACTTATGAATACTGCCAGAATGATGAAAATGTAGAAGTTTAAAAAGCCTACACCCACACCACCATAAAAACAATTTATCATCATTCCTAATAAGGTAAACATTCCAGTTAAAGGTGTCATGCTGTCGTGCATGGCGTTTACCGAGCCGTTGCTGGTGCAGGTTGTATTTATAGCCCAATAAGCAGAAGCAGCAGAACCAAATCGAACTTCTTTACCTTCCATACTTCCCATGTTCTGTTGAATGCCCATTTGAGTAATGGCTGTATTGCCGTTCATTTCAAAATAGATAGAAGGAATAAGTAGTAACAAAAAGCCAATTGTCATTACCCCAAAAATTGTCAATGCTAATTTTCTTCTTTTCAGCACATAACCTATTGCAAAAACCATTGCAATAGGAATTAGGAAAATTGAAATCGTTTCAACGATATTGGTAAAGTAATTGGGGTTTTCCATTGGGTTAGCGGAATTGGGTCCATAAAAACCACCACCATTTGTTCCGAGTTGTTTTATGGCTACAAATGCCGCTACAGGCCCACGGGTTACTTGTTGTTCTTGTCCTTCCAAAGTAGTTAAGCTGTCCTTTCCTTCAAAAGTCATGGGTGTGCCGTTAAAAGCTAGCAGAGAAGCAACTACCAAAGCCAAAGGCAATAAAATTCTTGTGCAGGCTCTTACAAAGAATGAATAGAAGTTCCCCAATGTTTCGGATGTTCTTTCTTTCATTGCCATGAAAACTACTGCACAAATGGCAATACCAGTACCTGCACTGATAAACTGCCAAAGCATCAAAATCAATTGTCCCAAATAAGATAAGCCCGATTCACCGGAATAGTGTTGCAGGTTGGTATTGGTTACAAAACTCACCGAAGTATTAAATGCTAAATCAGCACTCATCGAAGGGTTTCCATCAGGGTTAAGTGGCAACCAACTCATATTGGTAAGTACCAACATGGAGAGAACAAACCAAACAACGTTTATGGTGAGCAATGCCACTAAATGCTGTTTCCAATTCATTTCTTTGGTAGGATCAATACCACTTAGCTTGAAAAACAATTTATCAAGTGGATTAAAGATTTTATCGAGCCAGGTATTTTCATAGTTGAAAATCTTGCCGATATAACGACCTAATGGAATTGCCAAGGTAACCACAGTCGCATACATTAAGATTACGCCAAGTATTTCTGTGTTCATTTTTCTTTTGTTAAATGTTGAATAAGAATTTGGCTTTGAGATAAACGATGTACAAAAGCGAGATGACAAAAAGCCAAGCCGCTATAACTATGAGTCCATATTTTACCCTTTGCCATTTCACAATTAAAATTTTTCCGGTTTAAGCAGCACGTAGCACATATAGCCGAATACTGCAATTGCGATGATGAATAATGCTGCCATAGTTTTAGATTTTTTCAAACCAGTTAATGGATTTAAACAATAAGGCATAAACCACTATGCCTGCTCCGATGAGTAATGCAGTTGTCATGTTACTTTTTGATTTGTTTACTGCATTTCAACTAATAGTCCAATTTTGGCACATCGTCTGTAAACTATTGATAATAAAGAGCTTGTTGAATTAGGGAGAAATTGGAAAACAAAAAACCCTTTCGTTTTGAAAGGGTCAATCATTGCGTTTTGAAAGGGTTTACTACTCCAGTCCGTAATCAGAAATTTTACGGTAAAGCGTGGTTAGGGCTATACCTAAAAGTTCGGCAGTTTTGGTTTTGTTGCCGTTGGTGTAGTTCAATACTTTTTGAATATGCAGTTTTTCGGCACTCGCCAATTCAAATGCAGAAAGCGTTTTGCCTTTGGTGTTTGCGTTATCAGCCTTTTGTAATTCAATTGGTAAATACTCAACCGTCAGTTCATTATCGCAAAGAATTATACAGCGTTCAATTACATTTTTCAGTTCACGAATATTCCCTTTCCATTGATGCTGTTTCAATGCTACATAAAAATCAGGTGAAACAGCTTTAATCTTCTTATTGGTTTTGATAGATGAAACATTTATAAAGTGCTTGGCGATTGCTTCAATGTCAATTACTCTTTCTCTTAGTGGCGGTAAATGAATTTGAAAGGTGGAAATACGATAAAATAAATCTTCTCTGAAATGGCCCTGCTCAATTTCGGCTTGCAAGTCTTTGTGCGTAGCTGCAATGATTCGGACATTTATTTTAGTGGGCTTGGTTTCACCTACTCTGATATATTCACCTGTTTCTAATACTCTCAAAAGTTTTGCCTGTAGCTCTAAAGACATTTCACCGATTTCATCTAAGAAAATCGTTCCGTTATTCGCTTCTTCAAAAAGCCCTTTTTGGTCTTTAGTTGCTCCGGTAAATGCTCCTGCTTTGTGGCCGAACATTTCGCTTTCTAATAAATCCTTGCTAAAAGCAGAGCAGTTGATAGCCACAAAGTTTTGTTTACTTCTCGGGCTTGCCTGATGAATGGACTGAGCAAATACTTCTTTGCCTGTACCTGTCTCACCTGTGAGCAGAACCGTTGTATCGGTAACAGCTACTTTTTGTGCTAAGTCAATAGCTTTTTGTATGGACTTAGATTTACCAATAATCTTGTCAAATGAGTGTTTGTCGCCCAATTGCTTTTCAAGTTGGTGTACTCTTTTGGTTAAATCAACTTTTTCTATTGCCCGATAGAGCAAAGGAATAATTTTGTTGTTGTCATCGCCTTTGATGATATAGTCAAAAGCTCCATTTTTGATGGCTTGCACACCGTCAGGAATATTGCCGTAGGCAGTCAGCAGGATGATTTCAGGTATTTGAAATTTGTCTTTGATTTTTTTGGCAAGTTCTACACCGTTGCCGTCAGGCAACTTCACATCGCAAAGCACTACATCAATCTCATTCTGCTCCAATTTTTTTAGGGCAGTTTTACAGTCACCCGCTTGCAGCACTTCAAACCCCTCCAGGCTGATAATTCTTGTCAGCAGGTTTCTGAGTTTCTCTTCATCATCTATGATTAAAATTTTTCTCACCATTTTCATTTTTACAAAAACCACAAACTCTCCTTACCAAAGTCAGGCAGTTTGTCGTGTTGGAAATAGGGGTAAATCTCGGCTACCATTTCAGGGTATTTGATGGTAACAGGTAAACTCTGCTGATTGGTGCTTTTCCAGTACATACGGCTGAACTGATATACCTGGTCAATTAGCTGCTCCACCAAATTCATGTCATCCAACATGCCTTCTACAGTTGAGGATAAAGCAATCTTCACCGGAAAGTGATATTCCTTTTGTGCCGGCTTTGAGGTTGCATCGTACCGGGTATTGTTGAACAACAGGTATTCAGACTTGCCCACCTTTACAATTGTGCCACTGTAAGGCATCAGGTTCTCCGCATCGCTTACATCAAAGCCTAACAACTCCTTGCTTTCTGTTTTATTGATAGTAACAACTATCACAGGTATATTCAAGCCCAAGGTGTGCAAGGTTCGCAGGATGGGTTCTAATTCCTTTTTACCAATGTCTTTGTAGAAGTGAATAACCAACCGTGAAGCGGTATAATTTACTGCAATGAACTTCGCTACTGCCTCCCTGATGGAACCTGCAAGGCTTATGGTATCATCTCCCTTAAAGCAATCAAAGCCTTTAAATATGCCCTCGTTATTAAAGCAGAAAGCTGAACCTACAAATCTTGATTTACGGGTTACAGAATAGAATGCACCAACACCCACAATAAGCTCATTGTTGGTTGGTCTGTTAAGCCTCCAGGGCACACCACCCAATTTTGCTAGCATGGCAATTTCGATGTGTGGCAGGAACGTGTTGAAGTATGAATTTGGCTTTCCGTTTTTATACAGGTGCTCACTTTTGATTACCTGCGAAAGCACACCTTCATACAAAAGGATTTCTTTGATCTTATAGTAAATGTTCTTCCGGTTTTCGTCTTTCTCTAATTTGGGCACAGGGTTAACAAAGAGTGCCATGTATTGCGTATCAGGAAGCCAGTCTGCATTCTTTACCGCATTGCGAACATCGGCTACTACATTTTCAACGCTTTCAAACTCTACATTCTTTGTAATGTCTAACTCAAAAGGCACTTTGATGTAGTCTTGCATTTTGGGGAATGGAAAACGGTCGTCTTTCCATCCACTGTGCAGATACCTGTATAGTTCAGTTACAGCAGTGGCTTTGTCTGCCTTTTGATAAATGAAAAAGAATTTGAAGTTGCTGGGCTTCTGTGGCAATTGGTAAGGACCTTTTGACTTAAAATCTTTCTTTGGTTCTTTACCTGTTCTGCCACCGGCATACAACAAATCGTTGGAGCTTGAACTAATGACACGGTATTGCTCCACCTGTGGCCGATAAAAACCTTTTTCGGTTATAGGAATGATTTTGCGGAAGGCTGGCGTATTTAGATACTTGGTGTAAAAATCATGCAGAATGTTCAAGTACTTGGGGTAACGATTTTTCAAATCCGGCACATCAAAAGCAATCTCCAAATGTGGTTTTAGTTCATTGCTCAGAATAGGGTAACAGTTCTGCGGCTGGTTGATTACTTCCTGCGGTCTGAATTTCCATTTGTAGATAACGCCATTACAAACTACCCAGTTGTACAGGTTGGTATTGAAGTTGTATATCTCCGAAACGGGCTTTGCAAATACTTTGGTAGTGCCATCATAAGAAAGCACTAACTCGGGTTTATCTGTTACCCTCCCATACTGCACTTTAAGCGTAAACTGGTTGTACACTTTGTATTTGGCAGTGCTTTTCTCAGGACTATGAAACCATACTTCTGTTTCGCTGGTAAAGTCCTGGTGCATGATGTCAGCAATGCCTTCAAAGTGCTTTCTTATCAGGTGACGATAATAATGATTGGCAAATCGGGTGCTTACAGATAAATCAATATCCAACAGTATTGCACCTTCGCTGGGTGGCTGAAAATCGGTGTACAGCTTTTCTAATTCCAGCAATTCTAATGCAGACAGCTTATCATCAAGAAGCCCTTGCAGATCACCCTTAAACACCGGATAAAAGCCAGGCTGCTTCTGCCTGTAAAATGCAAAAGTTTGTTTACCTGCCGGAGGATTGAAAGGAATGATATTTAAGAGAAGTTCCTGCAATGGTGAATTATTAATTGTTAATTATTAATGTTTTGTTTGGTTGTTTTGATGATGGCTGTAATAAGTTTGATGATTTCTGTTGCATCGGCATTTATGCTCTCAAATTCATTTGCATTTAAATAGTCTGTTGCTTGCAGCAATTCCAGCCAATACAGCGTTTCATTAATTTCCTTTTGAGCAATTGAAAGCTTATGTATAAAGTCAGCTTTGCTTTCGCTGTGTTCTGCCTCTCTTATCATGGCCCCTACAGCGGTGCCACTTCTTAAAAGCTGTTTTGACATAACATACTCCTGTTTATCAGCTTTCAAATACTGATAAAGTTTTACTATGCGTATGGCAAAATCAAAACTCTTTTGCTTTATGACATTTTCTTTGCTCAACGTTTACAATTTATCATTAACAACTAATCATTTTTCATGGTCTAATTTTTCGATTTCCTTTTTCACTTCATCAATCAACTGCTGTTCGGTTGGCAAATACAATTGGTATTTGCTGGCTATAATGGTTTTATTGTTTTCGGGCAGTGTAATTTTTACCACTGCATCGTTTTTATCGGCACATAATAAAATGCCGATGGTAGGGTTTTCAAATTCCTGTTTCTCAAAACGGTCGTAATAGTTTACATACATCTGCAACTGCCCAATATCCTGATGGGTGAGCTTGGTGGTTTTTATTTCAAACAGTACAAAGCATTGCAGCAGCCTGTTGTAAAATACCAGGTCAATAGAAAATTCATCGCCTTCTATGTGTATGCGTTTTTGCCTTGCAACAAATGAAAACCCGTTGCCTATTTCCAGTAAAAATTCCTGCAAATGGGTTATGATGGCAGCTTCCAAATCTTTCTCATAATAAGCCGCCTCCCTCTTTAAACCCAAAAACTCCAGCACCATAGGATCTTTGATGATTTCTTTGGCATCGGAGGGTTGTTTTTCATCCCTTGCTACGGCCAGCACCTCTTTTACATCATTGCTTAGGAGCAACCTTTCAAAAAGCTGGCTATTTACCTGCCGTTCCAATTGCCGGGCAGTCCAGTTATTTTTGGCTGCTTCGGCTATGTAAAACTCTCTTTTGTCTTGATTTTCAATGCGTATTAGGGTACGGTAGTGTGTCCAGCTGAATTGCGAACGCAGTGCGTTCGTATTTGGGAAAGTGCGGTAAAACTGGCGGCACATTTCCAACTGCCGTACAGAAAAGCCGCTGCCAAACTGGGGTTGCAGGGTTTCGGACAATGACTTAATCAGAAACTCTCCATAGCCAGCCCGTTCTTTGCCCTGCTGCTCTTCTTCCTGTATTACCTGCCCAATTTGCCAATACATCAATACCCGTTCAGTATCTACCGAACGGATTGCCCTTTCTTTTGCCGTAGCAATGATGGACTGTATTTGCTGTATGAGTTCTTGTTTTAACTGCATGGTGTGTTTGTTATTGCAGGTTTTTACTATTGGCCGCCACCCCAATGAACTGTTTCCAAAATGGAAATAGTTCAACATCTGAACTACTCGAATTTTTCGAGCAGTTGCCATTTACATCTTTCACATCACCGGTGGGGGTGTTGTAAAATATGATGTCGTTATGTTGGGGATTATCTTTCATCATAGTATTGTTTTTATGGTTTCGTCTCCGCTTATGTTTCTCACTTTTATTCGCAATGGTTTTTTGTCACTGATAATTTTGCCATCCCAAAAGTCTTTTGATTTTACTCCGTCTTTGATTACATAGCCGAGTTTGTCAATTTTAATTTCGGTTGTGCTGTGCCATTGTCCTTCGGTGTTTTCGCAGTCAAGGGCAATGAGTTCAATGAGTTCTAAACCTTCATCGCTGATGCTGATAGGTTCAAACTTTTTGCCTTTGGCAATGGATTGTAAATTTCCTTTTTGGTTGAACTCACCAATTTTTTGTATCAATCGGTCGCTAATGAATTTGGTGATTTCTGTTTCATAACCGTCTTTGGTTTTGGTGGTTTTCAGTTCTATGATGTCCTCAATGACAATGTCGTGAAGCAGGTTTTTCAGGTCTTTGAGCTCTACTTCTATTTCTGTGGCGTTGTTTTCTTTAATGAATTTTTCTACTGCTTTTTGGTCGTCAATGTCTATGTAATACACAATTACTTTTTTTGCGTTGACTTCCAAGTTTTGTAATTCCTGATTGATGATGGTATTCATAGTGGGAATATCCAAAACCTTTTCCTGTGTGTTGAGCAAATTGGGAACGTAAACAGGCACAATGCCTTCTTTACTTTTTGTAATTGCACCAAACCAAAAACTGCTGATGCCTTTTACACCTTTTTGTAAACCCGGAATAAGCGTTGCCAACTTATCCATTGTTTGCTGTGGATTACGGAATAAACTAACTCCGTCTTTGATTTCTAAAATCTGAAAATTGGCTTTGGTTTCTTTCAAACGATCTCTAACGGTTTGAATACTGTTAATCCCTACATCTACGTGAATAAAATTTCTTCCTAAGTCACTGGCAACTTTTGCTGTTACACCACTACCACCAAAGAAATCGGCAATAATAGGCCTGATTGTTTTTTCTTCATCAAGCCATTCTTTACAACTCAAATTAATTATTCTGTCAAGAAGTATTTCAGGCTTTTGAGTTGAATAGGAAACTCTTTCCCCAGCAGTTGCAGATAAAGCAAGAAAATCATTCCAAACATCATCAATTAAAATTCCCTCTGTGTTTTCCGCATACATTTTGTAGCGTTGCTTACCGTTTTTAGTGGTGTAAAGTAACCCTTCCGCTTCGAGTTTCTTTAATGTTGCTTCGCTTGGCTCTTGTAGTTCTGCTGTTTTATAAAAACCCTTTTCATCTTCATAAGGATAATTGCGTTTAATGTATTGCTCGGAAACTTCTAAAAACTGTGGCTGATATGTGAAATTTTCACTTTTTGCATACCAAAATATTGTGTCGTGAGTTGAACCCAATTTATTTGCAAGAGCTTTCATACCACTGGGCGTTTGAGTTTTCCATACAATCTCATTTTTAAAATTATCTTCTCCGAAAACCTCATCCATCAAAATCTTGGCATAATGACCAATATGCCAATCAATATGAAGAAATATGCTTGCCTCGTCACTCATTATACTTTTAATTGCAATTAAATTCTCATACATCCAATTCAGGTAATCTTCTTTCTGCCAAATATCACCATACATTTTTTCCTCAAATGCTTTGAGTTCGTCAATGTCCATTTCCTGCTCGGCTGCTGCAATTTTTTCAGCCAATTTGGGGTTTCTTCTCAGGTAAACTTTTTTGGCATAATCTGCACCACTAGCAAAGGGTGGGTCAATGTAAACCAAGTCCACTTTTATACCTTTTTCTTTCAGGTAAGCACAAGCCGAAATACACTCGCCACGAATGACCAAATTTTCAGATGGTTCACCAACTGTTTCCAGTGGTTCTACTTCGTAATAAGGCATACCTCTTTTTATGCGGTCGTAAACCTTGTCGTTTTCACGGTAACGCAACACTCGCTGTGTTCGGGTGATGTTGTCTAATATCGCTTGACCTTCAACCGTGTTAGGGTAATATGGAATGTATTTTACTGGCATTTTTTTAATTGTTAATGATTAGTGGTTAATTGTTAATGGTTAACTTAACCGATTTAATAATTGATGTTAGTAGTTTGATTATTTCTACTGCATCTGTATTTATACTTTGAAATTGTTCATTGGTTAAATAGTCTGTTTCTTTCAGCAATTCAAGCCAATAGATACTTTCATTTATTTCTTTTTGAGCAATAGACATTTTATGTTTAAAGTCTGCCTTGCTTTCAGCGTGTTCGGCTTCACGAACCAATGCACCAACAGCAGTTCCACTTCTCAACAATTGCTTTGAAAGAACAAACTCTTTTTTTGTTTCACATAAAAACTGATAGAGTTTTACAATCCTTATAGCAAATGCAAAACTTTTATTTTTAATGATATTCTCTGTCATTTCATTAACCATTTACAATTAACCATTAATCATTGAAAAACTGGTTCAACTTGTTATTCAATTTGGTGATGTTGGCTTCAATGTTTTTGCTGTCTTCCAAATACAGAAAGTCAAAACGCTGATAGCCGAATTTTTCTTGGTTGAGTTTTAAAAACTCGGTTTCTACATAGTTTTTCTTGCGTTGAAAAACTTTGTCCTCTGCATATAAAGCACCTTTGGTTTCAATCAGCAGGGCTTTGTGAATTTTGCCTGCCTGTCCGGCAGGCAGGTCTTTTGCGGTGCGTTTCACAATCAAAAAGTCGGTGGTGTATTTGCCAATGTTTTTCCAATACTTGCCTTCTTTGGCAAAGCAGTTAATGACAAACTCGGTTAAGCCACGTTCGCCATTGTAGTAAATCTCCAATTCCTTTTTCTGAAAGTCGGAAAGCAACAATGCTTTTTGCAAGGTTTCAATTTCAAAACCGCTGCTTCCGCCACCGCCAAAATTGTAGGGCAAATAGTGAAACGATTTGTTTTTAGATTTTACAACGGGTGAATATTCAAACTGTGTTTTGTAACTGTCAAAGGCAGGAACAAAGTTGCCCATTCCCTGGGCTTCTAACGTTTCTTTCAATGTTTGATACGCCTTTTCTACTTCAGTTAAATCAATGTCCAAAGTGGCATTGCTGCTGTCTAATTCCAATATCTTTTTTCTGTCGGCTTCGTTCGGGAAAAGTTTCGGGTTTTTCTCTACATCAGTCAATTTAGATGCAATGAGCAATTCGGCTTGTTTTGGAATTACTTCTGTATCGGTTTGCAATTCTCGTTTGATGCTGAATGCTACTCGGATTTTTGATTGTATCAAATGCAAATCATACAACTCATTGAAAAATCGGTTGCCGTCTTTTTCATAAGAAATCGTTTCAAAAATTTCTTTGAGTTCTTTATCGTATTGGTGTAAGTCGGATTCTTTTACCAAACCAAAACTTTCTCTTGAAATCTGAAAAAGCCATTGGTTGTAATTGGCAAAGGCAATTCCTGTTTCGTTTACTATGTCAATAGCTCCTGTGTCAATATTGGCAATTTCACTAGTGCTGATTAAGGCAGAAGCTTTGTTATCTTCCAAATTCTTGATGATGTTTTTGAGTTTGGCTTTGGTGTTTGCCGTTTCTTCTTCATCAATGCTTTGGTAAGTAACTTTCATTTGGTAAAATTCCACCTTTGGCATTTGCAAATAATCCATTCGGCTGATGCGTTCCACCATATCGGGTTTTCCGCTTCGCTTGGTATTATTCAGTTCGTCAATGCTGCTGTTTTGTTCTTGTTTTAGTTGTTTGTTCAGCGTTTCGGCATTGTCTTTATTCAACCAAATCAAAGCGGTTTCTTCTTTGTCTTTGTCCACTTGGCGTAAACATCTGCAAGAAGTTTGCAGCACCATATTTTGCGGACTGTCGCCTTTTTGGGAAAGTATTACACCTGTCAAACTTGGGCAGTCCCAACCTTCTTTTCCAACCTGCACCAAAAGAATGTATCTTTTTTTGGAAATAGGCAAATCCAATGAACGAAACTCCAACTCGTTTTCTTTGGGCAAAGAATAGGTTTTGTTTCCTCCGTGATATTTTAAAATTTCAGCAGGATTTATTTTTAGTTCACCTGTCAGGAATGGATAAACTTCTTCTTCCAATACTTCAATGTTGCTGCAATAGATAGCTATTTTGGCTATTGCTCCATTCTCGTAAACCTTGTTTTTATATAAGTTGTCAAAGTCTTCAATTCCTTTTTTGATGATTTGAAAACGGTCAAGGTTTTGCCCGATTTTTACCGTTGGCGTTTTTAGGAATTTCTTAATAGCCGTAACCAACGGATAATAATATACCGTGTTGGTTATTTGCGAAAACTTAAAAGCGTAATCACCTGCTTTAATGGTTTCCTGTTTTTGCAAATATGGCGTTCCCGAAAAACCTAATACGGTTGTGATGTTTCCTTTACTGTGCCAATAGTTTACGGCTTGTCTTAGCTTTATATCATCCGTTGCAGCGTGGTGAACTTCATCTATCAAAATTGATAAATTTGGAATTTGTCCGAACAAGCGTTTAAGGTCGTTACTGGTGTCTTTTTCTTCCTCGTCCAATTCTAACTCGGTTTGAGCATTGAATTTGAAACTCTCCAAAATTACTTTTTCAGCATTTACGACAAACACTTGCCCGAATGGAGTGGGCAAACAAGCATTTACTTTTTGTGCGTTTGGATTTCTTGCCTTGTTACTTTTCTTAGCCGATTTCTGTTCGTCCAATACATCAAACTTCAATAGCTTTTTCAGTTTGCTTGCCGATGGTTCGGGCAATACCCAAGAAGGGTCGTAATTTTCAATTGTCTTTAAACTTGGAACAATAGAAGATTTTAAGCCCGAAGGAATAAGCACCAAAAAATTATGTGCAAATGCTTTGTTCTCTGGTTCGTTGTCGGCAAAATACAAGTCCAAATAAATGAAAGCAGCCATTAGAAAAGTTTTACCTGCACCCATCGGCAAACTCATTAAATAGTCAGCATAGCTGACATTATAGAAAATGCTTTTAATAATGGTGTCGTAATCTAATTCGGTTGGTTTGTCAACGATTAGTTTTTCCAATTCAGGAAGTAAAGAACCGTTACCGTTTTTTGTTCTTGCAAAGTCATACAATGCAAAAGCGTTTTTGTTGGCGAATAAAAAATCTCTTGCGGTTTGATTAATATTCAGTTTTGATAAGTCTGTGCCGTTGGTAAAAAAACCTTCTGAAAATAATTGCCAAAGTGGTTTATTCTGTCCTTGTATTTTTAAAAACAAATAAGTCTCAATTGCTTCAATTTGCGTGTCACGAAGTTGTCCTTTGTCACGGATATATTTAACCAAATCACGAATGGTGCAGTCCTCAGAATGCAGCCATTTGTTTTTTTTGTCTTGTATAATTGTATGCAGCATTACTTTGCTCTCTTAATTTTTTTAGATACAGTTTTCAATGCTTCATCGGCAGTTGGTTCATCTTTTACCAACTGCATAAGCTGATCGGCCAGCCAAAGGGTTTCCAATTCAATCTTATCAGCTTTCAGGATTTCAGCTAAAACAGCAATCTGCTCTTTCTTTATTGGACGTTCACCACGTTCAATTTTGCTGATAATGGATGTGTCAACATCTAACTTAGAAGCAACATGCCGCAAAAGCAATTTTTGCTTTGTCCTAAGCTCCCTTATTCGCTCACCAAATTGTGTTGCCATTGTAAACTTATTGTCTTGACAGATATTGGCAAATATAAGCAAACAAGTGAAAGTAAATACTAAAAAGAATAGCAAACCCACCTCATGGGGTGGGCAGGGCTGCAAACGCTGCAAAGTTTGCAAACAAAGCAAAAACCCCATCGGGTATGCCGTATGGGGAGCTATGCCTGGAAAAAGATGAAGGTTAAATTTTGCGGTAGTGGCCGGCTTTGAGTTTTTCCAATGCCTTGCCGGTGGCATTGTGAAGAATGTCGTCCACGGTACGGGGAGAAAGCTGGAACTGTTTGCCGATTTCAACGGCTTGCTGGCGGGTTACCGGCCACTCCGGCCACCGATGCCCTGGCTTACTACTCCTCCAACAAAGAACTATTTTACTGTATTTCAATTCATTATGCCTGTTTTTTTCTTGTTCCTAAAGCCGTTATCGGGCTTTTTTGCTATCCGGTGCAATCAAGGACAATTTGTCCTTGATGCTTATTTCTTTATGCGGTACTTAAATCCACTTGTTATCGTCCTCTTTTTGGAGTAAGCCTCTTTCAAAAAGATCGGCAATTCTTCGCTTATATTAAACAAACTTCATCCGTTGTATTCTCACTGCATTCAGGATTGCTAACAACGCTACTCCTACATCAGCAAACACAGCTTCCCACATGGTGGCTAAACCACCTGCACCTAAAGCCAATACGATAATTTTTACGGCAAATGCCAAGACGATATTCTGAATAACAATGCTGCGGGTGGCTTTGCCTATTTTAATGGCGGTGGCAATTTTTGAAGGCTGGTCGGTTTGTATTACCACATCAGCTGTTTCAATGGCTGCATCACTGCCCATTGCACCCATTGCAATACCTACATCGCTTAATGCCAAAACGGGAGCATCGTTGATACCATCGCCCACAAAGGCAATAATTTTTGTTGTGTCCTGCTTTAATTCCTCTACTTTCTGCACTTTGTTTTCGGGTAATAAATCGCCAAAGGCTGTATCAATACCAATGTGCTTTGCTACTTTTTGAGTGATTGCATTTTTGTCGCCACTGAGCATTACAATCTGAGTAATACCGTTCAGATGCATTTGCTTAATGGCTTCCTGTGCATCTTCTTTTACTTCATCGGCAATGAGCACATAACCACTATATTGGTTATTGATAGCGACAACAACAATGCTTTCAACAATTTCATCAATGGCAGTATCATAGCTGATGTTGAATTTCTTTAGTAATTTGGTGTTACCCGCTAATACTTCTTTACCGTTTACATTTCCTTTTAAACCATGCCCTGAAATTTCCTCTATATCATCTGCCTGATAAGTTTGGATTTCGTTTTTTTCATATTCGGCAATAGCTTTGGCAATGGGGTGTGTGGATTTGCTTTCTAATGCTGCTAATATTTTGATGAACTCTGTTTTATCCATGCCGTTAGTAACAATTTCCTGCACTCTAAAAACACCTGCGGTAAGTGTTCCGGTCTTGTCCATTACAACGGTATTTAGTTTGGTTATAAGCTCCAGGTAATTTGAGCCTTTGAAAAGAATACCGTTTTTGCTGGCTGCACCAATGCCGCCAAAATAGCCTAGAGGAATGGAAATGACCAAGGCACAAGGACAACTGATAACCAAGAAAATTAATGCCCTGTACAGCCATTGTGCAAATACATAATCGCTTACAACGAAGTAGGGAATTACAACCAACGCAACGGCTAAAAAGAATACAATGGGTGTATAGATTTTTGCAAACTTTCTTATCAATAATTCTGTTTTTGCTTTGCGGGCTGTTGCATTTTGCACCATGTCTAAAATGCGTGCCAGTGAACTGTCGGCAAATTTTTTGGTTACTTTTAGTTCAATTACCTTGTCAAGGTTAAGCATACCTGCCAATACCTGTTCTCCTTTGTAAATTGATTTTGGTTTGCTTTCGCCTGTAAGGGCTGCTGTATTGAAGCTACTGCCATCACTTAGCATTTCGCCATCCAGCGGCACTTTTTCACCCGCCTTTATTTGAATAGTTTCGTTTATTTGAACTTCTTCGGGTTTTACATCTTCGTACCTATTATTTCTAAAAACACTGGCAGAGGATGGACGAACATCCAATAAGGCTTTAATATTATTCTTTGCTCTTCTTACTGCTGCACTTTGAAACAATTCTCCTATGGCATAGAATAACATCACGGCTACGCCTTCTGGATATTGCCCTATGGCAAAGGCCCCTGAAGTTGCCAAAACCATTAATGTGAACTCTGTAAAGAACTCCTTTTTAAGAATAGCTTCCCAACCTTCTTTTATTACAGGAAAGCCAACTGGCAGGTAGGCCATTGCATACCATGCAAAGCGAATATATTGTGTAAAAAAAGCAGGCTTAAAATAATTATCTGCGGCAATGCCAATAAGCAGCATACTAAAACTGATGATAGCCGGAAGATATTGTTTGAGTATACTACTTTCAGCTATTTCCGTTTTTTGAACAGGCTTACTGTCATTTGCTTTTATGTCATGTAGCAAATTATCTGCACCAGCTTTACCGTACACTCTATCTTCTAAAGTACAGCAATTAATCTTTCCTTCTGCATCGTAGGTATGAACGTGATTTGGATCTGTATTTATCATTTTTTTCCGTTTAATTTATTATGCGAGGAAATGTAATCCTTAAGTTGTTCCTTCAGGGTTTTAAGGTATTCTTCTAAATCTGAAATACAGATTTCATTTTTATTGGTTTCACAAATCTTGAAGGGAGTTTCATCCAAATACTTGTATAGTTCAGGATAATCTGATTCAATCGTTGAAGAGATTGAGATTATTTCTTGCATAAGTTGATTTACATTTTTCATTGATTTTTATTTTTTCATGTTTAAAACCTCATTTTTCGGTATTCTTTGAACATCGGAGAATTGTGTTGTGTTTGTCATAATTTACTTTTATTATTCTTCTTCGCCACCTGCTGCTTTTGATAACACATAAAAAGTACCTTTGGTAACAATTTTTGCATTTTTCGGCAATTCTTCAAGTGGTGTTATTTCTATGTAGCCTAATTCTGTTACGCCTGTGGTTACTTCTACTCTTTTAAATCGCATGTTTTTTTCAGCTTTGCTATCAGTATCCATTTCAGTTTTTTCTTTTGGTTCTTTTTCTTCTGTCTTTTCTTCTTCTGCAATTACCATAAAAATATATTGCTTGCCTTCTGCACTTACCACTGCATCAACAGGAACTGCCTGCACCGTTTGATTGCCTACATTAATCAATGCAGATACATACATTCCAGGCAATAACCGGATGCTACCTGTAATATTAATTTTTGCATGAACAATTACAGATTTGTTTTCATTTTCAAAAGACTGATTGATGCCAAAAATTGTACCTGTGATTTGCTTATTGTTTTGGTTGGTGAGAATAAACTCTACTTTCTGTCCGTTTTTCACTTTGAATAAATCTTTTTCATACACCTGCAAATCGCAATGCACCTGGGAGTTATCTACAATATCCATGAGTGAAGTTTGCATGTCAATATAGCTGCCTGTTTTTATTTTAATGTGCCCTATGACACCACTGATGGGGGTATTGATAGGAATTTGGCTTACAAATTTACCATTGGCTACGGATGCAGGGCTGATGTTCAATTGCTGTAATTGGGTTTCAATTCCTTGCAGTCTTGCTTTATCTGTTTCATATTTTGATGCCGCCTGTTGAAATACCTTACCAGTACCAGCACTTTCGGTATTGAGTTCTTTTTGGCGTTGGTATTCCTGCTGAGTGTACACAAACTCTTTTTTCAGCATCAGGTATTCCTGCTGCAATTTTATAATGTCTGTATTTTCTAAAATTGCTACAGTCTGTCCCTGGCGGACAAAACTGCCTTCCATCACCAGTACTTTCTTAATAATGCCTGAAACCAAAGAATTTACATCGGCTTTGTTTTGTGGCGGCACCTCCAATTGACCGCTTGACTTTACCACACTGTTCAGGTTTTTCATTTCTATTGTACCTAACTCAATACCTACGGCTTTCATTTGCTGTTCTGAAATTTCAATTGCTTCGCTGTGTTCTTCTTTTGGCTTATCTGCTTCTTTAGTTTCTGCCTTTCCGCCCTGCTTGCAGGATGTAAAACTTATTGCAACTGCAAAAAATGCAAATGCTATGATTGATTTTATTTTTATTGACTTCATTTTATTTGTTCCCTTTTAAATAGTTTAACAATATAATGGACTGATTGAACTGGTTTACTGCATCGGTATATTGCAGTTTTGTATTGATAGCGGTTTGCAGATTTTGGATATACTCCATGTAGCCAATTTCACCTTTGGTATATGCCGTGTTTGAAATACGGATAATATCATCAGCCTGTTTTAAACCTGTGGTTTCGTAGTATTGAAGACCCTCTTTAGCTTTCAGATATTCATTGTACTGAATAACATAATTGCTTTGCAGGTATAGCAGCGTTTGCTGTTTCTCTGTTTCAACTACAGCAATATTGATTTGAGCCGCTTTAATTTTAGCCTTTTGTGAACCGAAGAATAAAGGAACACCAATACCGACCTGAAAGCCTGCTATCCTTGTGCCAGGGAAATAATTGCGATTGATTTTTGCAGGATCAAAACCATTAACAACCATTTGATGGTAATAGCCTGCATACAAATCCGGCAACAGTTTGCTTCTTTCAACCTTAACCTGAGCCGTATTTACATTCAGCTTTTGATTGTAATACTGTATTACCGGATTGGACTTTAACACAATCGTATCAGCCATAAAAACATCCGGCAGTTTTGACAACTCCATTTCTTTTGGCATTATCAGCTCAGTTGTATTCAGCCATTTTTGTAATGCCACTTGATAACTGTTTACAGTAGTATTTGCCTGTTTCAATTGCAGTTGGTTTTCTTTGTATCTACTTTCCGCCTGCATTTTTTCTAACAGGTTGGTTTCACCTGTATTGTATCGGAGGGTGGCCCGTGTGACGAAGTTGCTGTAAAGGCTATCCTGTTGCTGCAAAAGTTTTACTTTTTGCAAACCATATAGCAAATTGTAATAGGCTTCAGTTACTTCTTTAATAATATCATTTTGCGATAACAGTTTTGATTTTTGAGCCAATAAAGTTTCCTGTTTCAATAATTTATTTTGATTGGCATATACTGTTGGGAAAGAAATCGTTTGAGTAATACCAATACTGTTGTCAATGTTGCCTCCACTGGTAGGGTCTTGTGTTAATTGCAAATTTGTCTTATCAGGATTGAAGCCAGTTTTTTGCAGTGTTTGCGATTGCAGGATATTTAAGTCTGCAACTTTCATTTGCAGATTATTCTTTAATGCTATTTCAATACACTCCTGCAATGTTTTTTGATTGCCTTGAGCAAAAGAATTTTCTGCAAACAAACTTAGGAACGCAAACAGCAGCAAGACAACTGTTGAATTACCTTTAAGTTTTGTTTTCCTCATTTTATTTATTTTGAAATTTATTTTTGTGTTGAATAAAATGTAGAGTGCAGGAAGTACCAGCAGGGTTAATATGGTAGCGGTAATTAAACCACCGATCACAACGGTTGCTAATGGTTTTTGTACTTCACCACCTGCACCTGTAGAAAGTGCCATTGGCAGAAAACCTAATGATGCTACCATAGCTGTCATTATTACGGGTCTTAATCTTACTGCTGTTCCTTTTCTAACTCTCTCATATATGTCGGTAATGCCTTCGTCTTTTAACTGGTTGAAATAACCTATCAATACAATACCATTTAATACTGCTACACCAAACAAGGCAATGAAACCTACACCTGCCGAAATGCTGAATGGCATACCTCTTAACCACAATGCAATGATGCCACCAATGGCAGATAATGGTACGGCTGTAAATATGAGGAAGGATTGTTTTACACTGTTGAATGTAAAGTACAGTAATACTAAAATGAGCAATAATGCTACCGGTACTGCAATACCTAACCTTGCCTTTGCTTCTTTCAGGTTTTGAAACTGACCACCATAGGTATAATAATAACCTGTTGGCAGTTTAAGTTTTGCATCTAATATGGGTTGTATTTCTTCTACCGTGCTTTCAACATCTCTGCCATGAACATTGAAGCCTACAAAAATTCTGCGTTGCCCGTCCTCATGACTTATTTGTGCCGGGGCTGTTTTAAATGATATGTCCGCTACCTGATTAATAGGCACTTTGTTGCCAGAAGGTAATGGCACATAAAGGTTTTCAATGTTGCTGAAATCCTGCCGTAAATCTTTTTGCAACCGCAGCACCATATCAAAGCGTTTATCGCCTTCAAACACCACACCTGCAACATTTCCTGCAAAAGCAGTTTTCAGCACCATATTTACATCACTGATGGTTAACCCGTATTGTGCAATTTTATCACGGTTGTATTCCACCTGTATTTGTGGCAGTCCGCTTACTTTTTCTACAAAGGGTTCACTTACTCCTTTTACATTTTTGATAAGCCCTGCTATTTTATTTGCCTGGGCACTCAGGATTTCCAAATCTGCACCATAAATTTTTATTGCCACATCCTGTTTGATGCCTGTAATGAGTTCATTAAAACGCATCTGCATAGGCTGTGTTATTTCAACATTAACCCCCGGCAAAATACTTAGGGCTTCTTCCATTTTTTCCATCATTGCCTCACGGGTATTTGCCGATGTCCATTCTTCTTTCGGCTTCATGGAAAGCATCATATCGGCTCTTTCTATGGGCATTGGGTCAGTTGGAATTTCAGAACTACCAATCCTTGTTACTGCCTGTTTTATTTCTGGAAATTTATCTTTCAAAATTTTCTCCGCCTTGCTAAATGTTTCTACAACCTGCGTTAATGATGTT
>OFIS01000444.1_pt1 | contig 23341 bp, 21 predicted proteins | sample 1775071 | NCBI WGS metagenome assembly OFIS01 (sample SAMN08195774, study PRJEB24354) | sludge metagenome | isolation source: sludge from phenol fed wastewater aerobic bioreactor C | place: India: Nagpur | collected 2016-09-17
AGTGAAGGAGTAGAAGGAGAAATCCAGACTGCGCAGGAAGTTGGCGCGCGAAGTAGCAAAGTAGCGGCACAAGAACTGCGCGGGGTCGGAGCAGGCGATGGCATGGACCAGGAAATCCAGATGGCCCCATTGCTGCTTCAGCGCGGCGAAAGCGGCATCGAGTTCGGAATCCTTTTCGACATCGGCCGGCAGCATGATCGTGCTGCCGATGCTCTCGGCCAGGGGCTTCAGGCGGCGGGCCTGGGCATCACCCTGATAGGTGAAGGCGACTTCCGCTCCATGCGCCGCCAGCATCCGCGCGATGCCCCATGCGATAGAGTGATCGTTGGCCACGCCCATCACCAGGCCGCGCTTGCCTGCCATCAGGCCGGAACGGGGTTCGGCGGCGATCTGGTCGCGGGGTGTTTTCTGTTCCATACGGAGTGGTTCCAGGAAAATTGTGCAGCGGTTTTCCGTCCGGAACCGCGACCGGAAAAACTAGTGATGTTTCTGGAAAACCAGCGTGGCGTTGGTGCCGCCGAAGCCGAACGAATTCGACAGGACGGTGTCGATCTTCGCGTTGTCGATCCGCTTGCGCACGATCGGCATGCCCTCGAACTCGGGGTCGAGTTCCTCGATATGGGCGCTTTCGCCGATGAAGCCGCCCTGCATCATCAGGATCGAGTAGATCGATTCCTGCACGCCCGCGGCGCCGAGCGAGTGGCCGGTCAGCGATTTGGTCGAGGTGATGAACGGCATCTTCTCGCCGAACACCTCGCGGATGGCGCCCATCTCCTTGGAGTCACCCACCGGGGTCGAGGTACCATGGGTGTTGATGTAGTCGACGGGTCCGGACACGGTCGCCAGCGCCTGGCGCATGCAGCGTATCGCGCCTTCGCCCGACGGCGCGACCATGTCGTAGCCGTCCGAGGTCGCGCCGTAGCCGACGATCTCGGCGTAGATCTTGGCGCCGCGCGCCTTGGCGTGCTCGAGTTCCTCGAGCACCAGCACACCGGCGCCGCCGGCAATGACGAAGCCGTCACGGTTGACATCATAGGCGCGGGACGCCGTCGATGCCTTGTCGTTGTACTTCGACGACATGGCGCCCATCGCGTCGAACAGGTCCGACATCGTCCAGTCGAGGTCCTCATGGCCGCCGGCGAACATCACGTCCTGCTTGCCCCACTGGATCAGTTCGTAGGCATTGCCGATGCAATGCGCCGAGGTCGAGCAGGCCGACGAGATCGAATAGTTGACGCCGTGGATCTTGAACCAGGTGGCGAGAGTGGCGGAGGCGGTCGACGACATCGCCTTCGGCACGGCGAATGGGCCGATGCGCTTCGGGCTACCGTTCTTCAGCGTGGTTTCGGCGGCTTCGACGATGGTCCTGGTCGATGGGCCGCCGGAGCCCATGACGATGCCGGTGCGTTCATTGGTGATGTCGCTTTCGCCGAGACCGGCATCGGCGATCGCCTGATCCATCGCGACGTGGTTCCAGGCGGCGCCCTGGCTCAGGAAGCGCATGGCGCGTCGGTCGATCATCGATGTCGGGTCGAGGGTGGGCGCACCCCACACCTGGCAGCGGAAGCCGTGCTCGGCGAAGGAGTCCGAGAAGCTGATGCCTGACCGGGCGTCATGAAGCGAGGCCTGCACCTCGTTGGCATTGTTGCCGATCGACGACACGATGCCGAGGCCTGTAACTACGACCCGTCTCATTCGCTACTCCTTCCATCGCATGTCCCGGAAGGCCGGGAGCGGCATTCCGGGTAGATGCGCAAAACCATGCCGCGACACTTCCGCATGCCGACCGAACGCGGCGCCGCGAAGGTGTCCCTCAGGTGGCCGCCGACTGCTTGGACAGGCCGACTTTCAGATCCGTCGCCGCGTATATGGGCTCGCCATCGGCCTTGAGCCAGCCGTCGGCGATGCCGAGCACGAGCCTTCCGCGCATCACGCGCTTGAAGTCCACGCCGTACTCGACCTTCTTGACCGATGGCGTGACCATGCCCTTGAATTTCACTTCGCCTGTCGAGAGCGCCATTCCCTTGCCGGGTTCGCCGAGCCAGCCGAGGTAGAAACCGGTGAGCTGCCACATGGCGTCGAGGCCGAGGCAGCCCGGCATGATCGGATTGCCGATGAAATGGCAGGCGAAGAACCACAGGTCCGGCTTGATGTCGAACTCGGCGCGGATGAAGCCCTTGTCGAAGGCGCCGCCCGTTTCGCTGATCTCGGTGATTCGGTCGAACATCAGCATCGGTGGATAGGGCAACTGGGCATTTCCCGGCCCGAACAGATCGCCGCGGGCGCAGGCGAGCAGTTCCTCGTAACCGTAGCTGGATTTTTGACCCGCCATAAAATCTGTCCCCGTGATAACCAGCGGGCGCTGGGCCGCCCTTGTCGTTGGTGTTCCTAACACAATCTATTTCAGGCCGGAAACCGGCGTTTGCGCTTAACCTGCTCGTTTGCCCGGGTCAATGCGCGCTATTGATCGCGTTCGGGCGACAGAATATATGTCAGCATGCATCCAGTTTCGGCGGCTATCCATTTTTCTGCCACTCTGGGCGCCTCTTGGGGCGGAACTATGGGCGTTGGCGGATAGATGGATCTGGGCTGCCGAAAGGAAAATGTCGCTGTGGACAAGCGTGTACGGGACGCCGGCCTGAGGCCGACGCGCCAGCGCATTGCGCTTGCCGACCTGCTTTTCGCCAAGGGTGACCGGCACCTGTCGGCCGAGGAACTGCACGAGGAGGCGATTGCCGCCGGCGTGCCGGTTTCGCTGGCCACGGTCTATAACGCCTTGCACCAGTTCACCCAGGCGGGCCTTCTGCGCATCCTGGCCGTCGAGGGCGCGAAGACCTATTTCGACACCAACACGTCGGACCACCACCACTTCTATGTCGAGGGCGAGAACCGCATCTTCGATATCGCCGACGGTCCGGTGACAGTCACCAACCTGCCGGAGCCTCCGGAGGGTATGGAGATCGCCAATGTCGATATCGTGGTGAGGCTGCGCCCCAAGCGTCGCGACTGAACGCGGCGCGGCCGCGTTTTCCGAAATCCCTGGCAGACGTAGTGCTTGCGCCCGCAGGCTCGTGGCTGATCGTCCGGTGCCGATCAGCCGGCCGGGAGTTGCTCAATCCTTGACGTGCTCGCCCGGATAGGCGCCCCAGACGAGTGACTGCGCCAACCAGCCTGTGTGGCCGTCGAACGTCATCTCGCACCACTGGCCGTCACAGGCCTTGATCGTGCCCATCACGCCGGGCTCGATCATGGCGATAACGCGCGCGTCCTTGTCGGGCTTGTAGAGAAGATTGACGCGGACGTCCTTGTTGCGCTGCCACGGCGTCACGATTGCCGTGCGGCGGCCCGAAAGCATCGACTGATTGATCCAGCCTTCCGCGCCGTCGGAGTCGCGCACGCGGCGCCATGTGTCGAATTCCTGGATGACTTCCATGGGCAGCCCGGCCTTCACGTACATCCAGTTGACCGAATAGTTGGCGCCGGGGCCGACGCGCGAGTTCACGCGCGAGGGTTTCAGGCTGACGAAACGGGGCAGAGGCAGCCCGCTCGGTCCGAGCGTGATCGTCGCCTGGCCCGTTGCCGCGGCGCCCTGGGCGGAAGCGAGCGGGCTGTGTATCAGGACGCCAAGCAATGCCGCGCTGGCAATCAGGCGGAGCGATGCGAAACCAGACACCTTTGTTCCTTTCGGCGCCGGCCTATGCCTGGGCGCCCCCTTTTTCTTTGTCTTCGGCGGCACCGCTTGTTACAGGATGAGCAGGTGCCACGACCGGTTCCCAGTTTCGCCGGTCTTGGTTAAAGAGGTCTCAACGAGATCGGGGTACGAGGGAACAATGGCAGGCAGAAAAAAGCCTCTCGTCGTCATCACGCGCAAGCTGCCAGACCCGGTCGAGACCCGCATGCGCGAACTGTTCGACGCCCGGCTGAACGTCGAGGACAGGCCGATGACGCAGCCGGAACTGGTCGCCGCGGTCAAGGAAGCCGACGTCCTGGTTCCGACCGTGACCGACCAGATCGACGCGGCGCTGATCGCCCAGGCGGGGGATAATCTCAAGCTGATCGCCAATTTCGGCAATGGCGTCGACAAGATCGATGTCAGCGCCGCCGCCAAGCGCGGCATCACCGTCACCAACACGCCGAACGTGCTCACCGAGGACACGGCCGACATGACCATGGCGCTGATCCTGGCCGTGCCGCGGCGTCTGACCGAAGGCGCCAACGTGCTCACCGGCGAAAAGAAATGGGCTGGCTGGTCGCCGACCTGGATGCTCGGCCGCCGCATCTGGGGCAAGCGGCTCGGCATTGTCGGCATGGGTCGCATCGGCACTGCCGTTGCCCGACGCGCCAAGGCCTTCGGCCTGTCGATCCACTACCACAACCGGCATCGCGTGATGCCGGCGGTCGAGGACGAGTTGGAGGCGACCTACTGGGAGAGCCTCGACCAGATGCTGGCCCGCATGGACATCATCTCGGTGAACTGTCCCTCGACCCCGGCGACGTTCCACCTGCTGTCGGCGCGGCGCCTCGCGCTGCTGCAGCCCACGGCCTACATCGTCAACACCGCGCGCGGCGACATCATCGACGAGGAATCGCTGGTCAAGCTGGTTCAGGACGGCAAGATCGCCGGAGCCGGGCTCGACGTCTACGAGCACGAGCCGGCGCTGAACGCCCGGCTGCTCAAGCTGGCAGCCAAGGGCAAGGTGGTGCTCCTGCCGCATATGGGCTCGGCGACGCTGGAAGGCCGCATCGACATGGGCGAGAAGGTGATCATCAACATCCGCGCCTTCTTCGACGGCCACCGGCCGCCGGACCGCGTGCTGCCGCTGCGGACCTGAAGGGCCTGGAGCTCAGCCAGTTTCATCGCCTGAACCGCCAGGCCTGGCTGTTGACGCCCGTTTCACCAGCGATACCGGCAGCACGACGTTCTCGGTGTCCGATGGCGGGTCGTTGAGCCTGCGTATCAGTAGCTCGACGGCGCGGCGGCCGAGTTCCGCCAGCGGCTGGCGGATCGTGGTGAGGTCGATCAGCGGCCATGACGACCATTGCATGTCGTCGAAGCCGATCACCGACACCTGTTTCGGCACGTCGATCCCGTTCCTGCGTAGCACGCTCAGCGCCGAGATGGCGACGAGGTCATTGACGCAGGCGATCAGGCTCACATCCTTCCGTCCTACGGCATTGACCGCTTCGGCCGGCAGGGTCGAAAGCAGCGGCACCTCGATGTCCCAGGCGATATTGAGCTTGCCGCGCGCAGCCTCGACGAAACCGTCGCGCCGCTGCCGGCTGCTGAGCAGGTCCTGTTCGCCAGACAGCAGCCCGACTTTTCGGTGACCGAGCGCGATGGCGTGCTCGGCCATCATGCGGCCGCCGATGTGATGGTCGGCCTGCACGCTGTCGAGACCGGCGATCTGGCGGTCGATCGCGACCAGCGGAAAGATCGGCCGCTCGACGATGCGCGAATGCGTGCTCAGAACCGCCACGGCGCCATCGACGCCGTGCTTGAGCAAGGTGCGCGCCGCCTGCGCCTCGCGCAGTTCGCCCGCTCCGGAATCAATCACGAAGGTGGCGAAGCCAAGCTCCTCGGCGCGCTGCTGCACGGCCTGTGTGATCTCGGGAAACACCGGGCTGACTAGCGACGGCACGATACAGCCAATGGCATGATTGCGGCCGGTCTTCAGCGCGGTCGCGGCGCGGTTGCGGTGATAGCCGAGTTCGTTGGCGATCCGGCGCACATGCGCGTCCACCTCCGGCGTCACCTTGTTGAGGTTGTTGAGCACGTAGGACACGGTCGCCGAGGAGACGCCCGCGGCCTGGGCGACGTCCTTGATCGTCGGGTTGCGTCCTTGTCTGCCGGTCCTCGTCATGCTCGGAATGGGCCGCCCTCTATGTGTCGGTTACACGTTTAAACGATTTCGCTTGACAGCGGGAGGTCTCCGTTGTTTTCGTAGTTTACACGATTAAACAAGCTCATAACAGCGCCTTTCAGCCAGATTTGCGTCGGAATGGGCGGTTCGTGGCCGGTTTTGCAATCGTCTCAAGGGAGAGAGTTCAATGCTTCCAGTCAGCAGGCGCATGCTTCTGCGCCTTTCCTTCGCCCTGGCCGCTTCCGCGGCGGCGTTCGGGGTCACCGCTTCGCAGGCGGCCGCCGCCGACAAGATCCTTCTCATCATCAATGGCGCGCTCGGCGACAAGTCCTTCTTCGATTCCGCCAATCGCGGCATCGAGATGATCAAGAAGAAATATGGCGACAAGGTCGAGACCAGAGTGCTCGAGGTCGGCGACGATCCCACCAAATGGGAGCCGGCACTGCTCGATGCTTCCGAGCAGGACTGGAACCTGATCATCGCCGGCACCTATTCGATCTCCGAGGCGCTGGGCGATGTCGCCAAGCAGTATCCCGACAAGAAGTACATCCTCTACGATGCCTCCGTGCCCTACGAGGAAGGCGGTTTCGGCAACGTCTATTCGATCCAGTACAAGCAGAATGAGGGCTCCTATCTGGGCGGCGTGCTGGCTGCCGGCCTGCTGAAGTCCGGCAAGCTGCCGGCCAAGACCGGCACCGCGCTCGGCTTCCTCGGAGGCATGGACATTCCCGTCATCAACGATTTCCTCGTCGGCTACATCGCCGGCGCGCAGTCGGTCGATCCCGGCGTCAAGGTCGCGGTCTCCTACGCCGGCTCCTTCGTCGACGCGGCCAAGGGCAAGGAGCTCGGCCTGGCGCAATATCGCTCAGGCGTCGCCATCGGCTTCACGGCGGCCTCGCAGGCCGGCCTCGGCCAGCTCTCCGCCGCCAAGGAAACCGGTCACTACGTGCTCGGCGTCGATTCCGATCAGGAAGCGATCTTCGCCAGCAGCGATCCGGGCATCGCCTCGCAGGTTGTGAGCTCGGTGCTGAAGAACGTCGACGTCAGCCTGCTCCAGGCCTACGACCTCTATGCCGAGGGCAAGCTGCCGTTCGGCACCGGCAAGGCGGTCGGTCTGGCGGAAGGCGCCGTCGGCTTGGTCGAGACCGGCAACATGGCCAAGCTCGCCACGCCGGAGGTGCTGGCCGCGGTCAAGGCGGCGGAGCAGAAGATCGCCAGCGGCGAGATCAAGGTCCCGACGGCCTTCGGCATGTCCACCGAGGACATCTCCAAGCTGCGCGACGGCGTGCGGCCCTGATCCGATGAGCGACGACCGCGCCAAAACCCTGGACGTGGTGCCGGCCGTCGCCTTCAACGGCATTGCCAAGACCTATCCGAACGGCACGGTCGCCCTCAGCGACGTGTCGTTCGCGATCCGCGCGGGGTCGATCCACGCCGTCTGCGGCGAGAATGGCGCCGGCAAGTCGACGCTGATGAAGATCCTGTTCGGGCTCACCGAGCCGACGGCTGGCGAGGTGCTGCTCGATGGCAAGCCGGTGTCCACAGGGGCCGCCGGCTTTGCCGGCCAGCACGGCCTCGGCATGGTACATCAGCATTTCTCCCTGATCCCGACACTGACTGTCACCGAGAACATCATCCTCGGCCACGAGCCGCGGCGTGGCCTCCTGATCGACCGCGCCGAGGCGCGGCGGCGGGTGGTGGCGCTGAGCCGCGAATATGAGCTCGCCGTCGATCCGGATGCCTTGACGGGCCGCCTGTCGGTCGCCGCCCAGCAGAAGGTCGAGATCCTCAAGGCGCTTTCGCGCGACACCCGCATCCTGATCCTCGACGAGCCGACGGCCGTACTGTCGCCGCCGGAGATCGAGGAGCTGTTCAACCGGCTGCGCGGCCTCAGCGCCCGTGGCATGACGATCATCTTCATCTCCCACAAGTTGAATGAGGTCCGCGCGCTCGCCGAAAGCGTCACCGTGCTGCGCGGCGGCCGGCTCACCGGCACGTCGAGGCTGGCCGACATTCCCGACGACGCCATCATGCAGATGGTGATGGGGCGGGCCGTCGAGATTACCCGGCGCGTTCCGGCCAAGGTCGCGGGCGATGTGGCGGTGGTTCTGGACGGCGTCTCCACCGCCGTTCGCGATCCGGCCGACCGGATCCAGGACATTTCCCTGAAGATACATGCCGGCGAGATTGTCGGCATTGCCGGCGTCGAAGGCAGCGGCCAGCGCGGGCTGGTCTCGGTGCTCAGCGGCATGATGAAGCCAGCATCGGGCAGGATCGCTTTCAACGGTCGCGACATGGCTCGGGCGGATGCCCTCGGCTGGCGCAGGGCCGGCCTGGCGAACCTGCCGGCGGACCGCTTCGGGCAGGGCGGCGCGCCGGCGCTGAGCCTGGCCGAAAACGCCATAGCCGGCACCGACGGCGACCCCGAACTGCAACGCGGCCCGCTGTTGCGCGGCGCGGCGATCACGGCGCGCGTGCGCAAGATGATCGCCGACTATTCGGTGCGCAACTCGGGCATCGGCGAGCGGCTCGATTCCCTGTCCGGCGGCAACGCGCAGAAGCTGATCGCCGCCCGCGAGCTTGCGACGCGCCCCAGATTCCTCATCGCCGACCAGCCGACGCGCGGCATCGATGTGGCCGCCGCCGCCTTCCTGCACAAGCGGCTCGACGAAGCGGCGCGTGGTGGCGCCGCCATCCTGCTGGTGACGGCCGATCTCGACGAATTGCTACGCCTTGCCGACCGCGTTGTCGTGCTCTTTGCTGGCCGCATCGTCGCCGACCTGGGCAACGGGCCTGAGCTCGATCCGGCGCGGCTGGGTCCGTTCATGCTGGGGCTGGAGACCGCGTCATGAAGGGCAATCTGCTTGCGGGCCTGGTGCAGCTTCTCGTCACGCTCGCCGTCGTCGCGGCTGTCATCCTGGTGGTGCTGGTGCCATTCGCATTGTCACAGCCGCAGCCGGCCGCGGTGCTCACCAGCTTTCTGCTCGGCCCGCTCGATTCCGTGCGCCATCTGGGCAATGTCGCCGAGGTTGCCACGCCGATCGCCTTCACCGGCCTTGCCGCGACGGTGATCTTCCGGTCGGGCCTGTTCAATCTCGGCATCGAGGGCGGCTTTTTCCTGGGCGGTCTCGCGGCCACGGCGGCCGCGCTGCTTCTGCCGCTTCCCCACGTCGCGGCGCCATTCCTCGCCATCGTCGTCGGCGCGGCCGTCGGCAGCCTTGCCTGCATCGTTCCGGGCTATCTGCGCATCCGCCATGACGCTTCCGAAATGGTCACCTCGCTGGTGCTGAACTTCGCGATCCTCTTTGCCGGCGTGTTCGTGCTGAACTATTTCCTGCGCGATCCGGCCGCCGGCACGCTGATGTCCTACCGCATTCCGGCCGACGCAAGGCTGGAGCGTCTCTTGCCGTCCACGCGCCTGAACAGCGGCGCCATCATCGCCGTGCTGGCTTGTCTCGGCGCGGGCATATGGCTGTTCAAGACGCGCGCCGGCCTCAACCTGCGCATCGTCGGCTCCAGTCCCGGCTTCGCCACCCATCTCGGATTGCCGTCGTCACGCATCGTGATGATGGCGCAGGTCGCCGGCGGGCTGATCGCCGGCATGGCCGGCGCCATCGAGGTGCTGGGCCTCTATCCCCGCTTCTCCTGGACGCATCTTCCCGGCCTGGGCTGGACCGGCATCATCGTCGCCATCCTGGCGCGCGAGAATCCGTTCCTCATCCTGCCGGCAGCGCTCTTCCTTGGCTATCTCCAGGTCGGCGGCAACATCCTGGCGCAGGAGGTCGGCATTCCGGTCGAGGTCGTCGGGCTCATCACCGCCGCGATCATGCTGGCGGTAACCGCCAACGCCATCTTCCAGCATCCGGCGCTTCTGCGGCTGATCAGGACCATCCGCCATCGCGGCGAGGCCTCGGCATCATGAGCGCCATGTTCGAACATCTTGCCGACCCCGCCCTCTTCGCCACGGTGCTGCGGGTCATGACGCCATTGCTGCTGGCAGCCCTCGGCGTGCTGATCTCCGACCGGGCGGGTGTTTTCAACATCGGCATGGAGGGCATGATGCTGGTAGGCGCGCTGACCGGCGTGCTGGTCAGCGCCGGGACCGGCAGCGCCTGGCTCGGCCTCGGCGCGGCCATCGTGCTGTGCGGCGCCGTCGGGTGCCTGATGGCCTTCGTCATAAACGGCCTTGGCGCTAACCTCATCATAACAGGCATAGCGCTCAACCTGGCGGCCTCATCGGCGACGACGCTGGGGCTGTTCTTCGCCACTGGCGACAAGGGCATGTCGGGTTCGCTGAAGAGCGGGGTGCTGCCGAGCATCCGCCTGCCCGTCATAGACGGGATACCGGTGCTCGGGCCGCTGCTGTCCGGTCACCATATCCTCACCTGGTTCGCGTTGTTTGCCGTGCCCTTGGTCAGCCTTCTGGTGATGCGGACACCGTTCGGCCTGCAAATGCGCGCGGTCGGCGTCGATCCCAAGGCCGCCGCCGCGGCCGGCATTCCGGTCGCCCGCGTCCAGATGCTGGCTCTGATGCTCTCCGGCGTGTTCGGCGGGCTGGCCGGCGCGTATCTTTCCATGGGCTATGTGAGCTGGTTCGCGCAGGACATGACGGCCGGCCGCGGCTTCATCGCCATCGCCATCGAGGTTATGGGCATGGCAACGCCCCTGGGCACGCTGATATCGGCCGTCATCATCGCGGTCGCCGAAACGCTTGCCATCACCATGCAGAGCCTCGGCCTGCCCAACGAACTCATGCAGATGATCCCCTATGTGGTGCCGATCGTCGTGCTGACCTTCTGGGCGAGCCGCCGCCGCTCGCTCGCCCGCATCGCTCAACTCTCGAAATAGACAGGAAGAACCATGAAGGCATGGGAACTCACCCGCGATCTCTTGCGCCAGACACAGCCGGTCGTCCGGACCGCCGAAGAGCAGACATGGGACGCCAGCGAATTGATGAAGGGGCTGGATTTCGGCGTCGCACTGTTCTGGAAGAGCAACGTGCCGGGCTCGGCCGCGCCGGAGAACCTGATGGCCGGCGCGCTGCAGTCGCTGGAGAACAAGGGCTATGTGCTGGAGCCCTACGAGGACCTTCTCAGGGAAGGTGGCGAAGCCTTGGCGCGCGGTGACTTCGAGCGGCTTTACGTCATCGACATGCGCCTGCGCGTGCTGATGCGCGCCGCGCGGCCCGACCCTGACCATCCCTCCCAGCGCACCGTGCGCTATCGCTCGTGGGAAGAATTCGACGCCACCGTCCAGTGGCCCGTCGATGTCGCCGTCGACGTCGATGGCGCGGACTTCGCCGACCGCAGCCGCGCCGGCTGGCTGGGTCAGCTCGTCGGGGCGGCCGCCGGCACGGCGTTGGAGGGTTACTCGGCCGAGAACATCATGAAGGTCTTCGGACCGATCCGGAGCTATGTCCGCGAGCCGAACACCTACAATGACGACATCACCTTCGAGATCGCCTTCCTCGAGGCCTTCGCGGACAAGGGCCATGCCGTCAGCGGCGCCGATATCTGCGAGCGGTGGACGTCGATGATCCCCATGGGCTGGTCGGCTGAGGCGATCGCGCTCGCCAACATCAGGCGCGGCCTGCTGCCGCCGGAGACGGCGACCACCGACAATCCGTTCGACGAGTGGATCGGCGCTCAGATGCGCGGTGCCATCTGCGGCATGGTCGCGCCGGGCAGGGCGCGCGAGGCTGCACGCCTCGCCTGGATCGATGGCGCGGTCTCGCATGCGGCCAACGGCATATTGGGCGAGGTGTTCAACGCTGTTCTGGCGGCTCGTGCTTTCACGCAGCACGACACGGTTTCGCTGCTGGAGGAGACCGTCGCGCTGTTCTCGACGGAGTCGGAATATGGCCAGGTACTCGCGTTCGCGCTCGACGCGTGCCGGACCGAGGCGGACTGGCAGTCGGCATGGGCGCGCTGCGACGCGAAGTATGTCGAGTACAACTGGATCCATGCCTACCCCAACGCCGCCGCCCAGGTGGTGGCGCTGTGGTTCGGCAAGGGCGATTTCGAGCGCACGCTGGAGATCGTCTGCGGTATCGGACATGACGTCGACTGCAATGCCGCGCAGATCCTGTGCGTGGTTGCCATCCAGCGCGGCAGCGCCGCGATCGCGGAACGCTGGACGGCGCCGCTGCTTGCCGGCGACATCGTGACCTATATGCGTCGCCCGGCAACGATCCCGTTCGATACGCTGGTGGCGCAGACGGTCGATGCCGTCCGTAAATGGCGGAAGCAATAACGTTAGCGTATGCTTACGAAATGGATTTGCGCATCGTGATCGACGTCGCTCTGGCATAGCCAGGGTGCGCCGTCCGCGCGGTCTCGCGGAAGCCCAGCCGGGCGAAGGCCGCGTGATTGCCTGTCAGCTCGATGCGGGTCTCAAGCTCGAGCGCCCCCTTGCCGCGCTCGCGCGCGAGCACCTCCACGGCCTGCATCAGCCGCTTGCCGATCCCCTGTCCTTGCAGGCCGGGGTCGACGGCGAGCTTGCCGACATAGAAATCAGTCTCGCGCTCCCTGGCGAACACGCAGCCGATGAGGCGGCCATCGATCATGGCGATGAAACCTGCCTCCACCCCGGCCTTCTCACGCAGGCTTTTGGCGGTCAGGCTATGCGCCGAGGAGGGAGGATCAATGATGCCGTCCATCGAGGCGAAGGAGCGCAGAATGAGTTGCAGGAGTTCGTCCCAGCGGTCGAAACCGGCGTCGAGCCGGCTGATCGTGGGGCCGGCGGGGCCCATGTCGGGAAGATGGCTCATGCTTCAGCGTCGTCCATAGCGAATGGTGTCGAAGCGAGCGGCGAGCGCATCGTAGAGCAGCAGCCGGCCGACCAGCGGCTCGCCGATACCGGTGATCAGCTTGATCGCCTCCATCGCCTGCAGTGTCCCGATCACTCCGGTCAAGGCGCCGACGATGCCGGCTTCCGCGCAGGACGGCACCAGCCCGGATGGCGGGGCCTCCGGAAAGAGGTCGCGATAGTTCGGGTTGGGCTTTCCGTCCTTGCCGTTCTCGAACGGCTTCAGCACCGTGATCGAACCGTCGAAGCGGCCAACGGCGGCATGGACGAGCGGCCTGCCTTCCGCCGCGCAGGCATCGGCCACAGCGTAGCGCGTCTCGAAATTGTCCGAACCGTCGACGACGATGTCGTATGATCTGACCACGGCTGGGGCATTGCTGGACGTCAGCCTGAAATCATGCCGCGCCACCGTGACATGAGGGTTGATCGCCGTGATCGCCCGGCTGGCGCTCTCGGTCTTGGCCATGCCGATCGTATCCGTGGCGTGGATCACCTGCCTTTGCAGGTTGGACAGCGAGACGTCGTCGTCATCGACGATGCCGAGCGTGCCGACACCGGCTGCCGCCAGGTATTGAAGTGCCGGCGCGCCGAGCCCGCCGGCGCCGATCACCAGCACACGGGCCCGTTTCAGCCGCTGCTGGCCGGCCCCGCCGATCTCCGGCAGCACGATGTGGCGAGCGTAGCGCTCCAGTTCTTCTGGCGAAAGCGGGGCAGGGGTCATGGCCGGACCATAGTGCATGTCGCCCAAAAGTGTGTAGCGGTTTTGGGAGGTCGACATGCACCGGAAACAGCCTGCATGTCGCCCAAAAGTGTGTAGCGGTTTTGGGAGGTCGACATGCACCGGAAACAGCCTGCATGTCGCCCAAGTGTATAGACTGCGCTCAGTCGTCGGAGCGGACGGTCCCATGGTCGACGGTCAGGAACTGGGCGCGCCCGGCAAGGCTGGAAAACAGCGCCGCGTCGGTGCCGGTCATGAACGTCTGGCAGTTGAGCTCCTCCAGGATGGCAAACAGCGCCGCGCGGCGGCCGGCGTCGAGATGCGCGGCGATCTCGTCAAGCAGCAGGACCGGCGTCATCCCGGACATTTCACCGGTCAGGCGGGCATGCGACAGCACGATCCCGACCAGCAGCGCCTTCTGCTCGCCGGTCGAGCACAATTCGGCCGGCATGTCCTTGGGGCGGTGACGCACGAGAAGATCCGAACGGTGCGGGCCGTCCAGCGTGCGGCCGGCAGCGCGATCACGAAGGCGACCTTCGGCGAGGGTGCGACGGAAGCGCTCCTCGACGTCGATCGCCGGCATGGTGGCGACTTCGCTCTCCAGCGCGCCCTCCAGACCGATGTCGGCCTGCGGAAAGGGACCGGTGGCGGGCAGTCTCTCGATCATAGCCGCCAGCAGCCGCACCAACTCGGCACGGGCGGCGGCCATGGCCACGCCGGTCTCGGCCATCTGCGTCTCGATCGCGTCGAACCAGGCTCCGTCGCGCGAGCCTTCCGCCAGCAGGCGGTTGCGACCGCGCATGGCCTTCTCGTAGTCCAGCGCGCGTTGGCCGTGGCCGGGGTCGATCGCCAGCACCAAACGGTCGAGGAATCGGCGCCGGTCGCCGGCGGGCCCGGTGAACAGTGCGTCCATGGCCGGCGTCAGCCATACCACCCGCAGCCATTCCAGCATTTCCTCGGCCGAACGTGCCGCCGCCCCGTTGATACGCACCTTGCGGCCGCCTTCGCCGATCGCGTCTCCGCCGGAAATGCCTGTGCCGATCTCCACCTCGCCCTCCGGCCCGTCAAGCCGGGCATGCAGCGCGAAGCCGCCATCGCCGTCTTCGCGCGCAATGTCGGCATAGGGCGCCCGGCGCAGGCCGCGCCCCGGCGTCAGCAGCGATATGGCTTCGAGCAGGTTTGTCTTGCCGGCGCCATTGTCCCCGCAAAACACCACCGCCCCCGGCCGAAGGTCGATCGAGAGCGCGGCGTAATTGCGAAAATTCGTAAGTGTAAGCTTACTTATGTAGGTTTGATCCGGCAACGGTCATCCCGCCTCACCATGGCCATCGCTTGCCCTCGCCGGGCGGCGTCGGACCCGCCGGCGGCTATACCCGCATCGGCATCAGAACGTAGAGCGCGGTTTCATCGGCCATGTCGTGGATCAGCGTCGGCGAGCCGGCGTCGGCCAGCATGAACTTGGCCTCCGTGCCGGAAAGCTGGGCGGCGACATCGAGCAGGTACTTGGCGTTGAAGCCGATCTCGATCGGGTCGGACGAGTAGTCCGCCGCCAGTTCCTCGGTTGCGCTGCCGGAATCCGGATTGTTGACCGCAAGCGTCACCTGGCCTTCGGTGATCGACAGCTTCACGGCGCGGCCACGCTCCGAGGAGATGGTCGAGACGCGGTCGACGGCTGCCGCGAAGCCCTGGCGATCGATGATCAGCTTCTTGTCGTTGCCGGTCGGAATGACGCGCTGATAGTCGGGGAAGGTGCCGTCGATGAGCTTCGAAGTCAGCACGACGCTGCCGATGGTGAAGCGGATCTTGGTGTCGGACAGCTCGGTGGTGATCGCGATGTCCGGATCGTCGACCAGCTTCTGCAATTCGCTGACGGTCTTGCGCGGAATGATGATGCCCGGCATGCCCTCGGAGCCTGCAGGCGCGTCGACTTCGGCACGTGCCAGGCGGTGACCGTCGGTGGCGACGGCGCGCAGCTTCAGCTTGCCGCCGACCTCGATCGTGTGCAGGTAGATGCCGTTGAGGTAGTAGCGCGTCTCCTCGGTGGAGATGGCGAACTGCGTCTTCTCGATCAGGCCCTTGAGCGCCACCGAATCGAGCCGGAAGATATGCGACAGCGATCCGGCCGAGAGCTCGGGGAAGTCGGACTGCGGCAGGCATTGCAGCCGGAAGCTGGAACGGCCCGACGTCACCGTCATGGCGTTGCCATCCTCGTCGGTCTTGAGCATCACTTCGGCGCCGTCGGCCAGCTTGCGCACGATGTCGTAGAGCAGGTGCGCGGGCACCGTCGTCGCGCCGCCGCGCTCTACCTTGGCGGGCGTGGCTTCCGTGACTTCGAGGTCAAGGTCGGTCGCCTTCATCTCCAGGCTCGCGCCGTCGGCATTGAGCAGCACGTTCGAGAGAATCGGGATGGTATTGCGCCGTTCCACGACCCGGTGAACGTGGTTGAGAGACTTCAGGAGGTTTGACCGTTCGAGGATAACACGCATGACGAAACAGGCCCGCTTAATGGATGAACGGGTCTCCGCAAGCGGCGCCCCGCGAAAGGTCTGAACAAGCTCAGAATCGGCTTAGACTGACAGGAAAAAACCAGCAAACGCAAGCCCGCGCCACCGCTTAGGGGCGGCAGCGCGGGCTTTCTGGGGATAAACGTCGTGAACTTCGCGAGCGAACGTTTTGCCGGCGGGTCGGAAAACCATCCGACGGTTTTCCGACAGCCCGCGGCAGGAACGCAAACCCCCGTCAGGCCTGGTCGTTGATCAGCCTGCGCAGCAGCTCCAGTTCCTGCGCCAGCGTGTTGTCGGCGCCGGAAAGGTCCTCGATCTTGCGCACGGCGTGCAGCACCGTGGTGTGGTCGCGTCCGCCGAATCGCCGGCCGATCTCGGGCAGCGAGCGCGGCGTCATCACCTTGGACAGATACATTGCCACCTGTCGCGGCTTGACGATGGTGCGCGTACGCCGGTTGGACAGCAATTCGGTCTTCGACACGTTGTAGTGCCGCGCCACGATGCGCTGGATGTCCTCGATCCGCACCCGCTTCGGTTCGCCGGAACGGTAGATATGGCCAAGGATCTCGTCGATGCGGTCGATGGTGATCTGCGGCTCGAACGACTGGCGGAACAGCAGCTGGTTGAAGGCGCCTTCCAGTTCGCGGCCGCTGCCGGTCACTGTGCGGGCGACGTGGTTGAGAATCTCCTCGGAGATGTCGAGCGTGGCGTCGTCGGCCTTGGCCGTTGCCAGGCGCAGCTTCAGCATGCCGAGCCGCATGGCGAAGTCCGGCGCCGACATTTCCAGCGCGACGCCGCCATTGAGACGGGAGCGCACACGCGGCTCGAGCGATTCGAGCTCCGCCGGCGGCCGGTCGGCGGCGACCACCACCTGCTTGGCGCTGTCGAGCAGCATGTTGATCAGGTGGCAGAACTCGTGCTGGATCGACTTGCCCTGCAGGAACTGCATGTCATCGATGATGAGAAGGTCGATGTCGCGCAGCTGCTCCTTCAGCGTCAGCGCGTTGTTGTCGCGGATCGCGGTGGCGAAGCGCCACATGAAGTATTCGGCCGTCAGGTAGACGACGCGCGACTTCGGATTTTGCTTCAGCGATTCCGCCGCGATCGCCTGCAGGAGGTGCGTCTTGCCGAGGCCGACGGTGGCATGCAGGAAAAGCGGATTGAAGCGCACGGCGCTGGATTGCGATTCCGCGACAGCCTTGGCGGCGGCGAACGCCACCCGGTTGGACGGCCCCTCGATGAAGGAAGAGAAGGTGTAACGGGGGTCGAGCGGGGAGCCCAGCACATTGTGGCGGAATTCACCTTCGGCCTGAACGCCGGCGCGCGGCGCCGACGCGCGTTCGACGCGCCCGCTGCCAGCGGTGCCCGCCGCCAGCGCGGTCTGCGTCTGCTTGGTCATCTTGCGGGCTGGAATCGTTTCCGGCTCGCTGCCGTTTCGCGCCTGGCGGGTGGCGTTGCGCACCACGATCTCGACTTTCAGGATGTCGGCGTCTTCCTGCTTCCACAGGTCCGCGATCAGGTCGAGATAGTGGCCGTTGATCCACGAGCGCAGGAAGGCGGTTGGCACCGAGATGCGCACGATCCCCTTCGAAGCCTCGGCCACCTTCATGCGGCCGAACCAGCTGGAATACACCTCCGCGCCCAGGCGCGCCTTCAACTGGGCCTTGACCCGCTCGAACTTCTGGTCTGCGTCGCTGGAAGAAACCGCCTCGTCTCCGGCCATGGATCCAGGAAATGGGAGCTCACTGCTGATCTCCCTTTCTATGCCGCTTTGCATGTTCGACGTCCTTTTTTTGTACCTGCACTGCGTCGGGGATGCGCCTCCTGCATCCATGGGCCCGACGATCTTCCTGGGCGTGATGCACCCACCGCCGCTGGCGGGTGCCCATGCCTCATAGTTCTAGGGGAAACGAGCCGACCCTTGGGAAGTCGATCCGCGCTGGCGACAGGACAACAGGATTCCACCCGGCCAAAAAAGCGCCGGCGCGCCGTCCTCTTGCCATATACAATTACGCCCAGTCCCCTACTGTATCGAAAAGGCAAACCAACCCGAGCGCGGAAATGATCCACGTCGTAAACTTCGCCAATTTAAGCTGGCCGTTTCAGGCTGGGTCAGGGCAAGAGCCCGTCCCTTTCGATGGATGGACATTACCGAAATCGTTGTGGATAGGGCAAGGCCACGACTAACCGATTTTTAAGGAATCTGGTTAGCCTGAGGGGGTTCGGAGACCGTGCCGCCAGAGCACATTTTGGCAAACCCATTGTGATTCAAACCCTTTTCCGGCGAATATGAAAAACGCCGCCCGAACTGAAATTTTCTGAAATAATTCTCTTGACAGCCACTTGTCCCCCGTAGCCGGAGCGCGATGTGGACAAGTTGTGAATGACCATCTGTAACTATCTGAAAAAACAAAGCAATTTGTGCCGACCTCCGTGCTGTGGGTGAACTGTTTCAGCAGCCGTGAATATCAGTCGGAATGTATATGCCGGCAAAGCATTTCCAAAATCTGAAATACGTCTGCGGTGACCTTTACCGAGCTTTCTTTTTAAGTACTTGCCGGCAAACGAAAAAACCCGGCCTGTGCGGCCGGGTTTCAAAGAAGATCAGTTTTCCCTTGCGGGATATCAGGCAGACAGGACCTTGACGCGCTGGGCGAGTCTGGAGACCTTCCGGGAAGCCGTGTTCTTGTGCAGCACACCCTTGGTGGCGGCGCGCATCAATTCCGGCTCCGCGACCTTGAAGGCCTCCACGGCGGCTGCCTTGTCGCCGGCGGCGAGGGCTTCCTCGACCTTGCGGACGTAGGTGCGCACGCGCGAGCGGCGGTTCTTGTTGATCGCCGCACGGCGGGCGATCTTACGCGTTGCCTTCTTGGCCGACGAGGTATTCGCCATGTTGCCTCTCTATCCGATCTTGTGGGCGGCTGCGGCGTGCCGCAGGGCGCAAAAAACAAACGGGCAGCCACGGGGCCGCCTCGGTTGGTGCGGCTTATAGTTCAGCTTTTCCGGCGCGTCAACGTCGCCGGCCCGTCTTTTTGGGAAGCCGGCATCCTACCTGTGGGTGAAGTTCGGCTTGCGCTTTTCGGCGAAGGCCGCCATGCCCTCCTTCTGGTCGTCCAGCGCGAAAAGCGAGTGGAACAGGCGGCGTTCGAAGCGCAGTCCCTCGGTCAGCGTCGTCTCGTAAGCCCGGTTCACGGCTTCCTTCGTCATCATCACGGACGGCAGCGAGAATTCAGCGATCCTCGCGGCGGCCTTGAGCGCCTCCTCGACCAGCTCGGCCGTCGGCACGACCCGCGACACCAGGCCGGAACGTTCGGCCTCGGCGGCGTCCATCATCCGCCCCGTCAGGCACATGTCCATGGCCTTCGACTTGCCGACGAATCGGGTCAGCCGCTGCGATCCGCCCATTCCGGGCATGACGCCCAGCGTGATCTCGGGCTGGCCGAATTTCGCGCTGTCGGCGGCGATGATGAAGTCGCACATCATTGCCAGCTCACAGCCACCGCCGAGCGCGTAGCCGGCTACCGCCGCGATAACCGGCTTTCGGGTGCGGGTGAATTCCTCCCAACCAACGAAGAAGTCCCTGACATAGGCTTCGACGAAGGACATCGCCTGCATCTCTTTGATGTCGGCGCCGGCCGCGAAGGCCTTCTCGGAGCCGGTGACGACCAGCGCGCCGATGCCGGGGTCGGCATCGAACGCCTTGGCCGCGGCGACGATATCCGCCAGCACCTGGGAATTGAGCGCGTTGAGCGCCTTCGGCCGGTTCAGCGTGATCAGCCCAACCTTGCCGCGTGTCTCCACGATGATGGTTTCATAGGTCATGGCCCTGCCTCCTGGTTTTACGGCGCCGATCAATGTGATCCGGTCTTAGAGCATTTTACAGCCAGGTGGAATCAACTCATCCCGCTCTTGCGGACGACCCGGGAAAGCGGAATCGATTTCCCGGTTTCGGCGGCTTCAGCGCTGGCAGGCTCGGCAGTAAAAGGTCGAGCGCCCGCTTTGCACGATCCGCTCGACATGCCCGCCGCAGCCCGGTGTGGGGCATGGCTCGCCCTCGCGGTCATAGACGGCGAAGGAGTGCTGGAAATAGCCGAGCGAGCCGTCGGTGCGGACATGGTCGCGCAGCGAGGATCCGCCGGCCGCGATCGCGTCGGCGATGACCGTGCGGATCGCTCCGGCCAGGCGGTCGCTCTGCTGCCTGGCCTTCTTGCTGGCTTTGGCGATCGTGCCCGCCTCGCGCAACGGCGAGAGGCCGGCGCGCCACAGCGCCTCCGAGACATAGATGTTGCCCAGTCCGGCGATCAGGCGCTGGTCGAGGAGCGCCGCCTTCAGCGGCGACCGGCGCCCCTCGAGCAGCGAGGCAAGCAGCGTTCCGTCCAGCGCATTGCCAGTCGGCTCGATGCCGAGGCCGGCAAGCATCGGGTGCTCATCGGGCGCTCCGTCGCTGAACAGCATGAAGCCGAAGCGTCGCGGGTCGTTGAAGATGATGCGAGAGCGTTCGCCCGTCGGCAGCTCTGTGTGGAAGACGACGTGGTCGTGCGCCTCGTTCTTCGAGCGCTGGTGGTGGAATTCCCCCGGCATTTCGCTCGTCCCGGCGGTTTCGACCCGGAACGAGCCCGACATGCCGAGATGACAGATCAGCACCAGGCCGTCATCGGCGTGCATGGTCAGGTATTTGGCGCGCCGGCCGAGAGCCGTGATGGTCCTGCCGGTCAGGCGCTCGACAAAGCGTTCGGGAAAGGGAAAGCGCAGGTCCGGCCGGCGCGCCTCCACGGCGACCAGGCGCGCGCCCTCCAGCGCGGGTTGCAGGCCTCGGCGAACAGTCTCGACTTCGGGCAGTTCAGGCATCGCCGGCAATCATCCCGTGGAAAGACGAGCCATGGCGTCCCGGCGCTAGGCCAAGATGCTCGGCGACGGTTTCGCCGATATCGGCGAATGTGGCGCGCAGGCCGATATCGCCGCCCCTGAGCCCCGGCCCGATGCCGATCACCGGGATGCGCTCGCGCGTATGATCGGTGCCGCGCCAGGTCGGATCGTTGCCATGATCGGCCGTCAGGATGAGGAGATCCCCCGGCTTGAGGCGGGAAAACGCTTCCGGCAGTCGGCGGTCGAAGGCCTCGAGCGCCGCCGCGTAGCCTGCCACATCGCGCCGGTGGCCGAACTCGGTGTCGAAGTCGACAAAATTGGCGAAGACCAGGTCACCGTCGGCGGCATCATCCATCGCGCCGAGAGCCTTGTCGAACATGGCCATGTTGCCGGCCGCCTTTCGGACCTCGGAAATGCCCCGGTGAGCAAAGATGTCACCGATCTTGCCAACGGCGATCACCCGGCGGCCTTGCGCCGTCAGCCGGTCGAGCAGCGTCGGCTCCGGCGGCGGCACGGCATAGTCGCGCCGGTTGTGCGTGCGCTGGAACGTGGCGGCGGTCTCCCCGACGAAAGGCCGTGCGATCACCCGACCGATCCTCAGGGGATCGACCAGCCGGCGCACGATGGCGCAGAATTCGTAGAGCCGCTCCAGCCCGAAATGCTGCTCGTGCGCTGCGATCTGCAGGACGGAATCGACCGAGGTGTAGCAGATCGGCTTGCCAGTGCGGATATGCTCCTCGCCGAAGCGCTCGATGATCTCGGTGCCCGGCGCGTGGCAGTCGCCGAGGATGCCCGGCACCTTGCCTTCCCTGACCATCGCCTCGGTCAGTTCGGCAGGAAAGGCCGGTACGGTGTCGGGGAAATAACCCCAGTCGAAACGCACTGGCAGCGCGGCGATTTCCCAGTGGCCCGACGGCGTGTCCTTGCCGCTGGAAACCTCCTGCGCGGCGCCGTGGAACGAGGATGGCAGGCGCCTGATGCCGCCGTCGAAATCGAAGCCGGTGGCCGTCCTGGCGGCTGCGCCGAGGCCCAGCCCGACCATGTTGGGGATGGCGAGCGGTCCGCTGCGCAAGCCCGCGCGATCGGCGCGCCCCGAGGCGCAGGCTTCGGCGATATGCCCGAACGTGTCGGAGCCGCTGTCGCCATAGCGTCCGGCGTCGGCCGCGCCGCCTATGCCGAAGGAGTCGAGAACGAAGAGGAAAGCGCGCGCCATGGGATCATCGTTGCCTGTCGGTGCCCCCAGACATAAGGTCCCGTCCGTGCATTGCCAATTCGCAAAGCCTTGGCTACTGCCAGCGCGGGGGACGGAATGCGGCCCGATCTGGATGATCGATCGACTGGGGAAGCGGAATGCCGGCGATAAAGGCCGCCTCTAAGGCGCTGGCCATCACCCTGATCCTCGGTTCGGCATCGTCGGCGCCTGCCAGGGCCGACTGGCGCGACGATATCGGCACGTTCCGCGTCGGCATCGTCGCGGAGCCGGGCGCCGGCAACACGGTGCCGGGCCTGGCGCTGCTGACGGATGCTTATACCAAGGCGCTCGGCATGAAGGTCGAGTTCGTCGTCGCCCGCGATTATGCGGCGTTGATCGAGGCGCAGGCCAATGCCAAGGTCGACTATGCCATCTATTCGGCCGTTGCCTATGCCACTGTATCGGAGCGTTGCGGCTGCGTAGAGCCGCTCGTGGCGCCGGTCGATTCCGATGGAGCGACCGGCATCCGCGGCGTTTTGCTGACCCGCGACGGCAAGCTGCCGGACCTGGCCACGATCGCAACGCACAAGATCGCCACTGCGCCCGCCGATGATGTCGGAGGCTCGCTGCTGCCGATCGCCGGGCTGAGAGAGCAGGGCGTCACGATCACCGAGGATTCGTCCTTCCTGGTGCACGCCGACTCCGTGGAAGCCGCCGAGACGATGCTGGTCGAGGGCAAGGCCGACGCGCTTTTCGGCTGGACGCCGGCAAGCGCGGATAGGGCGCAGGTCGACGCGGCCGGAACGGCTGGCAGGCTTGAGGCGGCGGGCATCCCACGCAACGAGCTTCGCACGATCTGGACATCGGGCCTGCTGCGCTATGGACCCCATGCCGTGCGCAGCAATCTGGATCCGGAGGCCAAGCGCCGGCTGACCGTCTTCCTCACCAACCTCAAGGCGATGTCGCCCGATGTCTATGACCTGCTGGAGGCCAGGCATGCAGGCGGGTTCACCGCCGTGGCGGCCGGGGACTATGAAATGGCCGTCGCTATCGTGCGCATGGTGGCGAGAGCCACTCCGGGGCAGTAGCGACGGCGACCGGTTGGTCGCGCCTCGACAGCGTCAGCAGTCGCTGCAGGGGATCGTCTGGCTTTTGCGGGGACGCAGGTAGTAAGTCTCGCTCATCGATATCTTGTCAAATGCGGAGGTCAGGCCGAGCCGCTTCTCGTTGTCCGCCGACCAGGTAATGATCGGCTGGTAGGTGAGATCGCTTTCCACGCGGATGAGGAAGGTGCCGGCGATCTTGAGCGAATCCGGCACCGTCGTGTTGGTGTTCTTGGCCGCATCGACGCTGGAGACGCCGTTGACGACCTTGCGCGACCATACGACCTGCA
>OFIS01000445.1_pt1 | contig 22945 bp, 19 predicted proteins | sample 1775071 | NCBI WGS metagenome assembly OFIS01 (sample SAMN08195774, study PRJEB24354) | sludge metagenome | isolation source: sludge from phenol fed wastewater aerobic bioreactor C | place: India: Nagpur | collected 2016-09-17
TCGCCGTTCGCACGCGCTCCTGCGCGTGCGTGGACAAGCAAAGGAGAAGTAACTCGGGCGCCGGCAGGCGCACGAAACCGCTCTGAAACTTGCGAGAGCACAGAAGCAGAAGCAAAGCCCCCTCACCCCAACCCTCTCCCCCAACGATGAATCCGTTGGAGGAGAGGGGGCTGAAGCTACAGCCAGCGCCCGTAACGCCGGATATAGATCACCTTCACCAGCTGCGTCAGCGCGCAATAGGTGAGCACGGTGGCCGCCACCCACGCGAAATAGACACCCGGCAACGGCAGCATGCCGATCTTCGCGCCCAGGTCGGTGAAGGGGATCAGCATGCCGATCACGATGATCGCGGTGGTGAGCCCCAGCACCGGCGCGGCCGCCGCGCTCTGCAGGAACGGGATGCGCCGGGTGCGGATCATGTGCACGATCAGGGTCTGCGTGAGCAGGCTTTCGATGAACCAGCCGGACTGGAACAGCGCCTGGTGTTCTGCCGAGTTCGCGCCGAACACGTGCCACATCAGCCAGAACGTGGTCATGTCGAAGATCGAGCTGACCGGGCCGATCCACACCATGAAGCGGCCGATGTCGCTGGCGTCCCATTTGCGCGGGCGGCGCAGGTAGTCGTCGTCCATGCGGTCGAACGGGATCGACAGCTGCGAGATGTCGTACAGCAGGTTCAGCACCAGGATCTGCAGCGGCAGCATCGGCAGGAACGGCAGGAACGCGCTCGCCACCAGCACGCTGAACATGTTGCCGAAGTTCGAGCTGGCGGTCATCTTGATGTACTTGATGATGTTGCCGAAGGTGACGCGGCCTTCCAGCACGCCCTCCTCCAGCACCATCAGGTTCTTCTCCAGCAGGATGATGTCGGCCGACTCCTTGGCGATGTCGGTGGCGGTGTCCACCGAGATGCCCACGTCGGCGTCGTGCAGCGCGGGCGCGTCGTTGATGCCGTCGCCGAGGAAGCCCACGGTGTGGCCCTGGCGCTGCAGCGACTTCACCACGCGCGCCTTCTGCAGGGGCGACATCTTCGCGAACACCGTGGTGCGCTTGACCAATGCGTCCAGCGCGCCCTCGTCCAACGGCTCGATGTCGCGGCCCTGCACGGAGTGGGTGACGTCCAGTCCCACCTCGCGGCAGATCTTGCGCGTCACCGCCTCGTTGTCGCCGGTGATCACCTTCACCTCGACGCCGTGCGCGTGCAGCGCGGCGATCGCGGTGGCGGCGGAGTCCTTCGGCGGATCGAGGAAGGCGAGGCAGCCCACCGCGGTGAGCCCGTTCTCGTCGGCCACGCTCCACGCGCGCTCGGCGGCCGGCGCGCGGCGCACCGCCACCACCAGCACGCGCAGTCCGTCCTCGTTCAAGCGGTGCGTCATCGCCTTGATCTCGCGGCGGCGCTCGTCGGTCATCGGCTCGACCACGCCGCCCACCTGCGCGTGCGCGCAGATCGAGAGCATCTCCTCCACCGCGCCCTTGCAGATCAAGAGGTGCTCGCTGCCGCCGTTCGCCACCACCACCGACATGCGCCGGCGCTGGAAGTCGAACGGGATCTCGTCCACCACGCGGTAGCGCGCGGCCATCGGCTCCAGGTCGCGGTGCTCCAGCACCGCCTTGTCCATCAGGTTCTTCAGGCCGGTCTGGAAGCGGCTGTTGAGGTAGCCGTATTCCAGCGCCTCGTCGCTCTCCTCGCCGTCGAGGTCGAGGTGGCGCTCCAGCACGATCTTGTCCAGCGTCAGCGTGCCGGTCTTGTCGGTGCACAGCACGTCCATCGCGCCGAAGTTCTGGATCGCGTTCAGGCGCTTCACCACCACCTTGCGCTTGGACATCGCGATCGCGCCCTTGGCGAGGTTCGCGGTGACGATCAGCGGCAGCATCTCCGGCGTGAGGCCCACCGCCACCGACAGCGCGAACAGGAACGCCTCGGTCCAGTTGTGCTTGTCCAGCCCGTTGATGAGGAAGACGATCGGCACCATCACCGCCATGAAGCGGATCAAGAGCCAGCTCACCGAGTTCACGCCGCGATCGAAGCTGGTCTGCACGCGCTGGCCGGTCATGCTGTGCGCCAGCGAGCCGAGGTAGCTGCGCGCGCCGGTGGCCACCACCACCGCGCTGGCGGTGCCGGAGATCACGTTGGTGCCCATGTAGCAGACCGTGGGCAGGTCCAGCGGGTTGCCGCCCGCGCCCTCGCCGTGTGCCTGCGCGGGCGCGGCCTTCTCCACCGGCAGCGATTCGCCGGTGAGGATCGCCTGGCTGATGAACAGATCCTTCGCGCTGAGCAGGCGCAGGTCGGCGGGCACCATGTCGCCCGCGCCCAGATGCACGATGTCGCCCACCACCAGCTCGCCCACCGGCACCTCGATCTGCTCGCTGTGGCCGTCGGAGGCCTGCCGCGTCACCGTGGCGGTGTTGCGCACCATCGCCTTCAGTTTCTCGGCGGCGCGCGAGGAGCGGTATTCCTGGGTGAAGCTCAGGAGCACGCTGATGCCCACCATCACCGCGATGATGATCGGCCCGGTGAGGTCGCTGCCGTCGGTGAAGATCTGCACGCCGGCCAGCACCAGCAGCACCACGATGAACGGGTTCTTGAACGCGTGCAGCAGCTGCAGCGACCAGTGCGGCGGCTTCTCGTGCGAGACCTCGTTGACGCCGTCGCGATGCAGGCGCTCGGTGATGCGCTCCGCGTCCAGGCCGTGCACGGACGTGCCGAGCGCGGCCAGCAGCGACTCGTTGTCGCGAAACGCTTCCTGCGCCGCGACGACGTGCGTGGGCGCGGGCGCCGCCGCCTTGACGGTGGGGCGGGAATAGGACTTGCTCATGGATCGCTACCGTTCCTTATCGGATCCGCGCCGCGGCAGCGTGCCGGCGCGGGCCGGCTAGCTGGACGGAACGTCCGCTGTGATGCAGACGGCGGTCGTGCGGACCGCCGGGCACAAGCTGCGCCGCCGTCGCACTGGTGGAGGCCAGCACTTGCGGGGCACGCATGCGTTCATCAGTGACTGGATGCCAGTTGCAGATGACGCGGCGACGACAACGGTGCGACGGTACGCAACTCGAATTGGCGCGACGGCTCGACGGCCGGGGCCGCCAGCGGCGCCGGCACGGTCACGACGAAATCCCGCTGCGCCTCGCGGCGAACGGCGAACAGGCTGCGGCGGGGAGTCCGCAGGCGGAGAAAATCGCGAAGGAGCTTCATGGGCCCATCTCCTCGGTTACGGCGCGCGGCGCCGTCGGGGGATGGGCCGGCGTTTCCTAGTCGAGGAAAAGACCGGCCGACCGCTGGCGGCTGCCGCAGGCGTTCAGCTTGTGATGCATTGCCGGCACCCGAAGCAAGCGGGTGTCGACGTTGCGACTAGGGTAAACGTCCATATGCCTTGGTTAGTCAGGACAGGATGCCGGCGCAGGTGCTGCCGCGCGCGCGACTCGCGTATTTTGCCGGGCGAGCGCGGGCGCGTCAACGCATGCGTGATCGTGTTCGACGATGGATGCGATGGCGCGTCGCCCTATTCGCCGCCCAATACGGGCAGGCGCACCCGGGATTCCATCGCCACCTCGCCCGGCTCGCCGTCGTCGTGGCGATGCCAGCGTTCGTGCGCATCCACCTCCACGCGCATCGCCGCCTCGATCGCGTCGACCAGCGCGCGCCGTTCCGCCAGCGCGCCGTCCTGCGCGAGGCGCCGCGCGGCGAGCACCTCGGTGAGCGTGCCTTCGCCCAGCGCATACGCGCGCGCGGCCTTCATCGCGCTGGCTTCGGCGGCGGCCCGGGCTTCGTGCTGGCGCTGCCAGACGCCGTGCATGCTGCGCGCGGCATCCACCACCTGGCGCGCGCCTTCCGCCACGTCGCGGCGGACGCCCGCGAGGCTCGCCTCGGCGGCCAGCGCATCGGCGCCGGCGGCCGCGGCCGTGGCGCCGCGGTAGGCCGTGCCCAGCGGGATCGACACGGTGACGCCGAGCGCACGCTCGCGGCCGCCCTGCTCGTCCAGCACGCGCAGGCCGAGCACCGGATCGGGCAGGCGGTCGGCACGGGCGCGCCGCGCCTCCGCGTCCTTCTGCCGCGCCAGCGCCGCGGCGGCGCCGATCTCGTGGCTGCGCGCGAGGATCGTCGCCACCCACTCGGCATCCGTGCCGCGCAGCGCGGGCGGCGCCTCCGGCAGACGCAGCTGCTCGGGCAGCGGCAGCGTGGGGAACAGGCTGGCCAGCGCGAGGCGGCTGCGCGCCTCCTCCGCCTGCGCCTCCAGCACGGCCACCCGCGCCTGCGCCAGCGCGGCCTCGATCGCCATGCGGTCGCGCACCGCCGCGTCGCCCAGCGCCACGCGCCGGCCCACCGCGTCCAGCTCGCGCTGCCACACGGCTTCCTGCTGGCGGCGCACCAGCACGGCGCTGCCGGCGCGCTGCCAATCCGACCACAGCATCAGCAGGCGGCGCGCGGCGGCGTGGTGCGCGTCCTCCAGCAGCAGCCGGGCGGCCTCGCGGCCGCTGGCGCCGATCTCGCGATCCAGCCGGGCCTTGCCGGGCCAGCGCACGCCGCGCGACAGGTCCGCCTCCCACTCGCGGTAGCGTCCCGCGCCGTCCACGCGGCGGCGCTGCGGAATCAGCGTGAGTTGGGCCTCGTGCGGGCCGGCCTGGCGCATGCGCTGCTCCGCCTCCGCGCGCGCGAGGCCGGCCTCGGCGATGCGCACTTCGGGCGTGGCGTCGATGGCGTTGAGCACCAGCTCCTCCGGCGGCAGGCTGGTGTCCGGCGCGGCCTGTTGCGCGGCCGCCACGCCGGCCCACAGCGCCAGCACGCAGGCGATCCGTTTCATGCCAGCCTCCCCATCGCATCCACCGGCTCCACCCACCACACGATCTGGCTGTGCTGCAGGCGTTGCTGCAGTTGCGCCAGCACGCGCGGCACGTCGTCGGCCGGCAGCACCAGCCACAGCAGCAGGCGATCGACGCGGCCGCGCACGCGCTCGTGCGTGTTCGCGCGGGTGAAGCCCTCGCCATGCCCTTGCACCGCGGCGGTGGTGAAGCCCGGCAGCACCGGTTCCATTTCCAGCAGGGCGGCGGCCAGCGCCGCCTCCATGCTGCGCGGAGCGATCAGGGTGAGTCGTTTCAACACTTGAGTCATGGCACTCGGCTCGCCTCGCCAAAGCGACGGAACAGCACCGGCAGCAACAGCAGGGTCAGCGCGGTGCAACTGGTCAGGCCGCCGATCACCACCACCGCCAGCGGGCGCTGGATCTCCGCGCCGGGGCCGCTGGCGAACAGCAGCGGCACCAGGCCGAGCGCGGTGATGGAGGCGGTCATCAGCACCGGGCGCAGGCGCCGCAGCGCGCCTTCGCGCACGGCCTGCGCCATCGGCAGGCCCGCCACGCGCAGCTCGTTGAAGTGCGACACCAGTACGAGGCCGTTGAGCACCGCGATGCCGAGCAGCGCGATGAAACCGACCGAGGCGGGCACCGACAGGTACTGCCCCGACAGCCACAGCGCCACGATGCCGCCGACCAGCGCGAACGGCACGTTGCACAGGATCAGCAGGGCCTGCCGCAGCGAACCGAAGGTGGAGAACAGCACGAGGAAGATCAGCGCCAGCGCCACCGGCACCACCACCGCGAGGCGTGCCGCGGCGCGCTGCTGGTTCTCGAACTGCCCGCCCCAGCTGATGCGGTAGCCCGCCGGCAGGTGCAGCTCCTTCTCCACCGCGGCGCGCGCTTCCTCGACGAAGCCGACCAGGTCGCGCCCGGCCACGTTGGCCTGCACCAGCGCGTAGCGCGAGCCCGCTTCGCGGCGCACCGCCACCGGGCCGGCCACGGGCGCGAGCGCGGCCACGCGATCCAGCGGCACTTCGCCGCCGTCGCCGCGCGCCAGGCTCAGCTGCCCGAACAGCGCCGGGGCGTCGGCCACGCTGCGCGCGCCGCGCACGCTGACCGGGGTGCGGCGCTGCTGCTCGATCACCGTGCCGGCCTGCCAGCCTTCCAGCTGCGCGCGCAGTTCGTCCTGCACCGCCGCCACGTCCAGGCCGTAGCGTCCCGCCGCCTCGCGGTCGATGCGCACGCCGAGGTAGCGCATGCCTTCCTGCGTCTGCGCGATCACGTCCTGGCTGCCGCGGGTGCGCTCGAGGATCGCCGCGATGCCGTCGGCGAGGCGGTTCAACGTGCCCAGCTCGGGGCCGAACACCTTCACCGCCACGTCGCCGCGGCTGCCGGTGAGCATCTCCGACACGCGCATCTGGATCGGCTGGGTGAAGCCGTAGTCGACACCGGGAAAATCCTGCATCACCGCGCGCAGCTGTTCCTCCAGCCAGTCGCGCTCGGGCACGCGCCACTGCTGGCGCGGCTTGAGCTGCAGGAACATGTCGGTTTCGTTGAGGCCCATCGGGTCCAGGCCCAGCTCGTCCGAGCCCAGCCGCGCCACCACGTGCTCCACCTCGGGCAGGCGCGCGCGGATCGCGCGCTCGATCGCCAGATCCTGGTCGCGCGAGGCTTCCAGGCTCACCGAGGGGCGCTTGACCAGCTGCATCAGCATGTCGCCCTCGTCCATCGTCGGCATGAACGCCTTGCCGGTGCCCAGCCAGGCCAGCGCGCCCAGCAGCAGCGCCGCGCCGGCCGCCGCGCCGAGCAGGCGGCCGTGCGCCAGCGACCAGTCCAGCAGCGGCGTGTAGCCGCGTTCGAGCACGCGCATCAGCCACGGCTCGGCATGCGCCGAGTCGCGCAGCAGCCACGAGCACAGCACCGGCACCAGGGTCAGCGACAGCAGCAGCGAGGCCAGCAGCGCGAACACGATGGTCAGCGCCACCGGGCCGAACAGCTTGCCCTCCAGCCCTTCCAGCGTGAGCAGGGGCAGGAACACGAGGCAGATGATGACCACACCCGCGGTCACCGGGCTGGCCACTTCCACCACCGCGCGGTAGATGCGGTGCAGGCGCGGCAAGGCCCTGCCGCCCTCCTCGCGTGCCAGCCGGCTGATCGCGTTCTCCACCACCACCACCGCGGCGTCCACCAGCATGCCGATCGCGATGGCCAGGCCGCTCAGGCTCATCAGGTTCGCGCTCATGCCGGCCAGGTGCATCAGCAGGAAGGTGAGCAGGGCCGCCATCGGCAGGGTCAGCGAGACCACCAGCGCCGCGCGCGCGTCGCCGAGGAACAGCAGCAGCAACACCACCACCAGCACCACCGCCTCCAGCAGCGCGTGCTTCACCGTGCCCACCGCGCGCTCGATCAGCGCGCCGCGGTCGTAGAACACCTCCAGCTTTACGCCGGGCGGCAGCGTGGCCTGCAGGGCGTCCAGCCGAGCCCGCACCTGCGCCACCGCGCGCGAGGCGTCGGTGCCGCGCAGGCCCACCACCAGGCCTTCCACCGCCTCGCCGGCACCGTCGCGGGTGACCGCGCCGTAGCGGGTCAGGCTGCCGATGTGCACCGTGGCCACGTCGGCCACTCGCACCGGCACGCCGCCGCGCGTGGCCACCACCACGCGGCGCAGGTCGTCCAGCCCGCGCACCGCGCCCTCGGCGCGCACGATCAGCGCGTCGTCGCCCTGGCGCAGGCGGCCGGCGCCGTCGTTGCGGTTGTTGCGCCCGATCGCGTCGACCACGTCGCGGAAATGCAGCCCGGCCGCCGACAGCCGCGCGCGGTCGGGTTCCACCACGAAGCTGCGCACCTCGCCGCCCAGCGCGTTGAGGTCGGCCACGCCGGGGATCGTGCGCAACGCCGGCCGGATGGTCCAGTCCAGCAGGGTGCGCCGCTCGGCGAGGCTGAGGTTGCCGCCTTCGAGGGTGAACATGAACATGTCCGACAGCGGCGTGGCGATCGGCGCCAGGCCGCCGGCGATGCCGCCGGGCAGGCTGTCCTGCGCCGCCGCGTAGCGTTCGGTGACCTGCTGGCGCGCCCAGTAGATGTCGGTGCCGTCCTCGAAATCCAGGGTGATGTCGGCGATGCCGTACTTGGCGGTGGAGCGCAGGATCTGCGACTGCGGGATGCCGAGCAGCTCCAGCTCCAGCGGCGCCACCACGCGCGTCTCGACTTCCTCCGGCGTCATCCCCGGCGCCTTCAGGATCAGCTTGACCTGGGTCGGCGCGATGTTGGGATAGGCGTCGATCGGCAGCTGCGCGTACGCCCACGCGCCTCCGGCGATCGCGGCCACCGCGACCAGCAGCACCAGCCAGCGGTGCGACAGCGCGGCTTCGACGAGGCGGCGCAGCATGTCAGTGCCCCGCCGCCGGCAGCGCGCCCAGCGCGCCGGCGCCGGCCACCACGATCTCGGCGCCGGGCTTGAGCGCGCCGCGCACCACGCTGTAGCCGTCGGCGGTCTGCGCCAGCAGCTCCACCGGCACGGCGCTGAAGCCGCGCGGCCCGGCCACGAACACCGCGTCGCCGCCGGCGTGCTCGGCCAGCGCGCGCGACGGCAGCCGCACCGCGCCGGGTGGTGCGGGCAGCAGCAGGGTGGCGCTGAGCTGCTGCCCGGCCAGCAGGCGTCCGTCCGCCACTTCGGCGCGCACCGGCACCGTCTGGCTGGCCGCATCGACCGCCCCGCCCACTTCCACCACGCGGCCCTCGACGCCGTCGCGCAGGCGCACGCCCAGCCCGGTGCGCAGCGCCGCCGCATGCCGCGCCGGCACGTGCAGCTCCAGCAGCACGCGGTCGCGGCGCGCCACCACGAAGGCCTTGGCCAGCAGCGCGACCGGCTCGCCGGGGCGCAGCGCGCGCTCGATCACGCGCCCGTCGCGCGGCGTGCGCAGCTCGTAGACGCCCGGCGCGCCGCCTTGCGCGGGCGGCGCCACGGCGGCGGCGGCCTGCAGCTCGCGCAGCCGCGCGGCCGCCGCGTCGCGACGCGCCTCGGCGGCCTGCGCGCGGGCGGCGGGGATGATGCCTTCAGCCAGCAGCTGGCGGTCGCGCGCGGCCTGCGCATCGGCGAGGCGGGACTCGCCGCGCGCCGCGACCAGATCGGCGCCCAGCGTCATCGCCTCGCGGCTCTGCACGCGCGCCAGCGGCTGGCCGCGCCGCACTGCGTCGCCCTCGCGCACCAGCACCTGCAGCACCACGCCGGCGTAGGGCGCGGTGACCACCGCGCTGTCGTCCAGCGGCGCCTGCACGATGGCCGGCAGGCCGTCCACCGGCAAGTCGCGCGCAGCCTCGGCCTTGCCCAGCTCGATGCCCAGCGCCTGGCGCTGCGCGGCGCTCGGCGCGCGTTCCTGCGCCCACGCCGCCAACGGCAGCAAGGCGACGCCCAGCGCGAATCCCAGCAACCCATGCCGCATGTCCTACCTCGATGCCTGTGCGATCGGACGCCAAGCATCGGTGCGGCATGCTTTGAACGGGCTTAAGACTCGGGTTGCATGAGTGCGGCGATTTCGCGCAGGGGCTCCAGGCTGGCGCGGAACACGCCGTGCTCCAGCGCGAACGCGAGCCGCAGGCCGAGCACGCCGGCCAGCGCGCGCGCCAGCGCGAGGCCCAGCCCGCCGTGGCGGCTGGCTTCGCGCGCGGCCGACTTGCGCCAGAAGCGCTCGCCCAGGTGCGCCAGGTCGGCGGCTTCCAGCGCGGGCGCCGGGTTCTCGATGCACAGCCGCAGGCCGTCGTCCGCCGGCTCCAGCCGCACGCGCACCCGGCTGTCCGGCGGCGCGTATTCGGCGGCGTTGAGCAGCAGGTTGTCGACGATGCGTTCGAGCAGCGCGGTGTCCGAGCTCACCCAGCATTCGCGCGGCAGCGCGGCCTCGATCCGCACCGCGTTGCGCGCCGCCGGCGGCTGCGCCGTGGCCAGCGCGCGGCGCAGCAGGCCGGCCAGTTCCAGCGGTTCGAGCTGCGGGCGGTCCAGGCCGGCCTCGTAGCGCGACAGCGCCAGCAGGCCGTCGATGCAGCGGCGCATGCGCTCGATCGCGCCCAGCGCGCCGTGCAGCGGCGCCGGGTCGCCCGCGTCGCGCTGCGCCAGCTCCACCGCCATGCGCATCTCCGCCAGCGGGGTGCGCAGCTCGTGCGCCACGTCGCGCGCGAAGCGCCGCTCGCGTTCGAGCGCCTCGCGCAGCTGGCGGAAGGCGGCGTTGAGGCTCTCGGCGAAGGGCCGCAGTTCGCGCGGCATGCGTTCGGGCGGCAGCGCCTCGCCGGCCGGCGCGCCGCCGCGCGCCCGCGCGCCGAATTCCAGCAGTGGGCGCAGGCCGCCGCGCACCGCGAGCACGGCGAGCAAGGCGGCCAGCACGATGGTGCCGATCGCGGCGGCGACCAGCGCGAGATGCACCTGCCCTTCCAGCGCATCGACGTCGGTGCGCTCCTGCGCCACTGCCAGCACCGCGTCCGCGCCGTGCCGGCCCACGTTGAGCCGCAGCGCCACGGCGCGGCCGCTGTGGCCGTCGGGCAGGCGCAGGTCGTAGAACAGCGGCGCGTTCGCCGCCACCGCCGCGGGCGGCGGCTGCAGGTTGGCGGCGGCGTTGCTGGCCGAGGCGAGCAGGGTACGCCCGCGCGCGTCCCAGATCTGCAGGAAGTCGGTGTGCCCGCTGTCGGCGTAGCCGGGGTTGAACGCCTGCAGTTCGGCCAGCGCGGCCGCGGGCGGATGGGATTCGAGCACCGCGGCGATGCCGCGCGCACGGCCAAGCAACGCATCGTCCAAGCGGCCGTGGATCTGCCGGTCGATGCCGAGGTCGAGCAGCACGAAGGTGGCCAGCAGCAGCAGGCCGAGGCCGCCGCACAGGCTCAGCAGCAGGCGCGCGCGGATCGAGCCGGCCAGCCGCTCAGCCAGCCACGACATAGCCGAAGCCCCGCCGCGTCTCGATCAGCTCCGGCAGCCCCGCCTGGGCGAGCTTGCCGCGCAGCGTGCTCATCAGCACCTCGATCACCTTGTCGGAGGCTTCGCTGCGCGCATCGTAGATCGACTCGAACAGCGCGGCGCGCGACAGCACCTTGCCGCGCTGGCTCATCAGCGCCTCCAGCAGCGCGTACTCCTTGGGGCTGAGCGGCAGCGCCGCCTCGCCCACCCGCGCCAGCCGCGCGTGCGGTTCGAGCACCAGCGGCCCGGCCTGCAGCCGCGGCGCGGGCGCGTCGCCGCGGCGGGCCAGCGCGTGCAGCCGCGCCGCCAGTTCCGCATAGGCGAAGGGCTTCACCAGGTAGTCGTCGGCACCGAGGTTCAGCGCCTCGACGCGATCCTCCACCTGGTCGCGCGCGGACAGCACCAGCACGCGCGTGCCGCCCTCGCGGCCCTGCAGCCGGCGCAGCACGGCCCAGCCGTCGAGGCGTGGCAGCATCAGGTCCAGCGTCACCACGTCGTAGCGATACGCGGCGAGGTAGCGCAGCGCTTCCTCGCCATCGGCCGCCAGGTCCACCGCGTGGCCGTCGCGCGCCAGCGCGGTGCGCAGGTCCGGGCCCAGGGTCGGCGAATCTTCGACGATCAACAGGCGCATCGCGGCCCTCCGCGCGGCGAGGCCGCGTTCACCCCACCGCCTTGAACACCAGCCCCTGCCGCAGCGGCGCCACCAGCCAGTGGTCGGCGAGCAGGAACGCGAACAACGCCATCAGATAGACGATCGAGTACTTGAACACGCGCATCGCGAAGAACGGGTCCGGCGGGTTCAGCAGGCGGATCGCGTAGTACAGGAAGCCCGCGCCCAACACCGCCGCGCCGCCGAGGTAGAGCCAGCCGCTGTAGCCGGTGATCGCCGGCAGCAGGGTCACCAGCACCAGCAGCACGGTGTAGAACAGCACCTGCCAGCGCGTGTATTCCACGCCGTGGGTCACCGGCAGCATCGGCACGCCGGCGCGCGCGTAGTCGTCGCGGCGGAAGATCGCCAGTGCCCAGAAGTGCGGCGGCGTCCACACGAAGATGATCAGGCACAGCTGCAGCGCGAACGGATGCAGCGCGCCGGTCACCGCGGTCCAGCCCAGCACCGGCGGGATCGCGCCGGCGAGGCCGCCGATCACGATGTTCTGCGGCGTGGCACGCTTGAGGTACGCCGTGTAGACCAGCGCGTAGCCGATCAAGCCGCCGAAGGTGAGCCAGGCGGTGAGCCCATTCACCAGCAGCGCCAGCACCAGCATCGAGACGATGCCCATCGCGATCGCGAACACCAGCACCTGCCGCGGCTGCAGGTGGCCGGTGGCGAGCGGGCGCCGCGCCGTGCGCGCCATCAGCTTGTCGATGCGCTGGTCGATCAGGTGGTTGAACGCCGCCGCCGAGCCCGAGGCCAGCCAGATGCCCAGCGTGCCCCACACCAGCGCGCGCCACGGCGGGATACCCGGCACCGCGAGGAACATGCCGATCACCGCGCAGAACACCAGCAGCGCCACCACGCGCGGCTTGGTCAGCTGCAGGTATTCGCCCAGCATGTTTTTCATCGTCGGGCTCCCGCCGCATCGTGCCGCCGCTGCGTGCGCGCCAGCGTCGCCACCAGCGCGAACAGCAGCAGCGCGGCCATGCCGTTGTGCGCGGTGGCCACCGGCAGCGGCAGGCCGAAGTGCACGTTGCTGATGCCCAGCAGCACCTGGCAGAGCAGCGCCGCGGCGATCGCGAGGCCGTAGCCGCGCAGGCCGCGCCGCGCCAGCCGCAGCGACAGCCAGCCGAGGTAGCAGAACACCGCCAGCGCGCCGAGCCGGTGCACCATCTGGATCGCGGTGCGCGCGGGCCCGTCGAGGATGCCGCCTTCGAAGTTGACGCCGATGCCGCGCCACAGGATGAAGCCCTGCCGGTAATCGCCCGGCGGCCACCACTGGCCCAGGCACTGCGGGAAGGCCGCCGGTCCGGTGCCGCAGGCGAGCGCCGCGTAGTTCGACGAGGTCCAGCCGCCCAGCGCGATCTGGCAGGCGAGCAGCACGATGCCGAGGACCACCAGCCTGCGCAGGCCGGCCAGCGCGTCGTCCACCGCGCCCACGCCGCCGAAGCGCACCGCCGCGTAGCCGAGCAGCGCGAACGTGGTCATGCCGCCCAGCAGGTGTCCGGTCACCACGATGGGCTTGAGCAGCAGGGTCACCGTCCACATGCCGAGCATGGCCTGGAACACGATCACGCCCAGCGCCACGAGGCAGACGCGCCACGCCGCCGGCCGCTTGAGCGCCAGCGCCGCCGCCAGCGGCAGCGCGATCGCGCACACCGCGAACAGCGAGGACCAGCGATGCTCGCCCTGCATGTACATCGCCACGCCCACCGCGGCGAGCGCCGCGCTGCCCGCCAGCGCCAGCACGGCCCAGCGCCGCCGCCACGCGGCCGCGAGCGCCAGCGCCAGCACCAGCACGCCCAGCGTGCCGGCCAGCATGCGGTGCACCTGCTCGCGCCAGGCCTTGTGCGCCTCGTAGGGGCGCTGCGGGAACGCGGCGTCGGCCTGCGCCACCGCCTGCGCGTGCTGCGGCCAGGTCGCCTCGCCGTAGCAGGTGGGCCAGTCGGGGCAGGACAGGCCGGCGTTGGACAGGCGCACGAAGGCGCCGAACATCACCAGCCCGAACGCGAACACGGCCGCCAGCAGCGACAGCCAGCGCAGGATTTTTCCCACGTGCAACGACATCACTTGATGACCTTCTGCAGATCCTTCAACAAACCGGCCGGATCGAAACCGGCAGGATAGCGCGCCAGCGCGGTGCCATCGGATTCCACCAGCACGGCGCTCACGCTGTCGGGCGAGGTCGGCCGCCACGCGGCCAGCTTGCCGTCGGTATCCGCGCCCAGCTGCCAGTAGTTCGCCATGCCCGCGCGCTGCCGCGCATCCGCGGGCGGCGTGCCCACGTAGAGCAGGCGCAGCCGCGACTGGTTGCGGTTGAGCAGCACGCGCGCCTTGGCCATCGCGGTCAGCGCGGCGTAGCAGCGCGCGGCGCAGTCCGGCCCGGGCAGCGCGACCAGGGTGAGCCGCGGCTCACTGTCGCGCCAGGCCCAGTCCTTGCCGTCGGCGAGGCGTACCGGGAGCTGCTCCTGGGCGAAGTTGCGCTGCGGCAGGATCGGCAGGCCGTTGCCCTTCGCGCCCGGCTGCCAGCCCGCCAGCGTGAGCAGCAGCGCCAGCACGAACGGCGCGGCGAAGATCGAGGCGACCAGCAACAGCTTCAGGCGGCTCTTGCGCAGCGCGGCGGGGTCGGCGGCATTCATCGGAACATCCACGGGTCAGGAACGGCGCGAACCGCGCTTGCGGCTCAGCACCAGCAGGATCACCACCACGGCGATCGCGAAGGAAAACCATTGGAACGCGTACGCGCGATGGCGCGCCGGCGGCATGTCGCCGAAGTCCAGCGCGTGCACGCGCACGTAGATCGAGGCCGGGTCGGGGTCCAGGCTCAGCACGCGCGGATACAGCTTCGCGCCGAGGTCGGCGGCGATCTGCCGCATGTCGAAATAGATCGTCTTCTTCGGCCACGTCGCCTGCCGCGGCAGCGCGTCGCCGCCCATCTCGAAGCCGTGCCCCGGCGGCGGCACGTACAGGCCGCGCAGGCTCTGCACGTCCTGCGGCAGCGGCGGCAGTTGCGGCGTGCGGTCGGTGCCGTCGCCGGGCAGAAAGCCCAGGTCCGCCAGCAGCAGGCGATCCCCGCCCGGCACGCGCAGCGGCACGTAGACCTCCACGCCGCCGCGGTCGTCGTGCTTGGGGTTGTCCAGCAGGTAGATGCGATCGGCGAGGTAGCGGCCCTGCACCCGCACGCGCGGATAGGCGTCCGTGGGCGGCCGCGCGGCCACCGCGGCGAAGTCCTGCGCCGGCGCCACGGCCGCCGCGGCATAGCGCCGCAGCAGGTCGTCCTTGTAGGCGGCACGATGCAGCTGCCAGAAGCCCAGGCGCACGAACAGCACGGCCGCGGCGGCGGTCAGCAGGATCGCCCACCACGGCGGGCGGCGGAATCCGCCTAGCACGGCGCAGCGCCCGCGATGGCTATACTGCCTGCACCGAAATCTGCCGGATCAATCACGTGGGCCCCATCTACAAATACGCGGTGGTGGTGTTGCTGCTGGTGGTGATCTTCAGCCTCGCCCAGGCGCTGTACTACATGATGACCGACAAGGACGACGACCGCCGCATGGCCTGGGCGCTGACCCGCCGCATCGCGCTGTCGCTGCTCTTGATCGGCATGGTCGTGTTCGGCATCTGGATGGGCTGGCTGAACCCGCACGACGTCGGCCGCTGAGTGTAGCCGCACGGCGCGCCGGCTCCGCAGCCGCAAAAAAACCGCCCGCGGGCGGTTTTTTTGCGGCCACGAAACACCGCGGCTCAGAGGATATATACAAACAGGAACAGGCACAGCCAGACCACGTCGACGAAGTGCCAGTACCACGCCACCGCCTCGAAGCCGAAGTGGTGTTCCTTGCTGAAGTGGCCCTTCAGCACGCGCAGCCAGATCACCGCCAGCATGATCGTGCCCAGGGTCACGTGCAGGCCGTGGAAGCCGGTGAGCATGAAGAAGGTGGAGCCGTACACGCCGCTGTGCAGGGTGAGGTTGAGCTCCTTGTACGCCTCCATGTACTCGTGCGCCTGGAAGAACAGGAAGCTCGCGCCCAAGAGCACGGTGAGGCCGAGGAACAGCAGGATGCGGCCGCGGTGCCCGCCGCGCAGCGCGTGGTGCGCGATCGTCACGGTGACGCTGGAGCTGAGCAGGATCACCGTGTTCAGCAGCGGCAGGCCCCACGGCGCCACGGTGCTGAACGGGCCGCCGACGTGCAGCGGGCCGTTGCCGCCGGCCGCGCCCCAGGCGCCGCTGTAGCTGTCGTAGAGGAACTGGTGGGTGAGCACGCCGTGGCCTTCGCCGCCCAGCCACGGCACCGAGAAGTTGCGGATGTAGAACAGCGCGCCGAAGAACGCGCCGAAGAACATCACCTCGGAGAAGATGAACCACATCATGCCCATGCGGAACGAGGTGTCCACCTGGGGGTTGTACAGGCCGGCCAGCGATTCCTTGATCACCGAATGGAACCAGCCGAAGAACATGCCGATCACGCCGACCGCGCCGAGCGTGATCACGGTCTTGCCGAAGCCGCTCTCGCCGGGCTCCGCGTTCAGCCAGTGCGCCGCGCCGAACATGGTGAGGAACATGACCACCGCGGCCACGATCGGCCACTGGCTCTTGCTCGGTACGTAGTAGATGTCGTGCTGCTGGGCCATGCTGAGACTCCGTGGAGTTTCCCCGGTGAGGCGACGGGTCGCCTCGACTATTTCATCAACAGAATTTGCGCGAACGACAGCAGGTAGAAGGCGCCGACCACGATCGCCAGCACCGTCACGGTGCGGCGCACGCCGTGGCGGCGCGTCCGCTCGAACTGCCCGTCAGCGACGTGATTGGCCATGTGCCGCGTGCTCCGCGCCGGTCAATCGCTCACGTGACCGTGCGCGAGCTCCTCGTCGTGCACCACCGGCGGCACCGTGAAGCTGTGGTGCGGCGGCGGCGACGGCAGCGTCCACTCCAGCCCGCGCGCGCCTTCCCACACGCGATCGGTGGCCTTCTTCTTCGAGAAGAACGCGCAGTGCACGATCACGCCGAGGAAGATCAGCTGCGAGGCGCCGAACAGGAAGCCGCCGATCGAGCTGATCATGTTGAAGTCGGCGAACGCCACGTTGTAGTCGGGGATGCGGCGCGGCATGCCGGCAAGGCCGAGGAAGTGCTGCGGGAAGAACAGCACGTTGACGAACACCACCGAGCACCAGAAGTGCACCTTGCCCCAGAACTCGCTGTACATGTGGCCGGTCCACTTCGGCAGCCAGTAATAGGTGGCCGCCATGATCGCGAACGCCGCGCCGGTCACCAGCACGTAGTGGAAGTGCGCCACCACGAAGTAGGTGTCGTGGTACTGGAAGTCGGCCGGCACCAGCGCCAGCATCAGGCCGGAGAAGCCGCCGATGGTGAACAGGATCACGAACGCGATCGCGAACAGCATCGGCGTTTCGAACGTCATCGAGCCGCCCCACATCGTGGCCACCCAGTTGAACACCTTCACGCCGGTCGGCACCGCGATCAGCATCGTCGCGTACATGAAGAAGATGTCCGCGCCCACCGGCATGCCCACCGCGAACATGTGGTGCGCCCACACGATGAACGACAGGAAGGCGATGCAGGCGATCGCGTACACCATCGCGCGGTAGCCGAAGATCGGCTTGCGCGCGAAGGTGGGGATGATCTCCGAGATGATCCCGAACGCCGGCAGGATCATGATGTAGACCTCGGGGTGGCCGAAGAACCAGAACACGTGCTGGTACAGCACCGGATCGCCGCCGCCGTGCGGGTTGAAGAAGCTGGTGCCGAAGTACTTGTCGGTGAGCAGCATGGTCACCGCGCCCGCCAGCACCGGCATCACCGCGATCAGCAGGAACGCGGTGATCAGCCAGCTCCACACGAACACCGGCATCTTCAGCAGATCCATGCCCGGCGCGCGCATGTTGAGGATGGTGGCGATGATGTTGATCGCGCCCATGATCGAGCTGATGCCCATCAGGTGGATCGCGAACACCGCGTAGGCCAGCGAGCCGCTCTGCAGCGACAGCGGCGGATACATCGTCCAGCCGCCGGCCGGGCCGCCGCCGGGCAGGAACAGCGTGGACAGCAGCAGCGCGAACGCGAACGGCAGGATCCAGAACGAGAGGTTGTTCATGCGCGGCAGCGCCATGTCCGGCGCGCCGATCATCAGCGGGATCATCCAGTTACCGAGGCCCACGAAGGACGGCATGATCGCGCCGAAGATCATCACCAGCGCGTGCATGGTGGTCATCTCGTTGAAGAAGTACGGCTGCACCAGCTGCAGGCCGGGCTTGAACAGCTCGGCGCGGATCACCATCGCGAAGCTGCCGCCGATGAAGAACATCGTCAGCGAGAAGATCAGGTACAGCGTGCCGATGTCCTTGTGGTTGGTGGACATCACCCAGCGCTGGAAGAAGCCCTGCGGGGCGTGGTGGTGGTCGTCGTGGTGATCGTGGGCGGCTTCGTGGGCCATGGCCTTGCACCTCTACCTGTGTTCTGTCGTGGGCGCAGCCGCGGGCGGCTGCCGCTTGCGTGGGTGGACGGCGCGCTCAGCCGTGCTCGCCGGAGCCGGCGGGCGCGACCTGCGCGGTGGCGGGCGCGGCGGCGCTCGCGGCCGGCGCCGGCGCGGCGGGCGCATTCGCCTGCTGCTGCGCGGCCAGCCACTTGGCGAAGTCCTCCGGCGAAACCGCCTTCACCACGATCGGCATGAAGCCGTGGTCCTGGCCGCACAGCTCGGCGCACTGGCCGCGGTAGGTGCCGGGCTTGCTGATGTTGGTCCAGGCGGTGTTGACGATGCCGGGGATCGCGTCCATCTTCCAGCCGAACTCCGGCACCCACCACGAGTGGATCACGTCGTCGCTGGTGATCACGAAGCGGATCTTGGTGTGGATGGGCAGCACCAGCGGCTTGTCCACGTTCAGCAGGTAGGTGTTCTCGTCGCCGGTCTTCACCGCGTACGGGTCCATGCCCGAGTCGAGCTGGCGGGTCTTGTCCGAGAGCGCGTCGAGCTTGGACATGTAGTCGACCTTGCTGACCGGCTTGCCGAGGTAGTCGACGTAGTCGTAGCGCCACTTCCACTGGTAGCCGGTGACCTTCACCGTCATCTGCGCGCCGGTGGTGTTCGCGAACGAGACCAGGCCGCCGGTGGACATCCAGGCCAGCACCACCAGGATGATCACCGGGATCGCGGTCCAGATGATCTCCACCGTGGTGTTGTGCGACCACTTCTCCGCCACCGCGCCGCGCGATTTGCGGAAGCGGAACATGGCGATGAACATCGCGCCGAACACCAGCACGCCGATCACCACGCACACGCCCAGCGCGACGTTGTTGAGGAAGTACGCCTCGCCGGACCAGGTGGTCGAGCCGCGCGTCATGTTGAGCTGCCACGGGTGCGGATCGGCCTGCGCGAGGCCGGCGCCCAGCGCCAGCACGAGAGCCAACGACGCCGCCACGATGCGCCGGATGCCGGCCGTCCGGCCTCGATGCGTCCGGGGTGCGTCAGTCCTGATGCTGCCAGATGTCATGCTCTCGCCCTTTGTTGAACCTATCCGCGCGGCTGGTGGTTGACCTCGCCCAGCAGCACCGTGAGTTTGCGCAACAGCTCGACCCGCTCCTGTTCGGCCAGGAAGGCGCCGATTTCCAGCTCGCGCCCGTGCGACGACAGCAGCAGGCGACGACATCCGTTTCCCCCTTCATCCAGCCGCGCACGCACCCAGTACGACTGGAAACGCACGCACTGCCGCCCCGGCAGCGACTGCACCTCCAGCGACGCGTGGTCGAGGGTGATGCGCTCGCCGCGGTCGCCGGTTCGCCAGGCCACGCGCAAGGCGATGGCCACGGCGGACGACTCGACCAGCGCGAACAGCGGAGCGAACACATTCCCCTGCCACGCGCCCAGGACGGCCGTCGCCAGCACCAGCGCCACCAGCAGCATGACCAGCCGACGCAGGCCGCGGCGGCTGAGCGTGCGATTGGGCCTGAGCCATATCGTCACGCGCGGCAAGCCGGCGGCGGCTGGTCGTAGCACGATCATGGAGATCCGGCGTGCCAGGAGCGGTCTCGATAATAGGTGGCAAAAACGCAAGGGGCAAGAATGTCGCAGGGGCTTGCGCTGGATCAGCCCCGCGAACGCCGCCACCATGCGGCGCTGCATGGCCGGGATTCGGCCGCGGCAGGCCGCCGGCATGCGCGTACAATGCGCCGTTTCCTGCCCTCTCCTACCCGACATCGACCCATCGTGACAGCGCCCATCCTCAGCCCCGAACTCCCCGCCGGCGCCGAGCCCGCCCGCGCGCGCATCACCGCCGCTTGGCTGCGCGACGAAACCGAAGCGGTCAACGACCTGCTCGCCCAGGCCACCCTGCCGCCCGCCGAGCGCGAGCAGGTGATCGACGTGGCCGCCGGCTTGGTCACCCGCGTGCGTGCCCGCGCCAAGGACCAGAGTGCAGTGGAATCCTTCATGCGCCAGTACGACCTCTCCTCCGAGGAAGGCGTGCTCTTGATGTGCGTGGCCGAGGCGCTGCTGCGCATTCCCGACAAGGCCACCGCCGACAAGCTGATCCGCGACAAGCTGGGCGACGCGGACTGGAAGAAACACCTGGGCCAGAGCGAGTCGCTGTTCGTCAACGCCAGCACCTGGGGCCTGATGCTCACCGGCCACCTGGTGAACCTGGCCGAGGAAACCCGCCGCGACTTCACCGGCGCGCTCAAGCGCCTCGCCGGCCGCGCCGGCGAGCCGGCGATCCGCCTCGCCGTACGCCAGGCCATGCGCATCATGGGCCACCAGTTCGTGATGGGGCAGACCATCGACGAGGCGCTGGACCGCTGCGCGAAGAAGGAATACGCGATGTACCGCTATTCCTACGACATGCTGGGCGAATCCGCGCTCACCAGCGAGACCGCCGAGCGCTACCAGGAAGATTACCGCCTCGCGATCGCCCGCATCGGCGCGCGCGGCCCGTTCGCGAACCACACCGACGCGCCCTCGATCTCGGTGAAGCTGTCCGCGCTGCACCCGCGCTACGAGGTGGCCAAGCGCGAAATCGCCCGCCGCGACCTCACCGCCAAGCTGCTGGAACTCTCGCAGCTGGCGATGCAGCAGGGCATCGCGTTGTCGGTGGACGCCGAGGAAGCCGACCGCCTCGAACTGTCGCTGGACATCATCGGCGACGTGTTCGCCCACCCCTCGCTGGCCGGCTGGAACGGCCTCGGCATCGTGGTGCAGGCCTACTCCAAGCGCACCCCGTTCGTGATCGACTGGCTAATCGAGACCGCGCGCGCCGCCGGCCGCCGCTGGTACGTGCGCCTGGTGAAGGGCGCCTACTGGGATGCCGAGATCAAGCGCGCGCAGGAACAGGGCCTGGCCGGCTACCCGCTGTACACGCGCAAGCCGAACACCGACGTCTCCTATCTCGCCTGCGCGCGCAAGCTGTTCGACGCCGGCAGCGAGCTGATCTACCCGCAGTTCGCCACCCACAACGCGCACTCGATCGCCGCCGTGCACTACATCGCGCGCGGCCGTCCGTTCGAGTTCCAGCGCCTGCACGGCATGGGCACCGACCTCTACGCCGAGGTGATCGGCGCGGACAAGCTCAACGTGCCCTGCCGCGTCTACGCGCCGGTGGGCACGCACGAGGATCTCTTGCCCTACCTGGTGCGCCGCCTGCTGGAAAACGGCGCCAACACCAGCTTCGTCAACCGCGTGGTGGACGAGACCCTGCCGGTGCGCGAGCTGGTTGCCGACCCTTGCGAAACGGTGCGCCGCTTCGCCTCCATCCCCCACCCGCGCATCCCCCTGCCGGTGAATCTCTACGGTGAACTGCGGAAGAATTCCATGGGCATCAACTTCTCCAACGACAACGAACTGAAGGCCGCCGCCGAGGCCATCAACGCCAAGAGCGGCCCGTGGACCGCCGCACCGCTGGTGCCGGGCGCCACCGGCAACGGCCCCACCGTGCAGGTGACCAACCCCGCCGACCGCCGCCAGACCGTGGGCAGCTACGTCGCCGCCGACGCCGCGCTGGTCGATCAGGCGCTGGCGAACGCTGTCGCCGCCCAACCCGACTGGGACCGCCTGCCCGCCGCCAGCCGCGCCGCGATCCTCGAACACGCGGCGGAACAACTCGAAGCGCGCCGCGCCGAGTTCATCGCGCTGTGCGTGCGCGAGGCCGGCAAGAGCCTGCCCGACTCCATCGCCGAGATCCGCGAGGCCGCCGACTTCCTGCGCTACTACGCCACCATGGCGCGCCGCCTGTTCGGCCAGCCCGAGCAGCTGCCCGGCCCCACCGGCGAGAGCAACCAGCTGTTCTTGAACGGCCGCGGCGTGTTCGTCTGCATCAGCCCGTGGAACTTCCCGCTGGCGATCTTCCTCGGCCAGGTCAGCGCCGCGCTCGCCGCCGGCAACAGCGTGATCGCCAAGCCCGCCGAGCAGACCAGCCTGATCGGCTACGCCGCGGTGAAGCTGCTGCACGAAGCCGGCGTGCCCGAGGCCGTGCTGCAATACCTGCCCGGCGACGGCGCCGTGGTCGGCGCGGCGCTCACGAAAGACCCGCGCGTGGCCGGCGTGGCCTTCACCGGCTCCACCGAAACCGCGTGGGCGATCAACCGCGCGCTGGCCGCGCGCAACGCGCCGATCGCCGCGCTGATCGCCGAGACCGGCGGCCAGAACGCGATGATCGCCGACTCCTCCGCCCTGCCCGAGCAGATCGTCAAGGACGCGATCGCCTCCGCGTTCCAGAGCGCCGGCCAGCGCTGCTCCGCCGCGCGCGTGCTGTTCGTGCAGGAAGACATCGCCGACAAGGTGATCGCCATGCTCGCCGGCGCGATGGCCGAACTGAAGGTGGGCGACCCCGGCCAGCTCTCCACCGACGTGGGCCCGGTGATCGACGAGGACGCGAAGCAGATCCTCGTGGAGCACGCCGCGCGCATGGACAAGGAGGCGAAAAAGATCGCCGAGGTGGCGCTCGACCCGGCCGCCACCGCGCACGGCACCTTCTTCGCCCCGCGCGCCTACGAGATCCCCGCGCTGTCCACGCTGAAGCGCGAAGTGTTCGGCCCGGTGCTGCACGTGCTGCGCTGGAAGGGCAGCGAACTGAAGCAGGTGGTCGAGCAGATCAACGCCACCGGCTACGGCCTCACCCTGGGCGTGCACAGCCGCATCGACGACACCGTGGAATACATCCGCAGCCACGCCCGCATCGGCAACTGCTACGTCAACCGCAACCAGATCGGCGCGGTGGTCGGCGTGCAGCCGTTCGGCGGCGAAAGCCTCTCCGGCACCGGCCCCAAGGCTGGCGGCCCGCATTACCTCTTGCGCTTCGCGGGTGAGCGCACGCTCACCATCAACACCACGGCGGCGGGCGGCAATGCGTCGTTGCTGACCATCGGCGAGTGACGCTTCTGCTCCCTCTCCCCCAAGCCTTGCTTGGGGGAGAGGGTTGGGGTGAGGGGGCTCTGGCCTCTGCTTTATCGCAAGTTTCAAAGCGTTTTCGTGCGCCTGCCGGCGCCCGAGCTACTTCTCTTTTGCTTGTCCACGCACGCGCAGGAGCGCGTGCGAACGGCGAAGCCGGCCCGAAGGGCGG
>OFIS01000446.1_pt1 | contig 22887 bp, 24 predicted proteins | sample 1775071 | NCBI WGS metagenome assembly OFIS01 (sample SAMN08195774, study PRJEB24354) | sludge metagenome | isolation source: sludge from phenol fed wastewater aerobic bioreactor C | place: India: Nagpur | collected 2016-09-17
CTCGTCGAAACCATCGAGCCAGCAGAGTGCAACAACTACTTCGCAAATGCCGGATATGCGTCCGTCAAAACGTGAAAGGCTCTAGCGAGCAAGAGGACCGCTACGATGGCGGGAGATGGAGTAGAGCATTGGTGGGAAACGTCGATTAGAGCTGCGAAGCAACGCAGGATTCGTGTCGAAGGTCGCCACCGTCGCTCCTCGGACGGAAACTCCCACTACGCGTCGAATAGTGAATAGAAGTCGCCATTCCACGTCTTACGAGCGGCGATCCCGAAGACGGTTCCATGCGTGCATGCGGTTGGCGACTTGCACTGCGATCGGATGAAAAGGAATCGGCTGCATGTTGGTGACCGGCAGCGACATCTGCTCGTCGGTGCGGCGGCCCGCCGCCCAGCGGCCGATCTCCTGGCCGAGCGACATGGAAAGCGCCACGCCGCGGCCGGAATAGACGCCGCCGAAGACGAGCCCCGGTGCCAGCCGGTAGAGCCGCGGCTTGCGGTCGGGCACCACGGCGAAGGTCCCGTGCCAGTATTCCACCATTTCGGGCTCGCCGCCGAAGGCCTGGAAGACCTTGCCGAGCATACGCGAGACCTTGGCGCGACCGCGGTCGACCTCATTCAACCAGAACGTATGCGTGCCCCCGCTGACCAGTCGATTGTCGCGGTCGTAATGGAAGTATCGCAGGTCCTGGCGCATGTCGGATACGGCCGGGTTGCCGACAAGAATTTGGCCGCGCAACTCGTCGGGCAGCGGACTGGTCGCCGCCTGGAAGACCTTGAAGGGCACCAGTGTCTTCTTAAGGCCTGGCCAGATGTCGCCGGTCAGCGCGTTGGTCGCGAGGATCACCTCCGGCGCACTGACGCTTCCCGAGGCAGTGAAGACGCGCCAGCCGCCTTCCAGGCGTTCGATCCGCGTGGCGCGGGTGTTTTCGTGGATGGTCACGCCTTCGCGTTCCAGGGCGGCCGCGAGACCGACGGTCATGGCGAATGGATTGATGTGACCCGAATTGTTGACCATCCAACCGCCGAGATAGGGGCTGCCGATGCGAGCGCTGACTTCCGCGCGATCAAGCCAGGACACGTCGGCGCCGAAGGCTTTCCACTCGTCGTGGAAATGACGGGCGCGGGCAAGGGTAGCCTCGGTGTGAGCGGGCTGGATCCAGCCTTCCTGCACCTGATGGGCGTCGATATTGAAGCGCTGCATCAGACCAAAGGCGACGCCGGCGGCGTCCGCCACCATGCGGTTGTAGCGCGTGCCGACGGTCTTGCCGTAGACAGCCTCGAATTCCGAAGGCGATGCCTTGGAATGATGCGAGATGACGAGGCCGTTGTTGCGGCCGGAGGCGGCCGATCCGATTTCGTTGCCTTCCAGCAGGACGACGCCGACCCCGCTGTCGCGCGCGCCAAGCGCCGCGGCCATGCCGGTGAAGCCGCCGCCGACAACCAGCACGTCGGTCTTGACGTCGCCCTCGAGCGCGGGCGCCGCCTGCCGTGAAATCGCGGTCTTGCGCCATAGATGTGGCGTCTTCCAGTCGACCTCAAACATGAAGGACAGTCTCGTTGACACCGCCAAGGTAATGCTCGCTCAGCGCGGAATGCTCGGCTATCTCCTGTGCCGGCCCATGAAGCTTCACCTTGCCGGTGTTCAGAAGATAGGCGTAGTCGCCGCATTCCAGCGCGAGCTGGACGTTCTGCTCGACGAGCAGGATAGAGATGCCGTTGCGCGACAGGTCCAGGATGATGTGGAATATCTGGTGGACGATCTTGGGGGCGAGGCCAAGGGACGGCTCGTCCAGCATCAGCAGCTTCGGTTCGGCCATCAGTGCGCGGCCGATTGCCAGCATCTGCTGCTGTCCGCCCGACATCCGGCTCGCCACGCTGTTGCGGCGCTCCTTGAGCACGGGGAAGAGATCGAACGCCTCGGTGCGGAGGGCTTCGAAGCTCTTACCCGCGCGCCCGATGTGAGCGGCGACGAGGTTCTCCTCAACCGTCAGCCGCTGGAAGATCTGGCGGCCCTCCGGGCAATGCGTGATGCCGAGCCGCACGACCTGCTCCGGACGCATGCCGGTGATGTCGCGGCCCTCGAAGGTTATAGAGCCCGCGCTCGGCCTTGCGACGCCGGAGATGGAATTGAGCAGCGTCGTCTTGCCCGCGCCGTTCGGACCAAGCACGACGACGATCTCGTTGGGATCGACCTCGATGTCGGTATTTTCAAGAACGCCGACGCGCCCGTATCCCGAGCTGAGCCCGGCGATCCTGAGCAGCGGCCCGGATTTCGTCGATGTCATTGGCGGTTCCCAGATAGGCGAGTTGGACGTCGGGGCTGGCCTGCACCTCGGCGGGCGTACCCTGGAAGAGCAGCTTGCCGTGATGCATGACGATGATGTTGTCGCAAAGCTTCATGACCAGATCCATGTCGTGCTCCACGACGATCGTGATCCTGTCGGGCAGGCGCTGGGCGGCTAGCCTTACGGTCAGTTCCGCCGTCTCGTGGTGGTTGAGACCAGCGGCCGGCTCGTCGAGCAGCAGCACGCGCGGATCGCACACCAGCGCGCGCGCGATTTCCAGCATGCGCTGACGGCCATAGGGCAAGCTACCGGCGTCAGCTTCCGCGTAACCCTGCAGATCGAAGAAACGCAGGATGTCCATGCATTTCTCGCGCCGCTTCTCACGTCTGGCCGATGCGTAGGGCGGCCACATCACTTCCTTCCAGGTGCCGCCCACATCGGTCGGATAGAAGCACACTTCGAGGTTCTCGATCACCGTCATCTGGTCGAAGAGCCTGATGTTCTGGTAGGTGCGGGCCACTCCGGAGTTCGCGATCTGGTATTTCTTGAGCGTGTCGAGGCGCTTGCCGTCGAGGGCGATCGATCCCGAGGAGACGCTGTAGGAGCCGGCGGTCATGTTGATGAGCGTCGACTTGCCGGCGCCGTTCGGCCCGATCACGCCGTGGATGAGCCCAGGGGCGAAGGATGTCGTCACATCGTCGATGGCGACGACCTGCCCGTACTGCTTTCGCAATTTGTCGAAGACCAGGGTCATTTGCCGAAAAGCCTCCGGATGAGCTTGTCCGGCCCGAAGCTGCGCGGGACGATGCCGGCCGGGCGCACGATGATCAAAAAGATCATCAACAGGCCGAGGAAGAGGATGCGCCACTCGGCGAACTCGCGCAGTATTTCCGGCAAGAGCATCAGGATCGCGGCGCCGGCGACGATGCCCAGGATGTTGCCGATGCCGCCGACCACGATCATCAGCACGATCAGCACCGATTCCTGCAGCGTGAAGCTCTCCGGGCTGACGAAGCGCTGGGAGGCGGCGAAGATCGCCCCCGCGATCGAGCCGATCGTCGCGGAGGTGGCGAAGGCAGCAAGCTTGGCTTTTGTCGTGTTGATGCCGATGCCGCGCGCGGCGTCCTGGTCTTCGCGGATGGCCGCCCAGGCCTTGCCGAGGATGGAGCGCTCCAGTCTCCAGACCAGCACGCCGGCCACCAGCACGGTGACGAGCAGCAGCCAGAAGAAATCGATCGGGCGGGCAACCTGGATGCCGAGGATCGAGGCCTTGTCGAGGCGCGGTATCCCCTTGGGGCCGCCCGTAAGCCAGTCGAGATTGTTGATGATGATGCGGATGATCTCGCCGAAGCCGAGGGTGACGATGGCGAGATAGTCGCCGCGCAATCGCAGCACCGGTATGCCGAGCAATATGCCGGTGATCGCGCCGAGGCAGCCCGCGACCAGGAGGATCGCCAGGAACGGCCAATGCAGGTCGAGCTGCGGGCTGGCGAGCAACGCGTAGCTGTATGCGCCCACCGCGTAGAAGGCGACGAAACCGAGATCGAGCAGGCCGGTATAGCCGATCACGATGTTGAGGCCGATGCCGAGCAGAATGTAGATCAACAGGCTGTTGATGACGCGGACATAGTAGTTGGGCAGGAAGGGCGTCGCCACGATCAGCGCGATCGCGATGGCAAAAACGAGGACCGAGATGGCCCGGCCCGAACGCGGCTTGGCTGCGGTGAGGGTTTCGGCGAGGGACATCAGAACTCCCTCTTGTACACGGTGCTTTCCTCGGACACGGCTTCGCCCAATATGCCGGCGGGACGGATCAGGAGCACGAGTATGAGGATCGCGAAGGAGAGCACGTCGCGATATTCGGTGCCGAGCATGCCATGCGTGATGACGGGCAGCAGCGCCGTTCCGCCGACCTCGACGAAAGCGAGGATGAAGGCGCCCAGCATGGCGCCGGGAATGGAGCCGATGCCGCCGAGGATCGCGGCGGTGAAGGCCTTAAGGCCGATGACGGCGCCCATGGTCGGCGTCATGATGCCGTAGTAGCTGGCATAGAGGATGCAGCCGGCCGCACCCAGCAGCGGCCCTACGAAGAACACCATCGAGATCGCGCCGTTCACGTTTATGCCCAGGAGCTGCGCTGTCGGGCGGCTTTCCGATACGGCCCTCACGATAATGCCGATGCGGCTGCGGTTGACCAGGAACTGCAGGCCGAACATCAGCGCGAAGGCGGCGATAAGGATGCCGATCTGCATGGAGGTGATGGTACCGCCAAGCACCTGGTACCGGACGACTGGAAAGAAGCTCGGAAAGGCGACCGGCTGCGGCCCGGCAAGGATCTGGATGCCGGTGACCAGCGACAGCGATACGCCGAGCGAGGACAGCATCGGCGCGAGCCGAGTGGAATTCCTCAAGGGTTTGTAGGCAACCCTTTCGATGCCGACGCCGATGACGCCCACCAGGAAGATGGCGATGACGAAGGCCGCGGTGAGCGCGATCGCGCCTGCGGCGCCCACAGTGCCGATCAGCATGGAGAGCACCAGGAAGGCCACGTAGGCGCCGAGCATGAACATTTCGCCATGGGCGAAATTGATCATACGCAGCACACCGTAGACCATCGTGTAACCCAGCGCGATCAGCGCGTAGATCGAGCCAATCGTCAGGGCATTGACCGCTTGTTGGATGAGGCTTCCCAGCATGGGCCGGCATCCTGTGTAGTAGGTTCCGCCCGGCTAACGGAGCCAGGGAAAACAACAATCGGCACGACCGCGCTTCTGTCCGGCGCGGCCGCGGGCAAACGAGGAAGCCGCCGCCGAGGCGAGCGGCTCCTGCGCATCCTTAGTTCTGGCCAACCAGTCTAAAGTCCGAGCCCTCGACCTTGTAAAGGTAGGACGGAGCTACCTTGAGTTCGCCGGTGTCGTCGAACTCCAGTTCGCCCACTGCGGTCTTGACCTTGACCCCATGCAGCGCGGCGTTCATGTCCTCGCGTTTAAGGCCCTTGGTCGTCTTGAGCACCTGCTCGAGGATTTGGCCCTGCACATAGCCGTAGATCGAATACGGTCCGGCATCCTCGCCGTACTTGGCCTTGTAGAGCTTGGCGAAATCCGCGATGTCGGGCGAGGCATCCATCGGCGGAACCTGGATGGCGACGAGCGTGCCCTGGACATTGGCCTCGCCGGCCTGCTTGATAAGGTCCGGGGTATAGCCGCCGTCCGGCACCATCAGCGACGCGGTAATGCCCTGTTCGTGCATCTGCTTGGCGAACAGCGCAAGCTGCGGCATCACGGCGCCGAGATAGATCGCGTCCGGCTTCTTGGTCTTGATCTGGGCGAGCACGGCGGTGAAGTCGACGTCGGTCGGCGCTACGGCCAGCGTGTCGAGGACTTTGCCGCCGCCTGTTTCGAAGTTCTTGGCGAATATCTCGGAAATTCCCTGTCCGAAGACCTGCTTGTCGTTGACGATGACGGCGGTCTTTGCGCCGAGCTTGCCGAGGGCGTATTCAGCCGGCAACAGAGCGCCCGCCAGGTCGTTCGCGACGGGGCGTACCATGAACTTGTAGCCCTGCTTGGTCAGCGACGGGTTCGAGCCGAAGGTCATGGTCGGCAGCGAGCAGTCCTCGTAGATCGGCAGCGTCGACTGGGCGACGCCGGAATTGAAATTCACAAGACCGAGCACGACCTTGTCGTTGTCGCAGAACTTCTGGGCGACAAGCGTTCCCTCGCGCGGGTCGGCTTTGTCGTCCTGCTGGTCATAGGCGACCGTGACACCGTTGACGCCGCCATTCGCGTTCAGCTTGTCGACGTAGAGCTTGAAGCCATTGTGCCAGGTGTTGCCGAAATACGCTTGCGGGCCCGAAAGCGGCGCGGCCATGCCGACGGTAATCTGCTCCGCCATGGCGGGTGCCGCAAAGAGTGAGGCGCCGAGAAGGAGTGCGGCGGTAAGTTTTCTCATGGAGGTTCCCCTTAGCTGCTGGTCAGATGAGGGGCGGCCGTTCCGGTCTTCTCCCCTTTGCAAGCGCATCGAAGCAGACAAAGGGATGGCAGTCAAGAAAGTGTCGACACTATTGCGTTCAATTTTGTGCTCAGCTACGGATTAAGCATCGCGGGCCTTTCGGCGACGCTTCAAATCGGCGGCATTGTCGGGCGCAAAAACCTTGAGCAGTGCGTCTTTGAGCGCCTGCTGCGTGGCGGAGACGGTCATTTCGATATGTTCGCGCAACAGTTTCATGCCTTCCTCGGCATCTCGTTTGACGGCGGCGGCGACGATCCCGGAATGGAAGGTGACTTGCCCCTTGTCATGCGAAGGGTGCTCGATCTGGATACGACGGATGAAGCGGATGCGCGCATTGATGGAGGCGAGTTGCGCGACGAGTTCGGGATTTCCCGAGAACTCGGCGATGAGCAGATGGAAGCCCTCGTCCTCAGCCAGAATGATGTCGGCCGGCTGGTCTCGATAGCCATCCACGATCGCCTCCCAATATTCCCGCAGCCGATCGATCTCGCGGTCGTCGGCGCGCTCGCACATCAGTTTGAAAGCGGCGCATTCAATGATGGAGCGCAGCTCATAGAGATCGAGCAGGCCCTCCGTGCTGAGGCTCCTTACGAAGAAGCCGCGATTGGGGGTGAGCGAGACGAAGCCTTCGGAGGCGAGCCGGTTCAGCGCCTCGCGGATCGGCGTGCGCGAGACACCCAGGCTGCGCGAAAGCTGGACCTCGTTGATGCGTTCGCCGGGCTTGAGCGTGAATTCGACGAGATGCTTGCGGATCGTGAGATAGGCGCGTTCGCTGCTGTCGGCGCTGCGTCGCGTATCCGCCTCGTTCACGGCGGACTGGTCGCTGTCGGCGTCGCTCTCAACTCGTTCGGTCATGATAGTTCCAATCGGATTTGTCTGCAGGTTGTGTCGACACTTTGCCGCTCACACTTCTTTCGCAAGTTCATACGAATGGCAAGCGATGCTTGGGGGAGAAGGAAATGATCGGCATTCTTGGTGTCGGGCATCTGGCGGCTTCCATGCTGACCGGATTTCTGCGGTCCGGGTCGGATCCGGCGACGATCATCCTGTCTCCCCGCGGCAAGGCTGCGGCCCTCGCGGACCTGCACGGCTTTCGGCTCGCTGCCGACAATCGCGAACTCGTTGCGGTTTCCGATGTCGTCATCATCGCTGTGCGGCCCATCCATGCGCCGGAGGCAGTCAGCGGCTTGCCGTGGCGAATGGGACAAACCGTGATATCGGTTTGCGCCGGCGTGCCGCTGGCCGATCTGGATGTCGCGCCCGCGCGCATTGTCCGCGCCATGCCGCTCACGGCTTCCGAGATCGAGGCCAGTCCGACGGTCTATTATCCCGACCTGGAGCAGGCGAGGGCGGTCCTGGACCGGCTTGGCCCCTCGATAGCGCTCTCCAGCGAGAGGGATTTCGAGGTGGCGACCGTCAGCGCCGCCGTCTACGGCTGGGCGCAGGATCTCATCCGCAGGACGGCGGAATGGTCGAGCGCCCAGGGCCTCGATCCCATGGCCGCGCGCCGGCTGGTGGCAAGGACCTTCGTGGCGGCGGGGCGGCTGATCGCCGAAAAGGACGACCCGATGGAGCGTATGCTGCAGGAGTTGGTGACGCCGGGAGGGATTACCGAGCGCGGACTGCAGGTTCTATCTGCGCATGAGGTGCCGGCGGCTTGGGAAGAAGCCTGCGTGGCGGTTCTCAAGAAGCTGACCGGCGGGCCTGCCGATACATAAATGCGGCAAGGCCGGGCCGCTCACTGCATGGGCGGTGGCGGATATTTCTGGCCCTCCGCCGCCTGTTCGCTAGGGGTGATGGTCAGCTCGGCGATGTCGACATGGTCGGGCATCCGCAGCGCCGAAACAAGCGCGGCCGCAATGTCGGCCGGGCGCAATGGCCGTTGCTCGGAATACATGCGTTTGCGCAGGCCCTCGCGGTCTCCGTCGAAGGCCTTGAGGTAGAAGTCCGTCTCGACGCGTCCAGGCGCGATCTCGGTCAACCTCACGCCCGTCCCCGCGAGATCGAAGCGCAGGATGCGGCCCGCTTGAGAAAGGCCGGCCTTCGCCGCGCCATAGGCAGTCGTGCCGGCAAAGATGCTGCTCGCCGCCGTGCTGGTCAGGGTGAAGATGTGGCCGCGCTTGCGCGCGATCATGCCTGGCAGCAGAAGGCGGATGAGTTGCAGCGGCGCGGTGAGGTTCAGTTCCACCACCTGCGCGGTCTCGTCGGCGCTTTGTTCATGCAAGGGCCGCACGGTTGCCAGGCCGCCGGCATTGTTGACCAGAACGTCGACTTCGGTGTCGCCCAGCGCGGACATGATCGCTTCACCGTCGCGAACGTCGGCGGCAATGGGCTTGACCTGTGGCCCAAGCCGCTCTCGCAAGGCGAGCAATGCGTCGTTGCTGCGCGCAAGCGCATGGACCGTCAACCCTTCTGCTACGAGGCTCTCGACGATCGCCGCGCCGATACCTTTGGAGGCTCCTGTGACGAGGGCGGTGCGATAGTCCATGCTCGTTCTCCCAAGCTGTTGCGATCAAAGCGCGCCGTGTTCGGCGACTGTCTTCAGGATGCCCACCAGCCCGACCTCCCGTGATGCCTTGAGTTCGTCGGGACTGCGGCCATGCGTCGCCTCGCCCGTCGACTCCGAAACCGCCCGGACCGTGTCGGCGTCGAGCCTTGCGTCGAGCAGCGTGTCCCAGATGGCCTGGTAGGTGGGGCCGTATTTGCGCAGGAAGTCTTCGATGCCGTCGGCGTTGAGGCTGTTGGAAATGAACGAGCCCTGCAACGTCCATTTCGGTCCCGGCCCGTACATGAACGCCCGATCGACGTCCTCGACCGAGGCGACGCCGTCGCGCACCAGGGCTATGGCTTCGCGCCACATCGCGCCCATCAGGCGCAGGGCGATGTGGCCTGTCACCTCCCGGTTGAGCGTAACCGGCTTCTTGCCGACACCTTCGTAGATGGTGCGCGCTCGCGCGATCGTCTGCGGATCGGTCGCCTTGCCGCCGACGATCTCGACGAGCGGCATCAGATGCGCCGGATTGAACGGATGACCAAGCACGATGCGGCCAGGCACGCGGCACTCGGCCTGGATGTCGGAGACGAGCAGCGCGGAAGACGAAGAGGCGATGATGATCTCGTCGCCAATATGGTTTTCGATCTCGGCCAGCAGCAGGCGTTTGAGCGACAGGTCTTCCGGACCGTTCTCCTGCACGAAGTCGACGCCTTCGAGGGTCTCGACCATCGTTGGGAACAGCCGGATCGCGCCCAGCGCGGGCGCCGGGCCTTTCAATCCGTCCAGGTCCGCCACAAGCGCCGGCAGAACTTCGCGAAAGATTGTCTCTCGCCGCTCCGCCGGGTCATACACGCGCACGTCGTGACCGGCGTGGGCAAAGCAGGCTGCCCAGCGCTGCCCGATGACGCCGAACCCGACGATGCCGATGGTCAGTTTGTCCATCTTCAGGCCCTTTTCCCGTCGAGCGCGGCACGAAATGCCTCGTTGAGGTCGTTCCAGGGGATGAGCAGGTCGAGCCAGGCGCCGATGCGGCCGGCGACGAGGATGGCCTCATTGATCAGAGGGTCGAAAGGGACGGCCTCCTCCATCGCCTTTTCGAGACGAAACAGCAGCGCCGGCGTTTCCTCCAGATGACAGAAGTCTCGCAGCCGCGTCGCCGCCTTGTTCAGCGCAAGTGCCGCCGTCTGGCGCAGCACTGCCTCGTCGACGCTTGCCCGCTCGGAGCGGATCCACCAGAGCAGTTCGTGCAGGACGCGCGCCTCCGCCTCCGCCGTGAAGACCGGTCCGGCGGGATGCATGATGGCCCGCGAAGCGGTGATGCGGGCGATGTCGTCGGGCATGCGGTCCCAGATCACCTTGCGTCCGGCCACTATGTCTTGTGGAAGCGGCGATGCCGGCGGGGCGCCATGGGTCCCTCCATCGGCCGGCGCCAGGGTCCCGTCGATGACGCGGCGTCCCTGCTCCCGCTTGAGCATCGCGGCGAGTTCAGCGATGCCCTCGACCGGCGCATCGAGATGGCCGAGTACGGTGATCTCCGCAGTTTCGGCCTGCAGCGGCGCAAAGGTGATCTCCAGGAACTGCCGCACCGGCCAGTAGATGAAGGCGCCTGCCTTGGCGTCCAGCACATGGGTCGCGCCCTCTACGTCCTCGACGAAGGGGGCGTGCCAATAGATGTGACTGCCTGCGATCTTGGGCGTGTGCAGTTGCAGGCGCAGGGGCAGGGCAGCCAGAAGCGAACGGCGGGTGCGTAAGGCGTCGCCGGTGAGTTTTATGGGCCAGGCTTTGCCTTCGGCCGAGAAAACGAGCTGCATGTCACTTGCCGGGGTTGAAGAACGAGACCGGCTTCAGGATCTGGTTGCGCATATCAAGGAGATAGTCGGTCTCGATCACCTTGCGCCGGTAGGCCTGCCATTCCGGGTCCGCCTCCATGCGGTCGCGGCGTTCCTCGCGGTCGGCAAGGCTCTCGTATTTCCACAAATGCACGGTCCGCGAGAGATCGCCTATGTGGGTCTGGAAGAAGCCGAAGGGCTCTCCCAGATAATGCCTCTGCATGGGCAGGCCGACGTCCTCGTAGAGCTTGAGGAAATGGGACAGCTTGTTGGGGCGGGCGGTGTAGGTGCGGTGGTCGAAGATCATCTGGGTCACTCCTTCTGGTTCTTGTTCCGGCCTCGTCGACGCCAGATAAATGTTGTCCGGCCCGGTTTCGTCGGCGTGGCAAGCACGGATCGTCTCAGCCGCAACTCCGCACTGTTTCCGCGATAAGCCTGGCGGTCAGCGCCGGCGCTTCGATCTGCGGCACGTGCCCAATGCCGTCAAGCAGGTGAACGGCGGCGAAGCCGGGCGCGCGGGCTGCATGAGCGGCGGGTGCCACGCGGTCGAGCTTGCCCCACACGAGCCGTGTCGGCACGCCAAGTTCGGCGAGGGCGGCCGTCAGGTCGAAGCCTTGTGTTCCATCCGGGAACAGCGCTTCGGCCATTGAGGACAGCGCGTCGCGATTGCCGGCTTTCTCCATCTGCCTCAATCCCGCCTGCGCGTAGCCGGCCGGCAGGATTCGCGGATCGCCCACCATGACCGCCAGCCAGCGCTCGAGCGCCTGGACGGTGGTCGCGCGCGCAAGTCCGGCGATGAAGCCGGCATTGATCTCGGGGCCAAGGCCGGCCGGGGCGAGAAGGGTCACGGAGCGCACGGTGAGGCGGCCAAGCCGTGCGAGCGCAAGAGCCGCCGCCCCGCCCAGGGAATGGCCAACGATATGGGCGTCACCGATGCCCATGGCCTCCAGGCGGTCGGAGAGGTCGAACGCGATCTCCTCAATGCTGCTGGCCGGCCGTGCGGCTTCCGCGCCGTGGCCGGGCAGGTCGAGGGCGATGGTCTCCATCAAGGGTTCGAGCAACGGCACCACCTGCCGCCAAACGGAACGGTCCGCTCCGAACCCGGTGAGGAGAACCGTCGGTGCCGTCTGTCGTGCCGCCACCGATGCGGCGACGCGTGGTGCGAGGGACGCGGCGGGCCCCGCATCGAGAAGGCCGGATCGATCGGAACGCTTGGCGAGCGCGGCATCGATGTCGCGCTTCTTGATGCGTCCCCTTGGACCGGTTCCCGGGATGCTTGACAGGTCCAGCCCGGTGGCCGCGGCAAGCCGGCGGGCAAGCGGACTCGCGATCGAGCGGCCGCCGGTCTGGCGGGCAGGCACAGGGGAGCCTGTTACGGGGAGAGGATCTGCCGTTGCCGCCGTTACGGCTGGATCCGCCTGGCCCATTACCGGTCTTTCGTCCGCGATGGTGCCGAGCACGGCGCCCACGGGCGCCTCCTGTCCCTCGACGAAGTAGATGTCGGCCAGCCAGCCATCGCGGTCGGCCTCGATTTCTGTCGCCGCCTTGGCCGTTTCGACGGTGACGATGAGATCGCCGGTCTTGACCGGATCACCGGATTTGGCCGCCCAGGCAACCACCAGCACGGCTTCCATGTACTCGCCGCCGGCGCTGTCGATGCTGATCGGATGGGTTGCCATCTGCCGCCTCCGTCACTTCAAGGTCTTAAGCGCGGCGGCGCGGATCTTCTCGGCGCTCGGCAGCATCGCCGTTTCGAGAGGCTCGGAATAGGGGATCGGCATGTCCGGCAGCGTCACGCGCGCGACCGGAGCGTCCAGTTCGTCGAAGGCATGGTCTATGATCGTTGCCGAAAGCTCGGCGGCGTAGCCGCAAAACCGCCAGCCCTCGTTGACCGCCACCGCGTGGTGCGTCTTCGCGATCGAGGCGACGATGGCATCGACATCAAGGGGGCGCAGCGATCTGAGATCGACGACTTCCGCCGAAACCCCGTCCGCGGCCAGCAGGTCTGCCGCCTTTGTCGCTTCGACCACCATCTTGGAAGTGGCGAAGATCGAGATGTCGCTGCCCTCGCGCACGGTTGCCGCCTTGCCGAGCGGCACGGTCACGTCGCCATCAGGAACCTCGCCGCGAATGTTGTAGAGCAGCTTGTGCTCCAGGAAGACGACCGGCTGGCTGTCACGGATGGCGGCTTTCAACATGCCTTTGGCGTCGGCCGGCGTCGATGGCGCGACCACCTTGATGCCCGGTATCTGGGCCAGCATCGAATCCAGCGCCTTGGAATGCTGCGCGCCCGCTCCCGCGCCGCCACCACCCTGGGTGCGCAGGACGAATGGCATCTTCACCTGGCCGTTCCAGACATAATTGTAGATCGATGCCTGGTTGACCAGGGCATCGAGCGACAGCGGGATGAAGTCGGCATACATGATCTCCAGCACCGGCCGGGTGCCGGTCATGGCCGCGGTCACTGCCATGGCGGTCAGCGCCTGTTCCGAGATCGGCGTGTCGCGTACCCGCTTTTCCCCGAATTCCTCCATCAGCCCCTTCGTCACCTTGAACACACCGCCATAGCGGCCGATGTCCTCGCCGAACAGGAAGACGGAAGGGTCGGCCTGCATCTCCTCGCGCAGCGCGGCGTTGAGGGCCTCGGCGTATCGCATCATCGCCATGTCAGTGCGCCTCGCTGTAGGGATTGCACGCTTCGTCGATCAGGAACTCGGGCATCGGGTCGGAAAGGGCGACATCGAACGCCTCGTCCGTCTCGGCCTTGGCCGCAGCCTCGATGGCGGCGAGCCGCGCCTCCCCGACATCGTCCAGCAACGCCTTGCGGGAAATGATCAGGGGGTCGCGCGCTTTCCAGGCGGCAATATCCTCGGCCTTCTGGTAGCCGCCCATGTCGGATGTCGAGAAACCTTCTATGCGGTAGGTCTTGCATTCGACCATGCCGGGGCCTTCGCCGCGCCTCGCCCGCTCCGCCATCGCCGACACGGCGCGATAGACAGCGACCGCGTCGTTGCCGTCGACGATTTCGGCCGGCATCGCATAGCCGGCGGCACGGATCGACAGATCCGCGACCGGTGACTGCACATCGGAAGGAACGGTCAGGCCGAACTGGTTGTGCTCCAGCACAAAGACGACCGGCAGCTTCCAGAGCCCGGCCATGTTCATCGCCTCGTGGCATATGCCCGTCTGGGCGGCGCCGTCGCCGAAGACGCACATGGCGACGTTGCCGGTGCCGAGGATCTGCATCGACAGCGCCATGCCGGTGGCCGCGGGGATGCCGGCTCCGACGATCGCGTTGCCGCCGATCACGCCCTTTTCGGCATCGGCCACCAGCATATGTCCGGCACGCCCGCCGCAGGCGCCGGTCGCCCTGCCGAATATCTCAGCCACTACCGGGCGCATGGCCATGCCCTTGCCGATATAGACGGCATGGCCGCGATGGGTGGTGGCAACCTTGTCGCCGGCTTCCAGGGCAGCCGTGGCCGCGACGCCCACCGCCTCCTGGCCGTCGCACCGATGGATGGGGCCGCGCGTGCGCCCTTCCTTGTGAAGCGCCCCCAGCCTCTCCTCGAGGTGCCGCACCAGCAGCATCCGACGATAGATCTCCAGATGCTGTTCGACGGACGGAGTGTTTTTCATGGGCTATCCCCAGTTGCGCATCGAAATTAAATACAAAAGTGTCGACACTTTGCAAGCGCTTCTGCAAGATGTGGCGAAACAAGTTTGGAAAAGGGGCAGGCGGACATGCGCTTGAAGGACAAGGTCGCGATCGTCACGGGGGCCGGCGCAGGCATCGGCGCGGCCGTAACGGAGCTGTTTGCGAGGGAGGGTGCGCGTATCCTTGCGGTCGATCGCGACGGGAAGCGGGTCAGCGAAGTGGCGGAGAGGGCCGGCGCCCTGGCGTTGGAGGCGGACGTCTCCGATGAGGCTTCCGTGGCGGTGATGGTACACCGCGCTCGCGAGGCGTTCGGCCGGATCGACATCCTGGTCAACAACGCCGGCTACGGGATACGCGGTTCGGTCGTCACGACGACCGCAGAGGATTGGGACGCGATGATGGCAGTCAATCTGAAGGGCGTCTTCCTCTGCTCCAAATATGCCATTCCCGTTATTTCCGCGGGCGGTGGCGGGGTAATCGTGAACACAGCCTCCAATGTCGCCAATGTCGGGCTTGCCGACCGGGCCGCCTATGTCGCGTCGAAAGGCGGCGTCGCTGCGCTGACGCGGGCCATGGCGCTCGACCATGCCGGCGAGAACATCCGCGTCAACGCCGTGGCGCCGGGCGTGACGTGGTCGAGCTATTTCGACAGCATGCTGGAGACGCATCCCGACCCCGAGGGTTTTGTGGCAGCGCTGAACGCCCGTTCGCCCATGAACCGCGTGGCGCAGCCGGCCGAGATCGCCAATGCGATCCTGTGGCTCGCCAGCGATGAATCCTCCTTCGCGACCGGCTCGGTCCTGACCGTGGACGGCGGCATGACCGCCTGGTGAGCGGGCATCCGCCCCATAACGGCGACGCCCTGCCCGCGACCTCAGGCGGCAGGCGGTATAGAGCGAAGGGCGCAGAGCATCTCGTCGAGGTCGGCGCAGGGCAGGCAGCCGAGGTCGGCAATATCCTTGGTTACGTCGACCGGCAGGCCTGAATTCGAATCCTTGGGCACTTCGTTCAGCCGTCCACCGATCAGGACAGGCAAGGCGAGTCCGCGCGCCGCCATCGCGGCCTTAACGGCCTGCGCATAGCGCAGCGCCACGCCATTGTATGTGCTGACGGCGATGGCGTCCGCGCCGGTTTCGGCGGCACGGGTGACGAGCGCCTCCGGATCGACGGCGACGCCGGCGTCGGCGATTGCGATGCCAAGGCCTTCGAGCGCCTGTTCGACAAGATACTTGCCGTGCTCGTGCACATCCGTGGTACCGATGCAGACAGTGAGCTTTCTTGCCGCCTCCATCCGCTTCTGTGCCGCCACCCAGGTTGCCGCCTTGTGGTTGAGCTCTCGCGCCCATTCGGCATGGATCAGCGGCGCGCGCCCGCGCGGACCGGCCGTGCCCGGGCCGAAAAGCGCTTCCAGGCGCTTCGGGCCGATGCGGCGGATCGCCAGCATCAGCGCGGCGGGATCGTCCACATCGACCCCTCGCTCGGCGAGGCCGGCGAGAACGGCATCGGCAAACCGTCGTCCGCCTTCGACGAGCACATCGGCCATGGCCTCCGTCTTCGCCCAATCGAAAACCGGGTCGTAGAAGGGCGCATGCAGTGTCAGCCTGTGGGCGAATGTCTGCGCGTCGATGATCTCGTCCACGTCGGGAATGCGCTGGTTTTCCGTCACCGGCACTGGATTGATGGCGTGGCCCGACGGCCAGCGCCCCATGGCCAGTATGTCGGCCATCAGATAGCTCGCCAGGCTGGCGTAGTTGCCGGCGGGGGTCGACTGGTAGGAGACGGTGTTGCCGAAGATCATGGTGCCCGGCGTGTCGGTGACCCGCACGAGCGCCGCATGGAAGGCGGTGCGCGAAAGCGGGTCGCTGAAGTGATGGCCGTAACAATGGGCGATTCTGGCGCCGATCAGCGTCTCGACAATGTGCTTTTCCACCAGCACCATGCCGAGCGCGCAGGCCATGTCGATGAAGAGCCCGGCGAATCCGTCGTCGAGATTCGAATGGACGAGGATTTCGGCATCCTGCGCCGCGATCAGGCCGAGCGCGGTGACGGTCGCCTCGGTTGTCGCGACGTCGTCGTCCCAGTAGGGCAGGCGGAAGGTGAAATACTGCCCCAGATTGCCGATGGCTGTCGCGCCGGCCGCGATTGCGGCGTGGGTGTTTTCGCCCGCGCCCGGCAGGCCGAGCATGAAATCCCCGAAATGAGCGGCCGCGGGCGCGGCGTTGGTGATGCGCGAGAAATCCTCCGGACCGGCCAGCACGATGCCCGTGCCACGCGCGGCCTTGGCACGCATGGCCTGCGGATAGCCCATCGACCAGTCCAGCGTGATGCCGAAACGATCGACCGTAACGCCGGCCTTGCGGCATTGCTCATGCACTTGGCCGATCGCCGCGATGGTACGGTCGACGCTGCGGAAGCCGATGTGAGCATGCTGCATGACGCGCCGTTCCGCCGCCGCCTTGCGCTTCCAAGCGGCTTCGGACGGCATTCCCGTTTCGATGAGGAAACGACAGCTCCCGAGACGCCAGTCGCGCGCCATGGTTCGCCCCTCGGCGAGCAGGTCCGGGCCCGGCTTGAGACGCGGATCGGTGAGGAGAGGGACGATGTCAGCGGTCATGATATCTGCTGCTCGGCTTCGGGGATGAAACGGTGGACGACGGCGGCAATACCCTCGGGCCTGGCGAGAGGATGGAAATGCGCGCCGTCGACGGATGCGTATCGGGCGCCCGGTATCGCGTCGGCAATGGTTTGCGTCAGGGCGGGCGGGGTCAGCACGTCGCCCGTGGCGGCGACCACCTGCACCGGAGTGGCAATCTTGGCGAGGCCATCGAGGCAATCGTGATCGAGCAGCATGCGCAGGCGCGCCGCGGCGACGTGGAGCGGGGCGAGGGTCCGGGACGCGGAGGCGACCGCAGCCTCGAGTTCGGCGGCATGCGTCGCCAGGTAGGGGGCCTCGTGGCAGAGCACATGGGTAAGGCGCTGGTAGGCCCCGGCCATGCCTGCTTCGAGCAGTTCGGCCCGCGCGGTGAAGAGGTTTCGAAATCGGGTATCGGCCCGCGCCCAGGAACTGCTGATCGTGTAGCTCAGCCCGAGGTCCGCGTGATCGAGGGCCAGCATCTGGGCGACGGCGCCGCCCGTGGAATGCCCAACGACATGCGCCGGCCCGCCCGTCTGTGCCAGCAGGCCCGCGACATCACTGGCGATGAGCGGAATGGAGTAGGGGCCGTCGGGGCGGTCGCTACGGCCCGCGCCGCGATGATCGGTTACGATAAGGCGGTAGTCGGCCTCGAGCAGGCGCGCGACGCCGGCCCAGAATCGCCCGTCACCACCGAGGCCCGGGATGAGAACGAGGCGCGGGCCTTTGGCCCCGAACGTTTCGTAGTGGATGCGGCAGCCGTCGGCGGCGACGAAGAAGGCCATCAGCGGTGGCCTCTCGTCTCGGGCGGGCCGATGTCGAGCAGATCCCGCAGGGCGGCGACAAGGCTCAGCGCGGTCAGCGCCGAAGTTTTCGGATTGCCGGGCGAGGGCGCGTTGACCATGCTGAAGAAAGCGGTACCGGCAGTACTTTCGGCCTCGATTTCATGGCTGTTGCCGGTCGCCTCCGGGTCGGCGATTACCCGCACGGTGACGTTTTCGGCGCCCACGGCCAGCGCCACGGCGAAGGCCGCGTTGAGGTTCCTGGGATATATGGATGCCGCTTCGGCCGGGGTGCCCTCGAACAGCGTAACGGCATCGCGCCCGACCGATAGGCCAAGCGCGGCGAGCTCGGCTTTCCAGGCCGGCGGCGGCTTGCGCGACGTGTAGCGCACCCGCGCGTCGGGAAGGACCGCTATTGCGCGCAGATAATCGAGGCCGCCCAGGGCCCCGGCCGGCAGGATGAGACGTGCGCCGCCGATGCGGCCGGCGGCGGCGATCCGGGCGTGAAGCGAGGCATCGGCAAGCGCGCCGACCGATGCCACGACGGCCGGAATCCCTGCTTCGAGCAAGGTGGGTATGTAGGCAGCCACCGCCCCCTGGCCCGCTGCTTCCGCCACGGCCCGCGGCTTAGCCTCGATAAGCCGTTCGACGCTGGTGACCTGCCTGACATTCGCCGGCAGTTCCGGGCTGGCGCCTTCGCGCAGCAACACCAGCCAATCGACAGCGTCCGGCGGAAAGGCCGAGACGATGTCACGCGCTATCGCGCCGTAGCCGATGAGGCCGAGCGTCGTCATCCAGCGTCTTCAGGAGTTGCGGCTCACGGGATCGAACTTGTCGGTAAGATCGGCGCCGAAGACGGTCTTGCGCTCGATCTCCAGCACGTTTTCCGGGCGAGGGAAGTTGGACGGTACGCGGTCGCCCGGCCGGCGCGGCTTGCCGATGAGGCGAAAGAAGTCTTCGAGCCCGTTGGGCACGATCAGCCACAGCCAGCGAAGCCGGGTCTCGCCATCGTTGATGAACATGTGCCTGACCTTCTTCGGCAGAAACACGACACTGTCAGGACGCAAGGGATATTCCTTGCCGTCGACGACGGCACGGCCATGGCCTTCGATGACGTAGACGGCTTCTTCATTGTGCTCATGCGTGTGCTCGCGCACATAGCCGCCTGGCGCCACCGATTGCGTGCCAAGCGCGAATGGATGCTCCATGCCGACGATATGAGGCGCAAGCGCCACATCGATATGGCCATTCGCCGGCACCGGCTGCCAGTAGCTTTCGCGTGTTTCGGACCCGGAGATATGAATGCCGGATGGAGCTGGCGGAAGGTGAGTGTCGTCCATGGCTCTGCCTATCGAAAAGGGCTCGGGATTATCATGCGGTAGCATGCCGCTCAGATCACGGAGCGTATAACGCAAAAAGTGTCGACACAATAGTAGACAGATTTAATTCCCCGCACCTATAGTGACGCCTCGATGACGGTCTGGGGGACGCCAATGGGCGAGTTCGATGTTCTGGTTATCGGTTCCGGCTCGGCGGCCGGCTCGGCGGCATTGAGGGCGGCCAAGGGCGGCCTCAAAGTGCTGGCGATCGAAAAGAGCGAATGGCTGGGCGGCACCTCGGCCATGTCCGGCGCCGGCGTCTGGATACCGGCCAATCACCTTGCCGCGGATGCGGGCGTGAGCGATAGCCGGGATGATGCGCTGACCTATTTGCGCGCCGTTTCGCCCCCGGATTGGGCGAGGAAGGAAGATGCGCTCTGGAACGCCTTCGTAAGGGCCGCTCCCGATATGCTGCGTTTCCTTTCTGGCAGCACGCCTCTGGACTTCCGCCTGGTCAACGAGCCGGATCCCTTCGCCGAGGCGCCCGGCGGCAAGCTTTTCGGCCGCATGGTTTCACCGCTGCCGCTCAGCCGGCGCATCCTGGGCAAATTCGCGGCGCGCCTGCGCCGTTCCACCTTGCCGCACAGTTTCAGCTACCAGGAGATCGTCGATAACGACCTCTATCATCACCCCATTCGCGCTGGCCTCAGGCTATGGCCGAAGCTGCTTTGGCGAAAGCTGACGAATTCTGGCGGACAGGGCACGGCTCTCATGACCGGGCTGATCAGGGGATGCCTCGATGCGGGCGTCACCTTTTGGCTGGAAACCCGCGCCGTGGGCCTGATCCAGGATTCGGATTCCCGTGTGACCGGCGCCGAGGTCGAGCGCGAGGGCCAACGGATGAAGCTCCTTGCCCGTAGCGGCGTGGTCATCGCGACAGGCGGTTTCGAATGGGATGCCGATATGCGGGCACGCCATTTCCCCGGAGCCCTGGATCGTATCGGCAGCCCTTCCAGCAATGAAGGCGACGGCCAGAAGCTTGCCGCTGCAGTCGGCGCCGAACTGGATCGCATGGACCAGGCGAATGTCTATCCCTGCCTGCCGACGCGCTACCAGGGCAAGTCGCATGGCCTGCCCATGACCTTTCAGGCCGAACCGCACTCGGTCGTCGTCAACAGAGATGGCAGGCGCTTTGTCAGCGAGAATGATTTCAATATCGGCGAGGCGATCGATGCGCGCGGACAGGACGGCGCGCCGGTAAACCTGCCCTGCTATCTGGTAGGCGACCATCGCTTCCTGAGGACGTCTCTGCCCTTCCGCTGGTACGCGTCCTACGAACGCCAATGGATCAGGAAGTCGGACACGATCGCGGGCCTCGCCGCCAAGCTTGGATTGCCGGCATCGGCACTCGAGGAGACGATCGCCCGTTGGAACGGCTTTTGCGCGAAGGGTCGGGACGAGGACTTTCGCCGCGGAGAGAACAGCTGGGAGGAGTACAAGGCCCACGGCCCTGAAAATCGGCTGAAGCCTATCGACAAGCCTCCCTATGTAGGCATGACGCTCAATCGTTCCATACTTGGGACCAAGGGCGGCGCCCGCACCAATGAACAGGCGCAGGTCCTGAGGCCGGACGGTTCGATCATTCCCGGTCTTTATGCGGCCGGCCTTGCCATGGCCAACCCGATCGGCACGCGCGCTGTGGGCGCCGGCACGACCCTGGGCCCCAATCTGACCTGGGGCTTCATCGCGGCCGAAACCATCCTTCACCAGAACCGATGAGCTCTCGGGGCCGAATGCGTATTATCACCTGAGCTGTCAGCGCAGGTCGCAAAAATCTCGGGCGGGGTTTCGTGATCAATGGGACCCTCAAGACCTCTCGGCCGGGCCGACAATGCGGGCGGCGCCAGCATGTGTCTTGAGGGCGCCGAGTGCCTCGGCAATTCAATTTGTCTTCAGGGGACCCGCCCGGTTTTCGGCTATCCACCGTGCAGCCAGCACCAGCGCTCCCATGCTGAAATCCTTGCCATGCCTGGCCACCATCTCTTGCGACAACTCCGCAAGCCGTTCGAAAAAGGCGTCCTTGCTCTTTTCCTCTGCAGTGAGCTCGATTTGCATTCCATCCTCCTGTTATCGGGATTTGTCGTGGCTATTTGAAAAGCATCACCGGGAAGGTGACGATCGCGGCAGTTCCATCCACCATGCCCACGGCCAGGTGCTGTCCATCGCCTGACCAAGCCAGCGCCGTGATCGCGCTGCCCGAAAATCTCACGACGAGTTCGTCACGCGATCCGATCCGGGCGAGGGTGATCCGGCCGTTGGCGTAGCCTGCGGCGATGAGGTCTCTCACCGGGTGCGGCGCCATTGTTTCAACAGGAACAGCCGCCGGGCGACCCGTTTCCAGCGCGCCGGCAGCTGCATGGTCAAATGGCGGGGCAGTCATCGACCAGCCTGCAATGCGGAAGGCACCCGATGCAAACAGCGTATTGTCCAGTGCGCTCCAGCACACATTGCGCACAGGCGAGGGAAAGCCGCCGACCACGCCGGATCGGCCATCTGCTAGGCGCAGAAGGCCGAAGCCTCCTGTCTCAAGTCCGCAGGCCAGCCATGAGCTGTCGTAGCTCCAGCGGATGGAAGCCGGGCGTGACGGAGTGGAAAATTCGCATATCGGCTCCAGACCGCCGTCGACCGCCCAGATCGACAGCCCGCTGCCGCAATCGAGCGCGAGCCGGTTCGCGTCCGGCGAGAAGGCGATTGCATGCGTCGATGAAGATGCCGCCTGCTCCAGTCTCACCCTTTCATTGTTGGTGCGCGACAGGAACACGTCATGGCCATCGCTGACGGCTGTCATACCTTTCAGGGCACCATGGGCGAGAGCCAGGATCGGTCCGTCGATCTTGATCGGCGTCGGCGCGATCGCGCCGTCGGGTGCCAGATGCATGACTTCCCCGGCATTCGTGCCGACGAGGAAGCCGGAACCGCGATAAGCGACGATCGGGACATCGCCGTCCCCAAGCGACGCGGAGGCAATCAAGGGTGCCGGCGGCTTCTCGCGGGGCCGGATCGTGGTCTGTCCGAGATCGCCGCTGACCCTGATCCTTGACTCCGGCGGTTCCTGATCGTCGACCTGGCCGATTGCGACGGATCCATCCACGGATGTGAATGCGACGGCGGAGCCGTCAATGGTGAAGCACACATCCGCAATCGCGGCCGGACGGCGCCAACAGCGTGCCAACAGGTCGAACAACGCCAAATTCTGCATCGTTTGCTGGTTCACGGCTTGTCTCCCCTGTTGTCGCTCGTTGCTTCTGCAAGCGCCCGGTCGACATCCGCGACCTTTGTCTCGATTGCCACGATACGATCCTCGCTTTCGGTGCATGCCTGCCTGATGGCCTCGGCATTCTCTTCAGCGTCATGCAAATCCCGCACCAGTTCAGCGCTGCGGCCGCTTCTCCCGATTTCGAGTTGCAGGCGCAGCACCTCGATCTGGATGCCGGAGAGCTTTTGATTGAGCCGCTGTAGTTCGGCGGTGAGCGCCGACATTTCGGCGACGAGAGCCAATCGTTGAGCGACCAGCGTGGCCAGTCCGACGTCGTGTTCCATGCGGCGGGTCATCACTTGTTCTCAGGTGGTTTTTCGAACGCGGACAGCAACCCCGGGAGCCCATCAGCCTGTGTCCGGAACTGCATTTCCGCGGCCTCGATATGGCTCTTCAACTGGTCCCAGATGTCGACGCGGATCATGGACGTGCTGTCGCCCGTAAGATGCTCGATCTCGGCGATGCGAAACTGCCGTGACAGCGAAACGCCGGAAAACACGAAGTCGCGCAATAGGATTGCGTGGCGCTCGATGAACAGATGGATCAACGGATGCGTCTCGGC
>OFIS01000449.1_pt1 | contig 22796 bp, 22 predicted proteins | sample 1775071 | NCBI WGS metagenome assembly OFIS01 (sample SAMN08195774, study PRJEB24354) | sludge metagenome | isolation source: sludge from phenol fed wastewater aerobic bioreactor C | place: India: Nagpur | collected 2016-09-17
TCGGCGTCGGCCTCGCCGTCGCGGGTCTCCTGTGGCTCGTCGTGATGAAGACCCGGCTCGGCATGTGGGTGCGGGCGGGCTCCTCCAACCGCGCCATCGCCGGCGCCATGGGCGTCGACGTCGGTCTCGTCTTCGCCGGCCTCTTCGCCTTCGGCGCCGCGCTCGCCGGGCTCGCCGGGCTGATGGCCGGGCCGATCCTCGCCGTGCAGGTCGGCATGGGCGAACCGATCCTCATCCTCGCCCTCGTCGTCACCGTGATCGGCGGCATCGGCTCGATCCGCGGCGCCTTCGTCGCCGCCCTGATGGTCGGCCTCGTCGACACCTTCGGCCGGGTGATGCTGCCGCCGGCGCTCGGCTCGATGGCGATCTTCCTCCTGATGGCGGCGATCCTCGCCTTCAAACCCAAGGGACTGTTCCCCGTCCATGGCTGAGCTCGACCCGCACCGTCCGACCCTCGTCGACCGACTGGCGCCGATCGTGGTGATCGCGGCCCTGGCCGCCGTGCCGCCGATCGCCTCGGCCCTCGACGATCCCTTCCTGATCAAGGTGGCGACCCGCGTCGCCGTCTTCGCCATCGCCGCCATCGGTCTCAACCTCGTGGTCGGCTTCGCCGGCCTCGTCAGCCTCCTCCACGCCGGGCTCTTCGGCATCGGCGGCTATGTCGTCGGCATCGCCGCCTGGCACGAGTTCAACGCCGAACCGATGATGCTCGGCCCCTTCGCCTGGGACGGCACCGCGAACCTCATGGTGACCCTGCCGCTCGCCGCGCTGGTCGCCGGTCTCGCCGCGCTCGTCACCGGCGTCATCTCGCTGCGTACCTCCGGTCCCTACTTCCTGATGATCACGCTCGCCTTCGATCAGATGCTCTATTACGGCGCCGTCGCGCTGCAGAAGTACGGCGGCGAGGACGGGCTGCAGATCCTCTCGTCGATCACGCTGGGGTCGGTCGACGTCTCGGAGCGGACGCGCTTCTTCTATCTGACGCTGGCGATCCTGGCGGCGACCCTGATCCTGCTCGGCCGCGTGGTGACCAGCCGCTTCGGCATCGTGCTCCGCGCCTCGGCCGAGAACGAGCGCCGCGTCACCGTCACCGGCATTCCGCCCTATCCCTATCGGCTCACCGCCTTCGTGATCTCCGGCGTCGTCTGCGGCATCGCCGGTGCCCTGCTCGCGGCCGGCCAGCAGTTCGTCTCGCCGGCCGACATGAGCTGGGTGCGCTCGGGCGATCTCGTGGTGATGGCGGTGCTCGGCGGGCTCGCCACCCTGTGGGGGCCGGTGGTCGGCGCCGCCGCCTTCGTCGTCCTGGAACTCGTCCTCTCGTCCTGGACCCAGCACTGGCAGCTCGCCTTCGGCGCGATCATCGTCGTGGTGGTGCTGACGCTGCGCGGCGGCCTCGCCGATCTGGTGTCCCTGATGACCACCCGGAGGGACGCGCGATGAGCCGCGAACCGCTTCTCTCGGTCACCGGGCTCGTCAAGAGCTTCGGCGGCCTGATGGCCACCAACCATCTCGACTTCGACCTCGTCGAGGGCGAGATCCACGGTATCATCGGCCCCAACGGCGCCGGCAAGACCACCTTCGTGTCGCAACTCCAGGGCCAGCTCCTGCCCGACCAGGGCAAGATCCTGCTCGACGGCGACGACGTCACCATGATGCCGGCCCATCTCCGGGCCCGGCGCGGCATCGCCCGCTCCTTCCAGATCACCTCGCTGGTGCCCTCCTTCACCGCGCTCGCCAACGTCATGCTGGCGGTGCAGGGCACGCAAGGCCATTCGTTCCGTTTCTGGAAGCGGGCCTGGGGCGACGCGCGGCTGACCGAGCCGGCCCATGCGGCGCTGGCGACCGTCGGCCTCGCCGCCAAGGCGAACACGAAGGTCGCCGATCTCTCTCACGGCGAATGCCGCCAGCTCGAGCTCGCCATGGCGCTCGCCATGAAGCCGCGCCTCCTCCTCCTCGACGAGCCGATGGCCGGGATGGGGCGTCAGGACGGGGCGGCGATGACCGATCTCGTCGCCGAGCTCAAGGGCGTCACCACGATCGTGCTGATCGAGCACGACATGGAGGCGGTGTTCCGGCTCGCCGACCGCATCTCGGTGCTGGTCGCCGGGCGGGTGATCAAGACCGGGCTGCCGGAGGAGGTGCGGGTCGACGAGGACGTCCGCGCCGCCTATCTCGGCCATTCCCACTGAAGGAGACGACGATGCTGCTCGAGGTCGGCGATCTCCACGCCGGATACGGATCCTCCAAGGCGCTGTTCGGCGTCTCCTTCGACGTGGCCGAGGGCGAGGTCGTGACCCTCATCGGCCGCAACGGCATGGGCAAGTCGACCACCGTCAAGTCGATCACCGGCCTCTTGAAGCCGATGGGCGGGACGATCCGCTTCAAGGGCGAGGCGATCGGCGGGGCGCCGGCCCACCGGATCTGCCGGCTCGGCATCGGCCTGGTGCCGGAGGGCCGCGCCATCTTCCCGAACCTCACGGTCCGGGAGAACCTCGTCATGGCCGGCCGGCCCGGCGCCGGCACCAAGGAGGCGTGGACGCTCGACCGGGTGCTGGCCTTCTTCCCGCGTCTCGCCGAACGGCTGACCAACGGCGGCAACCAGCTCTCCGGCGGCGAGCAGCAGATGCTGGCGATCGGCCGGGCCTTGATGACCAACCCCGACCTCCTCATCCTCGACGAGGCGACGGAGGGCTTGGCGCCGCTGATCCGGCAACAGATCTGGAAGGCGCTCGACGTCTTGAAGGCGACCGGGCTCGCGATGATCGTGATCGACAAGGAGCTCGAGGCGTTGGTCGGCTTCGCCGATCGCCACGTGGTGATGGAGAAGGGCGAGGTCGTCTGGCGCGGCACCACTCCCGAGCTCCTCGCCGACGCCTCGATCCAGGAAACCTATCTCTCGGTGTGAGGCCGCGATGACGCCCCCAGACCTCGTAGCCGCACCACGCCGCTCCACCTCACTTCGGCTCGTAGGGTCGAAGCGGGGCGCGGGAGAGGTCGTTGCCGGCTTCCGCCGCCTTGGAGAGAAGCCGCAGGAAGACGACGCGTTCGGCCTCGTCGAGGCCGGTCAGCATCGCCCCCTGGATGCGGCCGACCAGGGGGTCGAGTTCGCCGATCAGGGCCTCGCCGGCCGGGGTCAGCGACAGGCGGCGGACGCGGCGATCCTGGGCGGAGGCGGCGCGGATGATCAGGCCCTTCTCCTCGAGACGGGCGACGACGCCGCCGAGCGTGGTGCGGTCATAGGCGATGGCGCCGGCGAGCGAGGCCTGGTCGATGCCGGGATATTTCTGAACCGCCTTGAGGGCGGCGTACTGGACCGGGGTGAGATCGTGGCCGGCCTTGGCGCATTCGTCGTGAAACAGCGACACCGAAACCTGATTCAGGCGTCGGATCAGATGGCCGGGCATGGAATAGATGGCAATGTCGTGGTCGAGGCTCATGGGCGGTCTCGAATCGGCCGACGCAATGCGGCGAGAAAAGATCTATGTCGGAGATCATCGGGCTCATCGACGCGCTTGCAAGTCGAAAAGACACCGACGAGGAGATATTGACAGTATTCTAATCATCAGCATACTGATCATATGAATTTCGACCGAGATCTGTTCGTGCGGACCTCGGGCCATCCTCCTACACTCGACCGCCGCACCGTCCGAACGGGACGGGCGCTCAACCATCGAGGACACAGACGTGACCGACCTCCTCTTCACCGTACCGCCCGCGCCGACCGTCGCCGTGGCCGGCTCGACCGCGCGCTATCCGGTCGGCCGGATCTTCTGCGTCGGCCGCAACTACGCCGACCACGCCAAGGAAATGGGCGTCGAAGTCGATCGCGAGGCGCCGTTCTACTTTCTCAAGCAGGCCGGCGCGATCGTCGAGAGCGGCGCCACCATCCCCTATCCGCCGGGCACCTCGAACTATCACTACGAGATGGAATTCGTCGTGGCGATCGGCGCCCCGGCCTTCGAGGTTCCGGTCGAGGCCGCGATGGACGCGGTGTTCGGCTACGCCTGCGGCCTCGACATGACCCGCCGCGACCTCCAGCTCGCCGCCCGCGCCAAGCAGCGACCGTGGGACCTCGGCAAGGACTTCGAACAGTCCGCCGTGATCACCGAGATCGTGCCGAAGGCCGAGTTCGGCACCGTCGGGCCGCAGCGGATCACGCTCGCCGTCGGCGGGGCGACGAAGCAGGACGCCCATCTCTCCGATCTCGTCTGGTCGGTCGAGGAACTCGTCTCGCATCTCTCGCGCTACTACCACCTCGTTCCCGGCGATCTCATCTACACCGGCACTCCGGCGGGCGTCGGCCCGGTGGTCGCCGGCGATGTGATCACCGGCTCGATCGACGGGTTGCCGCCGATCGCCCTCACCATCGCCGCGGCGTGAGACGGGGAGAAACCATGCGGTTTCACGGCTTCTTTCGATCGGGCGCGGCGTGGCGCTGCCGCATCGGCTTCGCGCTCAAGGGGGTCACTCCCGATTTCGTGCCGGTGCATCTGCGGCGGGGCGGCGGCGAGCAGAAGAGCCCCGCCTACAAGGCGCTGAACCCGCAAGGGCTGGTGCCGGCGCTCGAGGTCGACGGTCACGTCCTGACCCAGTCGCTGGCGATCCTGGAATGGCTCGACGAGACGATCCCGGAGCCGGCGTTCCTGCCGAAGGATCCCTTCGCGCGCGCCGAGGTTCGTGCCTTCGCGCTGGCGATCGCCTGTGACATCCATCCGATCGACAACCTGCGGGTCCTCAACTACCTGAAGGACCCGCTCGGCCATTCCCAGGACGAGGTCGACGGCTGGTATCGCCACTGGTGCACCGAGGGCTTCGCCGGGCTCGAGACGATCGCCCGGCGCCATGCCGGCGCGGGACGCTTCCTCTTCGGCGACACGCCGGGGCTCGCCGAGATCTGCCTGATCCCGCAGCTCGGCGGAGCGCGTCGTTTCGGAACCGACATGACCGCCTATCCGTGTCTCCTCGAGGTCGAGGCGGCGTGCCTGACGCTGCCCGCCTTCGCCGATGCGGTCCCGGGCAAGCAGCCCGACGCCGAGGCGTGACGCTTTCGCCGGGCGGCCTTCGGCGCCGCCCGGCCCCCTCCGCGCGGTGATCCGAGGCCGGCACGGGGACCTTTGCGAAATTAATTGACAGTATGCTGATGATTATTCAGTATACCAATATGTGAAACGACGTGACGGCCGGACACACGGTCGGGGCAATCGGGAGAGACACGACATGAGCAAGGCGAAGCAGACCGTGGTGGTGGCGGGTGGCGGCATCGGCGGTCTTTCCGCCGCCCTGGCCCTGGCCAAGAAGGGTTATGCGGTGACCGTCCTCGAGCAGGCGCCGCAGTTCGGCGAAATCGGCGCCGGCATCCAGATCGGCCCCAACGCCTTTCACGCCATGGACTGGCTCGGCATCGGCGACGCCGGCCGCGCCAAGGCGGTCTATATCGACAAGCTGATCATGATGGACGGCATGTCGGGCGATCAGATCGCCGCCATCCCGATCGATCAGCCCTTCCGCGATCGCTTCAAGAACCCCTATGCGGTGATCCATCGCGCCGATCTGCACGGCGTCCTCTACGACGGTTGCCGCGCCCATCCCGACGTCACTCTCGTCAACAACGAGCGCGTCGTCGCCTACGAGACCACCGCGACCGGCGCCAAGGTCGTCACCGAGGCCGGCAACACCTATGCCGGCGACGCGGTCGTCGGCGCGGACGGCGTCCGTTCCAAGATCCGCGAGCAGATGACGGGGGGCGACAACCTGCGCCTCTCCGGCCATGTCGCCTATCGCGCCGTGCTGCCGATCGAGGACATGCCCGAGGATCTGCGCTGGAACGCGGCGACGCTGTGGGCGGGCCCGAAGTGCCACATGGTCCATTACCCGCTCCAGGGCTGGAAGACCTTCAACCTCGTCGCCACCTTCGTCACCGACATCGAGAACGTCGGATCGAACGAGCCGGGCACGCCGGAGGAGGTGCTCTCGCGCTTCGGCAACATCGTGCCGCGCGCCCGCAAGCTGCTCGAGGTGCCGAAGGCGTGGCGGCGCTGGGTGCTCGCCGATCGCGACCCGATCGAGAACTGGACCGACGGCAACGTCGTCCTGCTCGGCGACGCGGCCCATCCGACCCACCAGTATTTCGCGCAAGGGGCGTGCATGGCGCTCGAGGACGCGGTCTGCCTCGGTCATGAGCTCGAGCGTCACGACGGCGACTTCAACGCCGCCTTCCTCGCCTATCAGACCGCTCGGATCCCGCGCGCCTATCGCGTGGTGCTGTCGAGCCGCGAACTCGGCCGGGTCTATCATGCCCAGGGCGTCGAGCGTCTCGTGCGCAATCAGTGGCTCGGCTCGAAGAGCCCGACCCAGTTCTACGACAGCCTCGAGTGGCTCTACGGCGGCAACGGCCTCACCGTCTGAGGTTGCGCCCACCTTCTCCCCTTGCGGGAGAAGGTGCCCCGAAGGGGCGGATGAAGGGGTGCGAAAGTTCCGCGATCGTCATCCGCCGCCATCGTCCCCTCACCGACCCGGGTGCCGCTTCGCGGCGCCCCCTCATCCGGCGCTCGCGCGCCACCTTCTCCCACGAGGGGAGAAGGGACGGCCTGGGCGGCCGCCCGCGAAAGACCGAGACCACCGCCGATCCGTCGGCGCAAAACGAACACGTCGGAGGAACCCCATGTCCCAGCTCGGCACGCTCGAAGATCTGCCGCTCGACTATCGCCAGGGCCTGACCGCCCGCAATCTGGTGCCGCTGTGGCCGGCGCTGCGCGCCGCACTGCCCTACGGCATCCCCTCGCGCAAGACGAAGCCCATCCTCTGGCGTTACGAGGAGATCCGGCCGCAACTGCTCGAGGCCGGTCGGCTCACCCCGATCGAGAAGGCCGAGCGGCGCGTGCTGGTGCTCGCCAACCCCGGTCTCGGCCTCGACAACATGCAGGCGACGCCGTCGATCTACATCGGCATGCAACTGATCCTGCCCGGCGAGACCGCTCCCAACCATCGCCATTCGCCGTCGGCGGTGCGTTTCGTCGTCGAGGGCGAGGGCGGCTTCACCATCGTCGAGGGCGAGAAGTGCCCGATGGAGCCGGGCGACCTGATCCTGACGCCGTCGGGGCTCTGGCACGAGCACGGCCATTCCGGTTCCGGCCCGGTCATCTGGATGGACGCGCTCGACCTGCCGATGGTCTACGGGCTCGAAGCCTCCTACTGCACCGAGGGCGCGCCGCAGACGGTGCGCAACGAAGCGGACGGGTCGCAGACACGCTACCGCCGCTCCGGTCTCGTGCCCTATGCGGCGGTGACGCGGCCGCGCGCGAATTATCCGCTGGTGCGGTTCCCCTGGCGCGAGGTGAAGAGCGCGCTCGCCGACCTCGCCTCGGTGACGCCGCGTGGCGAGGCCGTCCGGCTCGCCTATGTGAACCCGGAGACGGGCATGGAATGCATGCCGATCCTCGGCTTCTCGGCGGTACGGCTGCGGCCGGGCGAATCCTTGCGCCTGCCGCGTCACTCCGCGTCGAGCGTGATCAACGTCGTCGATGGTTCGGGCACGGCGAAGATCGACGGTGTCGAGCTCGCCTTCGACCCATTCGACACGATGGCGGTGCCGACCCATGCGGAGGTGGAGATCGCCAACGCCTCGTCGACCCGGCCTGCCCATCTCTTCGTCGTCGACGACGCCCCGATGCAGAGGAAGCTCGGTTTCTACGAGATCTTCGGCTGAGGCAGCCGGTTCGAAAGCAAATGAGAGGGGCCGCCGAGCGATCGGCGGCCCCTCTTCGTTTCATCCGCGCCTGTTCGGCCGGCGGTCTTCTCTCACGCCCGCTCGAGACGGGAGATCTTCTCTCACGCGCGCTCGAGACGGGCGGGGATCGCCTGACGCACCGCCGTCCCGGCGATCGGGTCGACGAAGACGGACTGGTGCTTGCCGGTCGGGTCGATCAGACCGAGGTCGTTGAGGGCGACGCCGGCGGCGTTGCCGGGGTCGGTCGGCTGGAGCCGATCGCCGATGCGGTGCGGGCGAGCGCCCAGTTCGCGGTGGCCGAAGCCGTGCTCGACGGCGATGACGCCCTCACGCACGGAATGGCGCACCAGGGCCACGCCCTCGACCGTGCCGGCCGGGCTCGAGATCCGGACCTTGTCGCCCGTCGCAAGGCCGAGCCGCTCGGCGTCGGCCGGCGAGATGCCGACGGGATTGTCGGGATGGAGCCCGCGCAGGCGGCGCGCGGCGATCGAGTAGCTGTTCTGGAGCGGGCTCTTCTGGCTGACGAGGCGCAGCGGCCAGTCCTTCGTCGGGTATTTCTCCTCGACCGGAGTGCCGTCGGCGAAGGTCGGGGGGACCCAGGTCGGCACGCCGGAAAGACGCTTGCCGGTCATGGAATCGCGGGTGGCGCCGACGCCCTCGTTCCACACCTGCAGCGGCTTCTCGAAGACCCAGGCGGCCTTGCCGTCGGGACCCCAGGCTTCCGCCAGCGGCTGATGACGGCCGCCACGGGTGGCGAGGAAGGCGACCTTGCGCACCTCCTCCTTGCTCAGGCGTTCCTCGATCGCGCCCATCAGGCGGCCGACACCGGCGAGCGCGACGTCGTCGTCGGTGGCGTCGGGCACCGGGCCCTTGCCGGTGAAGGCGACGTTGGCGGCGGCGCGCAGATACCAGTCCTCGGCGCGGTCGAGCGGGTGCTTGGAGCCGTCGGCGGCGACGATCGCGTCGGCGCCGAAGCCGGGGAGATTCATCGCCTTGGCGAGGGCGATCAGGAAGGTCTCGATGGAGATCGGATGACCTTCGGCGGTCTTGGCGGCCTTGGGCTCGACCACCGGCCAGCGCATCACCATCGACTTGGTCGGCACGCCGCCCCAGGGCTCGATGAAGCCCCAGCTCTCGTACATGGTCGAATCCGGGACGATGTAGTCGGCGAAGCAGGAGGACTCGTTGATGAACGGGTCGACGGCGACGATCAGGGGGATCCGCTTCGGGTCGCCGAGGGTCTTCTCGGCGATCGGGCGGACGCCGGGGATGCCGTAGACCGGGTTGACCGACCACAGGATCAGCGCGTCGATCCCATAGGGATAGCCGGAGAGCGCCGCCGGCAGCCACTGGGTGGAGAGCTGGCCGGCGGTGGAGAACCACGGCGCCTCGGCCGGCCAGGCCTTGCCCGCCGCCTTCTTGGTCTTGAATTCCGTGGTCTTCTCATAGGGCACGTTGCGCGACAGCGGCACGCCGGCCGGCTTCACCGAGCCGGGGAAGTCGGCGAGCTTGTAGCGCGGACCGGCGTAGGGGTTGAAACCGCCGGCGGTGGCGAAGGTGCCGCCCTTGCGGTTCAGGTTGCCGATCAGGGTGTTGAGCATGACGATGGCGAAGGCGGACTGGAAGCCGTTGCCGGCCATGGTGCCGCCGTGGCTGCTGATCGCCGCCTTCTTGCCGTGGGACGTGAATTCGCGCGCCAGACCGACGACGACGTCCTCGGGCACGCCGCAGATCGCCGCATAGTCGGCGATGGTGTGGGCTCGCGCCGAAGCGGCGAGGAGCGACAGGGAGGTCGCCACCTTCACGGGCTTGCCCTCGATCTCGATCTCGCGTTCGGCGAAGAGGGTCGCGGGGGTGGCGCCGGCGACGACGGGGGCGTCGGTCGCGGGATCGATCACCACGAAGGGGTCGGCGTCCTTGCCGCGATCGGCCTCCGCGACGGCGGCGCCGACGTCGGAACCGCGCAGGAAACGGCCGAAGCGGGCATGCGCCGGATCGGCGATCACCAGATGGGTGGCGTTCGACCAGGCGACCTCACCGGCGGCCTTGGCGGCCGCGAGGGAAGGCTGGGCGAGGAAGGTCGCGTCGTAACGGTTCTCGTCGAGGATCCAGCGGATCATCGCCATGGCGAGCGCCGCGTCGGTGCCCGGACGGATCGGCACCCAACGGCCGCGATCCTTGGCGGCCTCGTTGTCGGAATGGCCGAGCACCGGATCGACGATCACGTATTTCATCGAGCCGTCGGTGCGCGCCTTGGCGAGCAGGGTCCCGAAGCGCTTGAAGGGGTTGCCGGCATTGGCCGGGGCGGTGCCCATGAAGATCACGAATTCGGCGCTCGGGATGTCGGGCTTGGCATGCGGCATCGTCTTGGTGTCGCCGAAGGCCGCGCCCGAACCGGCGCGATAGGAGCCGCCGCAATAGGAGCCGTGGCCGGTCATGTTGATCGAGCCGTAGGCCTTCTGCACGAAGCGGGCGACGAAGGGATTGCGGCCGTCGGCGACCGAGGCGAGCAGCGCCACCTTGTTGACCTTGGGGCCGAGTTCCGGCGCCGCCGGATCGATCGGGTCGAAGGAGCGCAGTTCGCGCAGGCCCTTGACGTGCCCCTCGCCGAAGAGATCGCCGCCCTCGACGACCTCGTGGATCAGCTGCTCGAAGGAGATCGGCTCCCAGCGGCCGGAATTGCGCTGGCCGACCCGCTTCATCGGCGCGGTGACGCGGTAGGGCGAGGTCTGCTGCTCGAGCACCGCGTTGCCACGGCCGCAGGCGGTGGAGCGGCCGGCGAGGCCCGCCTCATTGTGCCGAGTGAGGCTCAAGAGCGCCTTGCGGACGGGGGTGCCCATCGGCACGTGCGGGTCGGTGGAGAGCGGCGAATAGGGATTGCCGGTCACCCGGGTCACCGTGTCGGTCTTCGCGTCGATGCGGACGCGGACACCGCAGAGCGTGGTGCAGCCTTGGCACAGGGTGAAGGCGGTGCGGGTGTCCGGATCGAGCTCGAGATCGCCGGCGGGGGTCACCCGGAACTCGGGCTTCTGGGAGTTGCCGGTGGTGCCGCGGGCATGGGCCGGCGAGACCACGGTCTCGAGCATGCGTTCGGCGGTTTCGGAAAATCCGGCGGCGAAGGCGGCGGCTCCACCGAAGACGGCGGCACCCTTGAAGAGATCGCGACGAGAGGTCATGGCGTCAGGCTCCCGCGGGGAGGGTCGACGGGCGCACGGTGGCGGAGCCGGACCAGGGGACGAGCGTGGTGAGAACGACGAGGACGACGAGGCAGAGACCGGCGGTGCCGACGATGCCGAGCAGTCCTTCCGGGCCGAGGGCGAGCGAATGGACGTACCAACCGGCGCCGGTCTTCGGGATGTCCTGGCCGCCGACGAAGACGGTCCAACGGAACATCCAGGCGGCATTGAGGGCGAGGAGGCCGGTCAGCCAGCCGGTGCCGGCGGGCTTCACCACCGCGACGACGAAGGGAAGGGCGACGGCGGCGGCGAGCCAGATCGCGTTGAGCCGCCACACTTCGGAGCCGGCGACCTGCGCCAGGGCGCGGGCCTCGGTCGAGCCGGGGACGAACAGGGCGAGGGCGAACCACAGGGCGCCGACGGCGGCGACGAGGACCAGCACCAGCGCCAGAAGGCGATTGAGGCGGCGTTCGACCAGGACGTCGTGAGCGAGCACGAAGCGTTCGATCAGGAGGGTCAGGCCGAGCGCGCCCATCAGCGCGGTGGCGGCGAACTGGACCGGCAGCAGCGCGGTGTTCCACAGCGGCCGCGAATGGACGACCATCACCTCGACGCCGGTATAGAGCGCGACCGCGGCGGCGGCCGCCAAGGTGAAGAGGCCGAGGCTACGCACCAGCGCGGGACGATCGGGACCGCCGAGAAGGCGGCGGACCGGGGCGAGCGGTCCGCCGAGGCCGGCGGCGGCGCGGAAGTCCGGGGCGAGCGCCGCCCAGCCATAGAGAACGAGACCGCCGACATAGGCGGGGATGAAGAAGGCGCCGCGCGCCATCCACGAGCCGAGGTTCGGCCGCAGGTAGAAATTGGCGAAGCGGCCGGGCTGATTGAGGTCGGAGAGGAGCGCCACGGGGGCGACCAGACCGCAGATCAGCGCGCCGAGCAGCGCGGCGCGGCCGAGATCGCGCCAACCCTCGCGGCGGAAGGCGAGGCCGGGCACGCTCAGGAGGAAGCAGCCGTAGGAGAGGCCGATCAGGAAGAAATACTGCACCGCCCAGGGGGCCCAGGCGGGATCACGGGCGACGTAGAGGAGTTCGGTGACGGACGTGGTCATGATGGCCTCCTCAGACGCGCTGTTCGGTCGGCCGCCACAGCGTGGGGACGGCGTCGACCCGGCCGGCGAAGCGTTCGTCGAGGCCGAGATAGAAGACGTTGGGCCGGGTCTTCTCCTCCGGCTTCAGGACCTTCGCCTCGCCGCCGCGTTCCTTCAGGAGCTTCGAGACGGTGCTCGACGGATCGGCGAGATCGCCGAAGATGCGGGCGCCGCCGACGCAGGTCTCGACGCAGGCGGGCAGGAGCCCGGCGTCGACCCGGTGGGCGCAGAAGGTGCACTTGTCGGCGGTGCGGGTCTCGGCGTTGATGAAGCGGGCGTCGTAGGGGCAGGCCTGGACGCAATAGCCGCAGCCGACGCAGGCGTCGCCGTCGACGAGAACCTCGCCGTCGGGCGCCTTGAAGGTCGCGCCGACTGGGCAGACCGGCACGCAGGGCGGCTCGTCGCAGTGGTTGCAGAGGCGCGGCAACATGGCGAGCCGGGTCACGTCGCCTTCGGCCACCTCATAGGTGGAGACGAAGGTGCGGAAGGCGTTCTCCGGCACCCGGTTCTCCATGATGCAGGCGACGGTGCAGGCCTGGCAGCCGATACATTTGGCGACGTCGACCACCATCGCCCAATGATGGACGGGGGCGGGCGCGCCGGCGGCGACGGCCGCGACGGTGCCGCTCGCCAGCGCGACGGGGGCGCCCGCGGTGACGCGGCCGATGTTTCTCAGGAAGTCTCTGCGCGAGCGGTCCATCGACGCACTCCTCTCGACGGTTCGAAGTCGAGGGGGACCCTATGCGCGTCGACGGCCGGCATCGACCCGGGACGAACCCCGGCGCAACCAGGGAAAACCCTCGTTGCACGGCACTCTACGTAAGTGAAAAGACTGCGATTTCGCCGACGGAGACATGGCCGCCACGCCCAAGTCCCGAGGATCGGGCCTCGGGACTTCCACGGGTCGGACGATGTCCCTCCGCTCTAGTGACTCACGGTTCGCGAGAACAGGTTGATGACGATCACGCCCGCGATGATGAGACCGATGCCTGCCCAAGCGGCCGTGTCGAGCGCTTGGCGCAGCACGAAGAAGCCGACGGCGGCGGTCAGAACCATGCCCACTCCGGCCCAGATCGCGTAGGCGATGCCGAGCGGCAGGACCTTCAGGGCCTGGGACAATGCGTAGAACGAGGCGACGTAACAGAGCGCCATGGCCGCCGTCGGCCAAGGTCGGGTGAACTGCTCCGATTTCTGCAGGAGCGTCGACCCGGTGACTTCCAGCGTGATGGCGAAGGCGAGAGCGATGTAGGCGGAGAGGATCGGTGGCATGTGCGGCTTCCGTTTCGTCGTTCGGAAGCGGCCATCGGATCCCCATTGGACTCCAAGGCGCCACTCCCGAACGAATCGGGTCGACGCCGAGGCGGAGAAGAACCCGTCGACGACGGGCGCAGGAACCACCACCCTGCTGCTCTATTTACGGCTTCGAGCATGTTGGCAGGACGGTTTTCGCCGCGCAATCGAAATTCGGAGCCGCCCGAGAGGTCACGCGACACGGGCCCATGTCCACGCCGGGGTCCGGCGCGTCTCGATGCGGCCGGGACCGTGCCTCTACGAATCCGTGGTTCGGTCGACCTCCGACACCATCCGGGTCAGCTCGGCGAGCGAGCCCGCCTCCATCTTGGTCATGACCGAGGCGCGATAGGCCTCGATGGTCTTGATCGAGAGATCGAGCTCGAAGGCGATCACCTTGTTGGGCTTGCCCTCGAGGAGGCGATCGAGCACCTCGCGCTCGCGCTTACCGAGACGGGCGAGCCGGTCCTCGAGGGTGCGGCGGCGGGCGCCGCGCGCCAGCCGCTCGCGCGAGGCGCGGATCGCCGCCTCGATCGTGTCGAGGAGATGCTGTTCCTTGAACGGTTTCTCGACGAAGTCGAAGGCGCCCGCCTTCAGCGCCGCCACCGCCATCGGCACGTCGCCGTGGCCGGTGACGACGACGATCGGCAGGGCGCAGCCGCGCTCCACCAGGAGGCGTTGCAGCTCGAGGCCGCTCATGCCGGGCATGCGCACGTCGAGCACCACCGCGCCGGGGCGATGCTGCGGCTCCTCCGGAAAGGCCTCGAGGAAGGCGCTCGCGGTCTCGAAGGCGCGGGTCTCCAGCCCGACCGAGGCGAAGAGGAAGGCCATCGAGCGACGCATCGCCTCGTCGTCGTCGATCACCAGAATCAGCGGCGTGGGATCGGTGGTCGTCACGGGGCCTCCTCGGTGTCTCGCTCGCCCGCGCATCCGGGCAGGACGAAGCGCATGGTCAGGCCGCCGTCGGGGTTGTTCTCGGCCCAGAGGCGACCGCCGTGGCTCTCCACGATGGTCCGGCAGATGGAGAGGCCGAGGCCGAGCCCCTGCGGCTTGGTGGTGAAGAACGTGTCGAAGAGATGGGCGCGCGTCTCGTCCGTCAAGCCGGTTCCGTGATCGCGCACCGCCACCTTGGCGTCGGTGCCGTCGCGCGAGGTGCGCACGGTGATGCCGCGCTCGCGGCCGGGCGCGTCGATCATCGCGTCGACGGCGTTCTGCAGGAGGTTGAGCAGGACCTGCTCGATCTCGACACGGTCCGCGGAGACCTTCGGCAGATCGCCGGCGAGGAAGACCCGCAAGGGGATGCCGCGCCGGGCCGCCAGCCCCTCGAACAGCGCCAGCGTCTCGCGGACGACGTCGTCGAGATCGAGGGTCTCGCGCTCGGCCTCGCGGCGGCGGACGAAGGCGCGGATGCGGCGGATGATGGCGGCGGCGCGCTCGGCCTGACCGGCGATGCCGCGCGCGCCGTCGCGCAGGAAGGCGGGGTCGGCGCGGCCGGCGTCGATGAAGCGGGTGATGCCCTCGGCATAGTTGGCGATCGCCGCCAGCGGCTGGTTCAGCTCGTGGGCGATGTTGGAGGCCATCTCGCCGAGGATGCCGAGGCGGGAGAACTGATCGCGCTGCTCGCGATTGGCGCGGGCCTCGTCCTCGGCCTTCTCGCGCACGGCGATCTCGCGGGTGAGCTCGGCGGTGCGGCGGCGGACCAGCGTCTCGACGCGGGCGACATGGACGATCCACCACGCCAGGATCAGGCCGGCGGCGAGGAACCAGTGCCAATGCTGTCGCACGAAGCCGACCAGAGTGACCCTCCCGAGAAAATCGTAGGGCGGTATCTTCAACTGGCGGAAGACGGCGTGGACGGAGGTGTAGTCCTGCGGCGCGGTCCAGGCGCGGCCCTCGACCGGGTCCATGGTGAGGAGGCTCGCCGTCACCGTCTTGGCGAGATCGGGCGAGGTACCGGCGAGGCGGGAGAAGGGCCAATCGGGGTAGAGGCGCGAGGAGAGCCGGCAGGGAAAGCCCGGCGCCGGCCGTTCGCCGACCACCGCGAATTCGTCCGCACCGACGGTGCCCGCGGCGATCGCGTCCTCGAGCAGGCAGGTGCGCAGGACGCCGGCATCGGCGCGGCCCTCGCGCAGCGCGGCGAAGATCGTCTCCATGGGAAAGCCGGTCTCCACCAGTCCGGCGAGATCGGCGGGCGCGAGACCGGCGTCGTCGAGCTCGCGCCAGATCACCCGCCAGCCGCCGAAGGCGCGGGTGGAGACCACCGCGAGGCGGCGATGGGCGAGATCCTTCAGCGCCATCGGGCGACCGGGCCGGTTCGGCGCGACCACGGTCGATCCGACCGTGTCGGTGGGGGCGGCGCGGCCCCGGCTCTCGAGCGTGGCGAGGCGGGTGACGCCCCAGCCCGATTCCAGGACGACGTAGTCGCCGGGATTGGTGACGACGAAATCGACCGTCTTCTCCGCGACCGCCCGGGTGATGCCGTCGAGGTCGAGCGGCACCATGACGAAGTGGTGTCGGGGGAGCGCCCGGCCGAGATGGGCGATGGTGGCGTCGAAGTCGCGCGCGGCGCGCTCCTCGCCCTGGAAGGCGAGGACGGCGATGCGCACCTCGTCGGCCGCCGCGAGGCGCGGGGCGAGGAGGAGGGCGAGGCCGAGGAGAAGGCGGGCGAGGACGGCGGGACGAGCGGCGGGCATGGCGCGACAGATTGGCCGCGTTCCGCGCCCGCTGGCAACCGCCGTCGCGGGGCGTTCCGACGAAAAGACAGGGCCGAGGGTCCTTTCATTCGGTTCGCTTCGTCGGCTATGGCGCCGGGACGCGCGGGGTTGTATGAAACCTGCGAAAATCGCGCCTCGCGTGGGGGGCGCCGCCACGCGAAGGACCGAGCGACGCCATGCTCAAGAACCGGGTGATCCCCTGTCTCGACGTGAAGGACGGCCGTGTCGTCAAGGGCGTCAACTTCGTCGATCTGATCGACGCCGGCGATCCGGTCCAGGCCGCCGCCGCCTATGACGCGGCCGGGGCGGACGAGCTCTGTTTCCTCGACATCACCGCCTCCAGCGACGATCGCGGCATCATCCTCGACGTGGTCCGGCACACGGCGGAGGTCTGCTTCATGCCGGTCACCGTCGGCGGCGGCATCCGCACCCTCGACGACATCCGCCGGTTGATGGAGGCGGGGGCCGACAAGGTCTCGATCAACACCGCCGCGGTGAAGGACCGCCAATTCGTCGCCGACGCGGTGCGTCAGGTCGGCGGCCAGTCGGTGGTGGTGGCGGTCGACGCCAAGCGGGTGTCGGAGCCGGGCGAGCCGGCGCGGTTCGAGGTCTTCACCCACGGCGGCCGCAATCGCACCGGCATCGACGCGATCGACTATGCCCGCGAGGTGGTGGCGCTCGGGGCGGGCGAGATCCTGCTCACCTCGATGGACCGCGACGGCACCAAGATCGGCTTCGATCTCGAGCTGACGCGGATGGTCTCCGACGCGGTCACGGTGCCGGTGATCGCCTCGGGCGGCGTCGGCACCCTCGACCATCTGGTCGACGGGGTGGTGAAGGGCGGCGCGAGCGCGGTGCTCGCCGCCTCGATCTTCCACTTCGGCACCTACACCATCCGTCAGGCCAAGGAGCACATGGCGGCGGCGGGCATCCCGATGCGGCTCGACCGCTGAGAGCCGCCCGATCGCACGGCGCCGCGTCGCCCGGTCGAAGCCGGCGACGTCTTTGCGTCAACTCAATTTCTCACCCTTCGAGGTCAGTCCAATGTCCGGCTTCACTCTCGCGACCCTCGAGGCCATCATCGCGGCGCGCGCGGCCTCCGACGATGAGAAATCCTACACGCGCAAGCTGCTCGGCAAAGGCATCTCGGTCTGCGCCAAGAAGCTCGGCGAGGAAGCGGTGGAGACGGCTCTGGCGGCGGTCGCGGGGACGAAGACGGAGTTGACGGCGGAAGCGGCCGATCTGCTCTATCATCTTCTGGTGGTCCTCAAGGCCGGCGACGTGCGTGTCGACGAGGTCATGACGGTTCTGGAAGGCCGGACCGGGCAGACCGGATTGGAAGAGAAGGCGTCGCGGCCCAAGGACTGAGCGGACGCCGGACGACACGGGACGGGAGGAACGTTCCCGTGAGGCGAGGGTGGCGCGGGCGAGAGCCCGGCGCGAGGGAGACTGCCGAAGTGGATCAACGTTCGGCCGCGCGTTCGCTCGGGCAGGGCGCGCAGGGGCAGGGCCCCACCTCGGGCGAGGTTTCGCCCTACCGTCGCTTCTCGCGCGACGAATGGGCGCGATTGAGAGCCGATACGCCGCTCACCCTCGACGAGGCGGATCTGGGCCGATTGCGCGGCCTCAACGATCCGATCAACCTCGAGGAGGTGGTGAAGATCTATCTGCCGCTGTCGCGCCTCCTCTCGCTCTATGTCGAGGCGACGCAGTCGCTGTTCCACGTCACCAAGACCTTCCTCGGCGGCGAGGCCACCAAGGTGCCCTTCGTGATCGGGCTCGCCGGATCGGTCGCGGTCGGCAAGTCGACCACGGCGCGTATCCTCAAGGCGCTCCTGTCGCGCTGGTCGTCGAGCCCCAAGGTCGATCTCGTCACCACCGACGGGTTCCTCTACCCCAACGCCGTGCTCCAACGCGAAGGCCTGATGCGGCGCAAGGGCTTTCCGGAGAGCTACGACCTGCCGGCGCTGCTCGAGTTCCTCGCCGCGATCAAGGCGGGACGCGACGCGGTGACGGCGCCGGTCTATTCGCATCTGGTCTACGACGTGGTGCCGGACGAGCGCATCACCATCGACCGGCCGGACATCCTGATCCTCGAGGGGCTCAACGTCCTGCAGACCTCGAAACTGCCGAAGAACGGCGCCGGGCTCCCCTTCGTCTCCGACTTCTTCGACTTCTCGATCTATCTCGACGCCGAGGACGACCTCTTGAAGTCGTGGTACGTCGACCGCTTCCTGCGCCTGCGCGAGACGGCGTTCCGCAAGCCGGAGAGCTATTTCCATCGCTATGCCCAGATCTCGGCCGACGAGGCGCTGAAGACGGCGCTGGATCTGTGGACCAACATCAATCTGGTCAATCTCCACGACAGCATCCGCCCGACCCGGCCGCGCGCCGATCTGGTCCTGACCAAAGGCGCGGATCACCGCATCGAATCGGTCGACCTGCGCAAGCTGTGAGGCCCCCTCCCCGGTCGTCGGGCGACGGCGTACGTCCGCCGCACGAGGGTTCGCTCCGCGAACGCTCGCACGCTTGACGATCGGCACCGAGCGGCGGACGCTCGGCCTCTCGCCCTCGCAGCCTCGGGAACGCCGCCTCATGAGCATCGCCGCCTTCGATCATCCCTTCCTCGCCGGTCTCCTCGGCGACGCGGAAGTGGGGGCGGTCTTCACCGCCACGGCCGATCTCGCGGCGATGATGCGGTTCGAGGCGGAACTGGCGGCGGCCGAGGCCGAGGCCGGTCTGATCCCGGGGGAGGCGGCGGAGGCGATCGCCGCCGCGCTCGCCGATCTGCGGCTCGATCCGGCCGATTTCCGCGAAGCGGTGGCACGCGACGGGGTGATCGTGCCGGAGCTGGTGCGCCGTCTGCGCGCCGCCGTCGGCCCGGTCCATGGCGCCTCGGTGCACAAGGGCGCGACCAGCCAGGACGTGATCGACACGTCGCTGATGCTGCGCCTGAAGTCGGCGGCGGCGATCCTCGAGCATCGGCTCGAGGCGCTGATCGCCGCGCTCGACACTCTCGCCTCGACGGAGGGCGCACGCGGACTGAGCGGCCACACGCGGATGCAGCGGGCACGGCCGATCACCCTCGCCCATAAGATCGCGGGATGGCGGACGCCGCTCGAGCGTCATCAGGCGCGCGCGGCGGAGATGCGGCTCCGCGTCTTCCGGGTGCAATTGGGCGGCGCGGTCGGCGATCGCGCGGAATTGGGGTCGGCGGCGGCGGCCGTCGCCGACGGGCTCGCCGATCGGCTGGGTCTGGCCCCGGCGCCGCGCGCGTTCCACGTGGAACGCGACGGCATCGCCGAATTCGGTCATTGGTGCGCGCTGGTCGCGGGCACCCTGGGCAAGCTCGGCGCCGACGTGACGCTGATGGCGCAGAACGAGGTCGGCGAGGTCCGGGTCGCCGGCGGCGGCGGCTCCTCGGCGATGCCGGAAAAGTGCAATCCGGTCGGCGCGGAAATGCTGGTGACGCTGGCGCGCTTCACCGCCACGCTGCAATCCGGCCTCGACCAAGCCCTCGTCCACGAGAACGAGCGGTCCGGCGCCGCCTGGACGCTCGAATGGATGATCCTGCCGCAGATGGTGGTGGCGACGGGGGCGGCGACCCGCACCGCGCTCGATCTGATCGCCGCGCTCGAGTTTCACGTGTGACACGCGGCGCGGCCGACCGCCGGGTCAGCGCGCCGCGCCGCCCATGGCGATCTGCGCGGCGGCGCGCTTCAGGGCCGGCAGATAGTCGGCGACCATCGTCTCGGCATCGACCCGGGCGGCCTGCGCCGACAGATTGACCGCCAGCCGCGCATTGGCGGGGCGGCCGGGGATCGCCATGGCGATCGAGCGGACGCCGAGGTCGAGTTCCTCCGAGACCATGGCGAAGCCGCGTTCGCGCACCTCGGCGAGACGGGCGCGCAGGGCCTCGCGCGAGGTCAACGTATGCGGCGTCAGCGCCTCGAGCCGCGTCTCCTTCATGAAACGATCGAATTCGTTCTGGGAGAGCTGCGCCAGCAGCGCCTGCCCCATCGAAGTCGCATGGGCGGGCAGGCGCGTGCCCACCGCGAGGCCGATGCTCATCAGGCGATGGCGGGCGGGCGAGCGGGCGACATAGATGATGTCGGGGCCGTCGAGCGTGGCGGCGGAGGCGCTCTCGCCCAATTCGCGAGTCAGATCCTGGAGGATGTCGCGCACCGTCTCCAGCTCGCTCAGGCCGGAGATGTAGGCGTTGCCGAGTTCGAGGACGCGGGCGGTCAACTCGAAATGCTTGCCGTCGGAGCGCGCGTAGCCCGCCTCCACCAGCGTGTGCAGGAAACGGCGGGCGCCGGCGCGGGTCATGCCGGTGCGGCCGGCGACGTCGGTGATGGTCTGCCGGCGCGCGTCGGCGCCGAAGGAGCGGATCACGTCGAGCCCCTTGGCGAAGGAGGCGACGGTTTCGATGCGCGGCGGCATGGCGTTTCCCGTGTGCGTATGGCGAACAGTTTTTTGCCATTCGTACACGGGGACGACCGAATGTCCAGAGGACACGCGCCCCTGGGACGGCCGATTTCGGCGCGCTTTCGGAGGGATGCGAGCCGAGCACTCTCCCTCCGGGGCGCGGCGTCGCGCGAGCGGCACTCCGAGGTCGAGACCGAGGACGGCCGGGGGTGGGCCCCGACCGCGACGGTCTCGGCGGTCGGTCTCAGCCCTCGGCTTCCGGGGGCTTGCCCTTCAGCTCGCCCCCGGCGGCGAAGTGCCAGGCCGGCACTTCGCGGATGACGATGCGGACGGTTTCGCGCGGCGCGCCGAGCGTGGTGACGATCGCGTCGGTCACCGCCTCGACCATGGCCTTCTTCTTCTCGAAGGTCCGGCCCTCGATCAGGGTCATTTCGACGATCGGCATCGGTCTCTCCTCAGGCGACGACGTTGAAGGCGACGGTACCGAGGCGCTGGAAGGTGGTCTTCACGTGCATGCCGGGCACCAGGGCGTGGGCGGCGGTGGCACCACCCGCGAGGACGATGTCGCCGGGCTCCAGCCGCTCACCGGCCTTGGCCACCAGACGGGCGGCGGCGACGAGCGAGCGGATGGGATTGCCGAGAATGGCGGCGGTCGATCCGATCTGGACCGGGCGGCCGTCGACTTCCATGACGATGCCGAGATTGGCGACGTCCGTCGAGGGGCTCGACCACGAACCGACGAAGAAGCCCGACGAGGAGGAATTGTCGGCGACGACGTCGGGGAGCGCGAATTTGAAGTCGCGGTAGCGGCTGTCGATGATCTCGACCGCCGGGGCGACGGCCTCGAGCGCCGAGAGAGCCTCGGCGGCGGACACCTCGCCCTCGAGCGGCTTCTTGAGGAGATAGGCGATCTCCGGCTCGACGCGCGGGTGGACATAGGCCGCGCGATGGAGGTCGCCGCCCTCGGTCAGGCGCATGGCGTCGGTGAGGCGTCCCCAGATCACTTCGGAGACGCCGACCTGGATCATCTTGGCGCGCGAAGTGAGGCCCATCTTGAAGCCGGCGCGCCGCTCGCCACGCGCCCGGCGCCGGGCGACCGAGAGGGCCTGGATCGCATAGGCGTCGTCGACGGTCAGGTCGGGCAGGGTTTCGGTCAATTGCGGAATGGCGACGGCGGTGCGCGCCGCCTCGTCGACGATCTGGGCGAGGCCAGCGAGGGATGTCATGCGGCTTCTCCACGGGCTTTCAGGATGTCGAGGGCGACGTCGATGATCATGTCCTCCTGACCACCGACCATGCGGCGCTTGCCGAGTTCGGTCAGGATCTCGCGGGTGTCGACGCCGTAGAGCTTCGAGGCGTTCTCGGCATGGCGCAGGAACGACGAGTAGACCCCCGCGTAGCCGAGCGACAGGCTCTCCCGGTCGACGCGGACGGGGCGATCCTGGAGCGGACGCACGAGATCGTCGGCGGCGTCCATCAGCTTGAAGAGGTCGCAGCCGGTCTCGATGCCCTTGCGGTTCAGAACCGCGATCAGCGCCTCGAGCGGCGCGTTGCCGGCGCCGGCGCCGAGGCCGGAGAGGCTCGCGTCGACGCGCACCGCCCCCGCCTCGATGCCGGCGACCGCATTGGCGACGCCGAGCGTCAGATTGTGGTGGGTGTGGACGCCGATCTCGGTCTCCGGCTTCAGCGCCGCCCGCACCGCCTTCACCCGCGCCGAATAATCCTCCGACAGGAGCGCGCCGGCCGAATCCGTCACGTAGACGCATTCGGCGCCATAGCTCTCCATCAGCAGTGCCTGCTCGACCAGCTTTTCCGGGCTCGCCATGTGGGCCATCATCAGGAAGCCGACGGTGTCCATGCCGAGCCCCCGCGCCGCCTCGATGTGCTGACGCGACACGTCCGCCTCAGTGCAGTGGGTGGCGATGCGGACCGAACGGGCGCCGGCGCCGTAGGCGGCCTTCAGATCGTGCACCGTGCCGATGCCCGGCAGGAGCAGGATCGTCGGCACCGCGTGGGTGCAGACCTCGGCCACCGCGCCGATCCAATCGGTGTCGTCGTGGCTGCCGAAGCCGTAGTTGAAGGTCGAGCCGGTGAGGCCGTCGCCGTGGGTGATCTCGATCGCGTCGACCTTGGCCTCGTCGAGGGCGCGGGCGATGGTCTGGACGGTGTCGAGCGCGAACTGATGGCGCAGCGAATGCATGCCGTCGCGCAGCGTGACGTCCTGGACATAGAGCTTCATCGGGTTCGGACGAGCCATCACGCGGCCTCCTCGGTGCGCACCTTGGCGGCCCAGTGGTCGGCGGTGACCAGGGCGG
>OFIS01000450.1_pt1 | contig 22774 bp, 18 predicted proteins | sample 1775071 | NCBI WGS metagenome assembly OFIS01 (sample SAMN08195774, study PRJEB24354) | sludge metagenome | isolation source: sludge from phenol fed wastewater aerobic bioreactor C | place: India: Nagpur | collected 2016-09-17
CCTATGAGGCGCTGAACTTTCCTGGCCATGCGGTGACGGATCTGGAGATCAGGGCCGCGGCGGAAAAGGCGCTTGCGCGCCCCCTCAAGATGACCTCGATGCCGTGGTGGGTGCTGCGCGCCGGCAGCCCGTTCGTTGCCATGTGGCGCGAGATTGTGTCCATGTCCTACCTGCGCTTCGAGCCGCACAGGCTGGTCTCGGCCCGACTGGCCGACATCATCGGCGAAATCCCGCATACCCCGCTCGACCGTGCGGTTTCGGAGGCGCTGGTCGACCTCGGCATCATCACCGACGGCAACACGTCGCTGGCCGCATGAGCGTCACAGCCTGCCCATCAGGAGCAGGATCAGCACCACGACCAGCACGAAGCCGACGATGCCGGAGGGACCATAGCCCCAGGAGCGCGAATGCGGCCATGCCGGTATCGCGCCGATCAGGACGAGGATCAGGATGATGATGACGATGGTGCTGATCGGCATGGAACTCCCCGCATTCGACTGTTTCGACAGGGAGACAATGCAAGAGGCCGCCCGATTGTTCCGGGCGGCCTCTTCATGCGGATCGGCGCCGTGCGGTCACTCGGCGGCCTTGGGGAAGGCGACGGCCTGCTCGCCGCCTGGCTTCTCTTTCTCGGCGGTGATCGGAGTGGCCGCGCCCTTGCCTCGACGGAAAATCCTGCGGAAGAACGCGTAGAAGCGGCTGTTCTTGCTGCGGGTGAAGACCATCAGCATGGACGGCGTCACGACCAGCGTCAGCACCGTCGCGAAGGACAGGCCGAAGACGATCGCCGAAGAGAGCGAAATCCACCATTGCGTCGATGGCGCGTTGATCGTCGTCTCATGGTGGAAAATCTCCAGCCCGAGGCCGAAGGCGATCGGCAGCACGCCGAGGATCGCCGACACCGCTGTCAGCACCACCGGGCGGGCGCGCTCGCGGCAGGTCTGCAGCACCGCCTCCATCTTGTCCCAGCCTTCCTCGCGCAGCCGGTCGTAGGTGTCGATCAGCACGATGTTGTTGTTCACCACCACACCGGCCAGCGCGATGACGCCGATGCCCGACATGACGATGCCGAAGGCCTCGCCCGTCAGGAGCAGGCCGAGGAAGACGCCGATCGTCGCCATGATCACGCAGGACAGAACCATCAGCACGCTGGTGAACTTGTTGAACTGCATCAGCAGCACCAGGAAGATCAATCCGATCGCCGCGCCGAAGGCCTTCATCAGGAAGGCGCCGGCTTCGGCGCTGTCCTCGTTGGAGCCCGCAAGCTTCCAGCGTATGCCGTTGCCGAGATCCATGCCGGCGACCGCCTGCGTCACCTCCTGCTGCACCGCTGCCACCTGGGCGCCGGCGGCGACGTTGGCCTGGACCACCACCGTGCGGGCCCCATCGATGCGGTTGAGCACGCCGACGCTGGGCTTCGGCTCGCGGATGACGAAATTCGAGATCGGCACCGCGCCCTGGGCGGTCTGTACCCTGAGTTCGTCCAGCGTCGACAGCGTGCGCCGGTCTTCCGGCAGTCGCAGCCTGATATCGACGGCCTTGTCCGCGCCGGCCGGACGGTATTCGCTGAGCTTCAGGCCGTTGGTGACGAGTTGCACCACGGTGCCGACCGACATCGGGCTGACGCCGTACTGTGCCGCTTTGGCGCGGTCGACCTCGAGCGCCCAGTCGACGCCGGGCGGCGGCAGGCCGTCCGATATGTCGATGACGTTGGGCACCTTGGCGATGCGCGCGGCCACGGCGCGGGCCTTGTCGTCGAGCCCCTTCGGGTCGACGGCCGACAGCCGGATCTGGATCGGCTTGCCGGTCGGCGGGCCGGCCTCCGGCACGCGCACCTCGACGTCGACGCCGGGAATGCCGGCCATGGCGACGCGCAGGTCGCTGAGGATCTGGTTGGCCGACTTGCGCTCGCGCCAGTCAACGAATTCGTACTGGATGACGCCGACGACATCCTCGGGCACGTCCTGGCCGCCGCCATGCGTCTTGCCGACGCGGGTATAGACCGACTTCACGCCCGGCCAGCCGAGCAGCCTGTTTTCCGCCGTGCGGGTCGCGGCGTCCATCTCCGCCAGCGAAAGGTTGCCGCGGGCATGCACGTAGAGCAGGCCGTAATCCGGCTCGACGCTGGGGAAGAACTCGACGCCGGCGCCGTATTTCGAATAGGCGTAGCCGACGCCGAACAGCAGCGCGACGGTGAGCAGGATGACGGTGATGGGGAAGCGCACCGCTTGCTTGACCACGGCCATGTACAGGCCGTCGCGATGGTCATCCTCGTGATGCAGTGGCGCCTTGGCGAAGATGGCGCCCAGCGTCGGCGTGAACACCAGCGCGTAGAGCATGGAGGCCGACAGCGTCACGATCAGCGTGATCGGCATGTATTTCATGAAGTCGCCGATGATGCCCGGCCAGAACAGCAGCGGCGAGAAGGCGGCGATGCGCGTCATGGTCGCCGCGATGACGGGACCTGCCATGCGCCTGGCGGCAAGCGCGAAGGCATCCGCCTTGTGCATGCCCTCGCTCATGCGCCGCTCGGCGAATTCGGTGACGATGATGGCGTCGTCCACCAGCATGCCGACGGCCAGGATGAGGCTGAACAGCACGATCATGTTGATCGTGTAGCCCATCATGGCGAGCAGCAGGATGCCCATCAGGAAGGATGACGGGATGGCGAGGCCGATGAGCAGCGAGGCGCGTCCCGACAGCGCGTAGAGGATGACGATGAAAACCAGGATGACGGCGATCATCACATGGTTCTGCAGATCGCCCAGCAACTGGTTGACGAAGACCGACTTGTCCTGCGTGTAGGTGACATGCATGCCCTCGGGCATGGTCTTGATGAAGGCGTCGGAGACGGTCCGCACCTTGGCCAGCGTGTCGATCAGGTTGGCGCCGATGCGCTTCTTGACCTCGATGGCGATCGCCGGCTTGCCGTCGAGGCGGGTCACCGTCTCGGCGTCCTTGAAGGTCGAGCGTATGGTGGCGATGTCCTTGGCCTGGACGACCGCGTTGGGCGTGGCCACGACCGGCAGGTTGGCGACGTCCTCGGGCGTCTCGATCAGCGACGGCACCTTGACGGCGTACTTGCCCTCCGAGCCCTCGATGTTGCCGGCGGCGACGAGGCTGTTGGAGGCGCCGACGCCCTGCATCACCTGGTCGAGCTGGAGGCCGTAGGATGACAGCTTCACCGGATCGATGACGACCTCGACGAGGTCCTCGCGGGACCCCTGCAGCGAGCCTTCCAGAACGCCCGGTACCTCCTCGATGCGGTCGCGCAGCTCGCGCGCGGCCGCCGTCAGCACCCGCTCGGGCACATGGCCGGAGAGCGTGACGACTAGAACCGGAAATTCCGAAACGTTGACCTCGTTGACGGTCGGCTCCTCGGCCGCCTGCGGCAGGTCGGCCTTGGCGTCCTGCACCTTGGAGCGGGTATCCTGCAGCGCGGTGGCGAGGTTGGTCTGCGGCTGGAATTCCACCAGCACGTAGCCGCCGCCCTGGAAGGCGGCCGAGCGCATCTCCTTGAGCCCCTTGAGGCTCTTGAGCTTGGTTTCCATGGGCCGCAGCAGCAGCCTCTCGGAATCCTCGGGCGAAATGCCCTGATAGATCAGGCTGACATACATCATCGGAATCGGAACGTCCGGTTCCGCTTCCTTCGGCGTCGACTGATAGGCGAAGGCACCCGCGATCAGCAGGAAGACCAGCACGGCGATCGTGAGGCGGGCGTTGTGGATTGCAAGTCTGACGATGTCCATGACTCTGCCTGCTATGAATCTCGTAGCGAGCCGCGTGGCGGCCCGTTTTTGGTTCCAGGTCGTGTCGCGCCGGCGCTACAGCGCGCCCGCGGTCGCCTCGCCCAGCAGCTTCTGGATCGTCGCCTGGTCTGCCTCGACCGGCTTGACGGTATCGCCTTCCTTTACCAGTTCCTGGCCGGCGACGATGATGCGGGCATCGGCCGGAATGCCGCCGAGCACCAGGCCGGTCGGCGTGTCGTCGACCAGGTCGATCGGGAAGAACACGACCTTGTCGCCCTTGTCGACGGCGCGGATGCCGAGGTCACCCTTGTCGCCCAGCGTCACCACCGAGCGCGGCAGCATGACGGCGTCGGTGGGCTGGGCGCTGAGCGCGATCTCCGCAGTCATGCCCGCCGGGATCGCGCCGTCCGGATTGGCGATCGCGACTTCGACGCGGAAGGTGCGGGTCTGCGATGAGGCGTCGCGGCTGATGTAGCGCACCGTGCCCTTGACCACCTGGTCGTTGACCAGCCGCACATTGGCCTCGTCGCCGATCTTGATGTATCGCAGGTCGCGCTCGCTCACCTCGCCGCGCGCGATCACCGGATCGAGCGCCAGGATCGTCGCCACCTCGCCACCCTGCATCACCGAGCTGCCCAGTTCCACCGGCACGCGGTCGATGACACCGTCGAACGGCGCCTTCAGCTCATTGCGATCGAGTTCGGCCTGGGCGGTCTCCAGCATCGACTGAGCGGAGGTCAGGTTGGAACGCGCCGTGTCGAGCTGCAGCTTCGGCAGGTTGCCTGTCTTGGCCAGCCGTTCGGCGGCATCGAGTTCGGCCTTGCGCTGCGCCAGGAGCTGCCTGGCGTTGTCGACGTTGGAGATCTTCTCCTCGGCGGCGAGCATCAGCACGAGGTCGCCCATCTTGACATGCTGGCCCTGCTTGACCGGCAGCTTGTCGATGACGCCGCCCACGCGGGTCGCCAGCACCGCCCGCTTGTCGGCCTCGGTCAGGCCGGAAATGCGGATCGCGCGTGCATAGGTCTTGCGCGGCGGCGTAACCACAGCGATCGTGCGCGGCGCGGCCTTGGGTTCGGCCTCGGCCGTAGCCGGCTTCGCGCCTACGGCAGCCGGTTGCCCTGCGTCCGGCGCCTTGGCCTTGCTGTCGGCGGCGCTGCCCACGGAGGAGAACGCGCCGGTCCCCACCCAGGCGGCAAAACCGATAAGCACGGCAACGGCGGCAAGCTTGTGAAACCTGAACTTCGGCATCGTCGTTTCCAGTGCGTAAAACTGGCCGGGCCGCGACTGGCGCGGACGCGCTGCCATATGGGTGTGCGCGAGGCCGTATTCAATTTGCCGTGAACGGCGAGGGCCGCTTCTACATGAAAGTTGCGGCGCAATATAGTGAGAAAAGTTGCGTGAGCATTGCGTCGCCAGGCGCGAAACGACAGTCATGGCCCCGGTTTTCGCGGCTCCGGCACAGGCTTTTGCCGGTTTGGGCTGCCGACTGGCAGCAGGCGTCAGGATGATGCGGATCACCCGCAAAAGCGGGGCGATCGCGACATCAAAAAGCGGCGTCGGCCCCGGTTTTCTCCGCTGAATCGCGTCAAGTGACTCGTTTCAACAGCCGGAAGACCCACTCGAATGTCCGCCCGTACGGGGGCCGCAACAGGCTTCCTCCACTCATGCCTGCCTGAAGGAAGACCGGCTTTTCCTTGCTGAAGGTGCGGAACCCCCATTCACCGTGATAGGCGCCCATGCCGCTGGCACCCACCCCACCGAACGGCTGAGCCTCCTGCACGAGGTGCAGCATGCAGTCGTTGATCGTCACCCCGCCGGCGACCGTCTCCCGCAGGATCCGCTGCCGCCGTCCGCCGTCACGGCCGAACCAGTAGAGCGCGAGCGGCCGCTCGCCCCGGTTCACATGATCGATGGCGTCGTCGATCGTGGCGTATTCGACGATCGGCAGCACCGGCCCGAATATCTCCTCGCGCATCACTTTGAGGTCCGGCCCCGGATTCCGGATCAGCACCGGCGCCATCTTGCGGTCGTCGACACCCAGCCTTTCACCGGCCGGATTGACCTCGACGATCTCGGCGCCGCCATCGCGGGCCTCATCCACCATGTCGCGCAGGCGACGATGATGGCGCTCGCTGATGATGGCCGTGTAGTCAGGATTGTCGCCGAGCCGCGGATAGAGATCGGACATGGCGGCCGCGAGCTTCGCCGCGACGGCTGCCCCCCGCCCTTGCGGCACCATCAGGTAGTCCGGCGCGATGCAGGTCTGCCCGGCATTGAGCAGCTTGCCATAGGCAAGACGCGGGATCGCCGCGTCGAGGTCGCTGGACGGATCGAGGATCGCCGGCGATTTGCCGCCGAGTTCGAGCGTGACCGGCGTCAGGTTAGCCGCAGCCGCCAGCGCCACCTGCCGACCGACGGCTGTCGATCCCGTGAACAGCAGATGGTCAAACGGCAGCGACACGAACGCCTTTCCGACCTCAGCGTCTCCATTGACGACATCGACCTCGTCAGGCGCAAAATGTTCGCCGGCAAGCCGTTGCAGAAGGGCGGAGAAAGCCGGCGTCAGTTCGGAAGGCTTGATCAGCACGCGGTTCCCTGCCGCCAGCGCCGCGATGACCGGCGCCACGGCGAGTTGGAACGGATAATTCCATGGCGACACGACGCCGACCACGCCGAGCGGTTGCGGCAGAAGCCGGTTGCGTCCGGGCCAGAACGGCATGCTTGTCGGGATACGCCGCTCGCGCATCCAGCCGCCGACATGCGCGAGCGCGTGGCGTATCCCCGCCCTGACGACGAAAAGTTCGGCAAGCCGTGTTTCATGGGCCGATCGGGCGGAGAAATCACTGTCGATCGCCGCGCAGATCTCGTCCTGACGCTCCTCGGTGAGCGCCAGAAGGCGGCGCAGCCGATCCTTGCGCGTTTCGAGCGCCGGGAAAGGCTCCCTCTCGAAGGCCCTGCGCTGCGCTTCAAACCTGGCCTCGAGAGCGTTCTGTCTGATCTGCAGCACGCCACCTCCTCCTTACGTTCAGGGAAGCTACATCGCCCAGACAACCGAATCCAGCATTGCCCCGGTTCCGTCGGAGAATGCTCCGGCAATCGCACCGATCCGAGCGCTCCAACGTGCCGTTTGGTCGGCATGGCCATCGGCCGCAAACGGCCTTTTCGCCGTTCACGCATCGATTGGGCTGGCGTAAACGGTCCTTGATGCGCGGCTCATGACAAAACCGCAAGATCGGTCGAGCGCCTCACGTCCGTGCGGCTTAGCTGGTGCTGCCACGGAGAATGGAACGATGAAGGCGGCAGTTCAAAACCACCATGCCCGGATGCGGCGGGTGCTGGATCACATAGACCGGCATCTGCACGGCGATCTGGACCTGGATGCGCTGAGCAGCGTCGCGGCTTATTCGAAATATCACTTCCACCGGCAGTTCACGGCAACCTTCGGGCTGTCCGTGCATCGCTATATCCAGCTCGCTCGCATGAAGCGCGCCTCATCCCGGCTGGGCCATGGGGACGCCGAAAGCGTCACGGATATTGCGATGGACGCCGGCTACGACGCACCGGATGCCTTTGCCCGCGCCTTTCGTCAAAGGTGCGGGCAATCGCCTTCATCGTTCCGGAGATCTCCCGATTGGGGGTCGTGGCTGATGGCCTTCGGGCCTCTCGACAGCGCGAGGAGAAAGCTCATGCAGATAATTTTCACCCACGACGACGTAACGATCCGCGACGTGCCCCCTACCCCGGTAGCGGTCATGGAACATCGCGGGGACCGGGCGATGCTCGGCGACACCATCCAGCGGTTCATCGCATGGCGCAAGGCAGCCGGTCTGTCGCCCGAAACGAGCCCGACCTTCAACGTCTTCCGTTCCGAGAGATGTCCCGCTGTCGCGGCCGACTACAGCATGGATATTTGCGTCGGCACCGACCAGCCGATCGACACGGGCGACCAGCAGATGAAGGCTGGCGTGATCCCCGGCGGACGCTGCGCCGTGCTGCGTTATCCCGGCAATACCAACAATCTGGAGCCGGCCGCGCTTTACCTCTATCGAGAATGGCTTCCGGCCAGCGGCGAGGAAGCACGCGACTTTCCGATCTACTGCCAGCGACGCCTGTCCTTCGTTCCGGAGATGTCCGTGCCTGAAATCGTCGTGGAGCTGTTTCTGCCGCTGAAATAGCGCCGCTTCTGACAGTGGCCTGCCCTCTCCGTTCGCTGGAAACGGACCGGCCGCTGTCCATCCGGCCTCGCCGGTTCGGGACTTGCGATCAGGCGCGGCGGCGCGTCGGATCGGGCTTCATGCGCGCGGCGAGGAAGGCCTTGACGCGGCGTCCCGGCGCGGGACCACGCACCGGCTTGAAGCCGTCGTCGAGCTGACCCGACAGGTCGAGTGTCGCGCGCTCGCCGACGGCATCGTAGTTCTCTTCCAGCCAGTCGCTGGCGGCGGTGCGTCCGAGGTCGCGCAGATAGGTGAGGAACGCCCATTCCGCATTGACCTTCGAGGACGCCGACAGGTCCTTGAACGCCTCGTCGGCATCGATGCGATGCATGCGGATATCACGGTATTCGCCATGCGGCAGGCGCCCGGCCGCGATCAATTCCTTGACGAAGGCGATCGAGCGGAACTCGCGCAGCAGGCCGGCATTGAAGGTGATCTCGTCGATGCGGTTCTGGATCTCGTTGGCGCTTTTCGGCGTGCCCTCGCGCACCACTGGATTGATCTGCACCAGCAGCACGTCCTCCGTCGCGGAGGCCTTGAAGAACGGATAGAGCGCCGGATTGCCGCCATAGCCGCCGTCCCAGTAGGGAACGCCCTTGATCTCGACGGCGCGGAACAGTTGCGGCAGGCAGGCGGAGGCCATCACCGTATCGAGGTCGATCTCGCCGTCGGAGAAGACGCGCAACTGCCCCGTCTCGACATTGGTGGCCGAGATGAACAGTTCCATCGACTTGCAGGCGCGCACATTGGCGAAGTCGATCTCGTCGCGCACCACGTCGCGCAGCGGATTGATACCGAGCGGATTGGCGACATAGGGCGAGAAGACCCGCGACATGGTGTCGAAGAAGAAATAGCCCGGCGTGTTCTCGATCGACCAGTTGCCCCAGGCCACGTCCCAGGGCATGCGCTGGACCGGGCTGAAGCGGCCCTTGCGGGCCACCGCGCGCCAGAAATCGTCGAGCTTGCGCCGCGCGCCCTCGGCGCCGCCGCGCACGAAGCCATCGGCCAGCGCCACAGCGTTCATGGCGCCCGCGCTGGTGCCGGACACGGCCGCGATCTCCAGCCGGCCGTCCTCCAGAAGGCGGTCGAGCACGCCCCAGGAAAAGGCGCCGTGCGAGCCGCCGCCCTGCAGCGCGACGTTGATTTTCTTTTTCTCCTCCGCCCGTCTTTTCTCCTCCGCCTTGCCATTCAAGGTCATGGCGAATCCTTCAGGGTTGATGCAGACCCATCGTCACTGCGCGGTCCAGCCGCCGTCGATCGACAGATGAGTGCCGTTGATCTGCGCCGCCGCATCCGAGCACAGGAACACGGCGGCTGCCGCGACCTGCTCGACGGTGACGAACTCCTTGGTGGGTTGCTTCTCCAGCATCACCTCGCGCACGACCGTGTCCCGGTCCATGCCGTGCGCCTTCATCTGGTCGGGGATCTGCGCCTCGACCAGCGGCGTCAGCACATAGCCGGGACAGATGGCGTTGCAGGTGATCTTCTCGCGCGCCAGCTCCAGCGCGACCGTCTTGGTCAGGCCGATGATGCCGTGCTTGGCCGACACATAGGCCGACTTGAACGGCGAGGCGACCAGGCCATGGGCGGAGGCTATGTTGACGATGCGTCCGCCGCCGGCCTTGCGCATCAGCGGAATGGCGGCAGCCGTCGTGTGGAAGGCTGAGGACAGGTTTATGGCGATGATGGCGTCCCATTTCTCGATCGGGAATTCCTCGACCGGCGCCACATGCTGGATGCCGGCATTGTTGACCAAGACATTGAGCGAGCCGAAGGCCTCGGCGGCGCCAGCGACCAGCGCCCGGCACTCCGCCGGCCTCGACATGTCGGCCTTGACGTAGAGTGCCTTCACGCCATGGCGCTCGGCGATCGCCGCGGCGACGGCGTGGTCGCCGGCGGTGTCGGTGAAGGAATTGACGACGATGTCATGGCCCGCCGCCGCCAGTGCGTCGGCGATGGCCAGGCCGATGCCGGAGGTGGAGCCGGTGACGACGGCTGTTTTTCTCGCGCTCAAGGCAAAACCCCTGCTGTGGTCCGGGAACCGCTGATATTGCGACGCAGCATATAGGCTTTGTGCGACGCAATAACAGCGGTGACGTTAGGGGATGTCCCGAAATTTTGACCATCGCCGCCTCCTCCTTTCGTCCGGAGGAGGCGGCAATTCCGGCGCGGTTTTGCGGTCGCGCGGACTCAGGCCACCAGTTCCGGCAGCGGGCCGACATAGCGCGATTGCGGGCGGATGAGCCGGCCGGTGAGCTGTTGCTCGCGCGCATGCGCGACCCAGCCGCAGACGCGGCCGGCGGCAAAGACGTTGGTGAACGCCTCCTTGGGAAAGCCGGCCGCCTCGAGCAGCAGGGCCGTGTAGAATTCGACATTGGTCTGGATCGAGCGCGACGGCTTGGCCACCCGCAGCACGTCGAGTGCCGCCTGCTCCACCGTTTCGGCGAAGGCCAGCCGGCCGACCGCGCCACCGGCGGCGCCGAGCTTGCGCACCACCGCCTTCAGCACGTCGGCGCGCGGATCGCGCACCCGGTAGATGCGGTGGCCGAAGCCCATGATGCGTTCGCCCCGGTCGATCTCGGCACGCAGCCACGTAGCCGCGTCGCCGCTCTCGGCGATCGCATCCAGCATCTCGATCACCGGTCCGGGTGCGCCGCCATGCAGCGGCCCCTTGAGAGCGCCGAGGCCGGCCAATATCGCCGACGTCAGCCCCGCCTGCGTCGAGGCCACGACGCGGGTTGCGAAGGTCGAGGCGTTGAGGCCATGGTCGCAGACCGTCACGAGATAGGTATCGAGCGCCTTCGCCAGCGCCGGCGATGCGGTGTCCCCCTTCAGCATCCGCAACATATCGGCCGCGTGGTCGGCCCGGGCATCCGGCGAGACCGGCTGTTCGCCTCGGCCCATCCGCAAAAGGGCCGGTGTCAGCACGGCGGGCGCGGCGATCAGGCGAAGCGCGTCCGCCAGCGTCTTGCCGTCCGGCAGCAGGGCCATGCCGGCGCGCATGCCGCTGTAGACATCAAGCGCGGCCAATGCGCCGAGAACCGGCCGCAGCCGCTCGAACACCTCGTCGCGCGCCTGTCCGAGGCTTTCCTTCAAGCCGGCATCCTCGGGCAGGTCGTCGAAGAAGCCCTCGAGCAACAGGTGCGCCACCTGGACGTAGGACCGGCGGCCGGCAAGGTCCGCAAGCGAGTGGCCCCGTATCGTCAGGCGGCCGCCAAGGCCATCGACGTCGGAAAGCACCGTTTCCGCCGCCACGACTTCATCCAGCCCGTTTGCCATTGCTGTCTCCTTCTGCGCCTTCGGTCTTGACCCGTTCGCGATCGGAGATAAGGGTGGGCAACAATTCCATCAATCTTGATCAATAGAATCAATATGTCTGAGTGGTTGACGCGGGAGGAGGCGCTGGATCGCCTCAGGGTGAGGCCGCAGACCCTCTATGCCTATGTCAGCCGGGGTCGCATCGGCATGCGGCCGGACCCGACCGACCCACGCCGCAGCCAGTATCGCGCCGACGACATTGCCGGGCTGGCGAGCCGGCGGGCGCGCGGCAGGCGCGTTTCCGTGATCGCCGAAAGCGCGATCGCCTGGGGCGAGCCGGCGATCGCCACCACCATTTCCACTGTCCTGCATGGCCGGCTGATCTATCGCGGCCACGACGCGGCGATGCTGGCGGCGCATGCCACGCTGGAGGAGACGGCGGCCATCCTGTGGGCCGCGCCACAACCGCCGGTCTTCGGTACGCCCGCGCCGACAGGCTCGTTGGGCGAGGGCCGCCCGGCGATATTCGCCTGCCTCGCCACGCTGGCAGGCGATGGCCGTGCCTCGCTCGGACGCGGCACGGCGGCGCTGCATGCCGACGCCGCCGAGGCGATAGGCGCGCTGGGCGGAGCCGTCGGCGCGGCACCCGGCGACGATCCCATCCATGCACGCCTGGCGCGGGGCTGGTCGCTGGATGGCGATGGCGCGGAAGCGATCCGCCGCGCGCTGGTGCTGCTTGCCGATCACGAACTGAACGCCTCGACCTTCGCGGCCCGCGTCGCCGCTTCGACCGGGGCGCCGATGGCCGCCTGCCTGCTGGCCGGTCTTTCGGCGCTCTCGGGTCCTCGCCATGGCGGCGCCGGCGAGGCCGTCGCGCAACTGGCCGAGGATGCCGCGCGGCATGGCGCCAGCCGGGCACTGGAGCGCTGGCTGGACCATGACAGGCCGCCGCCCGGCCTCGGACACCAGCTCTATCCCGAGGGTGACGTGCGGGCAGCCCCCCTGCTGATGGTAGCCGATCTCGACGACACGATGCGGTCGTTACGGGACGCGGCCTTCGCCATGACCGGCGCGAGGCCCAACATCGATTTCGCCCTGGCCGCCCTGACGCGAAGCCTCGGCCTGCCGTCCGACGCGCCGTTCCGGCTGTTCGCGCTCGGACGGGCAGTCGGCTGGACGGCACATGCGGTGGAGCAAGTGACGAGCCGCGGCCTGATACGCCCGCGCGCCCGTTACGAAGGGCCGCTTCCCGCTTCGGACTGACGACAAGCTCCGGACGCGGCCTGGATCAGGAACTGGCGGAGCCGAAAGCCGCGGGAAGCAGCGCCGGCAGCGTCTTCACGACATCGTGTCGAGCTTGCGCTGCATGGCGGCGATCTGCTCCTTGAGCTCCTGCAGATCATCGCCCTTCTCGGGTGCTTCCTTGCGCGCCGGCTCGGCCGGCGCCTGGGCGGGGGCGGTTCCCGCCGGCGGGAACGGCGTGAACAGCCGCATAGCGTTCTGGAACATCTCCATGTTGCGCCGCGTCTGCTCCTCGATCACCTTCATCGGCGTCGCGATCTTCATCATGTCCATCGGCGACTTGCCGAAGGCGCCCTTCATCTGTTCGCGGAAACGCTCCTGCTCCTTGGAGAAGGCGATCATCGACTGTTCGAGAAAGCTCGGCACGATCATCTGCATCTGGTCGCCGTAATAGGCGATCAACTGGCGCAGGAAGGGGATGGGCAGCATGTTCTGCCCGTCCTTGTTTTCCAGTTCGAAGATGATCTGGGTCAGCACCGGGCGCGTGATGTCCTCGCCGGTCTTGGCGTCGTAGACCACGAAATCGGTCTTGTCCTTCACCATCTGCGACAGATGCTCGAGCGTCACATAGGCCGAGGTCGCGGTGTTGTAGAGCCGCCGATTGGCGTACTTCTTGATGACGACCGGCGCGGGCTTCGGTCCGCTCTCCGGTGCAGGCTGATCGGCCATTACGCTGCGCTCCTCACCCACCCAGATCGTGACCTTAGCCCCGATGCCGCAGTGCGACAAGCAGCGCACAACCGGTGCAACCGTGCAGCGCCCGTGCGAGAGGCGTTCGCCCGACGATGCGCTATAGTGACACCATGGTCTCGGAAAAAGACGACAGCACCGAGTTCGACAGGCTGGCGCGCCGCTATCTCGATCTCTGGCAGAACCAGCTTTCGGGCATCGCCGGCGACCAGGTGCTGACCGAGCAGATTGCCCGCCTTTTCGCGGCTGCGAAGGCCGAAGGCGCGGCGGTCGTGGCGCTGGGCTTCGAGGCCGCGGACCCGACGGGTTATGGCCGCCTGATCGAGCGCGACGGCGAGCTGGAGGCCATCGTCGAGCACAAGGACGCCTCGCCGGAGCAGCGCGCGATCACGCTCTGCAATGCCGGGCTGATGGCGCTGGCGGGGGAGCACGCGCTCGCGATCCTCGTCCGCGCGCAGCACCAGACCCTTGATTCCTTCGTAGCGGCAGTCGATCTCGTCGGGGTCGGCGGTCAGCCGGATCGACTTGATGACGGTGCCGACCTTCAGCGTCTGGCCCGCGCCCTTCACCGGCAGATCCTTGATGAGGACGACCGAGTCGCCGTCGCTCAGCACATTGCCGACGGCGTCCTTCGCTTGCGGAAGCGCATTGGCTGCCGCCGCCCGCTCGCGCGCTTCGCTGGCGGGCAGCCATTCGCCGCTCGCCTCGTCATAGACATAGTCTTCGTCGTTGCTGCTCATCGGGGCGCTCTATCCATCTATTCCGGTTTGCGAAAGCGCAGCGTGAACTGGTCTGTCTTGCCGCGAATCGCGGGGTCGAAGACATTGGCGGTGCGCGGGTCTTCGGGGCGCTTGTAAAGGTCGCTCTCGGCTTCGAGCACAAAGCCGGCCTTGGTCAGCGCCGCGACGACCGCGGCCTTGTCGATGCGGTGCAAGCTGTCCGACAGTGTCGTGCCGCTGCCGTCCGCCGCGCTGTGATCGACCACCACCAGCGTACCGCCGGGCTTGAGCGCCGCGAAAAGTGCGGCGCTGGCCTTGTCGCCAGTCCCCTCGGGGAAGGGCTTCAAATAGAGGTCGTGAAAATTCTGCACCGTCACGATCGCGTCGAGCGGCACCGGAAAAGCCGGAGCGGCGAAGGCCCCGCCAACCGCATCGACATTGGCATAGGCCGCGGCGACCGCGGTCTGGTCGTCGCCATATTGCTTGCGAAAGGCGATGAACTCGGCGGGCTGAAAAGCGTAGACATGTCCCGCGGTGCCCACGGCTCCCGACAGGATGCGGGTCAGATAGCCGCCGCCCATCACATAATCGCCGACGCTCTGACCCGGTTCGATGCCGGCGAAGGCGAGCAGTTCGGCGGGCTTGCGGGCGGCGTCGCGCTCGCGGTCGGCGGCCGGGCGCGCCGGATCGGCAAGCGCTGCCGCATAATCGGCGGCGTGCGCGTCGGCGGCGGTGGCCGGAACGGCGGCTGCGGCAAGAGCCGCGGCGGTGGCGACAAGGGTAAAGGGACGGAACATGGCATCGACTCCCGTTGGTTTGTCGCACGGCTATAGCCGTTCGCCGCACGCCGCGCGCGCTTATTTGCACTGTCCGAATTTGATGATAGGTTTCGCACTGAAACCAAATAACGGGAGAGCGAGATGTACGATCTGGTGATTCGCGGCGGCACCGTCGTCGATGGCACGGGCGGTTCGTCCATGGTGGCCGATGTGGCGGTAGAGGGCGATCGCATCGTCGCGGTCGGCACCGACCTCGGCGCCGGGCGCGAGGAAATCGACGCGCGCGGCAAGATCGTCACCCCCGGCTTCGTCGACGTTCACACACATTATGACGGGCAGGCGACGTGGGATCAGGAAATGGCGCCGTCGAGCTGGCACGGCGTCACCACCGTCGTCATGGGCAATTGCGGCGTCGGCTTCGCGCCCGCGCGGCCCGACCGCCACGACTGGCTGATCGGCCTGATGGAAGGCGTCGAGGATATTCCCGGCACCGCGCTCGCCGAAGGGATGAGCTGGGAATGGGAAACCTTCCCCGAATATATGGATGCGCTCGAAAAACTGCCGCGCACCATCGATGTCGCGTGCCACGTTCCGCATGGCGCGGTTCGCGCCTATGTGCTGGGCGACCGCGAACAGCCGGGCGCGGTGCCGACGGCCGATGACATCGCCGAAATGTCGCGCATCGTCGAAGAGGGGGTGCGCGCCGGCGCGCTGGGCTTTTCGACGAGCCGCACCGTCATCCACAAATCGGTCGATGGCGAAGTCGTCCCCGGCACGACAGCGACCGCCGAGGAATTGATCGAGATCGGCCGTGCGATGGGCCGCGTCGGTTATGGCGTGTTCGAAATGGCGAGCGACCTCAACCGCGAATGGAATGAGTTCGACTGGATGGGCAAGCTGAGCCGCGAGACCGGGCTGCCCGTGACCTTTGCCGCGCTCCAGTCGATCGCCAAGGAATTGCCGCTCGACGAGCAGATCGAAACGATGCGCGCCGAAAATGCGAAGGGCGCCAATATCGTCGCGCAGATCGCGCTGCGCGGCAACGGTATCATCATGGCGTGGCGCGGCACCGTCCATCCCTTCCGCTTCCGCCCGTCGTGGCGCGCCATCGAGGGCCTGTCGTGGGAGGAGCAAAAGGCAAAGCTGCTCGACCCCGCGTTCAAGGCGCAGCTCCTTTCCGAAGACAATGACTTCAGCGAAGCGCCGCAGGACATCATCGGTCTGCTGATGGTCGTTGCCGGCGGCTGGACGATGCAGTTCGAGATGGACGAGGATTTCGACTATGAACCCGGCGCCGATGCGAGCATCGCGGCGCGCGCCGCGGCGGCGGGCGTCGATCCGGCCGAATATGCCTATGATCTGCTGTGCCGCGACGATGCGACCGGTTTCGCCTATCTGCCGATCCTCAACTATGCCGACGGCAACCTCGACTTCCTCGAGGCGCTGCAGGACAGCGACGATACGGTGAACAGCCTGTCGGACGGCGGCGCGCATTGTGGCACGATCTGCGACGCCGCGTCGCCCACCTTCATGCTTCAGCATTGGGTGCGCGATCGCAAGCGCGGCGGGCGCGTGCCGCTGGAACGGGCGATCAAGCGCCAGTGCCGCGACACGGCGCTGCTCTATGGGCTCGAAGATCGCGGGCTGGTGGCACCGGGCTATCTCGCCGACCTCAATGTCATCGATATGGATGCGATCAAGCTCGGCAAGCCGTGGCTTGCCTTCGATCTGCCGGCGGGCGGCAAGCGCCTGCTGCAAAAGGCCGACGGCTATGTTGCGACGGTCAAGTCGGGCGTCGTCACCTTCAGGGACGGCGAAGCGCAGGGCGCCTATCCGGGCGGCGTGATCCGCGGTCCGCAGCGCGTCGAGCTGGCGATGGCGGCGGAATGATGCGGGCGGTCCGGCTTCGCGCTCCCGCTTCGCTCGACAATCTGACGCTCACCGATCTCGCCGATCCCGGGCAACCGGGGCCGGGCGAGATCCGGGTGCGGCTGGCGGCGTCGTCGCTCAACTTCCACGACTATGCGGTGGTGGCGGGCATGATCCCCGCTGCCGACGGGCGCATCCCGATGTCCGACGGCGCCGGCGTGGTCGAGGCGGTGGGTGAGGGGGTGACGCAGTTTGCGGTTGGCGATCCGGTCGTCTCGATCTTCTTTCCCGACTGGATCGACGGCGCGCCGCCGACGAGTGCCTTCACGCGGGTGCCGGGTGACGGCATCGACGGCTATGCCCGCGATGTCGTCGTGACGCCCGACCACTGGTTTACACGCGTCCCGACGGGCTATTCGGCAGCGGAGGCCGCGACGCTGACCTGCGCCGGGCTGACCGCCTGGCGCGCGCTGTTCGTCGATGATGCGATCCGGCCGGGTTCGACCGTGCTGGTGCAGGGATCGGGGGGGGTGTCGATCTTTGCGCTGCAATTCGCCAAGGCCGCAGGCGCGCGGGTGATCGCGACCAGCTCGTCCGACGATAAGCTCGCACGGCTCAAGGCGCTCGGTGCCGACGAGCTGATCAATTACAAGGCGATTCCCGCCTGGGGCGCAAAGGCGATGGAACTGACCGGCGGGCGCGGCGTCGATTGCGTGGTCGAGATCGGGGGTGCCGGCACGCTCGACCAGTCGATGATCGCGACGCGCGTCGGTGGCCATGTCGCGCTGATCGGCGTGCTCGCGGGCTTTGCCGGGCCGGTGCAGACCGCGCTGCTGATGGCGAAGAATCTGCGCGTTCAGGGTTTGACCGTCGGGAGCCGTCAGCAACAGCTCGACATGATCGCCGGGATCGAGGCGAATGCGATCCGGCCGGTGATCAGCGATCATTTCCCGCTGGAAGGCCTCGCCGATGCGTTCCGCCATCAGGCCGCGAACAAGCATTTCGGCAAGATCGTCGTCGACATCTGATACGAAAGGGACGGGCCGGTGGGGTTTGCCGAATATGATCGTTACGACGCGCTCGGCCTTGCCGAACTCGTCGCAGAGGGCGCGGTATCGCCGCTCGAGCTGGTCGATAGCGCGATCGAACGGATCGAGGCGCTCAACCCGCGCCTGAATGCGGTGATCTTCACCGATTATGATGGCGCCCGGGCGCGCGCGAAGGCGCCGCTTCCCGACGGGCCGTTCCGGGGCGTTCCCTTCCTGCTCAAGGATATATTGGGCGATCTCGCCGGGTGGCCGACGCGCAACGGATCGCGCATCTCGCCGCCCGTTCCGATGCCCTTTACCGCGACGTTGGTGCAGCGTTTCCTGGCGGGCGGGCTGATCCCGATCGGCAAGACCAATGTGCCCGAATTCGGCGTCGTCGCGACGACCGAGAGCAAGCTGTACGGTCCCGCCTGCAACCCGTGGAACCCGGCCCATTCGACCGGCGGCTCGTCGGGCGGGTCGGGCGCAGCGGTGGCGAGCGGCATGGTGCCCGTCGCGCATGCCAACGACGGCGGCGGATCGATCCGCATCCCGGCCAGCTGCAACGGGCTGGTCGGGCTGAAGCCGACGCGCGGGCGCAATCCCTTGGGACCCATGCTCGGCGATGTGATGGGCGGCCTCGCCGCCGAACATATCGTCAGCCGCAGCGTGCGCGACACCGCGGCGATGCTCGACGTCACCGCAGGTGCCGAACCCGGCGATCCCTATGCGGCGCCGCCCGCTCCGCCAAGCTGGCGCCGGGCCGCCGAGGCGCCATGCCCCAAACTGCGGATTGCATTCGCGCGCTCGGCGCCGGGTGGGCGGGCGCTCGATCCTCAGGCGGTCGCCGCGGTCGAACATGCGGCAAAATTGTGCGAGGGCCTGGGTCATCATGTCGAGGAGGCATCGCCCCCGGTGGACAATGATGCGATGGTCCCGGCCTTCATGGCGATATGGTCGAGCGGCGCGGCGATGCAGATCGACGGCATCGCGATGATGACGGGGCAGACGCCCGGCCCCGACAATCTGGAGGGGCTGACGCGCGGCCTTTACGCGATGGGCAAGGCGATCAGCGCGCCGCAACTGTGGGGCGCGATCTTCCAGCTTCAGCAGATGGCGCGCGCGGTCGCGGCGTGGCACGCCGACCATGACGTCTGGCTGACCCCGACGCTCGGCGCCCCGCCGCCGCGCAACGGCAGTTTTCTGCTCGACAGCGAAGATGTGGCGGCCGGTTTCGGCGCGATGACCGACTATGTTCCCTTCACCGCGATCCAGAATGCGACGGGGCAGCCCGCGATCAACATCCCCCTGTGGTGGACGCCCGAGGGGCTGCCGATGGGAACGCAGTTCGTCGGGCGCTTCGGCGAAGAGGCGCTGCTGCTCCAGCTCGCGGCGCAGCTCGAAGAAGCGCAACCCTGGTTCGACCGGCGACCGGCGCTCTAGGGTCAGGCGAGCGCGCGAACGGCGGCTTCGGCGTCGTCGGCGCCATTATAGGCGTGAAAGGACAGCCGGACGATCGTGCCGCGGAAGTCGGCGCTGATCGCGTTCGCGGAGAGCGCCGCGGCGACGCGCGGCTGGTCGGCGCCGGTGTCGATGCACAGCGTTCCGCCGATGTCGCCTTTGGGCCAGCGCCACTGCGGCGTCCGGGGTTCGAGCGCGGCGCGAAGGATCGTCTGGAGCGCGCGATTATGCGCGCGCACCCGCTCGACGCCGATTGCGGTGACGGCTTCGATACCCGCGGTCGACAGGATGAATGGCGCGACGTCGGGGGTGCCGCCCCACCAGCGGCGCGCATCGGGGGCATAGCGGAAGCTTTCGATATCCATCTCGAAAGGATTGTCGTGGCTCCACCAGCCGCGCTCCATCGGGTCCAGCGTCGTGCGGTCGTGCGGCGCGACCCACAGCCACGCTGCACCCGGTCCGCCGCACAGCCATTTGACGCTGGTGCCGATCACCGCATCGGCGCCCCATGCGGCCGGCGCGACGGGAACAACGCCGACCGATTGCGCGCAATCGGCGATGCAGCGTGCGCCCGCGGCGTGCGCCGCCGCGGCGACGGCGGCGATGTCGGTCAGCGCGCCGCTGTTCGAGCTGACGTGCATGGCAACGACCAACGCGACATCGTCGTCCAGCGCCGATGCCCACTAAACGGGACCGCGCACATCGGCGGCGGCGGGCAGATAGCGCGTCGTCCACCCCGCGGCGGCGAGCCCGCTTGCGACATAGCCGATCGTCGGAAAGGCACTCGGCGCGAGCAGGATGGTGCGCCGCGTCGTCGCGGTGCCCAGCGCCGAAAGGTATCGCGACAGCGCCGCGCTGACATTGGTGGCGGGGCACAGATCGCGTGCTTCGACGTCGATAAGCTCCGCCAGCGCGGTGCGCCACGCGTCGATGGATTCCAGCCAGTGCGGCCAGGCTTCGCCCGTCTCGCGCCACGGGGTCAGCATCCGGTCGCGCAGCAGCGCTTCGGCGCTGCGCGGCTGGCATCCGACGCTGTGGCTTTTCAGATAGACGGCGCGGGGCGGCAGGAAAAAGTGCCCGGCAACCGCGGCCGGCAGCAGCGCGCCGCTCACAGGCCGCTGCCGTGTCCGGCCGGCGCATTGCCGCTGATACTGTCGCGCTTGACGCCATATTCGGCGCCCCAGCGGTCGGTCATTTCGGCGCGAATGTCCCACAGTTCGGGGAAGAAGCGATGCCGCGCGCCGGCATTGAGCAGTTCGACCGGACGCCCTTTGAGCGATTTCGATCCCATGCCGATCGATCGGTGGATCAGATAGATGTGATGGGCGCGAAAGATCTGGAACAGCTCGTCGAATTCGATCAGCGCCTCGGCGACCATATAGGCCTCGTCGTGGCGGTAGCCGGTGTCATAGACGTCGGCGACGCTGCGTCCGGCGGGATCGAGATAGGCCGATTTATAGCGCGCCCATAGCGGCTGCGGCAGGGTGAGCAGCAGCTGGAAGCCGGGGCTTTCCTGCCCGGACCCGTTGCCGAGCTGAAGCCGGATCGCCTGATAGTCGAACGGACTCATCGTCTCCAGCAGCGCCAGCTGATCGGTCATCAGCCGCATGATCCGGTTGACCCGGTCGAAGAGCGACAGGACGCGCATCGTCTCGCCCGCCGCCATATGGCCGTCGATTTCGGCGAGGGTGAAGGCCATCAGCTTCATCCACAATTCCTCGACCTGATGGACGATCTGGAACTGCAATTCGTCGGGGGTGCAAAGCTCTGCGAGCGGCTTCTGGCAATCGAGCAGACGGTCGACCGCCAGATAGACGCCATAATCCTTCATGACCGGCGCTTCGATGCGCTGGTGAATATCCTGTTTGTCGAGGTGCATGGGAAATCCTTGCGATTGATGGAACCGAAAGGGCGCGCCGGGTTTGGCGCACCGACGGATCAATCGCGCGGAGCCACTCCCGCAGGCGGACGCCGCGGCGATCCCGCCTGGCCGAGCCAGAGAAGGGCGACCGCGGGGGTCATTGTGCGGCAAGATCCGCGGGCAGGGTGGGTTCGCCGAGAAGCCCGAGGAAGCGGCGCCACATCATGTCGCGGGACGGCGCACCGCGTTCGACATAGTCGCGCACCATCGCTTCGCCGAGCCCGTAGTTGATGACGTAGCTGCGATATTTTTCGGTGAAATCAGTCATCTGCTCGGCGCGCGGTCGCGAAACGAGCCCATATTTCTGCGTCAGCGCTACCGCCGTCGGCCGGTCGATCGCGCCGTCGAGATATTGCTGCGCAATCGTCAGCCGGGCGCCCGACAGCGCTTTCATCGCATCGAGAAGCTGCCAGTAGCGCTCGTCGGCAGGCGGTTCGATGCCCGCCAGCGGCATGATCGTGCCGCGCTCGACGGCGATGCGTTCGTCAGCCGGAAAAGCAAGGTCGATGCCGTAATTGGCGCTTCCTTCGGCAAGAAAGCTTTGCGGGCTGTAAAGCGGGTAGACGCTATATTCGATCCAGTTGCGGTCGCGGACCAGCTTTGCTTCGATTTGCAGATTGAACAGATGGTGGCCCGGATAGCCTTCGTGGCAGCCGAGATCGAGCGCGCGCGACAGGCGGATCGGCAGGTCGGTGTTAACCTGGATGATGCTGCGATAGCCGCCCATGTAGAAATTATAGCCGCTCCAGCTCTTTCCGGTGACGAACTGCAGGTCGAAATTCTCGCCCTCGGGCATCGCCACCTGCGCGGCGGTCCGGGCGCGGCACTGGGCGATCGCGGCGTCGAAGGTCGGCTTCAGCCGGGCGGCGGGAATGGTGAAGCGGTCGAAATAGGCTTCGACGCGATCGGCCAGTTCGCCGCCGCCGGGGACGAGCTGCGCGATGGTAGCCAGCGTGGCGTCATAGGCGGACAGCGGTTCGAGCGTCGGGCGCACGCCGAAAAGCCGTTCGGCCTCGTCGGCAAAGGCAAAGCGCTTGCCCTGCAACATTTCGCTGCGCGTCTCGGCGGCGAGCAGCATCGCCTTCAGCGCGCGCAAGCGCCGTTGGTCGGCGGCTGCGGTCAGGTGGGGCGCGACGTCGTCAAGCGACGCCGAGAGCTGGCGCGCAGCTTCGCCCAGCCTTGCAAGGCTCCGCGGATCTGTCACGGCGGCCGCCATCAGCGCCTTCGGTCCGTAATAGGCGTCGATATCGCTCTTGTTATGCGTGCCCAGTTCGAGAACCAGCCCGACATAATCATGCGCCACGCTGTCGAGCGTGTGGCGCGCAACCGCGGCCACGGCGGGATCGAGCGCGGCGTCCGCTCCGGCGGGCGCCGGCATCGGCGGCGGCAGCACCGTTTGCGGCAGGATCGTGACGGCCATTGCCGGTTCCGACGGCGCTTGCTTGGTTGGCGCTTCCTTTGCCGCGCGTTCAGCCGCCTTGCGCTGCGCCACGACCCGCCGCATTTCGGGGTCGAGCGCATAGCATCCCGACAGGGTCATGCCCGCAAGGACCGCAAGGGCCAGAAGAGCGCTGCGGCGGGGCATCAGCCAGCCGTGGCGGGCCGCACTTCGGAGGTGTCGCTGACGTCGCCGTCGCGGGCGATTTCCGCGTCCGAACTCGTCTCGATCCCCGAATGGTCGGGATGGAGCGGGGCGAAGCGCAGCACGGCAAAACCGGTCAGCGCGGCGACGAGCGATCCCATCCGGATACCGCTCCTGGCCTCCTCGATGAGCAGCGCGCTGC
>OFIS01000454.1_pt1 | contig 22665 bp, 21 predicted proteins | sample 1775071 | NCBI WGS metagenome assembly OFIS01 (sample SAMN08195774, study PRJEB24354) | sludge metagenome | isolation source: sludge from phenol fed wastewater aerobic bioreactor C | place: India: Nagpur | collected 2016-09-17
GGCCGATGCCGTGCGGCCCGGCCAGCGGGTGGTGGTGGTGGACGACCTGCTCGCCACCGGCGGCACCATGGCGGCGGGCATCCGCCTGCTGCGCCAGGTCGGTGCGGTGGTGCCGGCGGCCGCGGCGCTGATGCCGATCACGCGGCGTCGGGTCATCTTGGCGGTCATCATGTCAGTCGACCTCTCCGGAGGGCGCTTGCGCACCGCTACCGGCCTGTTGCTCGAGAATGTAGTCGCGCGGGATGGCGTCGAAGCGCACGACCCGTCCGCCATGATCCTTGACGAAGGCCGCGGCGGCCGCCTCGGTGGAGAACGGCACGGCCTCGGCCGCGCCCATGCCGCCTCTGGCGTCGCTGTCGACGATGAAGAAAGCCTGCCGGGCGTCGACCCAGTTGTCGGCGCCGGGCTTGTCCCAGCTCGCCGCCCTGGCCATGTCGGAGACATAGATCGCGCGGATATCCTTCGGCTCCTCCGGCAGCATGGTGAAGGCGATGGCGTCGCGCGCCGAGGAGAACCAGACCGGCTCGTCGTATTTGGCAAGGATGATCTGGCCCTTCGGCCCGGCGTGTTCGAGGATGTTCATGCCGCAATAGCGGCCCATCGCCTCCTCGGTCATGGCGAAGGGCGCGGGCGGGGCTTCCGCCTCGCGCTGGCAGGCGCCCAGCAGGAGCACGCCGGCGAGCAGCGTCACGGTCAGGGGCACCCTCACAGTTCCCTCCTCGAAAAGGCCAGCGCGGCGAGCGCCATCGGCGCGACGACCCATGCCGCGAGCGCCGCAAGCAGCGCGGCCGGCGCCAGCACTGCTGTCTGCACGGTACCCGCCATGCCGGAAGCGGCCGCGATGTCGCCCGAGCCGGCGAGATTGAGCAGCCGATAGGCATCCGTCGGGTTGAACATAAGCAGCGCATCGAGCGTGCCGCCGCCGATCGTGCGTCCCTGGTCGGCGACCAGCAGCCCCAGCAGCGCCATGTCGTAGAGGACGACGAAAGCCAGCCAGATACCGATGGCAACGCCGCCGGCGGTGGCGCGGTCGGAGACCAGCGCGCTCACCAGATAGCCGATCGCCACGAACACGGCGCCGAGCAGTACGGAGGAGACCGTCATCGTCATGAAGGCCGCCCAGCTTCCGGCGCCGATCATCGCCTTGCCGGTTACCAGAAGCGCGATCGCCGCCAGCCCGTAGCCGACGCAGGTGGCGAAGGCCAGTATGGCGAGATGGCCGAGGAACTTGCCGAGCAGCACCTGCCGCCGCCGCACCGGATAGGAGAGCAGCAGCGTCATGGTCCCGCGCTCGATCTCGCCGACGATGGCGTCGTGCGAGATGAGCAGCGCGATCAGCGGCACGATGAAGATGGTGAGGCTCGCAAGGCTGATGACCACCACGTCGAGCGCGCCGGCGCCGACCGTGCCCGTGGGCGCGCTGCCGAGAAAAGTGAGCGTCAGCGCCAGCGCCGCCAAAAGGCCCGTGGCGGCGACGACCCAGCGGTTGCGCAGACCCTCGCGCACTTCCTTCGCCGAAAGCAGCAGGATTGTCTTCATCTGGAAGCCCTCCCGGAGAGGAAATGGGCATAGAGATCGTCGAGTCCCGGCGGCACCATGTCGAGATCCTCGAAGGGCGCGCCCTCGCCTGCCGTTCTTCGCAGGAAGGCGGCCTTGTCCTCCGGCGTCGCGTCCAGTTCGACGATGTGGCCGTTGATTTGTCTCAGCCCCGCCGGCTCGCCCATCCATGCGCGCAGGCGTCCGGCACCGCCTTCGGCCGTCTTCAGCCGGATCCGGGTCGGCAGTTGCGCGATGTGGCGCAACTCGTCCAGCGTTCCGTCGGCGATCTTGCGACCCTCGTTCAGGATGATAACGCGCGAGGCGTTGCCTTCCAGTTCGTTGAGTGCATGCGAGGAAAGCAGCACCGTCGCCCCCGCCGCCTGCATTTCGCGCACGATGGCGTAGAATTGCTGGCGCAGTTCGGGATCGAGCCCGGTCGTCGGTTCGTCCAGAAGCAGCACTGCCGGCGTTCCGATCATCGCCTGCGCCAGGCCCAGCCGCTGGCGCATGCCCTTGGAATAGGTGCCGATGCGCCGGTCGGCGGCGTGCGAGAGGCCTATCCGCTCCAGCAGCGCGCCTTCCTCGCCTTTCCGACCGCCCTTGAGCCGGACATAGAACCGCAGCGTCTCGCGGCCGGTCAGCGCCGGATTGAAGGAGACCGTCTCCGGCAGGTAGCCGAGTCGCCGGCGTACGGCGGCGTCGCCCGCCGCCGGGTCCTGCCCCAGCACGGCGACCGAGCCGGCGGTCGGCCGTGCAAGGCCCAGCATCAGCTTGATGAGCGTGGTCTTGCCGGCGCCGTTGTGGCCGACCAGCGCGATCACCTCGCCGGGCGCAGCCGAAAAGGAAACGCCGTCCACCGCCTTGACCTGGCCGTAGTGCCGGGCAACCGATTTGAGGTCGACGTTGAGGCTCATGGCCGCTCCGCTTGTTTCGCGCCGTCCGGCTTCATGAGGGGGTGGCTGTCCACCACGCCGCCGGGGAACACCGCCGGGAAGCGCGCCTGCGCCCAGCGGATCACCTGAACAGCCGGGCTGTTGGCCAGCACCTTGGCCGCAGGCGCCTCCCACAGCACCTTGTCGACGACGTCGTTTGGCCGATACGGATTGTCGGCGATGCCGTCGCCGTCGAGGTCGAAGGCGGGATTGTCGCTCCAGTAGTTGCCGCGCCCGCCGCTCGACCAGTCGAGCGAGCGGGTGCCGACATATTTGACCTGGTTGCGGTTGCGGATGAAGGCGTTGCCGCTCATGGCGTTGCCCTCGGAGCCTGCGGTGAAGTGCACGCCGATCTCGCAGCCCTCGAAGGTATTGCCGCTGAAGCGGTTCTTGTTGGCGTTGTAGATGAAGACGCATTTTTCCGGCCCGATGCGCGTGCCGGTACGTGGCGTCATTGCTGCGCCCGCGCCTGCCGCAGGCATGTCGGCGTCGGCGGAAAAGCGCTCGCCGTTGCTGGTCCATCGGCCAGCCGGCTGGGGGCCGCCGCGCACCACATTGCCGCTGATCTCGGAGCCGTTGGCGTAGTTGAACAGGAGGCCGTTGTCGCGGTCGCCGTCGGAGACATTGCCGGTGACCGTCAAGCCGTTGGAATACATGATGGCGTAGCCGACGATGTTGCCGGTCGAGACGTTGTCGGCGATCACGCTTTCGTTGGTGTACATGTAGTGCACAGCAAAGCGCAGGTGGCTGAAACCGTTGCCGCGGAACTCGTTCTTCCTGCTCGCGTTGGCGAAGATGCCGTCACGGCCGAAGCTGATTTGGTTGTCCAGCACCTTCGCACCCGGCGCGTTCCAAACCGAAACGCCGCTTCCCGAGCGGCTGGTGCGCCCTTCGCGCAACCCTTCGATGCGGTTGTTGCGGGCGATCGCGCCGCGCGAGCCGTGCAGGTAGATGCCATAGAGATTGCCGAGGATCGCATTGTCCTCGACCACGGCTCCCGTCGCCGCTTCCGTAGCGAACACGCCCGAATCCAGCGTGTCGAGGTCCATGCCCGAACCCTCGATGGTCAGGCCGCGCACGGCGGCGCCGGGCGCTTCGAGGGTGACGACGCTGCCCTGCCCGCCGCCCTTCAGCACCGCGCCCGGCTCGCCTGCCAGCGTCAGGGCCTTGGAGACGACGACGGGGCCGCGATGTGTCCCTGGTGCGAGCCGCAGCACGTCGCCGGCGGCCGCAGCGTCGACCGCGACCTGGAGGGGAACTGCGCCGGCCGGCACGACGATCTCCGCCGCGCCGGCCGGGCAGCCGAAAACGGCGGCGGCAAGAACCGCCGTTCCCATTGCTGCGAGATGGAGCAAACGGCCCACCTGTTACGCGCCCTGCGGCTCGACGAACATGCGGCCCTGCATCTCCATATGCATGGCGTGGCAGAACCACGAGCAGTAGTACCAGTAGACGCCGGGCTTGCTCGCGGTGAACGTCACCGAGGCCGTGGCATGCGGCGCCACCTCCATGTTGATGCCGTAGTTGATGATGGCGAAACCGTGGGTCAGGTCCTCCACCTCGTCGATGTTGGTGACATAGACGGTGACTTCGTCGCCCTGCTTGACGCTGAAGCTCTCCAGCCCGAACGCCGGGGCCGACGAGGTCATGTAGACGCGCACCTTGTTGCCGTCGCGGATCACCTCGCTGTCGACCATCAGGTCGATGCCGTCGGCCTTGGCCTGCTTGACCGCGTCCGCGAAGAACGGGTCATCGCGGTCCCAGATGCTGATCGGGTTGATCTTCGAGCGATGGACGAGCGTGGCGTCATGCGGCTCGGCGAAGCTCGGGCCGTCGTGCACCAGCACCATCTGGTCGCCGGAGATGTCGATCAGCTGGTCGTTCTCGGGTTTCAGCGGACCCACGTTGAGATAGCGGTCCTTGGAGAACTTGTTGAGCGAGATCAGCCACTTGCCGTCCGCCTCCTTGGTCTGGCCCATGGAGGTGTGGTTGTGGCCCGGCTGGTAGTGGACGTCGAGCTTCTGGCGGATCGGGTCCACCTTCTCGCCGGCGTAGGAGCGCTTGGCGTCCTCGATGTTCCACTTGCAGACCTGGCTGTCGATGAACAGCGTGGTGTAGGCGTTGCCGCGGCCGTCATAGGCGGTGTGGAGCGGGCCGAGGCCGAGTTCCGGCTCGGCCACCACCGTGTCCCGTGGCTTGATCCTGTCGTCGAACAGGTCGTCGAATTTTCGCACGTCGAACACCGTCACCGTCGGCGACAGCTTGCCGTTGGCGACGACATGGATGCCGTCCGGCGCGGTGTTGATGCCGTGCGGGCTGTTGGCCACTGGCACGTAGCGGGTATAGGGCGAGCCGTGGCGCCCATCGATGACCGGCACGCCGCCCATCTCCTTGAAGTCGCCCTTCTTCACGGCATCCTCGATGCGCTTCAGGTTGAAGATGACGATCCAGTCCTGCTCCTTGGACATCATCTGTTCGAGGTTGACGCCCTCCTCGGAATTGTAGCAGGTGGCGAAGGCGTATTTGCCCTGGTAGTCGGCGTCGACATTGTCGAGGTTGCCGTCGACCATCACCTGCCAGGCGACCTTCATCGTCTCGCCGTCCACGGCGGTGAAGATCGCATGATACTGCTTGGGATCGTCGAGTATCTTGCCGTCGTTGGGGATCGGTACGCGATCCTCGCCGTTGGCGAACACATAGCCGGTCTTCGGGTACTTCTGCACGCGCAGCCCGTGCACCGTATGCTGGTTGGGCAACTGGATGATCTTGTCGCACTTCATCACGTCGAGCCGGATGCGCGCCACACGCGTGTTGGCCTTGTCGTTGACGTAAAGATAACGGCCGTCATAGGTCCCGTCCGTCTGGGACGGATGCGGATGGTGCAGGTCGCCGTTGAGATAGACGCCGCCCTTGTCCTTCAGGAACTCGACGGTCTCCGGCAGCAGGCCTTCGGTCAGCACCTTGCGGCTCTCGTTGGTCAGCCCCCAGCCGGTGGCGCTGCAGCGGTTGAAGACCGGGATGCGCATCATCTCGCGCATCGACGGCGCGCCTATGATACGGACCTCGCCGGTCTGGCCGCTGGAGAAGAAGACATAGTATTCGTCCAGTTCGCCGGGCTTGACCTCGGCTTCCTGCGCGTCGGCAGCGACGGCGGGCGACACCACGCCGCCGTTCAGCGCCAGCCCGCCGCCGACGCCGGCCGCACCGGCAGCCGCCATCATGGCGCTCGTGCCCAGCAATTGGCGCCTGCTTAGGATTGCTTTCCGTTCCTGTTCGTCCTGCGACATGGTCAGTCTCCTTGTTGTGGCCTGTCAGCCGGTTGCAGTGGTTTCTTGTCCGGAGGCCGCGACCGGCTCGCCCTTGTGGGTGATGACCGGAGGCTTGGGCGGGCCCTTGCCCGGTTTTGTCGGGCCTCGCGTGGTGGGCGACGACAGCGCCTCGAACTTCTCGCGCTTCAGCCGCACCTGGATCATGTGCGGGCAGCGGTGATCGTCGTGGTAGAGTTCCTGGCAGTGCATGCAGTAGATGCACTCGTTGACGTTGATCTCGCCTTCGGGATGGATCGCCTGGACCGGGCATTCCTTGGCGCAGCGCTGGCAGGGCGAACCGCATTCGGGGTAGCGCTTGAGCCACTCGAACATGCGGATACGGCCGGGAATGGCGAGCGCGGCGCCAAGCGGGCACAGGTACCGGCAGTAGAAGCGCTCGATGAACAGCCCCGCCGCCAGCAGCGCCACCGCGAAAGCGACGAAGGGCCAGCCGCGCGCAAACTTCAGGATGATGGCGGTCTTGAACGGCTCGACCTCGGCGTAGGTCTCGGCCAGCGCGACGGAATAAAGCGACAGGCCGAAGAGGCCGAGGAAGATCATGTACTTGATCGGCCACAGCCGCTCATGCAGGCCGAAGGGCAGCTTGACCTGAGGGATCTTCAGCCACTGGGCGAGGTTGTTGGTGAGTTCCTGCAAGGCGCCGAACGGGCAGAGCCAGCCGCAGAAAGGTCCCCTGCCCCAGAACAGCAGGCCCGCCGCCACCGCGGCCCACAGGATGAAGATGAGCGGCGCGGAGAGGAAGAACTCCCAGCTGAAGCCGGTGACGAGCGAGTTGACGAAGGTCAGCACGTTGACGACGGAAAGCTGGGCGTTGGCGTACCAGCCGAGCCACACCAGCGTGAACAGCAGGTAGCCGCGCCTGACCCAGGCGAACAGGCGCGGCCGGCTTACCAGCCAGTTCTGAAAGAAGAAGATGGCGGTCAGGACCAGGAGAGCGGCGACGGTGACGCCGATCTTGACGGTGTTCAGCTTCCAGATCTTCACCCACAAGGGCTCTTCGTCGGCGGGCGCCTGCGCGGCCTTTTCGGCCGGCTGCTCGGATGCGGCAGCGGCGGGCGCCTCCTCGGAAGCGGGCTCGGCCGCCGGCGCCGCCTTCAGGTAGCGGGCGGGCAGCGTGTAGCCGAGGTCGAAAGGCAGGGTCGCCTTGTCGCGCGCGCCGAAGCTGCGCTGCACCAGCAACTGCAATTCCCACGGCTCGGAAAGGTCGAGCGAAAACTCGTCCGGCACCGTGAACAGCGCGATCTCGCGCAGGTGCGGCGCGCCCTCGGCGGCGAGGTCGCCGAGCCGCGTATGGTTGCGGTCGCGGAAGCGCACGCCCTGGCCGTCCTGCATCAGTTCGATGCGGTCGAAGATGCCGCCGCGCACGTAGCCCGAGCCCTTGAAGGAATAGGCGCCGTCGCCGGCCACGACGATCGCCTGCTGGCCGGGCTTCAGTTTCTTCTGCAACCGGTCGTAGACGACGTCGCCCAGCAGGCTGTGGCCGATGGCGGGCACGCTGACCGGCGCGACATACAGGTCGATGAACCGATCTTCCGGGGTGCCGGTCTCCGGCCGCTCGGCCGCCTGCTGCTGGCCGGCGTCCGCGAAAGCCTTGGTCACCTCGCCGACGGTCAGCCTGAGGCTGCGCACGGAGCCGTCGCCGACCAGCGTGTTCCAGTCGCTTGTCCCCGATACGGCCGTATCCACGACCATGGCCGGCGCGGCGGAAGCGCCGGAAGCGCCCGCGCCCGTCTCTCCCACACGGCCGCTGCGGATCAGTTTCACGGCCGAGCGCACGACGCTGTCGCCCATCACCAGCACGGTGACGGTGGCGCCGCTGACGATGTCCACCTGCGGAAGCTGCTCCTGCCCGGCCGCGACCCGGCCGAGGTCCTTGCCGATCAGCGAGTTCAGCGCGGCGACGACCTTTTCCTGCGGGATGCCGATCAGCACGATCGGCTCCTTGTGCTCGACCAGCTTGATGCCGCGGATGACGCCTGCCGGGTCTATGCCCACCAGGATGCGGATCGGCTTGCCGGAATAGCCGACCGCGCTGGAGAAGTCCGTGTTGAGATAGGCGTAGCCGACCGCCTTGCCGCCGGACAGGACGGGCACCAGCGGCGGGGTGCCTTCGGCCGCGCCGTAGGCGTCGGCGCCCTTGATCAGTTCGTTCGGCTGCGTGCCGGAAAGAAAGTGCAGCAGGCTCTCGTCGGCCAGCGCATGGGCCGCCGACAGGAAAAGCGACGTCAACGCGACGAGGACGAACGCCACGATGCGCAGCGATCCGCGACCGGCACGGCGCGATGCGGCGGCATCGGTCCCGAGCGTGAACGTGTGTGTCGGCATGCGTCCCCTTCCGCCGTCCGCTTCTGGCGTGACCGGCCTCGGGGCGCACATGTCGACGGTTTTGCGGGACGTTTCTTTGATCCAACGCAAACGCTCGTGCGGGAAGTACTTCTATGTTGCGTTCAATCTGGAGAACCGCCCGATGACCCGCCTGACATCCGAACCGACGGCGTCAATTCGCTCGATGGACGAGCTCCTGGCCGTCGCCATGGCAATGGAGAAAGAATCGGCTGACCGATATGCTGCCTTGGCAGAGCGCATGCGCGCGGCCGGCCGGCAGGAGCTAGCCGACGTATTCGACCGCCTCCTGCGCGAGGAGATGGATCATATGGAGATGGTCGTCGGCTGGTCGCAGCAGGCCTTGCACCACGCCCCGGACCTCCTTCCGCCCGAGGACGTACCGCAAGGCGTGTTCGACGACGAGAATCTGAAGCTCGTATCGCCGGAACTGATGGACGCCTATCGCTCATGGGCCGTAGCCGTGCGCAACGAGGAGCGCGCCTTCGCCTTCTGGTCCTATGTCGCGGCGAATGGCGAGACGACGGAAATCCGGGAAGCCGCTGAAGGAATGGCGCGCGAGGAACTCGAGCACGCGAAGACGCTGCGGCGCGAACGGCGGAAAGCCTTTTTCAAGCAACACCGACCAGGGCGGGTCGTCCGGGAAACCTGCGACTTGGCCAGCCTCGAAATGGAGGTCTGCACCCGTCTTGAGGAATATGCCGACATGAATGCAAACAAGAACAGGTACCGCGACCTCGCTCTTGAGGCGCGTATGATCTCACTCGATCTCGCGTCGGACCCGCTCCAGGATCCCGCCCCAGTTGCCCCCACGCCGCCACGCTCGCTGGATGCGCTCTGCGAATGGCTGGCGGACTATTATATCGATGCCGGTGAACACCTGCTTTCGCAGGCGGCCCGGGATCGGGCGCAGGCTCTCGCGACCATCGCGGTAAAGCGTCTTGCCATTGTGAGAGATCTCGAGAGCGAATGAGCCGGAAGCCCCTCTTCCGTCAACTATTCCACAATTAAACCCCTGAACTCGCGGCGCCAGCGTCCTGGGCTACCCGGCGCCTATTGCGCGCATGAAGCGCCTTCGCTCCACCTTCCCACAGGCGTGCCACGTCGCCCGTGTTTGCGCTTAAGCAAAGTTGACCATGGATGTCCGCTATAGAAGCAGCGCAACAAACAATTGTTGCAACGCAGAAAGGCATGAAAATGAGACATATAACCTTCATCGCAACGGCTGTGGCTGCCATGATGGCAACCGGCGTAGCGAATGCGGCGGACCATCAGGTCCAACTTCTCAACAAGGGCGAACACGGCGTCATGGTTTTCGAGCCGAACTACATCGAAGCCGCTCCCGGCGATACCGTGACGTTCGTCCCGACCGACAAAGGCCACGATGCCGCCAGCATCGACGGGATGGTCCCGGAGGGCGCACAGTCCTTCAAGGGCGAGATCAGCAAGCCGATTACCGTCACGGTCGACAAGGAAGGTGTCTACGGCGTCAAATGCGTACCGCACTATGGTATGGGCATGGTGGCACTGATTGTCGTCGGCAAACCCGTGAACCTGGAGCAGGCAAAGACAGCCAAGCAGCCTGGCAAGGCGAAAAAAGTCATGGCCGAGCTTCTCGAAAAGGCGGCAGGCGGCCATTGACCGGTCGATCGTTCTGACAGAAGGCTGCCTCGACGTTGTCTGGGGCAGCCCCGTCTCCAACTCCTGATTTCTTGCATGAAGCCCGCATGGCAATCCCGCGCACAAAGCCAGGGAACTACCCGGCCATTCTTTCTTACGGCTTCCGGCCTTTTTTCCTGCTTGGCGCGCTTAACGCTGGCATAGCGATCTTGTTCTGGTTGCCCTTGTTCTATGGGCTCCTGGATACCGCAAGCCTGTTCGCGCCCGTCGACTGGCACATTCACGAGATGCTGTTCGGCTATATCGCGGCAGTAGTGACCGGCTTCCTGCTGACCGCGATCCCGAACTGGACGGGCCGCCTACCTGTGCAGGGCATGCCCCTGCTGGTGCTTGTGCTTCTGTGGCTTGCAGGACGCTTCGCCGTGTTCTTTTCGAGCTTGATCGGCTGGATTGCCGCGGCAGCGACGGACAGCGCCTTCTTGTTCGCCGTCGCTATGGCCGCAGCGGTGGAGATCGTGGCCGGCCGCAACTGGCGCAACCTCAAGGTGCTAGCTCCCGTCAGCGTGCTGTTCGTTGCCAATCTACTCTTCCATCTGGAGGCGCATTTCAACGGGCTGTCCGATATCAGCCGGCGCCTCGGCATCGGCGCGGTGGTCCTCCTCATTATGATCATAGGCGGGCGTATCATTCCGAGCTTTACCCGAAACTGGCTCGTGCGGCGAAATCCAGGTCGGCTGCCTGTTCCAGTCGGGCGTTATGACACCGTCGTTATCGCGATCTCCGCTATCTCCCTGATCGCATGGACCGCTTTTCCCAATGGCGTGATTACAGGGGCAGCCTTGCTCACTTCCGCCCTGCTCAACGCCGTCCGCCTGGCCCGCTGGGCAGGCGATCGTACTTTGCGCGATCCGCTGGTGCTTATGCTGCATCTGGCCTATGTCTTCTTGCCTGTCGGGCTTCTTTTTGCCGGCTTAGCAGCCATCTTGCCGTCAGTTCCACCCGCCGCCGGTTTGCACGCCTTCGGCGTTGGCGCGATCGGGTGCATGACGCTTGCCGTGATGATGCGCGCCACGCTTGGGCATACCGGGCGCGAACTGCGGGCAGGCGTGGATGGCTGTTCAGTCTTCGCAGCGGTCCTGCTCGCCGGCGTTTTGCGCGTGTGCGCTGTTTTTCACCCCGCACAGGAGATTTTGCTATACCTCTCCGCTGCCGCATGGTCGGCAGGCTTCCTCGGATATGTTGCGCTTTTCGGCGGCATGCTGTTGCGGTCGAAAGTGCGCGTCGGAGAGGATGAAGGTCGCGATCTACTCGTGCGAATGGTCACGGGGAAGCGAAGTTGAAATCACCCAATCGTCCAATATAGGCGTTGTGCGGTAACTGTTGGAGCCGGGCGCACGACTTGTCGAGTCATCGGCTCCACGTTGTCCGGCGGACACCTGCTGGGAAGGGTGTATAGTCGCGCGAGCAGATAGCCGTTCCCATCGAGGCGATTTCCGAGATCACGGTTCCTGAATGAATCTACCTACAGCAGTGGTGGACCTGGCACATCGGCTCGGCGCCAGCCCCGAATTCTGCATCGCGGTCCGACTGACGCAATCCGGAACCATGCAGGATAAACCCCAAGCACGCACAATGCATTTTTCGGCGGTCCAAAGGATTCTGCTGCAGCGTCCGGAATTCGAATGGACCGCCCGAACCGGTCCGCTCGGCCTTATTTCCGTGACGGATGCTCTGAAAGGAGGAGAACCGCATTTGGCGGTCAAAGCCCTAGGATGGATTCCCGTTGCGAGCGCTCCGCCCGACCCGCAAGTGGCGAAGGGCGAAATGATGCGATACCTGGCGGAACTTGCTTGGGCGCCGGACGCCATCCTGCAGAACCCGTATCTAGTTTGGCGAGTTCTTGACCAAGATAGGCTTTCAGTCTCTCTCGACTCAATGTCGGCCCGTGCCGAGATTGAAATCGGCCTTGACCGCGAAGGCAGGATCTTTTCGGTTTTCGCGCCGGATCGCCCTCGCAAAGAAGGTTCTCGCTTCGTCGAACGACCTTGGAGCGGCCGATTTTCCAACTACAGAAGACATGCGGGCCGATGGTTACCCTTCTCGGGCGAAGTGGGCTGGGAGTTGGGCGGAGAAGAATTCATCGCCTGGCGCGGAGAACTGACGAGTTGGTCATTCGAGCGGTGAGCCTGACTGGTAGAGCCACGGTGGTCGGTATTTTGCTGGGCGGAGCTTAAAATCGAGCCCGACACCATCAACGATGGAGACTGCGTGCAAGGACACGCTATCCATTATAGCTCAGCCTGCGCGCTTTGCTCGCAGCCATTTCAGCACGGCCACCGACGAAGGCGGATCACGCACCAAGCGGATGCCGAGATTGTCTGGGGTCAGCCCGGCGGCACAACCACCGCTCTTGCCGTCGCGGATGAAGGTCGACATGTAGCCGCGGTGCCGGCCGTCTGCGACCCGCACGCCGCAATTCTCCACGCTCTGCTCGACAGTCGCGTCAGCCCTGAGGGCGGCGTTCACATAGCATGTCGACGTCCATTCCCAGATATTGCCAGCGATATCGAAGACGCCCTTGCTATTGGCGCCGAAATGGCCGCGTGGCTCCGGCTGCGGGTCGCGCTCGGCCTTGCCTGCGGCCTCGCTGCGGTAGCGCGCCAGCCAGCGGGTGGCCGGATTGCCGTCGTCGATCAGGCCAAGCGCGTCGTCATGCAGCCGTTCGGCGGCGGCGAAGCTCCATTCCTCGTCGCTCGGCAGACGCCACGACTCGCCGGTCCGGCGGGAGAGCCAGGCCGCGTAGGCTTCCGCGTCGCGATAGCTGACCCCGGTTACCGGCATGTCGCCTGCGGCATTGCCGTCCGGCGTTTCACAGGCACCGTCAGCGACGCAGCGCCCATAGTCGCCCGCGCTGACTTGATACTTCATGACCTCGAAGCCGGCTCGAAACCTGACGGTGCGCGTCGGCGCGTCGACCGGTCGGCCGTTCCGAAGATATTCGCCAGGCAACCGAAAGGTAAATTCTCCCGGCACGATAGGGACGGTCTCAACCGGCGCAAGCCTGGCGGCGATCTGCGCGCGACCGGGATGCCGGACGATCGAAAGGCCGGATGTGGCCGCGGCGAGTGCCGTCGCAACGAAAGCAATGGTGGCCGGAACACGAGCTTTCATGATGGTGTCCTTTCCAGGAAAAAGGCGGCCGCCGAACGTGCGACAGGCCGCCCCGCTCCCCCGCTGCTGCTGTCAGTAGCTGGCGATCGGTGCCGGCGCCCTGACCTGCGCCATGAGATCGTCGTTCCATTCGCCTTCCACCATAATGTGGGCGGTGGCGCCAAGTTCGGCGGCCTCGATCAGGTTATGGTTCACGTAGGCATAGATGCCCGGCTGCAGGAAGGTATAGAGCGCTGCCCCCGCCGATCCGCCACGCACGAACCAGGTTTCGAGGTCCTTGGCGGGCGGATTCGAGAACTTGCCCTGTTCCCAGACGTGGTCGCCGTGGCCGCCGATGATGTGCGGGCGCGTGTCGCGATTGGCCTGCGAATGCACGAACAGAACCGTCTCGCCGACGTTGGCCTTCATCGCATTGTCGCCGGTGAGCGCTCCCACCTTGCCGTTGAAGACGACGTGGGTGGGGATCAGTCCGCGCATCACCTTCAGCGTCTCGTCGTAGCTGTCGCCGAGGGAGTCGAACTTCTTGAACTTCCCATTCTCGTCGCGTGGAATGTAGAACTCGTTCTCGCCGACATAGTAGATGCGGTCGTACTTCAAAGGCTTGCCCGCCTCGTCCTTCAGGCCATCGCGAGGCAGCACCATCACCGTGCCGCTCATGCCCGACACAACATGCCAGGGGATCATCCCCGCAGGCGCGCAATGATAGACGAAGGTGCCGGCTCTCGTCGCCTTGAAGCGGATCGTCGCCTGCTCGCCGGGGTTGACGTCCAGCAGCTTGGCGCCGCCGAGCGCGCCCGTGGCGGCGTGGAAGTCGACATTGTGCGGCATCTCGTTCGTTTCGGGGTTGACCAGCGTCAGTTCGAGGTAGTCGCCCTCGTGCACGACCATCATCGGCGCAGGGATCGATCCGTTGTAGGTCATGGCCTGCATGGTCGTGCCGTCATCGTCGATGACCATCGGCTGCTCCTTGACCGTCAACTGGAACTCGACGACCTTCGGGCCACCAATGGCGACCTGCTGATGTTCATGAACGAAAGGCGGCGCGACCAGCGTGACCTTCTCGCGCGGCAGGGTTGAAATGTCTCCCGCCCGCACCTCGGCCAAAACCGGAGTTGCCGCCATGGCGGCGAACAAGGCGGCCGTCGCCGCGCCGGCGGCGGTACCCAAGAGAGCTTCGCGTCTGGTCAACATCTCAAATCTCCTTCGTGAAGTTGCCCGTTTCTATGGCTGGAGAATAATTGTTGCAGCGCACTCTTCTTTGATGCGGCGCAAAATACTTGCTCGATTCAATCGGAGAAATGGATGCGACGAGGACCCGCGCGGAAAACGCCGCAGCCCGGACCGCTTGCGGCGACCGGCGTGCGCATGACATGCTAGGCTGCACTCGCAGACCAAATTGCGGAAGAATCGGAACACATAATGAGTCGCCTCGATCGCTCACTGATCGCCCATATGGCGCCATTCGAGGGTTTGAACCCGACGGAACTCGACCGCATGATCGGTCAGGCGCGTGCGTTGCGCATCACAAAGGACCACGCGGTCTTCGACCAGGAACAAGATGCGCATTCGTTCTTTCTTTTGTTGGACGGATATGTGCGCGTCATCAAGACCACGCCTGACGGCGAAGAAGTCACCGTGCGCTATATCAGCCCAGGCGAACTGATGGGAATCGCGAGCGCGCTCGGGCGCACGACCTATCCAGCCAGCGCCATCGCCGTCGTTGATTGCGTGGTGCTTGCGTGGCCGAGTGGCATGTGGTCGGAATTTGCTTCGGCTTTCCCGAATTTCGGCGCCAACACTTACCGGACCGTCGGCAACAGGCTGCAGGATGCCCACGCGCGCGTGGTCGAGATGTCAACGGAGCAGGTTGATCAGCGGGTTGCCCACGCCTTGCTCAAACTCGTGCGCCAGTCAGGCAAACGGACGGACGAGGGCCTTCTGATCGACTTTCCGCTTTCGCGGCAAGATATTGCGGAAATGACCGGCACGACCTTGCATACGGTCAGCCGCCTTCTCACGGTCTGGGAGGAACAGGGCCTGGTAAGAAGCGGACGTCAGAAGGTGACTGTCGTCGAGCCGCATCGGCTGCTCATGCTCGCTGAAGGCCGGACGGAGAAGACATAACCGTCCTTGATTTCGTTTTGGAAGAGACCGCAGCTTCCAGCGCATGGCGTAACGCCACCTCATCCAGTTCGTGCTCGCGCGCGGCCTCCGCAAGCGTATGAAAGGGGGCGATTGGACAGCCAACACACAGCATGCCGTTGCGAAGGACCACACGGATGGTTGCCGGCCATCTGCGCATGATCTCGTCCATCGTCATATCTCGGTCAAAGAGGCTTCCCATTTTCGCTATCCTGGTCAAAGCAATGCACACTTTAGCGAAGGGACGCAGAAGATCGTTGCGTATCGACAAACTCCGCAGGGAGATCCCGGTCAGCCTCGCCGTATCACAATTCGATAGTGCCCTTCGGGATCGAAAGAGCCACGCCACAGATGACCACGCGACTCAAGTTCCTTGAACAAAAACAGCGGCTCGCGTGGCAGGAGCGCCGCCAGCGTCTGCCCAGGCGATAGAGTCTCGACGCCTTCGAGTGTCCTAACCATTGGTTCGGGCGGATCGAGATCGCAATTGTTAAGTTCTATGACGGGTTCAGGCCAAGCTTCGTCTGCCTTGTCGACCCTATTGTTTGCCGACTCGGCTTGTGAAGCCTCGCCGCCGGACTGACTTTCGGTCGGCGTGAAGATCACCTCCCAGTCGCCGTTGCCGATCTCGCGTGCCGTAGGCTCGAAACCGCGGCTGCCGAGAACATGAAACAGCGGAATCGGCTTGAAGGTCGCCAGCAGTCGCAGGCTCTGGCCGGGAGCAAGCGCGTCCACCGCCTGCATGACGGCGAGGAAAGGCTCCCCGCCTTCCCGAAGGATCGGCCGGACGTCGAGTTCGTAGTGGGGTTGGGCCATTGCTGTCTCCGGTTCGTCTGTCGTCACTATGGACTGGGAAGGAAAAGGCGCGGCCGGGACGTCCCGTCGGGCAGGCGCTTGCCGTCCTCCACATTGTAGAGGCGGCGCGCCAGAACAAGCTCGACGACAATGGCCAGCGTCGCGAGCAGTGTCGCGCCGGCTGCGACACGGAATACGTCGGGCTGGTTGACGAGCAGGGCTCCCGTGCCGCTCAGCACGCCGAGGAAATAAAGCGCGAACCAGACGCGGTCTCGCCGCTCCACAACGAGATCCTGCACGCGCGGCGTCGGCTTTTTTCCCATGACCGGACCGTAGCATTCCAGCCACGTCAGGAACGGCACGATTTTGTAGAGTTGCGAGAGACCGAGTCCGGACAGCCAGCCGAATGCGACGAGGTAGAGAAGCGCACCGACGTGCTGACCCAACGTCCCGGTCGCAAGAAGCGCAAGCAGCAATAGCGCCGACAATATCAGAGCAAGGAAGGCGCCTTGGGCGGCACGGCTGTTCAATTCAATGACACGGCGTTTTTTAATGCTACGGCGGCCACCGAGATCTACACCGTAGAGGATAAGGGAGACCAATCCCAGCGTCGCGGCTAACCCGGTCGCCGTGTCGGGTGTCGCCATCAAGCCTGTCCCTTCCACCATGGCGACGATCGGCGAGGCCAAGGCGATCAGGACCAGGGCGGCGATCCCGCTCCACCAGACCACCCGGCTGCTGGCGCGCTCTCCGTCCGGCGACAGCATGAACATGGGCAGCAGGCGATAGGAGACGCCGATCGCGGTGAATGTCAGCCATCCGCCAAGCCCGACCGCGATATGGACGGGGAGCGCGTGGGTCCGAAAGTCGAGCCCCGCCAGCGCAGGCAGGAAGCCCGAAAGCAGCAACGCAAAAAGCGCACCGAGAGTCACGGTGACAAGCACGCAAGCCAGACCTGCGGCGACGAAACGCGCCGGAAGCGTCAGGTTCGCGCGCAGGAGCGTGCCGACGAGTACGCCGACGACGAGCAGGAAACCCGCCGGCAGGAGCATGCCCGCGACGGCGAGCAGCGGAAGGTCGGTGTCGATCGTGCCCGCCAGCTGCAGGAACCCGGCCAGAAGGAAGGCGAGCCCGCTCAAAAGGCATATCAGCGCCGGCAGCACCAGCCGTCCCCCGCGTAGCGGCTGCGCAATCAGCACCGGCACGAACTGGAACAGCGCCCCGCACATCAGGAGGCTGAGCCAGCCGATCGTGACCATGTGGACGAGCACCAGCGTCTCGGGCGATTCCGCCGGCACCGCGGGGAAACCGTAGCCGGCGACCATCAGCGTCTGGGCGCCGACGAGGAAGGCGAGCGCAGCGGTGAAGTAGGACATCGTCCAGCGCGACAGCGCGGTGCCCATCATGGCCGTTTCCTCGCATCGCCTTCCATGATGGATGGCGCGTCAAAACCATCGAGACGTCGCCATGGACGTTTCGGCGACCGGCCTGGTCGACGCCATTAGGCACCGGCCTTTACCGACGAACGCCCGTGCTGAAGGATATTCGTTGAAGATTTCCCATCGGGCTGGCTTGGCCCGAACTCTAGCCGCCTCACCTCGCTTGACTTTGTTTAAGCGCAAACTTCTTCACCAGCGAAGTGGTTTCCGTTCGCCGGTTTGCGGGCCTTACTGCACCAGCGGCGATTCGCTCGCCTCGAGCTGAACCCCCTCGATCTCGGCCTGTCCGGCGAGAACGCTGACATACTGGCGCAGCGCTTTTTCCTCTACGCGGGATCGAAGCCGCGCGGCGATCTGTTCCTGGACGACGTCGAACGGCAGCCTGTGGCCCGGAATGCGCTGGTCGACGGCGACGATGTGGAAACCGTAGCGCGTCTTGACGAGATCGCGCAGGATTCCCGAAGCTCCGAACTTGAAAAGAGCTTTTTCGAACTCGGGCACCATGTCGCCGCGGCTGACCTGGCCGAGATTGCCACCCTGCTCGCCGGACGGGCAGTTCGACAGTTCGGCGGCCATGGCGGCGAAGCGGTCCGGCTCGGCAAGCAGCGTGTTCAGCGCTTCTTCGGCGCGCGCTCGCATCTGTGGCACGTTCACCTGCGGCGTCACCTGGAACAGGATGTGGCGAGCATGGACGAGATCGCCGCTCTCGAACTCGGTTGGATTCTGCTCGTAGTAGCGGCGGCACTCGGCCTCGGTGGGAACCGGGGTCGCCACTTCCTTCTCCAGCAGCGCCTCGATCGTACTGTCGATCTCTGCTTCGTCCTCGACAGCCGCGTCAAGCAGGCCGACCTCCACCGCCCGTTGCCGCAGGAGTTCGCGCGCGGCGGCGAATTCTGGCAGGGCATCGGCCTCGACCGCCACCGCCATGCCGTTCACCGACAGAATCATGGCCGTGTCGGTTCCTCGGCGCGGGTCTTCGGCGTGCGCACGATCTGGTAGGGCCGGAACAGGTAGGAGAGCGCCCCTGCCCCGCTCCAGATATGGATCATGCGTGTGAACGGCGAGACCAGGAACAGCGTGAAGCCGAGCAGGATGTGCAGCTTGTAGGTCAACGGCACGCCCACCATCAGGGCTGCCGCTCCGCCGTCGAGGGTGACGATGCCCTTGACGTAGCCGGTCAGGGTCTCGAATAGCTCGCCGTCCATGTGGAAGGCGGACAGCGGCACGGTGAGCAGGCCAAGCAGAAGCTGCAGCCATAGCATCAGGGTAATAGCGATATCCCATTTGCGGCTATTGAGCCGGATGCGCGGATCGGAAAGGCGCCGGTGGATGAGGATCGTCAGGCCGACGATGGCGGTCAGCCCGGCGATGCCGCCCACCACCATCGCCAGCAGCTGGTGGGCGACCGGCGACAGCGCCCAGTCCACCGCCCAGTGCGGCGCCAGGAAGCCGGCGAAATGGCCGAGAATGACGACGATGACGCCGTAGTGAAAGAGGTTTGAGCCAAGGCGCAGTTCGCGCTTGCGCAACATCTGCGAGGAATCGCTTTTCCAGGTGTAGGGCTCGCGATCGAAGCGGATGAGGCTACCAATCAGCAGCACGACGAAGCAGATATAGGGGTAGACCCCGAACAACAGCGTGTTGACGTAGGAATTGGTGAGCATGAGGAGCCTCCTTCCCTATCAGGCCGTGGAACCGCCGCCGGATGGGCCGGCGTCGGCAAAGGCGGGCCGTTCGGCCCAGTCGCGGTCGAGCATATCCGCCGGTTCCCGGACCGGCTTCACGTCCACTGCCTCCAGCGGCTTCTCGCCGGCGATGACGAGAAGCGCCTGCGGCACGGCCGCATAGCGGCTCTGTCGCGCCAATAGCGAGCGGGCGATGGAGGCCAGGATCTTGGCGCAGTCGGCGAGCATATCGCGGGCCTCCGCCATGTCGCGCTGGCTCAGATATTCCAGCACCACCGGCAGATAATCGGGCAATTCCGAAGCAGTCAGTTCGAAACCAGCTCCGGCGTAGAGCGCCTTCAGCTCGACCATGGCGGCACCCCGGTCGCGGCCGTCGCCATGCAGGTGCTCGAACAGATGCAGCGAAAGCGCCCGGCCGCGGTCGAAGAGATCGACATAGCGTTCTTCCGCTACCAGCAGGTCGCCCTCGCCAATCTCGGCGACCAGGGCAAGCAGCGCCTTGCGCTCTGCTGGGCCGACGAGCTTCGAGGCGCGTATCACCCCGGCGATCTCGGGCAGCGCCTGGCGCATCTCGGCGCTCGGATAGGACAACAGCGCGCTGAACGCCTTGAAGATCAGCATCGCCATGCCCTCATGTATCCAGCGGCCGGAACGGGGTGAGCTTGCGCCGCCCCATCTTGCCGCCGAACAGCGAGGAATGCGGCGGGCCGTAGTCGCAGCCGTTGCCAAAGGTGAAACCGCACGAGCCCTTCAGGCCGTAAGCATCCTCCGCCTCCTCGCGGTGGCTGGTCGGAATGACGAAGCGGTCTTCATAGTTGGCGATGGCGAGGTAGCGGTGCATGTCCTCGACCTGTGCCTTCGACAGCTCGGCCTGCGCCAGCACGGCTGCACCGTCGCCCTCGCCCAACTGCCGCTGGCGGAAGTAGATGCGCATCGCCAATAGCCGCTCGAGCGCCGAGACGATTGGAGCCTCGGCGCCGGCAGTAAGCAGATTGGCGAGGTAGCGCACCGGTATGCGAAGCGAACGAACGTCCGGGATCTCGCCGATCGTGTCGATGGCACCGGCATTGGCGTGAGACTGGATCGGTGATAGCGGCGGCACGTACCAGACCATCGGCAGCGTGCGGTATTCCGGATGCAGCGGGAAGGCGACCTTCCATTCCACCGCCATCTTGCGCACCGGCGACCGCTTTGCCGCCTCGATCCAGTTGTCGGGCACGCCGTCTGCGCGAGCCTGCTCGATGACGGCAGGATCGTTCGGGTCGAGGAACAGGTCGAGCTGAGCCTGATAAAGTTCCTTTTCGTCGACGACGCTCGCTGCCTTCTCGATGCCGTCTGCATCATAGAGAAGAACGCCGAGATAGCGGATGCGGCCGACGCAGGTCTCGGAGCAGACCGTCGGCATTCCCGCTTCGATGCGCGGGAAACAGAAGGTGCACTTCTCCGACTTCCCCGTCGACCAGTTATAGTAGATCTTCTTGTAGGGGCAGCCGGAGATGCACATACGCCAGCCGCGGCACTTGTCCTGGTCAATCAGGACGATGCCGTCCTCCTCGCGCTTGTAGATCGCGCCCGACGGGCAGGCCGCCACGCAGGTGGGGTTGAGGCAGTGTTCGCACAGCCTCGGGAGATACATCATGAAGGTGTTCTCGAATTGGCCGTAGATGTCTTTCTGAACGCCCTCGAAATTGTAGTCCTTGCGACGCTTCTCGAATTCGCCGCCGAGGATTTCCTCCCAGTTCGGGCCCCACTCGATCTTTTCCATGCGCTGACCGCTGACCAATGAGCGCGGTCGAGCCGTCGGGAACGCCTTCGATTCCGGCGCAGTCTGAAGGTGCTCGTAATCGAAGGTGAAGGGCTCGTAATAGTCGTCGATCTCCGGCAGGTCGGGATTGGCGAAGATCTTGGCGAGTACCCGCCATTTCGCGCCGAGGCGCGGCTCGATCTTGCCGTCCTTGCGGCGTTTCCAGCCGCCCTTCCAGCGCTTCTGGTTCTCCCAGTCCTTTGGGTAGCCGACGCCGGGCTTGGTCTCGACATTGTTGAACCAGGAGTATTCGACGCCTTCGCGGCTCGTCCAGACATTCTTGCAGGTGACCGAACAGGTGTGGCAGCCAATGCACTTGTCCAGGTTCAGCACCATGGCGATCTGCGCGCGGATGGTCATTCTGCGGCCTCCAGCTCTTCTTCCATCCAGCCGCCCGTGCCCATCTTGCGCACGATCACGAATTCGTCACGGTTAGAGCCGACTGTTCCGTAGTAGTTGAAACCGTAGGCCTGATGGACGTAGCCGCCGATCATGTGGGTGGGCTTCAGCACGGTGCGGGTAACGGAATTGTGGATGCCGCCACGCTGGCCGGTGATGCCGGTGCCTGGCACGTTCACGATCTTCTCCTGCGCGTGATACATCAGGCACATACCGGGGTTGACCCGTTGCGAGACTACCGCGCGCGCCACCAGAACGCCGTTGCGGTTGAAGGCTTCGATCCAGTCATTGTCGCGGATGCCGGCCTTTCTAGCATCCGTCTCGGAAACCCACACCACCGGTCCGCCGCGATTCAGCGTCAGCATCAGCAGATTGTCGGAATAGGTTGAATGGATGCCCCATTTCTGGTGCGGCGTGATGAAGTTCAGCACGACATGCGGGCTACCGTCATGATTTGCCTTCAGCGCGCCGGGCACGGTCTTGAGATCGACCGGAGGTTTCCAGACGGCGAAGCCCTCGCCGAAGGCGCGCATCCATAGATGGTCCTGATAAAGCTGCTGCCGGCCCGTCAGGGTACGCCAGGGAATGAGTTCGTGCACATTGGTATAGCCGGCGTTGTAGCAGACATGCTCGCTTTCAAGCCCTGACCAGATCGGAGAGGAAATGATCTTGCGCGGCTGGGCGACGATGTCGCGAAAGCGGATCTTCTCATCCTCCTTGGGGATGGCGAGATGGGCGTGCTCCCGACCCGTGCGTCTCGACAACGCCTCCCAGGACCGCACCGCGACTTCGCCGTTGGTCTCAGGCGCAAGCATGAGGATGACTTCGGCCGCATCGATATCGGTTTCAATCCTGGCAAACCCCTTCGCTGGTCCTTCCTCAAGCACCGCGCCATTGAGAGCCTTCAATGCCGCGACTTCCTTCTTGGTCTCCCAGTCGATTCCCTTGCCGCCATTGCCGAGCTTTTCCAGCAGCGGGCGCATCTCCAGGTCGAGATACTCGGAGAGGACCGGGGCGCGATCCGGGTTCTGGCTTTCGCTGGGGATCGCGACAAGGCGGGCGAGATCGCTCTTCATCCGGCCGGAGCCGCAATAGTCCTGAGCTGTCGCGATCGCCTGTGCGCGGGTCATTCTGGTCGTCTCCCGGATTCGAGGTCGGCACAGTGCCGGTGGACGCAAGGATGCGCCAGTGCCAAGAGAGCGGGATGCGCCATGCCGGACGATCAGGGCATCCGCGGCTTCCGGAATCGTGCTTCGTCACCCATGACCTTCATTCCCCATCCTCACCAGCTCGTCGCGCGCGACGCCATTCTCGCCGCGCGGGCCAAGGGAGCGGCGGGCTTCCTGCTCGGCGACCTGACCGGCCTCGGCAAGACGCTCTCGGCCTGGCTGGCGCTGTCGGCTGCCGCGAGCATGCCGCCGGCCGAGCGCGACAGGCTGCTCGCCAGACTGCCCACCACCCGAGAGA
>OFIS01000455.1_pt1 | contig 22613 bp, 17 predicted proteins | sample 1775071 | NCBI WGS metagenome assembly OFIS01 (sample SAMN08195774, study PRJEB24354) | sludge metagenome | isolation source: sludge from phenol fed wastewater aerobic bioreactor C | place: India: Nagpur | collected 2016-09-17
CCGACCTCGATCAGACGCGAGATCTGCTCGACGGCGCGGACGTTCGACTTCTCGAGCTGGCCCTGGACCAGGCGGGGGAGAGTGGCGGGCTGGGGGTTGGTGCCCTGGAAGAGAGTTTCGCCGACCTTCTTGAGCGAGCCGACGTCGGCGAAGTCGACGACGCGGAGCTTGCCGCGCACCCCTTGCGAGGTGGAGATGGTGCCGTCGGCGGCGATCGACAGGCGGGTCTCGTTGGGCTGGAGAACCAGCGGGCCGCCTTCGGTGAGGACCGGGTTGCCGTCGCGGGTGACGACGGTGCCGTCGGCGGCGATGGCGAAGGAGCCGTTGCGGGTGTAGCGCTCGCCCTGAGCGGTCTGCACCGCGAACCAGCCCTTGCCGTCGATGGCGACGTCGAGATCGTTGCCGGTGGTGATCATCTGACCGGCCGAGAGGTCGTAGCGATTGGCGTCGTCGAGGACGAAGCTGATCGGACGGTCGGAGGCGCGAAAGTCGAGGTCGGCGGCCGGGGCCATCCGCTGCTCCTTGGCGAGGAGCGCCTGGGCCTTGAAGCCGTTGGTCTCGACGTTGGCGACGTTGTTGGCGATCAGGTCGAGCTCGCGTCGCAGAACGATCTGCCTCGACAGGCCGACGAGTTGCGCATTTTCCATGTGGACTTCTCCCCAGCGACCGGGCCGGCTCCCCAGCCGACACGATCGGGAGACGTATTGCAGGGGGCGTGCCATATGGTTAACATCAATAAAATCAATATCTTAATTCGTCCGCTGGGTGCTTCGGGGTGGGCAGTTCCTGCCGAGCGGCAAGTTCTTACGGCAGCGTTTACCGAGGTTTCGGAAGAGTTAAGATTCACCACTCGTTAACCATTCTCTCCTTAGATCTACCGAGGGACGGACTCGGGTCCGATCGGGGGAGAGGAATGGCCAAGAAGCCCGCCAAGACGGAAGCTCCGGAGCCCGGCGCCGAAGGCGCCGAGGGCGAGGCCGCGGGTGGCAAGAAGAAACTCTTCATCATGATCGGCGCCGGTGTGGCGCTTCTCGTGGTCCTCGGTGGCGCCGGCGCCTTCTTCATGGGAGCCTTCTCGGCGAAACCGAAGCCGGAGGACGCGGCCCAGCACCAGCCGGTCAAGACGGTGATGTACGTCGACCTGCCGGACATGACGGTCAATCTCTCGGCGGTCGACGGGCGCGCGACGTATCTCAAGGTGAAGGTGTCGCTGGAAGTCTCCAACAAGGAGACGGTCGACAAGATCACCCCGGTGCTGCCCCGGGTCCTCGACGCCTTCCAGATCTATCTGCGCGAGCTCAGGACCTCCGATCTCGACGGGTCGGCCGGGCTCTACCGGGTGAAGGAGGAATTGCAGCGGCGCATCAATTCGGCGATCGCGCCGGCGCATGTGGATGCGGTGCTGTTCAAGGAAATTCTGGTCCAGTGAGGCTCGGCGATGGCCGGTGAGGCGGAAGAACTCGAAGATCTGGATGCCGCCTGGGGCGCCGCGCTCGACGAGCAGAAGGGCGGTTCCGACGCGGACGACGACGATCTCGCCGCCGACTGGGGCGCGGCGCTCGCCGAGCAGGGCGTCGAGGGTGGCGACGAGCTCGCCGCGCATCTGGCCGGCTTCGACGACGGCGAGTTCGATCTCGACACGGCGACGCGTGGCGGCGACCGCATCCTGAACCAGGAGGAGATCGACAACCTCCTCGGCTTCGACATCGACGAGCAGCTCTCCTCCGACCAGTCCGGCATCCGCGCGCTGATCAACTCGGCCATGGTCTCCTACGAGCGTCTGCCGATGCTCGAGATCGTGTTCGACCGCCTCGTGCGCCTGACCACCACGTCCCTGCGCAACTTCACCTCCGACAACGTCGAGGTGTCGCTCGACAGCATCACCTCGGTGCGCTTCGGCGACTATCTGAACTCGATCCCGCTGCCGGCGATCCTCGGCGTGTTCAAGGTCGAGGAATGGGACAATTTCGGCCTCGTCACCGTCGATTCCAACCTGATCTACTCGATCATCGACGTGCTGCTCGGCGGCGGTCGCGGCACCACGCCGATCCGCGTCGAGGGGCGGCCCTACACCACGATCGAGACCAATCTGGTGCGCCGGATGATCGAGGTGGTGCTGTCGGACGCCGAACAGGCCTTCGCGCCGCTCTCGCGGGTGCACTTCAATCTGGAGCGGCTCGAGAACAATCCCCGCTTCGCGGCGGTCTCGCGCCCGGCCAACGCGGCGATCCTGGCGGAATTCCGGATCGACATGGAGGATCGCGGCGGCAAGATCGAAATCCTCATACCCTATGCGACGCTCGAGCCGATTCGTGACCTGCTGCTGCAGATGTTCATGGGCGAGAAGTTCGGGCGCGATCCGATCTGGGAGGGCCACCTCGCCACCGAGATCCACGCCGCCGAGATCGCCGTCGACGCGGTGTTGTTCGAACGCGAGATGTCGCTGGGGCAGGTGCTCGATCTTCAGGTCGGGCAGACGCTGGTGTTCGACGTCGGTCCGCGCGACCCCGTCACCATCAAATGCGGCGAGGTCGCCTTGACCGAGGGCTCGATGGGCCGTTCGGGCGAACATATTTCGATCCGGGTCGACCGCAATCTGCGGCGCCCGAAAATGACACTGGCCGCCTTCGAGAAGGCGGCGACCAAGAAGGAGATGCAGGCGTCATGACGACCCCGTGGATCGATCTCGCCATCGAGGGCCTTGTGGCCGTTCTCCTCGTCCTCACCATCGGTTACTGCATGGTGCTCGACAAGCGTCTCAAGCGCCTCAGGGCCGACGAGGCGGACCTGCGCGCCACCATCTCCGAGCTGCTCACCGCGACCGAGATCGCCGAACGGGCGATCGTCGGGCTCAAGGAGACGGCGTCGGAGGCCGATCGCGCGCTGGCGCAGCGGCTGCGCGAGGCGGAGTTCTTCTCCCAGGAGATCGGGCGCGAGCTCGGCGAGGGCGAGAAGCTCCTGAACCGCATCATCCGCATCACCGAGGCCGCCCGTGGCGGCGCGCCGGCCGAGCCTGCGCCGATGGCGGTGATGCCGGTCGCGGTGGCGACGCGCACGGCCGAGGCGCCGCGCGACCGGGCCTCGCGGCTCGGTGAACTCCGTGCCCAGGTCACCGAGGCGACCAGCCGGATCGGCCAGCTCAAGGCGCGAGGCGCCGCCGCATGACCAAGATCCGACTGCTTCCGCTCGTCGTCGTCGCCGCGCTCGCGCTCCTCGGCCTGAAGGTCGTGGAGTTCGGGCTGCGCGACGGGCGCGGGCGCGAGGTGGTCGCGGTCGATCCGCGCTCGGGCGCGGAAGTCGACATGATCACGACCGGCTCGTCGAGCGGCGGCGAGACGAAGCCGGCGGAAGAGGGCCACGGCGCGCCCGCCGGCGGCGAGGCCGGTGCCGGTGGCGTCACGCCGAGCAAGGTCGACACCAAGGTCTCCGGCGACAAGCCGAGCGAGGCGAAGCCGGTGCCGGGCCAGGAACTCCTCTCGGAGATCGAGATCCTGCAGAAGCTCGCCGAACGCCGCAAGCAGCTCGAGGAGCGCGAGCGTCAGATCCAGATGCGCGAGGATCTGCTGCGGGCGAGCGAGGGCCGCATCACCAAGCGGATCGACGAACTGAAGGGGCTCGAGGACCAGATCGGCACCGCCGCCGCCGCCAAGGAACAGGCGAAGTCGCAGGAGCTGGCCGATCTCGTCAAGATGTACGAGTCGATGAAGGCCAAGGATTCGGCCCGGGTCTTCGACAAGCTGGACATCGGTCTGCTCGCCGAGATCGCGCGGCAGATGAATCCGAAGAAGCTCGGCGACGTGGTCGCGAAGATGACCCCCGAGCAGGCCGAGAAGCTGACGGTGGAACTCGCCAATCGGCGGCCCAAGGAGGTCGTTCGGCCGCCCCAGGCGGAATTGCCGAAGATTCAAGGCCGCAGCTGAGGGCGCGACTCCCGCCGGGGTCTTCCGCTTAACCCGCCGTTCACCGCGACGACCTAGGCTCGATCGTCGAGTTCTCGTGTCGGATTCCGGTCTTGCCCCTCGTTTCGCCTCCCGCGTGTCGTCCGTCTCGCGATCCGTCCTCGGGTCGTGGCGTCGGCGTGCGGGCGCGGGCGCTGTTGAGCGCGGCGCTGGCGGTGATCCTGGTGGCGACGTCGCCGCTGCCGGTGCGCGCCGAGCGGGTCCAGGCGGAGGCGGCGGCGAGCCTCGAGAAGGGCTTCGGCCGGCTCGTCCTCACCTTCAAGAACCGCAATCTCGTGCCGCAATACACGCTGCGCCAGAACAGCGGCGTGGTGGTGATCGAATTCACCGACGAGGTCGACGTCGACATCGATCAGATCCCGACCACGCTCGGTCCCTACGTGACGGTCGCGCGGCGCGATCCGGAGGGGCGGTCCCTGCGTATCGCCCTGTCGCGGCAGGTGCGGCTCAACACGATGGAGGCGGGGGAGAAACTCTTCCTCGACTTCCTTCCGGCCAAATGGGCCGGGGCGCCGCCGCCGCTGCCGCCGGAGGTCGTCGAAGCGCTCGCCAAGCGCGCCGAGGCGGCGATGCGGGCGGCGCGCGAGGCGGAGATGGCCAAGTCGGGCTCGCGGATCACCCCGAAGCTCGACTTCAAGATCGGCCGCCTGCCGACCTTCACCCGCTTCTCCTTCGGCTGGAACGTGCCTTTCGACACGCGCATGACCCGCGAGGGCGAGCGCGTCACGCTGACTTTCAACAAGACCGCCAAGATCGACTTCTCGCCGATCGACCTGCAGCCGGTGCCGGGTCTGGTCGACGTCTATGCCGATCCGACCGACGAGACGATGAAGATCGTCTTCACCGTGACGGCGGACGCCGACGTGCGCGGGTTCCGCGAGCGCGACGCCTATGTGCTCGATCTCGTGTATTCGACCAAGCCGAGCAATCCGGGCGAGGCGCTGGTGCAGTCGGTGCTGACGCCGACGACGCCGGGAACCGACCGGGTCATCGCTCCCGGCCGCGCGGTCGCGCCGTCTCCGGACGCCGCCGCGTCCGCGCCTCCGCCCGCACCGGCCCCCGCGCCCGTCGCCGCCGCCGCCGTTCCGGCTCCGGCCCCCGCGACCTCGCCGGCGGCTCCGCCCGCGCCGGCTCCCGTGGCCGCCGCCGCGCCTTCCCCGGCGCCCGCGCCCGCCGCTCCGCCGGCGGCGCCGGCCGCCGCGCGCCCGGCCGACGCCGAGGTGGTGGTTCGCGAGCGGTCTCTGCCGGCCGGACAGATCCCGACGGCGGCGCCCGCGCCCGATCCCGCGGTCCGCACGGCCGAGCCGGCCCAGCCGATGGCGCCGGATCAGCCGGCCGGCGAGCGCCCGCCGGCGCTGGTGCCCCATCGCGCGATCGGCGACGTCGGGGCGATCAAGACCGAGGTCAAACGCATCGGCGACGTCGTCCGCATCGCCTTCCCCTTCACCGACCGGGTGCCGGCGGCGGCGTTCAATCGCGGCGAGACGCTGTGGGTGATCTTCGACACGCCCAAGGAGGTCGACGTCGCGCCGATCGCGCCGAACCTCGCGAGCCTCGCGCGCGGCGTCTCGATGATCCGCGCCAAGGCGTGGACCGCGATCCGGATCGATCTGAACGAGCCGCTGCTCACGACGCTGTCGCCGGACGGGAACAATTGGGTCCTGTCGATCGGTGAGATGGTGCTGGAGCCGACCAAGCCGCTGGCGCTGCGCCGCTTCGTGCGCGGCGACGGCAATCGCAGCCTGAAGATCACGCTCGCCGACGGCGGGTCGGTGCGCGAACTGGTCGATCCGGTGATCGGCGACCGCGTGGTGGTGGTGACGGCGCTGCCGCCGGCGCGCGGGCTGTTGAAGCCGCAGAGCTTCGTCGATCTCGATCTCCTCGCCTCGGCGCACGGCGTCGCGTTGGTGCCGCACGGCGACGATCTCCTGGTCACCTACGAGAACGGCGAGGTCTCGATCGGCCGCGAGCGCGGCCTCAGTCTCTCGACCGGGGCGGTCGAGGAGCGCGGCGCGCCGGTGCCCCGGTTGCAGCCGGTGCTCCATCGCATCGCCATCGATCCGGCGACGTTCGACAGCCGCGACGCGACCCAGAACGCGCAGCGCGCGCGGGCCCTGCTCGACGCCGTGGTGATGGGGAGCGATCAGCCGCGTCGTCAGGCACGGATCGATCTGGCCGAGTTCTACATCGGCCATCGCTTCGCGCCGGAGGCTCTGGCGCAGCTGCGGATCCTCGCGGAGGAGGATCCGGCGATCAGCCGCGATCCCGGCTTCATCGTGCTGTGGGGGGCCGGTCAGGTGCTCGCCGGCCGTGCCGCCAAGGCGCGCGAGGCGCTGATGCGCTCGGAAGTCGCGGAAATTCCCGACGCGGCACTGTGGCGGACGATCGCCGCCAACGACCTCGGCAAATGGGACGAGGCGCGCGAGAGCGCGCTGCGCGCCACCAGCGTGCTCGGCGCCTATCCCAAGACGATCCAGGCGATGTTCAACATCGCGGCGGCGGAATCGGCGATCGAGTTGAACGATCTCGGCCTCGCCCAGACGCGTCTCGCCGAGATCGAGCCGGAAATCCTCGATCGCGATCTGGCGGGCCGGTTCGAGATCGCCCAGGCGCGCCTCGCCGATCTCGCCGGGCGGCCGGAGGATGCGGTCGCACGCTTCGAGCGGGCCGCGGCGACGGGCGACCGGCGGGTGCAGGCCGACGCCGAATATCATCTGGTGCGCTCGCTCCTGCGCGATCACAAGATCGACAAGGAGGCGGCGATCGAGCGGATGCGGTCGCTCTCCTTCGGCTGGCGCGGCGACGAGATCGAGCTCCGGACGCTCAGGACGCTGGCCGGGCTCCTGGCCGACACCGGACGCTACCGCGAGGCGTTCCAGGCGATGCGCTCGGCGATCCAGGTGGCGCCGGATTCGCCGACCACCCGCCTGTTGCAGGACGAGATGGGCCGGCGCTTCCTGGCGCTCTATCTCGACGACGCCGACAAGTCGCTCTCACCGATCGACGCGCTGACGCTCTATTACGACTTCCGCGAACTGGTGCCGATCGGGCGACGCGGTGACGAGGTCGTGCGCAAGCTCGCCGATCGTCTGGTCGGGGTCGATCTGTTGCCGCAGGCGGCGGAGCTTCTGTCCTATCAGGTCGACAATCGTCTGAAGGGCGCGGCGCGGGCGCAGATCGCGGCAGATCTCGCCGTCGTCCATCTCCTCGATCGCAAGCCGGAACGGGCCTTGGCGGTGCTCAACAAGACCCGCCAGAGCCAGCTGCCGCTGTCGCTCGAGCGCCAGCGCCGGCTGGTCGAGGCGCGGGCGCTGTCGGACGCCGGGCGCACCAACACCGCGCTCGAGTTGCTCTCGACGATGTCGGGCGGCGACGCGGTGCGTCTGCGCGCCGACGTGTTGTGGAAGGCCAAGCGCTGGCGCGAGGCGGGCGAGCGGCTCGAGGTGCTGCTCGGCAATCGCTGGCAGGACGCGGTGCCGCTCGACGATCAGGAGCGCCAGGACGTGCTCCGGGTGGCGATCGCCTTCGCGCTCGCCAACGATCAGCTCTCGCTCGATCGGTTGCGCGGCAAGTTCCGGACGAAGATGGCGGAGAGCCCGCAGGCGCACACGTTCGACGTGGTGACCCAGCCGATCCAGAGCCAGGGCGGGGAATTCCGCGACGTCGCCCGCGACATCGCCTCGATCGACACGATGCGCCAGTTCCTCCAGGAATATCGCGCGCAATATCTCGATCCGAAGGCGCGCACCGTCGAGCCGGAGCCGAGCGCGCCGCCGGCCGGGACCGACAAGGCGAAGCCGGAGGCGAAGGCCGCGCCGGGCGGGGCGAAGACGCTGGCCCAGGCCGACGCCGCCGCGACCGCCTCGCCGCAATCCGAGGCGAAGGCCGCCGGGCGCTGAGGGCGGCGCGGGGAGGGGCCGGGCGCGGCCTCACCCGCCGAAGGAGCGCACCAGCGAGCCCGCGACCAGATTCCAGCCGTCGACCAGCACGAAGAAGATCAGCTTGAACGGCAGCGACACCGTCGCCGGCGGCAGCATCATCATGCCCATCGCCATCAGGATCGAGGCGACGACGAGATCGATCACCAGGAAGGGCAGATAGAGCAGGAAGCCGATCTCGAAGGCGCGGCGCAGCTCCGAGATCATGAAGGCGGGGATCAGGACGCGGAAGCTGACGTCGGCCGGGGTCTGCGGGCGCGGCTCTTTGGCGAGATCGAGGAAGAGCTCGAGATCCTTCTCGCGGACGTGGGTGCGCATGAATTCGTGGAAGGGCGGGCCGCCGCGCTCGATCGCCTGCTCGATCTCGATGGTGCCGTCGCCGAGCGGTTTGATCGCCTCGTCATAGGCGCGGTTGAAGGTCGGCGCCATGACGAAGGCGGTGAGGAACACCGCCAGCGACACCATCACCGTGTTGGGCGGCGCGGTCTGGAGGCCGATCGCCGAGCGCAGCAGCGACAGAACCACGACGATGCGGGTGAAGCTCGTCACCATCACCACGATCGACGGGGCGATCGACAGGAGGGTGATCAGGGCGATCAGCTGCAGCGCGCGCTCGGAGATCCCGGTCGCGCCGCCGAAGTTGATCGCCACGTCCTGAGCGCTCGCGGGGCCGACGGCGAGGGTCACCGCGAGGGCGAGGAGACCCGCTCCGATCCGCGCGGCGCGCGGCGGCGCGGCCGCCGGGACGACGTCGCGACGGAGCGGGCGCGAGCTCATCGGCGCGGCTGGCCGGAGAGTTCGGAGAGCAGGCGGGCCATCTCCTCCTCGAGCTCGTCGACCGAGGTCGGCGGCTTGGGCTGCGGCGGCTCGATCGCCGGGGGCTCGGGGAGCGGCGCGGGGACCTCGACCTCGATCTCCTCGTGACGGGCGATCTCGATCTCCGGGGCCGCGTCCACCGCCGGCGGCGGTTCGACCGGCTCGGGCGCGCGCATCGGCCGCGCCGGGGCGACCGGCGGGATCTCTCTCGCGCGCGCCGGAGCTGGGGTCGGCGCGGGCGCGGGGGCCGGAGCCGGGGCGGGCGGCGTCAGGCCGAAGTCGAAATCGAAGTCGAAATGGTCCTCGGGCGCGGGCGGCGGCGGGAGCTCGACCTCGGGGGCGGCGGCGACCGGCGCGGGCTCCTCCAGCGGTTGCGCGAAGGGCAGGGTCGGTTCCTCGATCTCCGGCGCGAGCTCGATCTCGGGCGCGGCGACGGGCTCGGGACGCGGCGGTTCGGCCGCGATCAGTTCGAACGGCGCCGGCTCGGGCAGCACCGGCTCGCGCTGGGGACGGCGCGGCGCGGAGAGTTCGGCGGCGATCTGATCGAAGTCGGCGAGGAGATCGATGTCGTCGATCATGCGCGGCGGAATGCGGTCGGGCGCCGGCTCGGCGACGACGGGTTCGCGCAGCACGGGTTCGCGGAGGACGGGTTCGCGGTGGAGGGGCGCGCGGTCCATCGGCTCGGCGAAGGGCGGCGCGAAGGGCTCGTCGAGGTCGAGGGGGGCGACCGGGACCACCGGCTCGACCGGCTCGGGCGGCGGCACCACGGCGCGGGCGGCGGGCTCGAAGGGACGGCGCGGCGCGAGATCGGCCGGCGGCGGGGTGATGGGCGCGCGCGCGGCCGGGCCGGGCGACGGGATCGGTTCGACCACGGGCAGCGGTTCGGGGATCGGCTCGGGGGCGGAGCGGCCGAGCGGGGCGTCGAAGGCCTGATCCAGGGTCCGGCGATCGGGCTGAGGCGCGGGCGCCCGGCGAGCGGGCGCCTCCTCCGGCTCCTCGGAGCGGGCGATGCGCGAGCGCAGCAGCGCTCCGGCCGAGGCGACGGCGGCGACCATGGCGGCGGCGCCCCCGGCGACGCGGGCGGCGGGGGAGACGGTGGCCGGTTCACGCCCGGCTGTGGGCGCGGCGGCGGGCGCCGAGGTCGGGCCGAGCGCGGGCGCGGCGAGCGGCGGCGTGGCGAGCGGGGCGGCGGCCGGCGGGGCCATCGGCGCGGGCGCCGGCGCGGCGGTGGCCGGCATCGGCTGGCGGGCCGGCTGGGCGACCGGCCGTCCGGTCATGGTCGGAGCGGCGCGCAGGATGCGGCTCTCGACCAGGACGTCGTTGGGGCCGCCGATCAGCACCAGATGCTCGACGTCGTCGCGGCGCACCAGAAGGAGGCGGCGATGGTGGTCGACGACGGTGGAATCGACCACCGACAGGCGCGAGCTGCGGCCGCGTTGCACGATGCCGCCGAACAGGCGGCGGAACAGCCAGGTCACGGCGAGGATGAGCAGGACGACCAGCAGCAGCGCGAAGAGCATCTGAATCGCGCGACCGCCGTCGGACCCGAACAGGGTGTTCAACCACTCCCGAAATGCACTCATCGGGTCCTCTCCTTCGTACTCGCGGCGAGATTCGGTCCTGCCCGAATCTCGCATGTCGGCCGCATGTTAAACGATATCGGCAGAAGTTGCCGTCCCGACCCTCGACCCTTTACCGGAAGTTTACGAAAAAGACGAGCATCCTCCGGGCGATGGCCGGCGTGGTGTCGAGACGAGACGGTGGATTAACCCTTCGTTAACCATGAGCTGGGAACAATCTGCCGATCTCGACGGCCGCGATCGGCGTCGTTCGGAGGGGTTCGGCACATGGGCATCGGCGACGTGACACTGATGGACGCCCTGAAGACGCGGATGCGCTGGCATCAGGCGCGCCAGCGGGTGATCGCCGAGAACGTCGCCAATGCCGATTCCCCGGGCTATCGCGCCAAGGATCTGGCCGAGCCGACGCTGCCGGCGGCGGCGATGGCGGCGAGCGGAGCCTCGTCCGGGCAGGTCCGCGCGCCGGCGGTGGCGCTCGCGGTCACGACCTCGGGTCACATGGCCGGTTCCGGCGGAACCGGCGGCTTCAAGACGGCCGGCAAGGGCGATTTCGAGGTGCGGCCGAGCGGCAACGCGGTCGATCTCGAGGAGCAGATGACCAAGTCGGCCGAGAACCAACTGGACTATCAGACCGCCGCCTCGCTCTACCAGCAGTCGCTGGGGCTGTTGCGCGTCGCGCTCGGGCGCAAGTGAGTTCGGATCGGGAGACGCGTCATGTCGATGGAATTCCTCCAGTCGCTGAAGATCGCCTCGTCCGGCCTCCGGGTGCAGTCGGGGCGCATGCGGGTGATCGCCGAGAACATCGCCAACGCCGATTCGACCGCGCGCACCGCCGGACAGGATCCCTACCGGCGCAAGGTGCCGACCTTCGTCTCCAAGTTCGACAAGGAACTGGGCGCGGCGACGGTGGCGATGGGGCGGGTCCAGCGCGACCAGACCGACTTCAAGATGCGCTTCGAGCCGGGCCATCCGGCCGCCGACGCCAACGGCTACGTCAAATATCCCAATGTCGAGCCGCTGATCGAGACCGTCGACATGCGTGAGGCGCAGCGTTCCTACGAGGCCAATCTCAACATCGTCTCGGCGACCCGCCGGATGATCACCAAGACGCTCGAAATCCTCAAGGCCTGAGGCCTTTTTCCTCCCGTTCCGCCGAAGGAGACGCCCCATGACCCCCGCCGCACTCGCCGCCGGTGCCTATCGCGCCACGCAGGGTCTTACGAATCGCACCGAACCGAGGCAAGTTGCCGAGGTCGGCGGCACCGATTTCGGCGCCATGCTGAAGGCGGCGGTCGGCGACGTGTCGCGGCAGGGCGCGGCGATGGACGGCAAGGCGCTCGCCTATGCCGGCGGCAAGGCCGACGTGATCGACGTGGTCACGGCGGTGGCGGAGACCCAGGCGACCTTCGAGACCGTGGTGGCGCTGCGCGACAAGGTCATCTCGGCCTACGAGGAAATCATGAAGATGCCGATCTGAGGGACGGGCCTCGATCGACGAGGAGACGGGGCCATGACCGGAGCGGACATCTTCGACATCGCGCGCGACGGCATCATCACGCTGGTCCTGACGGCGGCGCCGGTGATGGTGGTCGGGCTGCTGGTCGGCGTGCTGGTCGGCCTGTTTCAGGCGGTCACCCAGATTCAGGAAGCGACGCTCGTCTACGTGCCGAAGATCCTGGCGATCTTCGCGACCATGCTGATCACCTTTCCCTTCATGGGGGCGCAGCTCTCCGGCTATTTCGCCAGGATGATGGACCGCATCGCCAGCGGCGGTTGAGGGGGCGGCGATGGTCCTGCACCTTCTGCCCGAGGTGGCGCTCCTCTTCATGCTGGCCTTCGCCCGTCTCGGGGCGATGGTGATGCTCGCGCCCGGCTTCGGCGAGACCACGGTGCCGGTCCGGGTGCGGCTCGTCTTCGCCTTCTTCCTGACGCTCGCGCTCTATCCGATCGTCGCCGGGCTCTATCCGGCGGGGCTCTCGAAGTCGCTGCCGGCGGCGGCGACCATGCTCGCGGGCGAGCTGATCATCGGCCTCTTCCTCGGCATGGCGACGCGGCTCCTGCTCGCCGGCGCGCAGGTGGCGGGCGCCACCATCGCCACCCAGCTCGGCCTCGGCTTCGCCATGACGGTCGATCCGACCCAGGGACAACAGGGGGTGATCGTCGGCAACTTCCTGTCGCTGACGGCGGTGACGCTGATCTTCGTCATGGATCTGCATCTGGTGGCGATCGGCGCGATGGCGTCGAGCTTTCAGATGTTTCCGCCGGGCGGGTGGATCCCGTCGGGGGATTTCGCGCAGGTGACGGTGCAGATGGTCGCCGAATCGTTCAAGGTCGGCGTGCAGATCTCGGCGCCGTTCCTGGCCTTCGGCCTCGTCTTCAACCTGGGGCTCGGCATGCTGCAGAAGATGATGCCGCAGTTTCAGATCTATTTCGCCGCCATGCCGGCCTCGATCGGCCTGGGGCTGCTGCTGTTCGGCCTGGTCCTCGCGTCGCTCCTCGCCTGGTACATGGATCATGTCCGCGACGGGCTGATGCGTCTGGTCGCGGGGTGAGCCATGGCGGGCGAGGAAGACGACGACTCCAAAACCGAAGAACCGACACAGAAGAAGATCGACGAGGCGATCCAGAAGGGCGACGTCGCCAAGAGCCAGGAGCTCTCGACCTTCTTCGTGCTGGCGTCGGCGATGGTGTTCGTCGCCTGGCTGTCGCCGGGGGTGGCGGGGGATCTCGCCAAGTCGCTCGCCGCCTTCATCGACCACGCCGACACGATGGCGACCGACGGGGCGGGGCTCGAGCGGATCCTGCTGCATCTGGTCGGGCTGATCGGCGGCGTGCTGGCGCTGCCGGCGCTCCTGTTCATGGTCGCCGGGGTCGGCGGCAACGCCATGCAGCACCGGCTCCTCTTCACCTTCGAGCCGCTGGTCCCCAAACTCTCCAAGATCTCGCCGATCTCCGGCTTCAAGCGGTTGTTCTCGGTCGAGGGGTTGGTCTCCGGCCTCAAGGGGGTGATCAAGATCACCATCGTCGCGGCGGCGATGACCTTCGCCCTGCAGCCGGAATTCGCCCATCTCCAGGGCATCGTCGCGGTCGAGCCGGTCGGGGTGCTCGAGGTCACGCGCCGGGCGGCGCTGCGGCTGATGGGGGCGGTGGTGGTGGTCATGGCCTTCGTCGCCGGGCTCGACTACCTGTTCCAGCGCCATCGCTGGGTCAAACGCCTGCGCATGACCCGCGAGGAGTTGAAGGAAGAGTTCAAGCAGACCGAGGGCAGCCCCGAGATCAAGGGCAAGATCCGCCAGATGCGCATGGCGCGGGCGCGCCGGCGGATGATGGCGGCGGTGCCGACCGCGACGGTGGTGGTGACCAACCCGACCCATTACGCGGTGGCGCTCAAATACGAGAGCGGCATGAGGGCGCCGATGCTGGTGGCCAAGGGCATGGACGACGTCGCCCTCAAGATCCGCGCTCTGGCGGCCGCCAACGAGGTGCCGATCGTCGAAAATCCGCCTCTGGCGCGCGCGCTGCACGCCAGTGTCGATCTCGACAAGGAGATCCCGGAGGAACACTACCGGGCGGTCGCGGAAGTGATCGGGTTCGTGATGCGGCTCAGGGAGAAACGGCGCCGGTGATTTCGGCGCCGGCCTCTTGTGGGGCCGCGTGGTTCGGGCAACGCTGGCGCCGCGCGCGCGCTCGGGGATTCGCTCCCCGGGCGCGTCGACGGGCACGGGATCGGACGAGATGGAACAGGACGACGTCAATCAGGGTCGGGCGCCGGTGATCGACCGGGGAGCGCGCTCCGGCAGCATCGGGCTGCTGGTGGCTCTGGCGCTCTCCTTCGTGGCCGCCGCCGCCGTGCTGGCGGTGGTGAAGCCGGAGGAGGCGGCTCCCTACGTCCAGGTGATTCTCGGCCTTCTGGCGGTGGTCGGCGTCTTCGCGCTCTTCGCCGGCGCGATCGGTCTGGTGCGCTTCGGCGCCAAGCCGCAGGGGCCGACGCTCTCGGGCGTGTTCCTCGATGGCTTTCCGGAGGGCGTCGTCGTCACCGACGATCAGGGCCGCATCATCTATACCAATCCGGCCTACGCGGCGCTGACGCGGGCGGAAACCGCCAACGATCTCAGGACCATCGAGCGGATCTTCGCGGCCAATCCGGAGGTCGGCGAGGAGATGTTCCGGCTCTGCGAGGCGGTGCGCGGGCGCCTCACCGCCGAGACGGAGCTGCGTACCCGCACGCCGATCGGCACCGAGGAGGGCGGCGCGCGCTGGTATCACATCCGCGTCGACCCGCTCGCCTCGGCGAGCGACCGGGAAGGCGGCGACCGCCTCACCTCGTGGCGCATCGTCGACGTGACGCGCGAGCGCGAGCGCCAGGAATCGAGCTTCCAGGAGCTGCAGCAGGTCGTCACCTTCCTCGATCACGCCCCGGCCGGGTTCTTCTCGGCCGATGCCGGCGGGCGGCTGACCTATCTCAACGCGACGCTCGCCGATTGGCTCGGCTGGGATCTCGCCAAGTTCGAGGCGGGGGCGATCCGGCTCAAGGACATCGTCCAGGGCCAGGGCATGGCGCTGATCCTCGACGCGGCGGCGGACGGGCGCACCCGCGTGCTCGACCTCGATCTCGTCAAGCGCAACGGCCAGTCGCTGCCGGTGCGCCTCCTCCACAAGGTGCCGATGGGGCCCGGCGGCAAGCCGGGCGACAGCCGGACGCTGGTGATCAACCGTTCCTCCGGCGAGGACGCCTCCGAGGCGCTGCGGGCGGCGGAGGTGCGCTTCCAGCGCTTCTTCAACAATACGCCGATCGCCATCGCCGCGCTCGGCCGCGACGGCGCCATCGGCCAGACCAACGCCTCGTTCCTCGAACTCTTCGGCGGCATGGTGCGCGAGGACATGAACGGCGTGCGCGGCAGCCTGATCGACACGGTGATCCCGACCGATCGGCCGAAGCTCGCCGAGGCGCTGGCCGCGGCGCTGGCGGGGCAGGGCGACATCGAGCCGGTCGACGCGCAGCTGATCGACGATTCGGTCAAGAAGCGCTCGGCGCGCTTCTTCGTCTCCTCGGTCGAGGAGGGAACCGGCGACGGCGAGGCGGCGATCGTCTACGCGCTCGAGACCACCGAGCAGCAGGAGCTCGAGCAGCGCTTCGCCCAGTCGCAGAAGATGCAGGCGATCGGCCAACTCGCCGGCGGCATCGCCCACGACTTCAACAACGTCCTCACCGCGATCATCGGCTTCTCCGACCTGCTGCTCGCCAGCCATCGGCCGACCGATCCGTCGTTCCAGGACATCATGAACATCAAGCAGAACGCCAACCGGGCGGCGGCGCTGGTGCGCCAGCTCCTGGCGTTCTCGCGGCGCCAGACGCTGCGGCCGGAGGTGATCCAGTTCGGCGACACGCTGGCCGATCTGCACATGCTGCTCGGCCGGCTCCTCGGCGAGAAGGTCGGGCTCGAGGTGGTTCACGGGCGCGATCTGTGGCCGATCCGCGCCGATACGAGCCAGCTCGAGCAGGTGATCGTCAATCTCGCGGTCAATGCCCGCGACGCCATGCCGAACGGCGGCCGGGTGACGATCGCCACGCGCAACGTCGGCGCCGAGGAGAAGCTGCCCTACAAGACGCCCGGCATGCCGGCGGCGGACTATGTGCTGATCGAGGTGAGCGACACCGGCACCGGCATTCCGCCGGAGATCATCGAGAACATCTTCGAGCCGTTCTTCACCACCAAGCCGGTGGGGCAGGGCACCGGCCTCGGTCTCTCGACCGTCTACGGCATCGTCAAGCAGACCGGCGGCTTCGTCTATTGCTCCTCGGAGATGGGCAAGGGCACCACCTTCCACATCCTGCTGCCGCGCCACGTCGAGACGGCGGCGGAAGCCGCCAAGGCGGCCGAGAGCATCAAGGCGGAGCAGCCGCAGGCGGCGGGCGCCGATCTGACCGGCTCGGCGACGATCCTGCTCGTCGAGGACGAGGAGGCGGTGCGCGCCTTCGCCAGCCGCGCGCTCGCCTCGCGCGGCTACACCGTGCACGAGGCCGGCACCGGCACCGAGGCGCTCCAGGTGATGGAGGAGACCGGCGGGGCGATCGATCTCGTCGTCTCCGACGTGGTGATGCCGGAGATGGACGGGCCGTCGCTCCTGCGTGAGCTGCGCAAGGCGCGGCCGGATCTGAAGATCATCTTCGTCTCCGGCTATGCCGAGGACGCCTTCGCCAAGAATCTGCCCGAGGGCGAGAGCTTCTCCTTCCTGCCCAAGCCCTTCACGCTCAAGGCCCTGGCGACGGCGGTGAAGGACGCGCTCGGGCGGTGAGCGGGCCGGCCGGGGAGCTTCGCGCGCGTCTCGATCTCGGCCCGGTCATGCGGGCCGTCGTGGTGATCGTCGCCGCGCTGGTGCTGACGGCGGCGGTTCGCCTCGTCTTCGCGCGTGCCGTCGGCGAGGACGAGGCCTTCTTCGTCATCGTCGGGCGCAATTGGCTCGCCGGTCTCCTGCCCTATGCCCATGGCTACGACGTCAAGCCGCCGGGCCTCTTCCTGCTGGTGGCGGCGGCGCAGCTCCTGTTCGGGCCGACGATCGCCTCGATCAAGGCGCTGGAGATCGTCGCGGTGGCGGCGGGGGCGGCGGCGCTCCACGGGCTCGCGGCGCGTCACGTGTCGCGGCCGGTGGCGTGGTGGGCGCTCGCGGTCTATCCCGTCGTGACGCTCTTCGCCTCCGGCGACATCCTGCCGACCATCCTGATCCAGGCGCCCTTCGTCGTGCTCGCCTTCTGGGCGGTGCTCGAGGCACGCGGCGGGGCGGGGATCGGGTGGCTCGTCCTCGCCGGGCTGGCGATCGGCGCGGCGGGGATGATCAAGCAGACGGCGCTGTTCGAGGCGATCGGACTGGTGGTGCTGGCGGGCGTCGCGCGGCGCGACGGGGCCCCGCTCGTCGGCGCGCTGGTCCGCGCGACGACGGTGATCGGGGCGGGGGCGCTGGTGATCCCGGCGCTGTTCGCGCTCTATTTCGCCCATCACGGTCTTCTCGGCGTCGCCTTCGACGGGGCGGTGATCGGCGCCGCCGGGCGGCTGAAGGGCGACGTGATGGTCGCGCCCGGGTCGACCGACGCGGTGCGGCTGACGATGCTCGACGCGGTGACGCGGCTGCCGGCGCTCCTGAAGCCCTTCGTCGGGCTGGCGAGCCTCGCGCTCCTCGCCTGGATGCGGCGGCGGGTGATCGCGGCGCGGATCCCGGGCCTCTGGTTTTCGACGACGGTGATCTGGTTCGTCGCGGCGATCGCCGGGGTTCTCGCCGTCAAGGCGATGTACGACAACTACATGCATGCGGCGATCGCGCCGATGGTGTTGGCGGCGGGCGTCCTCGTCTGCCACGGCCTCGAGGCGGCGACGCGCGCCGGGCGACGCGCCGGGGCGGCGATCGCCACCGCCTTCGCCTTCGTCCCGCCCTTGGTGCTGCCGATGCCGCTCGCCTCCGACGCCGCCGACATCGAGGCGGTTCGCGCGGCGGCGGCGATCGTGCGTCGGGCCGGGCCGGTTCCCGGCGATCTCGTACTGGTGCCGCTGCGCGGACTGCCGCTCACCGTCGAGGTCGGGCTGTTCCCGCCCTGGCGCTACGTCGACCCGCTGCACATGATGTGCGACTTCCCGGCGCCCGACGAGGATCCGCTGGCGCGAGTTCTCGCGACGACGCCGCGCTTCGTGGTGACGGCCTCGCCCGAGCGCGCGATGGTGTGCGAGCGCGCCGACCGGCACGCCGAACTCGCCGCCGCGCTCGCCGAACGCTACCGGCCACTCGGCGTCGGTCGCGGACGCTGGGATGCCTATGCCGTCTACGAGCGGGTCGCGCCGAAGCCGTGAGGCGGGGCATCGAGCGAGGTGGATGGCCTCGCCGGCGGTGCGGGGCGTCGGTCACGCGATGCGGCCGGCGGAGCGGGCGAAGCGTCACGGCCCCGACCGACGGCCGGGGCTCCTCTCTTCTCTCCTCGCCGCCGGCGACCGGGTCAGGCCTTGCCGGCGCTTCGCTTGGTCGTCGATCGCGCCGCGCGCTTCTTCGGGGCCGGGCGTTCGACCGGCTCGCTCGCGGCGGGCGGCTCCGGATGATCCTCCGGCGGGGTCGCGAGCGCGACGGGAGCCTCCTGCGTCTCGGGCGCGACGGGGGCCGCCCGCGCGGGCTCGGCCGGTGCCTCCTCCTCGCCGACGTCGTCGATGATCATGTCGACGAGCGGGTAGAAGCCCCGTTGGATGCAGCATTTCGCCAGATGGTCGGTGAACGCCGGGGAGGCCACGGCGGCGAATTGCGGCGAGTGGATGCAGTCGGCGAGATCGTCGGCCTGCGCGTCGGCGAGGTCTTCGAGGATCGTCTCCGAACCGGCGAGATGCGCCCGACGCAACACTTGCAGGAAGTCCGACCAGTCGCCGGTGACGGCGCCGAGGCAGAGGGCGAGCGTGGCGGCGGCGGCCGTCGGCTCTCCTTCGGCGAAGGTGGTCCGCAGCTCCCGCATCAGGGGATGGGCGACGAAACTCATCGGCCGCTGTCCGAGCCGCTTGAGCCGTTGAATGCTCGCCTCGCAGGGCTGACGGAGATATTCGACACGGTCGGCGTAACGGCCACCCGTGCGCGCCTCGACATGTTGCGCGGCGCTCTCGTATTCACCGAGGCGATAGAGAATCTTGGCCAGGCGCAGGTCGCGCTCCGCCGCGAAGGCGGGATCCGTGAGCTCGGACCAGACGTCGAGGGCCCGGAGAAAGAACGACTTCTCCATTAGCTTGCGTCCGAGGAGGCGCTGGTCGCCCTCGACCTCGTCGATCCCGGTCGATTGCAGCTCGCTCAACGCCTCCGCGTCGGCCGCGATCTGAGCGACGAACTTGTACTGCATCAGCGCGGGGCTCAATCCGTCCGCCATCGCCTTCGCCGTCGCGCCGTCTCCGACACGCACCGCCGTCTGCAGCACGAAGAAGCGCAGCAGCGGATCGGCGCCGACGTCGCTCATCTCCGACCACAGCTCGTTGGCCTTCAACCATTCCTGCGTCGTGCATCGGTACAAGGCTTCAGTGACTTTGGATCTGTCGATCATGAGAATTCACCTTCGGCTCGACGTCGATCAATGGGCGTATGACGTCTCGTAAATTACGGACTCGGATCTCGGTCCGGTCGCCGGACCGGCGTCTCGCGCGAGGATGGGACCCGTCGGGAACGAGCCTTCGGCGAATTCCGAGGGGGAAAGGGTCTCGGGTCGCAGGCGCCGCGGTTCGGATGCCGGGGCGTGGACGAGGCGTCCCCGTCGCCGATCGGCGCGCCGCGCGATGGTTCGTCCCACCCCCGGTCGAGACGCTCCGCCATGTCGTCGGTCGCGCGTTCACGAACCATGGCTTCCAGCGTCCCCCCGAGCAGGTCCGTCATCGACGACGATCAGGCGCGGCCCTCCCCGGCGCCGCCGCCCAGACGAAAGCGCTATCACGGCCCCCGGCGGGTCGTCGAGCCCTTCGTGGGTCGCGAGAGGGGTGGGGTCCGAAGGGGGCGGCGACGTCTCCGAGACCGGCAGGCTCGGCCCTCGCGGCCGGGCCCGCGCGATCGTCCTCGGTCACGTCCGGAATTCGAGCGCGGTGATCCGATCCTCGGTCCTCTGGATCGCGCGCAGCCGTGCCGAGGCCCGGGGGCGGCCGTCGCCACGGGCGTCGGAAATCGCCTCGAGCGCGCGCAGCCCCGCCGCGTCGAGCCGGTCGCGATTGGTGAACCGGGTCGAGATCGCGGCCACGGCGACCGGGCGCCCGAAGGCCGCGTCGATCGCGGCGCTGCCGCCGATGAAGCGCCATTGCGGGCTGATCTCCGCGAGGCTCGCCGCGAGCTTCCCCACGGCCCCGGCGGTCATGCGCTCCACGTCGACGACGAGACGGCCGCCGTCGCCGTTCAGGCCGAGGCTCGTTTCCCATTCGGCGAGAGCGGTGGGGGGCGGGAGGGGCGCGCCTCCGGAGACTTTCGGCACGGCCAGCAGCCGCTCGCGAAAGCGGAGGGAGGGGAGCGTGCGCGGGTCGTCGAAGCAGACGAGCGCGGCGCCGATGCGTCCCGGCGCTTGCGGAAGCAGGTCGATCGCCGCGTCGTCCGCGAACTGCGCGATCGATGCGGCCGCCTCACTCAGGGTGCGGGCGGCGCGACCGAAGTTCAGGCGGTCCGGATCGATCCCGGCGGCGGCGATCGCCGCCAGAGCCGCCGCCCAATCGATGGAGACACGGCGGTTGGTCGCGGCCGGGGGAACGGCGCCGGTTTCGGACGCGTCTTCTCGGTCGGGGTCGATGCCGTATCTGCGGCGCAGGTCGTCCTTGACCGAACGCTGGATGCCGGCGAAGCGGGTCGTCACGCTTCCGAGGTGGAGCCGGCGCAGGACCGTGAAGGTCTCGGAATGCACGAATTTCGCGCCGGCGGCGAGAAGCCGTGCGTTGAGGTCCATGTCGCAGCCCATCGACAGCCGGGAATCGTATCGATGCCGCAGGATCTGGCGACTGGAATAGGCGGCCGCACCCTGTCCGATCACCGTGCTCTCGCGCAGGAGCGCATCGAGCGTCGGGGCGGGGTGCGCCGTCACGAACTCGAGCTGCCGGGCCTCCACGGAGAAGTTGATCCAGCCGGAGGTGGCGACGTCGGCACCCGCCTTCAGCACCCGGGCGTGGTTCGCCAGACGATCGGGAAGCATGAGGTCGTCGTCGCCCATGGGAACGACGGCATCGGCCGTCACCTGATCGAGGCCGAGATTGTTGGCGATCGCGATGCCGGACCGCCCGGACCGGACGACGATCGTCTCGGGGATGATGGCGCCGCAGATCGCCGGGGTATCGGGATCGTCGCCGTCGTCGACGACCACGACCTGCGCCGCCGGGTAGGTCTGCGCGCGGACGCTCTCCAGACAGGACCGAAGGAATTGCGGTCGGTCCTGAGTCGCGATCACAACTGCCAGTCGCATTCCCTACCTCTTTCGCCGGTCCGCGCAGCCGATCCGATCCGAACGGTCTCCGGACGGAGGCCGTCGTCCGGCGATCGCATGCCACTCGCGCCGTGCGACTTTTAGCCCAGTGAGCTACGTCTGGCCATCTGGACGCCAGTTGAAGAGCCGCGTAATAAGCTAGGGCGGCTCGGTAGTGGTACATTGTCGATCCTGCCATCTCTCGGCGTGGTCCTTTTCATCGTTCAGTGGACCACGAACATTCGATGCGGATCATGTGGCCGAGTGGTGGGGCGGTGCGAAATCAAAGGTTGTATGCAGGGCGCGCCGTGTCTCGCAGTCTCGACGCAGAGTAGGTGCGCGCATGCCGTGACCATGAGGTCTCGTCGTCCCTGGACGGAGCGAACGCCTTCTCAGACGTACTGGAACCAGTCGATTGGTCGCGGGAAGTAGGCACGATGAGCGAAGCGCTAATGGTCAGATCGGCACTCACGTCACACACCGTCGACGAAGGACTGCAAATTGCCGTCGCGGACCTCTCCTGCGCTCGATGGAATCGGGCCGTACAGTCGTGGGAGGACCTCGCCGAGGCGGGGCGCTATCCTCTCTTGGCGAAGCTCTTCATCGCGGATTGCGCCGCCCGGTGCGGCGATCTCGAGGTCGCGAGCGCTCATCTGCCGGTGATCCGGCGGCACATGAGCGAGGACTACGCCTCCCGGCACGAGAGCGCGGTCGAGACCTTGCGGGCGCGACGCTCGGGCTCCAACCATCCGGACGTGCTCGAGGACCTCTCGCGCGAGGAACTGATCGCGCTCGGTCGGGCGGCGGTGAACGGGCGGATGTGGAGCTACGGCGCCCGCGTCTGGAACCACTTTCTGTCGAGAGGCTTCGGCACGGCGCATTTCGAGGCCTGCAAGCGGCTCGGGAGTTGCTATGCCGGGCTCGGTGAGCACCACCACGCCATCACCTACTTCGAGGAGGCTCTGGACCTCCGGCACGACGAGAAGATCTCGCTCCAACTGGACCGCGCGCAGCGCCTCGAGCAGCGCGAATCCGACGGCTTCAACAAGCATACGGAGCGTCTGGCCGGCAGCGCCGTCATCGAGGAGCTCAGAAAGGGCACGGCGCGGCTCGCAGCGACCGACGTCGCCGCCGCCGCCGAGGTCGTCGCCGAGTTGCGAGAGTTGGGGCGTGCCCTCGGTGTCGATCTGGTCGGCGATCTCGCGGCGACCGTCGAGGCAGCGAGAGGGCGGGCCGCGTCCGGATCCGGGACGGAGCCCGCGAGCCGGGCGGCCTCGACGGCCGAGATCCACGAGATTCAGCTGTTTCCGCGGCCCCGGGTCGATGACGGTCCGATCGTCGCGCCGAGCGAGGCTCCGCTCGCCGTTCCTCCCGAGGCGCCGGC
>OFIS01000456.1_pt1 | contig 22563 bp, 18 predicted proteins | sample 1775071 | NCBI WGS metagenome assembly OFIS01 (sample SAMN08195774, study PRJEB24354) | sludge metagenome | isolation source: sludge from phenol fed wastewater aerobic bioreactor C | place: India: Nagpur | collected 2016-09-17
CACATCACCTGGAGCGGGGGCGGGGACAGCGGGGCGATGACCCGTACCCGCACCAGCACCGCATCGCTGACCGTCGGCGAACTGCAGGTACTGATCGGCTCCTAGCGCTCAGGTCGCGGGGCGTTCGATGACGATGCCGCCTGCGTCGCGGACGCGCGTCATCGCTTCGCTCTCACCGGCCTCGCTGACCCCGACGCTGAGCTCGAGCATGACCCGTACCGGGTACCCGCGCTCCAGACCGTCGAGCGCCGTCGCAGCGACGCAGTGGGACGAGGCGATACCGATCACGTCCAGGGCGGCGACGCCGTGCGCGCGGAGGATGCTGTCGAGGTCACGCCCGCTGGCGTCGACGCCCTGGAAACCCGAGTAGCCGGAGTTGTCCTGGCCCTTGCGCACCGCTGCGTCCACGGCGGAGGTGAAATCGCCGCCGAATCCCTCGTCGAGCGCCGGGTGCAGTTCTGCACCTTCCGTACCCGCGCGGCAGTGCGGTGGGAAGGTGTCCTCGAAGTCGGGCTCGTCCGAGAAGTGGTGGCCCGGGTCGACGTGCCAGTCCTGCGTCGTCACCACGAGCTGGTACGAGTCCGCCGTACGCGCGACGTACTCGCCCACGGCCCGTGCGCACTCGGCGCCGCCGGAGACGGGCAGGGATCCGTCGACGAAGTCGTTCTGCACGTCAACGACGATCAGCGCACTGGTGGGATCGATGTCGTACGTGGTCATTGTCTGCGTCGCCTCGCTGTCTCCCGTTGCGGACCGAGCCGTCTCCAGCCTACGTAACCGGATCCGGCGACCACGTAGCCTGCCGGTATGCCACTCGATCCGGCAGAGGTCCTTGCCGCGCGCGGTACCGACCGGCACGGTGAGCTCGCGAAGGCCGCCAACGTCGCTTACCACGACTGGGAGGCCGGCCAGTACGACGACAAGTGGGGCATCTCGTACGACCAGCGCTGCATCGACTACGCGCGCGACCGGTTCGTACACGTGGCGGGCGTGGACGGCTGGCCGTACCCGCGGGCGCTCGAGGTCGGCGCCGGCACCGGGTTCTTCCTGCTGAACCTCGCGCAGGCGGGTGTGCTCTCCGAAGGCGAGGTGACCGACCTCAGCCCGGGGATGGTGCAGGTCGCGGTACGCAACGGGCGTTCGCTCGGGCTGCAGGTCGACGGCCGGGTCGCGGACGCGGAGCGCCTGCCGTACGACGACGACTCCTTCGACCTCGTCGTCGGGCATGCCGTCCTGCACCACATCCCCGACGTCGAGCAGGCGGTGCGGGAGGTGCTCCGCGTGCTGCGGCCGGGTGGCCGGTTCGTGTTCGCGGGGGAACCGACACGGAAAGGCGACTGGGTCGCGCGCCGGCTCTCCCGGCTGACGTGGTGGACCGCCTCGCGGGTGACGCAGTGGCCGCCGCTGCGCGAGCGCTGGGCCCGGCCGCCGGCAGAGCTCGCCGAACACTCGCAGGCGGCGGCGCTGGAAGCGGTGGTCGACCTGCACACCTTCGACCCGGACCGGCTCAATGCGCTCTGCCAGCGTGCCGGAGCGATCGACGTGCGAACCGTCACCGACGAGCTCACCGCGTCCTGGTTCGGCTGGCCGGTGCGGACCTTCGAGGCGGCGGTCCGGCCGGGCGCGCTCGGGTGGGGGTGGGCGATGTTCGCCTACCGCACCTGGCAGCAGCTCTCGTGGCTCGACGAACGCGTGCTGGCCCGGATCGTCCCGGCCGAGGTGTTCTACAACGTGTCGGTCACCGGCGTACGCCCCGGCTGACCGCGACCGCGGGCAGACCCCTCCCGGTCAGCCGGGAACGGGCGCGGCGGCGGTGAGCGCGTTCTCGTGCTCGGCGCGGCCTGGTCCGGCGAGCCTTCCCGCCACGACGACGCCGACGACGGCCGCGAGCAGGATCGAGGACAGGTTCGGTACGGCGGCGGCCCCGAACAGCACGGTGGTGAGCACCGCGGCGGACAGCGGCAGGCGCATGATCGCCGCTGCGGCCGCGGTCATACCGGCAGCGAACAACGGCAGCGGGCTCAGGCTCGGTACGAGCGCTGCGACGAGCGTCCCGAGGGCGCCGCCGAGGAACAGCGCCGGGAAGATCGGCCCACCGCGGAAGGGCGATCCCATGCAGGCCGCGTACGCGAGCCCCTTCGCCGCCAGCAGCGTGACGAGTGCGCCGACGCCCAAGGCGGTGCCGCTCGTGACGAGCGCGGGTAGGTGACTCTGGCCGCTGAAGAGCACCCACTGGGGATCGTCACCGGTGATGGCGCCGTACGCCCACGCGCTCGTGCCGACGACCAGACCTGCGGCCAGGCCGAGCGGAAGCGCCGGGAACGACCGGGTGAGCTGGGAAAGGCGCGATGCGTAGCGCCGGACGACCGCGGCGCCGCCGCTGGCCACAGCGGCGACGAGCACCACGGCGAGGTAGTCCACCAGCCGGGGCGTCCCGGCGGCGGGGAGCTGGCCGAGACTGAGGGTGGGTGCCGCGATGCCACCCCACGCGCCCAGTCCGGTGAACAGCACCCACCCGCCGGCCGCTGCCGCGAGCGAGGGCAGCATCACGGCGATCGCCTCGCCTCCCGCCACGGGCAGCGCCTCGAGCACGAACACCGCTGCGGCCAGCGGGTTTCCGAACAGTGCCGACATCGCGCCGGAGACGCCGGCGACGGTGAGGATCAGCCGTACCCGGTCCGCGTCCTGCGTCGCCCGGGAGACCAGGACGAGCCCGCCGATCGCGCCGCCGAGGGCGAGCACCGGTGCCTCCGGACCCAGCACTGCGCCGCCGACGAGCGAGACGAACGCGACTCCCAGCACCGATCCCAGGTCCTTGAGCGGGGTCACCTTGATGCTCAGCCCGTCGGCCGGGACGTGCCCGCCGCGCCCCGGCAGCCGCCCGAGCAGCACGGCCAGCCCGCCCGCGAGGACGGGCACGGCCAGCACCAGCCAGGTCGGCGGGGAACTGCGCCCGATCGCATGCGGAAGGTCGGTCCAGACCCACAGCGTCGCGCTGTGCACGAGCGCGACGAACCCCAGCGCGAGGGCTGCGGCCGGCAGGCCCACGACGAAGCCGATCACGAGCAGCTTCACGTATCCCCGCTGTCGCACCACGTCGGCGATGTCCACGCGCCGGAGGCTAGTGCGCGCGAGGGTGCTCGCGATCCGATAGCGCAGAACCCGCCGGCCCTCGTGCGGGACGGACAGGTGTGGAGGCTCCCGGTACCGTGCCGGTGTGCTGGGAGCGCTCGGGACGTTGGCGCGTCGGCTGCGCGGGCTGCCGCCTCGCGATCCGCGCCAGGCGCGCTTCCTGACGCTCGCCTCGCTGCGCTGGATGGTGCGGCACCGGGCGTGGCGTCCCTGGTATCTGCTGCGCTACCTGCGGTTGTTGCGGCTGCGGCTGCTCCACCCCGAGGTCGTGCTCGAGGGGATGGTGTTCCTCGGGCGGCGGGTCACTCTGGACGTACGCCGCGGCTACGGCCGGCTCGTGCTCGGACGGTGGGTCCATCTCGGCGACGAGAACCGGTTGCGGGTGCACGAGGGAACACTGCGGATCGGCGACAAGTGCGTGCTGGGCCGCGACAACACCGTGAACTGCTACCTCGACATCCGCCTCGGTGCCGCCTGCATCGTGGCGGACTGGGTGTACGTCTGCGACTTCGACCACGTCCACGCCGACCTGCACGTGCCCATCAAGGACCAGGGCATCGTCAAGTCGCCGGTGCGCGTCGGCGACGACGTGTGGATCGGGGTGAAGGCGACGGTGCTGCGGGGGGCCGACGTCGGAGCGGGCAGCGTGCTCGCCGCGCACACCGTCGTCCGCGGCCCGATCCCGCCACGGTCGGTGGTCGGCGGCGTGCCTGGCCGGGTGCTGCGCGACCGCGAGCAGGCGTACGCCGCTGCGGCCGCCACGCGCGCAGCGCTCGCCGACATCGCCGCGAAGACGGCACGCGCGGCCGGCGTCCCGGGTTGAGACGAGACGCGAAGTCTGGTTCTTCTCACTCGAGGTGGGCCACTGACGTGGTCTGAAGTCGAAAGAGCGCGACGCAACCGTCCGTTGGTCGAGCGTAGTCGAGACCATGATCACCGACGTGGTCTCGACTGCGCTCGGCCACCGGGTACTCGCCCGGTCTTTCACCGCGCCGACGGGCGCGCCAACTGGCCCAAGCTGACTCGACTGCGCTCGCCCGACGTGTTTGCGGTCGCAGTTTCGATGGAGGCGGAGTGGTTCTGATGGTCTGAGTCGAAAGAGCGGGACGTAACCGTCCGTTGGTCGAGCGTAGTCGAGACCATGATCGCTGACGTGGTCTCGACTACGCTCGACCACCGAGTACTCGCCCGGTCTTTCACGCGCCGACGGGCGCGCCACCGGGCCCAAGGTGACTCGACTGCGCTGGCCCGACGTGTTTGCGGTCGCAGTTGCGATGGAGGCGGAGTGGTTCTGGTGGCCTGAGTCGAAAGAGCGCGACGCAACCGTCCGTTGGTCGAGCGTAGTCGAGACCATGGTCGCTGACGTGGTCTCGACTACGCTCGACCACCGGGTACTCGCCCGGTCTCCTCGCGCACCGCCGGCCGCGCCACCTGGCCCAAGCTGACTCGACTGCGCTCGACCACCGAGGGGTCGGCCGGTCTTTCACGCGCCGACGGGCGCGCCACGAGGCGCGAGGTGACTCGACTGAAATCTCAGGGGCGCAACAGGTTTCCGTCGGGCGGGGGCGGTGGCTGCGCGTGGGCGGGCGGGCGGCTCGACCGCTGCGCCTCGTTGTAGACGACGGTGGTGCGCTCGGCGACCGCCACCCAGTCGTGCGCGCTGCGGAGCCGGGCCCGCGCGGAACGGGCGAGCCGGCGCGCCTGATTCTCGTCAACGAGCACGGCACCGACGGCAGCGGCCAGCCCCGCCTCGTCCTGCGCCGGGAAGGTCGTACCGGTACGCCCGTCCACGACGAGCTCGGCCAGGCCGCCGGTGGCGGCCGCGACGACCGGAGTGCCGAGCGCCATCGCCTCCAGCGCAGCGAACCCGAACGGCTCGTAGATGCTCGGGACCACCGCGGCGTCCGCCGCCGCGACAAGGGCCCGCAGCTCCGTCGCCTCCAACCAGCCGGCGAAGCGCACGGATGTGCCAAGGCGAAGCTTGCGGGCGCGGGCTCGCAGCTCGGCGTCGTACCCGCCGCGCCCCGCGACGACCAGCCGGAGGCCGGGGAAGCGGCGCCGCAGCCGCGGCATCGCAGCCAGCACGGTCTGCACGCCCTTCTCGTACTCCAGCCGCGCGCCGCAGACCAGCAGCGGACCGGCGCCGGCGTGCTGCGCCCGAGCCGCGGCCGCGCCCATCGGGTCGCGGCGCCAACGCCGCAGGTCGATCCCGTTCGGCACGACCGCGACCCGCGCCGGTTCCAGCGCGAACAAGCGGGTGAGCTCCCAGCGCATGTGCTCCGAGCAGGCGATGACGCGGTTCGCCTGCCACGCGAGGCGGCCCTCGGTGGCGTGGAGGGCGCGGCTGCGCTCGTCCGGCAGCCAGCCCTGGTGGCGTCCGGCCTCGGTCGCGTGGATCGTGACGACGAGCGGCACCGCGAAGGCGGGCCGGAGCCGGTCGACGGCGGGCGCCACGACCCAGTCGTGGGCGTGCAGCAGTTGCGGGGTCCAGTGGTCCGACAGCCGGCTCGCCGCGGCTGCCAGGACGCGGCCGAAACCGGCCACCCAGGCGAAGAGATCCGTCCCGGGCGCGGTCGGCGACGGGTAGGGCACGCGCAACACGCGTACTCCGGCGCTCCGCGCGTCGGGGGCGGCACCCGCGACCTGTTGCGTGAGCACGACGACGTCGTGCCCGGCGCGTGCCTGCGCCTCGGCGAGCCCCTGCACGTGGCGACCGAGCCCGCCGTACAGCAACGGCGGGTACTCCCAGCTCAGGTGCAGCACGCGCATCCGGGCGCCCTCACCCCGCAGCGGCGGGGTACGTCCGGGCATCGAGCAGCGGGAAGGGACCGTCCACCGCCGACTGGCGGGCGGCCAGCGCGGCCGCGCGTACCGTGTCACCGCGCTCGATCGCGTCGGCGAGCAGCTGGAACCCGCTGTGGTGCGAGGCGATCCGCTCGCGGGCATAGTCGGCTGCCGAGTCCTTGGTGATCATGAAGGACCAGTCGCTGGCGAGCGCGAGCAGCGCCGTCTGCGCCAGCTGGTCGGCGCTGTGGTCCCGCGCCGCGCGCCAGGGCCGGTCCAAGACCTTGGCGAGCCGCTGCGCGAGTGCGTGGTTGTCCGCCGCGACCTCGCGGACGGCCGGCCCGTCCCACACCCGGAAGTCCTTGCCCGAGCCCCAGGAACCGGGGCCCGGATCGACCCGTCCGGCGACGTGCCCGTGCTCGGCCGCCGCGGCGAGGGTCGTGAGCCGGATCCCCGCCTGCGGCAGCAGGCGCAGCACCGCCTCCAGCCAACGCGGACCCTCGTGCCACCAGTGCCCGAACAGCTCGGTGTCGTACGCCGCGACGACCAGTCCGGGCCGCCCGCGCTGCTCGGCTGCAGCGAGCAGGCGCCGCCGTACGACGTCGACGAAGTCGGCTGCGTCGGCGGCCACGGCGAGTGCCGCACGCTGCGGGTCGTACGGCGCCTTGCGCGCGGGTTCCACCGACGTTCCGGTGACCCGTTGCTGGCGGAACCCGGATGCCGGGTCGTACGCATGGAAGTCGCGGTACCAGCGCCCGCCGGGATAGCCCCGGCGCGGCGACCACACGCGGTACGTCACGTCGAGGTCGCGTCCGTACACCACGGTGTCGGTTCCGCCGACGGTCCAGGCGTCCGCGGTGTCGGCGCCGGCGGCGCGCAGCGTCGGACCGTCCGCGACGAAGTGCTGCACGCCGAGCGCGGCGTACGTCTTTTCGAGGCCCGGCCGGTACGCGCACTCCGGGGCCCAGATGCCGAGGGGCTGTCGCCCGGTCCGGGCCGCGGCGTCGTCCAGCCCGGCCTGCAACGCGAACCGGGCGGTGCGCTCGGGCAGCAGCGGCAGGAACGGGTGGGTCGCCGGTCCGCCGAGGACCTCCACCGCGCCGGCGTCCTGCAACTGGCGCAGCACCGGGGACAGCCCGGCCGACCAGGGGCCTGCGAGCAGCGCCATCGCGTGCTGCGACGCGCGGAACTCCCGCTCGGCCGCTTGCCGCGCGGGCTGCTCGCGGCGGGCGGCGAGTTCCTCGGCACGGACCTGCCAGAACCCCAACCAGGAGGAGAACTCCTTGCGGCAGTAGGCGCTGTCGAGCTGGGCGTGCAGGACGGGGGTCACGCCGAGGGTCACGAGCCCGGTGCGGTCCTCGGCGGCGAGCCGGTGCAGCACCTCGAAGACGGGCAGGTACGAGCCCGCCCACGCTTGGTGCAGCCATTCCTCGCCGACCGGCCAGGCCCCGTGGTGCGCCAGCCACGGCAGGTGGGTGTGCAGCACGAGCGCGAACGACCCGACCGGTGCGCTCACGGGGCGGCCGCGGTCAGCAGCAGGTCCTGCGCGTCCGTGGTCCGGCCGATGTCGAAGTCGGCCTGGGTGACGGTCGACACGAACGCGTCCAGCTCGCGGTCGGGCTCCCGGGCCGTGAGGGCGGCGACCTGAGCCGCGACAACGCCCACCCCGTGCGCCCGCTCCCATGCCCTGATCCGGGCGCCGTGCTGCACGCCGGCGAGCCGGACCTGGGGAAAGCCGTACGCGGCAACGAGTTCGGCCAACTGGTCGGCGTCGTACTCCTGGCTGTGGAACGGGTTGAGCGGTGCCTCGCCGCGCCCCAGCCCGGGGGAGAACACCGGCCGGTTCGGGGTCGACAGCACCAGCGCACCACCCCCGCGCAGCACCCGCCGGCACTCGCGCAGGAAGCGGGGCACGTCCCACAGGTGCTCGACCACCTGCAGCGCGACGACCAGGTCCGCCGCACCGTCGCGCAGCGGCAGCGTGTCGAGGTTGGCGCGTACCACGTGCAGGAGCGGGTAGGTCGCGGCGACGTGCCGTACGACGGCCGGGTCGCAGTCGACGGCGACGACCGGGCCGGCGCTCGAGCGCCGCAGCATCGCGGACCCGTAGCCCTCGCCGGCGCCCGCGTCCACGACGAGGGTCGCGGCGTGCGCGTACCGCTCGCTCACCCAGCGGTACACCCGCTCGTGACGGGCGAACCAGTACTCCTCGCCTGCCACCCCCGGCAGCGTCCGTTCGCCGGTCAGCGGGAGGGGGTGCGCCACCCCGCGAGCCTATGCACCGGCGGGCGTACGACCGGCTGCGCGCGCGGACGCCGGAGACCCCCGCGTGCGTGCGGGTGCAGCCATCGGGCATTCTGGCCCGGTCCGGTACGGCACGGGCCGGCACGCCCGAACGCCACTGCAGCCAGGAAGGTCGCCGCGACATGAAGATCGTCGTACTCGTGAAGTTCGTCCCGGACGCGACAGCGGCGCGGGCGTTCGGCGCGGACCACACAACCGACCGCGTCGGCGTCGACGGGCTGCTGTCCGAGCTCGACGAGTACGCGGTCGAGCAGGCGCTGCAGGTGATCGAGGCAGCGGGGGAGGGCGAGATCACGTACGTCACCATGGGCCCGGAGAACGCCGGCGCGGCGTTGCGCAAGGCGCTCTCCATGGGCGGCGACCAGGCCGTGCACGTCCTCGACGACGCGCTGCACGGCACGGACGCGCTCGGCACCTCCCTGGTCCTGGCGAAGGTGCTCGAGAAGCTCGAGTACGACCTCGTCGTCGCGGGGATGGCCTCCACCGACGGCGGCATGTCCGTCGTCCCGGTGATGCTCGCCGAGCGGCTCGGGCTGCCGGCGGCCACCTTCGCCAGCACACTCAGCGTCGCGGACGGCAAGGCGACGATCCGGCGCGACGGGGACCTCGCCAGCGAGACGGTCGAGGTGACGCTGCCGGCGCTGGTGTCGGTCACCGACCAGACCGGCGAGGCGCGCTACCCGTCGTTCAAGGGGATCATGGCGGCCAAGAAGAAGCCGGTGACGACGTACACCCTCGCCGACCTCGGGGTCGCGCCCGATCAGGTCGGTCTCGGAGGGGCGGCCACCGAGGTGGTCGAGGTGACGGCACGCCCACCCCGCCAGGCCGGCGTCAAGGTGAACGACGAGGGTGATGGCGGGGTCAAGCTCGCCGAGTTCCTCGCGTCCCAGAAGTTCATCTAGGAGAGCAGCGACATGTCCGAGATCCTCGTTCTGGTCGAGCACGACTCCGGCGCGGTCGCCAAGCCCACGACCGAGCTGCTCACCTTGGCACGCCGCATCGGCACCCCGGCCGCGGTGTTCCTCGGCTCGCAGGCCGACCTCGCCAAGGCGAGCGAGACGCTGGGCCGCTACGGCGCCGAGAAGGTCTACGCGGTCGACGACCCGGCGTTCGGCGAGTGCCTCGTCGCGCCGAAGGCCGAGGCGCTCGCCGCCGTGGCCGCGCAGGCCGCACCGGGCGCCGTGCTCGTCACCGCGAGCAACGAGGGCCGGGAGATCGCCGGCCGGCTCGCCGTGAAGCTGGGGTCCGGCGTACTGACCGACGCCGTCGACCTCGCGGCCGACCTCACGGCCAAGCAGTCGGTGTTCGCGGGCTCGTACGTCGTCTCCTCCCGGGTGCGTACCGGCACCCCGATCGTCGCGGTGAAGCCGAACGCGGCGACTCCCGAGCCGCACGAGGTGACCCCGCAGCAGGTCCCCGTCACCGTCGAGCTCAGTGACCTCGCCAAGGCGGCCCGCGTCACCCGGCGCGCCCCCAAGGAACAGACCGGCCGGCCCGAGCTCACCGAGGCGGCGATCGTCGTCTCCGGCGGCCGCGGTACCGGCGGCGACTTCGGTCCGGTCGAGGCGCTCGCCGACGCGCTCGGCGCGGCGGTCGGCGCGTCGCGTGCAGCGACGGACGCCGGGTGGTACCCGCACGCGTTCCAGGTCGGGCAGACCGGCAAGACGGTCTCGCCGCAGCTGTACGTCGCCAACGGCATCTCCGGCGCCATCCAGCACCGGGCCGGGATGCAGACCTCCAAGACCATCGTCGCCGTCAACAAGGACGCCGAGGCACCGATCTTCGAGCTGGCCGACTTCGGGGTGGTGGGCGACCTGTTCGCCGTCCTGCCACAGCTCACCGAGGAGATCAAGAAGCGCAAGGGCTGACCCTCGGGCGCGGACGGGCGCAGCAGCCCCGGATCGTTAGGATTCAGCCGTGGCGTACCTCGATCACGCCGCCACGACCCCGATGCTGCCCGAAGCGGTCGCGGCCGTCACGGCGGAACTGACCCGGACCGGCAACGCGTCGTCGCTGCACGCCGCCGGGCGGCGTGCGCGCCGGGTCGTGGAGGAGTCGCGCGAGGCGATAGCGGCGGCGATCGGGGTGGAACCGGGCGCGGTCGTCTTCACCGCCGGCGGCAGCGAGGCGGACAACCTCGCGGTCAAAGGGATCTTCTGCGCCCGCCGCAGTGACGACCCGCGCCGCTCCCGCGTGCTCGCATCGGCGGTGGAGCACCACGCGGTCCTCGACCCGGTGCACTGGCTGGCCACTCACGAGCACGCCCAGGTCGACCTGCTGCCGGTCGACCCCCGGGGCCGGCTCGACCTCGACGCGCTCGCCGACGCGCTGTCCGCACACGCGGACGAGGTCGCGCTCGTCTCGGTGATGTGGGCGAACAACGAGGTCGGGACGATCCAGCCGGTCGCCGAGGTCGCCGAGCTGTGCGCGCGGTACGAGGTGCCGTTCCACACCGACGCCGTCCAGGCCGTCGGCCACCTGCCGGTCGATGCGGCGCTGCCCTCCACCCTGGCGCTCTCCGGGCACAAGTTCGGTGGACCGCTGGGCAGCGGCGCGCTGACGGTGCAGCGCGGGATCCGCATCGAGCCGCTCCTGCACGGCGGGGGTCAGGAGCGCGAGATCCGCTCCGGCACCCTGGACACCCCCTCGATCGTCGGGCTCGCCGCCGCGCTGCAGACGCTGACCGCGACACCCGCGAGCCTTCGCGAACGGTCCGCGCGTACCGCCGCGCTGCGCGACGAGCTCGTCGCCCGGGTACGCGCCGCGGTGCCGGACGCGGTCCTCAACGGCAGCCCGCTGCCCGAAGCGCAGGACGAACGGCTGCCGGGCAACGCCCACTTCTCCTTCCCGGGCTGCGAGGGCGATGCCCTGCTGCTGCTGCTCGACGCGCAGGGCATCGAGTGCTCCACCGGGTCGGCCTGCACCGCGGGGGTCCCCCAGCCGAGCCACGTGCTGCTCGCCATGGGGCTGGACGAGCAGACCGCGCGCGGCTCGCTGCGCTTCTCGCTGGGTCACGGCAGCACGACCGCGGACATCGACGCGCTCGTCGCGGTGCTGCCCTCCGTCGTCGAGCGTGCGCAGCGGGCCGGCGTACGCTCCGGCGCGGGGGTGGCGGTCTAGTGCGTGTCATCGCCGCGCTCTCCGGTGGCGTCGACTCGGCCGTCGCGGCCGCCCGGGCCCGCGACGCCGGCCACGACGTGACGGCCGTGCACCTCGCGCTCTCGCCCAACCCCCGCGCGCACCGCGAGGGGGCCCGGGGCTGCTGCAGCCTTGAGGACTCCCGCGACGCGCGCCGGGTGGCGGACGTGCTGGGCCTGCCCTACTACGTCTGGGACGTGTCGGCGCAGTTCACGGCGGAGGTCGTCGACGACTTCGTCGCCGAGTACGCCGCGGGGCGTACCCCGAACCCCTGCCTGCGCTGCAACGAGCGCATCAAGTTCGCCGCAGTGCTCGAGCGGGCGCGTGCCCTGGGCTTCGACGCCGTGTGCACCGGTCACTACGCGCGCCTGGTCGACGGGCCCGCGGGCCGCGAGCTGCACCGCGGCGTCGACACCGGCAAGGACCAGTCGTACGTGCTCGCCGTGCTCACCGGCGACCAGCTGGCCGGCGCGATGTTCCCGCTGGGGGAGAGCACCAAGGCCCAGGTACGAGCCGAGGCCGCCGGCCGCGGGCTGCTCGTCGCAGAGAAGCCCGACAGCCACGACATCTGCTTCATCCCCGACGGCGACACCGCCGGCTGGCTCACCGAGCGGCTCGGGCCGCGCCCGGGCGACATCGTCGACGTCGACTCCGGCGCGACCGTCGGCGCCCACGACGGCAGCTACGCGTTCACGGTGGGGCAGCGGCGCGGTCTGGGTCTGGCTGAGCCGGCACCCGGCGGCGCACGCCGCTACGTGGTCGGGATCGAACCGGCCGCCGGGACGGTGCTGGTCGGGATGCCGACCCGGCTGGACGTCGACGAGATCGATGCCGCGGACCCGCGATGGTGCAACGGCCCGGTACAGCAGGGAGCGACGGTGCTCGCCCAGGTGCGTGCGCACGGCGAACCCGTACCCGGCCGGGTCGCCCGCAGCGACGCCCAGGCGGTGCGCGTGCACCTGGACGCGCCGGTACGCGGCGTCGCGCCCGGCCAGGCGCTCGCCCTCTACGACGACACCCGGGTCCTCGGCTCGGCGACCATCACCCGCGCCATCGCCCGACCCGCCTGATCCGTGAGCGGCGTACGGGACTGGCCGGCCGCAGCGGCCACCGGCGTGGGGTCGATGCCCGGCACCGACGTGCTCGCCACCGCCCGGCTGATCCGCGACGAGCTCGCCGAGGACGGCGTCCCGCACCTTGCCGAGCTGCCCGCGCGCGGACCCGGGGCCGACATGGTCGGCCGGGCCCTCGGGCTGCTCGCCGAGGTCTGGCCCGCGTGGGCCGGGGAGACGACGGCGCGCGGCTGGCGGCTGGCCGACGCCCCGGGCCGCGACCTGCGCCGGGCCCGCTCGTACCTCGGCCAGGACCTCGACGTGCTCGAGGAGGTGTACGACGGTTGGCGCGGGCCGCTCGTGCTCCCGCTCGCCGGCCCGTGGACCCTCGCGGCCACCGTCGAGCTCCCGAGCGGGGAGCGGCTGCTGCGCGACGTCGGTGCCGTACGCGACCTGGCCGCCGGCTGGGTCGAGGCCGCCGCGGGGTACGCCGCGGACGTGCGCCGCAGGCTGCCCGGCGCGACGCCGGTGCTGCAGGCGGACGAACCGGCCCTGGGGGCCGTCCTCGCCGGTGCGGTGCCGACGGCGAGCGGGCGGCACCGTTACCGCGCGGTCGAGGCGAGCGAGGTCCGGTCGGCCCTGCGGGCGGCCAACGACCGGCTCGCGGCCGATGCGACCGAGCTGGGCGTGCACTGCTGCGCGCCGGACGTCCCGTTCCGCCTGCTGCGCGAGGCCGGCCTGGCCGGGATCGGGTTCGACCCGGCAGCGCTCGGGCTGCTCGCCGGCACGGGCGGCACGCCGCTGCGCGCCGGCACGGGCGACGCATCGCTGCTCGACGAGCTCGGTGAGTGCGTCGAGGCGGGCATCCGGCTCGGGTTCGGGATCGTCGGTGCCGGTCGCGCGAGCGACGTGGCCGATGCCGTCACGCCCGTGAGCGAGCTGGCGCGACGTCTCGGCTTCCCGCTCGAGGAGCTCGGCGCCGTACTGACCGTCTCCCCGCCGTGCGGGCTGGCCGCGCTGACGCCGCAGGACGCCGCCGAGCGGGTGCGCCGTACCGTCGCGGTGGCCCGCGCGCTGCGCGACGAGCGCTCCCCCTGACCCGTGTCCCTGCTCGAAACGTCGTCAACTCGCCGAGTTAGCGACGTTAGGGCTATCCATCTGAGCCGACTTGTTCTTCGACTATCGCCTGGTGGGCGTGGCGCCACGGCCGCTCGGCGCGGGGCCGGTCCAGGCTCGGTGGGTGTCCTCGTGAACCGGGCGGTGCCGGCGGGGCCTTCTTGGGTGTGGGGTTGGCGACGAGTTCTCGGTAGCGCACCGGGTCGTGGCCGATAGCCAGTTCGAGCACGCGCAGGAACAGCAGGCCGCGGCTGTGGGAGCGGCGGCGGTTGAAGCGGAAGCAGAACTCGTCGAGGTAGCCGTCCAGATGCTCGATGTTGACCGCGCCCTGGTGTGTGGACAGCAGCCAACGCTTGGCCAGCGCAGCGATCCTGTGCACGCCCGGAAGCAGCTTGCCGATGTCCTCGCCCAGCGCCTTGGCAGCACGCTGGTTGCGTCGGTCGTGGGTGTAGCCCTTCTTCTCGATCCCGGAGTAGCCGCTCCACCCGTCGGTGATCACCGTGGAGCCGCCCGCCACGTTCTCGGCGATGAACCGGTGCAAGGTCACGGCCGACCCGTCAGCGATGATGCGCATCCGGGCGCGACCGAACCCCTTGGGCGAGCGCACCTCCACGGCGACCGCGACCAGCGCCTTCTTGCCCTTGGCGCGTCCACCGGCCAGGCCGGCCTCCTCACCGCCGATGTAGATCTCATCGACCTCCACACACCCGGACAACAGCTCCCGACCGGGCCTGATCAGCACCGAACGCAGACGATGCAGCATCGCCCACGCCGTCTGGTACGAGCCGATCTGCAAGGTCCGCTGCAACGCCAACGCCGACACGCCGTCCTTGGCCGTCGCGAACTCCCAGCACGCCTGGAACCACACCGTCAACGGCGTCCGACGCCGGTCGAACAGAGTCCCTGCGGTGATCGCGGTCTGCCGCTTGCACCCGGCGCACTTCCAGCTCCCGTCCGCGACCTGCCAGCCACCGACCCGCCCGCACCTCGGGCACACGAACCCGCCGGGCCAGCGCAGCCACGCCAGGTAGTCCAAGCAATCCGCGTCCGTCGCGAACCACGCCTGGAACTCCCCCAGCGAGCGTGGATAGTCCAGACCACCACGGCGCGGACCGCTCAGCACGCCAACAGTCTAGTCGGCTCAGATGGATAGCCCTAAGCGACGTTTCGAGCAGGGACACGGCGGCTGGGGCGGGCGTCGGTGCCACGCGCTAGCGTCGCGCGGGTGAGCAACGACGCCGACGTGTCCGCCGACGGGCTCGACACCGACGAGGTCGCGTCCGCGGACCCCGCGACAGCGACCGAACGGGAGCGGTGGGAGGAGCTCGTCGCGGCGATCGAGACGGCGCGGGAGCGCTACTACGAGCAGGACGCGCCGACGATCTCCGACGCGGAGTACGACGCGCTCTTCCGCGAGCTGGTCGAGCTCGAGGCCCGCCATCCCGAGCTGGTGAGCGCGGACTCGCCGACGCAGAGCGTCGGAGGCACCCAGTCGGACATGTTCGAGCCGGTCACCCACCTCGAACGGCTGCTCAGCCTGGACAACGTGTTCAGCCTCGAGGAGCTCGACGGGTGGTTCGGGCGCGTGGAGCGCGAGCTCGGCTCGCTGCCCGAGCTGCTGTGCGAGCTCAAGGTCGACGGGCTGGCCGTGGACATCGTGTACGAGCACGGCCGGCTGCGTTCGCTCGCGACCCGGGGCGACGGCCGGGTCGGTGAGGACGTCACGGCCAACGTCCGCTACATCCCGGCGATCCCCCGGCGGCTGCGCGGCGACGGGACCCACCCGGTGCCCGCGCTCGTCGAGGTGCGCGGGGAGGTCTACTTCCCGCTGTCCGGTTTCACCGCGCTGAACGACGAGATGCTCGCGCTCGGGCGCTCGCCGTTCGCCAACGCGCGCAATGCCGGCGCCGGCACGTTGCGGCAGCGGATCGACCGGCGTGAGGAGGAGCTGGCAGCGGCACGCGAGCGCGCCAGCTCCACCGTCGCGCGGCTGCAGGACGACCTCGACCGTGCGGTCCGCCGGCTGGGCATGCTGGCGCTGGTCGTGCACGGCATCGGCGCCTGGCACGGCCACGAGCCGCAGCGGCAGTCGGTCGCGTACGACGCGCTGCGCGGATGGGGGCTGCCCACGTCCGACCGGGCCCGCGTCGTCGGGACGGTGGACGAGGTACGGGAGTTCATCGCGTACTACGGCGAGCACCGGCACGACGTCGAGCACGAGATCGACGGGGTCGTCGTCAAGGTCGACGACCTGGCGCTGCAGGGCCGGCTGGGGTCGACCTCGCGCGCGCCGCGCTGGGCGATCGCCTACAAGTACCCGCCCGAGGTCGTACGCACCCGGCTGCTGCGGATCGACGTGAACGTGGGGCGCACCGGGCGGGTGACCCCGTTTGCGGTGATGGAGCCGGTGCGGGTCGCCGGCTCCACCGTCGCGATGGCGACGCTGCACAACCAGCACGAGATCGCCCGCAAGGGTCTGCTGGTCGGTGACCTGGTGTTCCTGCGCAAGGCCGGCGACGTGATCCCCGAGGTGATCGGGCCGGTGGTGGAGGAACGCGACGGCAGCGAGACGCCGTTCGAGATGCCCACGCACTGCCCCTCGTGCAGCACCGCACTCGCGCCCGCTCGGGAAGGCGACGTCGACATCCGCTGCCCGAACACGCGGTCCTGCCCCTCACAACTGCGCGAGCGGGTGTTCCACCTCGCCTCGCGCGGGGCGCTCGACATCGAGGGGTTGGGGTGGAAGGCCGCCGACGCACTGCTCGCCGACGGCATCATCGCCGACGAGGGCGACGTGCTCGGGCTGCAGGCCGCCGACCTGCGCCGCAGCACCTTCTTCACCCGCGAGGCCGGCAAGGACGAGCCCGGCGGTCGGGTCCTCACGGCCAACGCCGAGCGGCTGCTCGCCGAGTTGCACCAGGCGCGCGAACGCCCGCTCTGGCGGGTCCTCGTCGCGCTCTCCATCCGGCACGTCGGACCCACCGCCGCCCAGGCGCTCGCGCGGGAGTTCGCCGACCTCGACGTGATCGCCGCGACCCCGGTCGACCGGCTCGCCGCCGTCGAGGGCGTCGGCCCGACCATCGCGGCCTCGGTCGCCGACTGGTTCACCGTCGACTGGCACCGCGAGGTCGTCGAGAAGTGGCGGGCGGCGGGCGTACGCCTCGCCGACGAGCGCGACGAGAGCCGGCCCCGCCCGCTCGCCGGGCTCACCGTCGTGATCACCGGGACGCTGCCCGGCTGGTCCCGCGACACCGCGACCGCCGCGGTGCAGGAGCGCGGCGGCAAGGTCGCCGGGTCGGTGTCGAAGAAGACCGACTTCGTCGTCGCCGGGGAGAACGCCGGCAGCAAGCTGGACAAAGCCCGCACGCTCGGCCGCCCGGTGCTCGACGCGACCGGGTTCCAGGCGCTGCTCGACGCCGGGCCGGCTGCTGCCGAGGAGCACCTGGTGCCCGCCGACGACTGATCGCCGGCCCCGGGCGGTCAAGTCCGCCGAGATCGGCGCCGAAGGCAACTAGGGCGCGGCACCACGGCGGGCCCCGGGGGCCGACGCGGGAGGTGGTGCGAGGGATGGTTGCGCCCGAGCGGCCCTCGCTCGCCCGCTGGAGCATGTTCGCCCTCACCTGGCACCTGTCGGTGTGGGTCGGGCTCGGCGCCGTCGCGGCGTGCCTGGTCCTGCTGATGCTCGCGGCGGGCCCGAGCATCGCTGGCATGGGGCCGACGCTCTTCATCCTCACGGCGATGGTCGTGCTCGGCGAGCTGCGCCCGGTCGTCGCGTCCTCGACCCACGAGTCCGATGGCGTGCCCATGTCCTGGGCCTTCGTGTTCGCCGCGCTCTACCTGTGGGGCATCGTCCCGGCGCTGCTGCTGCAGACGCTCGCGGTCGTACTCCAGCAGGTGCTCCTGCAGCGCGCGCCGTGGCGGGTCTCGTTCAACGTCGGCCAGTACGCGCTGTCGCTCCTCGCGGCCTGGGGCGTGCTCGTCGCCGCCGGCGTGTCCACCGACATGGCGACCGGTCGTGCCTTCTTCAATGCCCAGGACCTGGGCTGGGTGGTGCTGTCCTGGGCCGCATTCCACGTCGTGAACCTCGCGCTCGTGGCCGGCACCGCGGAGAGCGACGGCCAGAGCTGGTGGGAAGCGTTCGTCGAGGACATCTGGTACTACACGTTCTCGATGTTCGCGGTGCTCGCGATCTCGCCGTTCGTGGTCGTCATGGCCGCCGAGTCCTGGCAGTTCGTCCCGCTGCTGCTGCTGCCGCTCTTCGGCGTGTACAAGACCGCGTCGCTGGCCCGCCAGCAGGAGCGCCAGGCGCTGCACGACGCGCTGACCGACCTGCCCAACCGTGCACTGTTCGCCCAGCGCCTGCAGGAATCGCTGGACCTGGCCGAGCGCGACGGCAAGGGCGTGGCCGTGTTCCTGCTCGACCTCGACCGGTTCAAGGAGGTCAACGACACCCTCGGGCACTCGGCCGGCGACCAGCTGCTGGAGGTTGTCGCGCGGCGCGTGCTGAGCGCCGTACGGCCGGCCGACGTGGTGGCCCGCCTCGGCGGCGACGAGTTCGCGGTGCTGCTGCCCGATGTCACCGACTCCGGCGCGGCGATCGAGGTCGCGGCCCGGATCCGCGCGGCGCTCGCCGAGCCCTTCCGGTTGGAGGGCGTCCTGATGGACGTCGACGTGTCCATCGGCATCGCGTTCGCGCCCGCGCACGGCCGGGACGTCGAGCTGCTCGTACGCCGCGCCGACGTCGCCATGTACGTCGCGAAGGGCGAGCAGACCGGCATCGAGGTCTACGACGCCGCCCGAGACCCGAACTCCCCGCAACGGCTGGGCACCGTCACCGCGCTGCGCGAGGCGCTCGACCGCGGCCACCTGGAGCTGCACTACCAGCCCAAGGTGCGTCTCTCGGACGGTGCGGTCATGGGCGCCGAGGCGCTCGTGCGGTGGCGGGACCGGAAACGCGGGCTGGTTCCGCCCGAGGAGTTCGTACCGCTCGCGGAACGGACCGGGCTGGTGCACCGCATCACCCGGTACGTGCTGGGAGCCGCGCTCGCCCAGGCGGCCGACTGGTGGGCGCGCGGCCTGCAGGTGCCCGTCGCGGTCAACGTGAGCATGCGCGACCTGCAGGAGGTCGACCTCGCGGAGCTGGTCGTCGAGCAGCTCGACCGGCGGATGCTTCCCGCCGAGGCGCTGGTGCTCGAGGTGACCGAGAGCGTGCTCGTCCAGGACCCGGGCCAGGCCGTCGCGACGCTGCGCGAGCTCGCCGAGCTCGGCGTGCAGTCCTCGCTCGACGACTTCGGCACCGGGTACTCCTCGCTGCTGCTGCTCGAGCAGCTGCCGGTGCGCGAGCTCAAGATCGACCGGTCGTTCGTACGGCGGCTCGACGACGTGGGTGGCGACGACTCGATGGTCCGCAGCATCATCGGCTTCGCCCACGGGCTCGGACTGACGGTGGTCGCCGAGGGCGTGGAGACCACGCTGGCGTGGCAGCAGCTCCGCACCCACGGCTGTGACATCGCGCAGGGCTTCCGCGTCGCGGTGCCGATGCCGGGGCCGCAGGCGACGAGATGGCTGCTCGAACGGGTCGTCGTCACCCCGGAACAGGCGACGCCCGGCCCGCGGCGCCCGGGCGCGGCGCCGCGGGTCGGCGTCAGCAGCTGACGACACCCCAGGTTCATCGCGACGTCACTGTCCTGATGGCGAGAAACTGGCCCGTCCGGTCCCGATAGACCGCCCTGAGGACAGTGACGTCGGTACGGGAGGTGCGTCAGGGCGGTCCCACGCCGGTCGCGTACCGACGGCGAGGGGGCCGGTCCCCTGCTGGGAACCGGCCCCCTCGTAGGCCGTGCGCTGGTCGAGGCGTGCGGTCAGGCGATCCGGAAGGGAGCCACGGCCTGCCAGCTGCGGTCGGCGAACGCGTACATGTTCACGGTGCCGACGACGCACTTGGTCTTCTTCTTCTTGCAGTTGATCGTCGTCGTGCCGACCTTGAACTTGACGGCCGACTTCTTGAACTTGAACTTCGTCTTGAACTTGCCCTTGCCCTTGTAGTTGAACTGCTTGATCGCATTGGGGGCGTGGTTGCAGGTCGACGATCCGACAGGCAGCTTGCAGATGGAGAGCGCGAGGACCGTCTTCTTCTTGGCGAAGCCCTTGCCCGTGACGGTGACCTTCTGGCCGACGCGGACCGTGCTGCTCGAGAGGCTGATCTTCGCGGCCTTCTTCTTCTTCTTTTTCTTCGCGAGCGGCGCCTTGGCGCTGGTGCTGGCGCTGGTCACGGTCGCCGGAGCGGTGCTCGCGGAGGCCGGCACGCCGACCGCCAACGGCAGGGTTGCGGCGGCCAGGCCGCTCGCGAGGAGCAGGGCGAGGCCGGTACGTCGGGTGGTTGCCACGGGATTCCTTCCGGGGAGCATGGGGCGGAAACGGACGACTGTACGCGAGATTAAAGTGGAACGCTGTTCCGAGAACGTACGATCGGGGCCGCCGGGTGTCAAGAGGTGCCGGCACATCGACGCGGGAGCGGGCGGTCCGGTTCCCTGGCCACGACCTCTCTAGGATCGAGGCCATGCCCGACGCCGTCACCGTGACGCCTGCTGACGTCGCACACCTGGCCGAGCTCGCCCGCATCGAGATACCGGACGCCGACCTCGCGCACTACGCCGACCAGCTGGGACAGATCCTCGGCGCGGTCGCGACGGTGGCGCAAGTGGCGACCGCCGACGTCCCGGCCACCAGCCACCCGCTCCCACTGGTCAACGTGTGGCGCGACGACGTGGTCCGGCCCGGGCTGAGCGCGCAGCAGGCACTCGCCGGCGCCCCGGCCGTGCAGGACGAGCGGTTCCGGGTGCCGCGCATCCTGGACGCCGAGTGAGCGCCCCGCCCGAGCCGGTCGGCTGGGACGCCGCGCGCACCGCCGCCGCGCTCGCCGCGGGCGAGGTGTCCGCGGTCGAGGTGACGCGTGCGCACCTGGACCGGATCGACGCGGTCGACGACCGCGTCCGAGCGTTCCTGCACGTGGACCGCGAGGGCGCGCTCGCCGCGGCCGGGGCGGTCGACGAGCGACGCCGCGCGGGGCAAGCGCTCGGCCCGCTCGCCGGTGTGCCGCTCGCCCTCAAGGACATCGTCGCGACCGCGGACATGCCGACCACCTGCGGGTCGCGGATGCTCGACGGCTGGCGCCCGCCGTACGACGCCACGATCACCGAGCGGATCCGGGCCGGTGGGCTCGTGATCCTCGGCAAGACGAACATGGACGAGTTCGCGATGGGTTCCTCGACGGAGTTCTCGGCGTACGGGGCGAGCAGCAACCCGTGGGACCTGGAGCGGACCCCGGGGGGTTCCGGTGGCGGGTCGTCGGCCGCGGTGGCCGCGTACGAGGTGCCGCTCGCGATCGGCACCGACACCGGTGGCTCGATCCGGCAGCCGGCGGCGGTCACCGGCACCGTCGGGGCCAAGCCGACCTATGGCGGCGTCTCGCGCTACGGCATCGTCGCGATGGCGTCCTCGCTCGACCAGGCCGGCCCGTGCGCCCGCACGGTGCTCGACGCGGCGCTGCTGCACAGCGTCATCGGCGGTCACGACCCGCGCGACTCGACCTCGGTGCGCGAGCCGCTGCCCGGCGTCGTGGGCGCCGCCCGCCGTGCCGACGTGGCCGGCGTACGCATCGGGGTGGTGCGCGAGCTCGGCGGCGAGGGGTTCCAGGCGGGGGTCCGACAGCGGTTCGACGAGGCGGTCGCGCTGCTGACCGGGCTGGGCGCCGACGTCGTCGAGGTGTCCTGCCCGCACTTCCCGCACGCCCTCGGCGCCTACTACCTGATCATGCCGAGCGAGGCGTCCAGCAACCTGGCCCGCTTCGACGGGATGCGCTACGGGCTGCGGACCGGCGACGACGCCGACCGCACCGTCGAGGAGGTGATGGCGCACACCCGCGCCACCGGCTTCGGGGAGGAGGTGGTCCGGCGGATCATCCTCGGCACCTACGCCTTGTCGGCCGGCTACTACGACGCGTACTACGGGCAGGCCCAGAAGGTACGCACCTTGGTGCAGCGCGACCTCGCGGCCGCCTTCGATCAGGTCGACGTGCTGGTCTCGCCGACCGCGCCGACGACGGCGTTCCGGTTGGGGGAGAAGGTGGGCGATCCGCTCGCCATGTACCTCAACGACGTGGCGACCATCCCCGCGAACCTCGCCGGTAGCCCGGCGATGTCGGTGCCGATCGGGCTCGCACCCGAGGACGGGCTGCCGGTGGGCCTGCAGGTGATGGCGCCGGCGCTGGCCGACGACCGGATGTACAACGTGGCGGCCGCGGTGGAGGCGGCGCTGCAGGAGCGACGCGGGCATCCGATCCTGGAGGAGGCGAACGCGCTGTGACGAGGGCCGCCGGTGACGTGCTGTCGTACGACGAGGCGACCGCCGCCTTCGACCCGGTCTTCGGGCTCGAGGTGCACGTCGAGCTGAGCACCGCGACGAAGATGTTCTGCGGTTGCGCGAACGAGTTCGGCGCGCCGCCGAACTCGCGCACCTGTCCGGTGTGCCTCGGGCTGCCCGGCTCGCTGCCGGTGGTGAACCGCGCCGCGGTCGAGTCGGCGATCCGCATCGGCCTGGCGCTGGGCTGCCGCATCGCGGAGCGCTGCCGCTTCGCGCGCAAGAACTACTTCTACCCGGACATGCCCAAGAACTTCCAGACCTCCCAGTACGACGAGCCGATCTGTTACGACGGCGGGCTGGACGTCGACGTCGACACCGACGAGGGTCGCCGCACGTTCCGCGTCGGCATCGAGCGGGCGCACATGGAGGAGGACACCGGCAAGACCACCCACCAGGGCGGCACGGCCGGACGCATCCACGGCGCGGCGTACTCGCTGGTGGACTACAACCGCGCCGGGGTGCCGCTGATCGAGATCGTGACGAGGCCGGTCGCCGGGGCGGGGAAGTACGCCCCGCAGGTGGCGCGCGCTTACGTCACCGCGCTGCGCGAACTGCTGCGCTCGCTCGGCGTCTCGGACGTCCGGATGGAGCAGGGATCGCTGCGCTGCGACGTCAA